>CZKA01000020.1_pt1 | contig 172962 bp, 179 predicted proteins | sample 1657991 | NCBI WGS metagenome assembly CZKA01 (sample SAMEA3501708, study PRJEB10268) | metagenome | biome: nitrite-oxidizing laboratory bioreactor; material: liquid mineral medium | place: Austria | collected 2011-12-21
CTCGCCGGCTCGGTTCGAGCCGCTGGCCGATCTCTACCATCGCGCGCTCGCGCACTACGGTCATGACGAACGGCCCATCTCGATGCACAGCCCGGGGCATGTCGCGACCACCGACGAGCAGGCTCGCGAGGAGATGTACCCCCATCAGGCCGCCGCCTTCACCAAGATCGGTGCCGAGCGCGGCTGGGGGCCTTACACCCCCGAGCAGTTCGAGGACGGCGCCAGCCCCACCGGGTCGCTGTTCGTCGGCTCTCCGGAGACCGTGGCCACCAAGATCGCCTGGGCGATCCGGACGCTCGGGCTCTCGCGGTTCCAGCTCAAGTACGCCGTCGGCACGCTGCCGCACGCCCAGCGGCTCAGCTCGATCCGGCTCTACGGCGAGGAGGTCGTGCCCCGGGTGCGCGAGCTCCTCGCCGCGCCGCAGTGATCAGCAGGGCCCCAGCTCGAGCACCGGCTGGAACGTCACGCAGGCGGTGTACATGGTCCTCGACTGGGTGATCGTGTCCCCCTCCAGGGTCCAGTCGCGCACGTCGACGGGGGCAGGGAACTCCGTCGCAGCCGGGTCCTGCAGCCGGTAGGAGCGCACTCCGTCCGGGCTGACGTCGACCCCCCACTCGGCGGTCGTCGTCAGCGGGAGGTTGATGCCGTCCGCATCGACGGTGGCGACCTCCTGCAGCCTGCCCGGGCCGGCCTGGAACACCCAGTGCACGCCGAGCTCCCCGCCACCGCCGAGCAGGATCACCTCGAGGTCGCCGTCCCCGTCGAGGTCGATGGGGTCGACGAAGCCGATCTCCATGGTGTTCGTGAGGTCGGCGCTCCTGCTCTCTCCGTTCCCCCACGTCACCTCGAGGAGCTGGCTCTCGGCAGCTGGGTCCTGTGGCGTCCTGATCCGGAGGACCTCGCGGGTGCCGTCACCGTCGAGGTCCACCCGCTGCTGGTCGGCAGTGGTCATCGTCGCCGAGCTCGTGACGGTGAGCCGCTGGCTGTTCTCGACCAGCTTGCCGTCGTCGCAGTAGGGCGCCCTGACCACCACGGTGTGCTCAGCGGCCGGGGTCACCGGCACCACCAGGGGGTCGTCGACGTGGTAGTCGATCGAGTATGCCGTGAACCTGCCCCCCGGCTCGCACGACAGCGGTGCCGAGCCCTCCCCACTCCCGCTGGCCCCGTCGACGATCACCTCGGTGGACTCGGGTCCGGCGTAGTCCAGCGGTTCGCCGGTCTCCGGGTCGGTGTAGGCGGTCGACTGGCCGGTGACGGTGAAGCTGACCCGGATCTCGGAGCCGACGGCCTCGGCATCGATGGTGATGGTCTGCGACGGCTTCTCCTGGTTGACGACGGGAGGGGCGGTGCGCTCGGCTGGCAAGGCCCTCCAGACACCGACCCCGACCACCGCCAGCACCGCTGCGGCCGTTGCCACGAGGGCGACTCGCCGCTGGCGGGCCACCCGCACGCGGTGCCGGATGTCGGGCATCCGGTCTCCCACCAGGTCGCTGTCGGCGAGTCCGGCCAGCCGGTCGAGGGACTCGAAGAGGGGGTCTCGCTGATGCGTGTTCATGATGTGCGCCCTTCGGTCTGGCCCAGCGCGCTGCGCAGGTGGGCCAGGCCCTTGCTCGTGTTGCTCTTGACGGTGCCGACCGAGCAGCCCATGGCAGCGGCGGTGTCGGCCTCCGACAGGTCGCACCAGTGCCGGAGTACGACGGCCGCCCGCTGCCGTTCCGGGAGCTCGCGCAGTGCGACCAGCAGGGTCTGGCTCTCGGTCACGGTGCCGGCGGGATCAGCCGTGCGCGCGCGAGGCTCGTGCGTCGGCTCGGGGACGTCGGAGACCGTCCACTCGCGGTTGCGGGACCGGCGCCACCACGACGTTCGCAGCGACACCATCACGCGGCGCAGGTAGGCGTCAGGGACGTCGTAGGTGCGGACCTTGCCCCAGTGCGGGTACATCTTCGCGTAGGCGGCCTGGAGCAGGTCCTCGGCCGCGTGGAGATCCCCCGTGAGCAGAAACGCGAGCCGTTTGTGCTGCCGCTCGCTGGCCCGGACGTAGGCGTCGAAGTCGTCCGCTCGGGCTCGGGAGTCTCCTCCGAGGCCCTCCACGGAGCCGATCATCGCTTCGTTCATGTCGTCGTACACGCCCGCCCGCCGAGAGAGGTTGCCTCGCTACTGACCGTAGATCACTCTTCGCTCTAGGGTCGTCACTGTGAGTGAGCTGCCGGTCCTCGATCCCGACGAACAGCGCATCCTGGGAAGCCTGCTGGAGAAGCAGACGACGGTGCCTGCGTCCTACCCCCTCTCGGGCAACGCCCTGCGCACCGCCTGCAACCAGACGAGCAACCGCGATCCGGTCGTCGACCTCGACCAGGACAGCGTCGACCGGACCGCCCGGGCCCTCAAGGAGCGAGGCCTGCTGCGCATCGTCTGGGCGGCCACCGGGCGGCGGACGCTGAAGTATCACCAGATCCTCGACGAGCACCTCGGCCTCAGCCCCGACGAACGGGCGATCCTGACCGTCCTGCTGTTGCGCGGGCCGCAGGCCCCCGGCGAGCTCAGGACGCGCACCGAACGACTGCACGAGTTCGCTGACCGCTCCCTGGTCGAGGACTGCCTGCGACGGATGGCTGCCCGCCCGCAGCCGTTGGTCGTCGAGCTCGAGCGCCGGCCCGGCCAGCAGGATGCCCGGTGGGTGCACCTGCTCGGGCCGGTCCCGCAGCAGCAGGGTCCGGTGGGGCCGGCGACCGTCGACCGGGAGGCTGTCCTCGCGGACGGCGCCGCTGCCAGGGACGAGCGCGTCCGCGCGACCTACGACGCCGTGGCGGCTGCCTACGCCGAGCAGTTCGCGGACGAGCTTGCCGGGCTGCCGTTCGAGACGTGGTTGCTGGACCGGGTGATCGCCCACGCCGCAGGCCGATCGGTCGTGGAGGTCGGCACCGGGTCCGGCCATATCGCCGCCTACCTCGCCCAGGGTGGTGCCGACGCCCTCGGGATCGACCTGTCGCCCGAGATGGTGGCGCAGGCGCGCAGCCGGCACCCCGAGGTCGCCTACCAGGTCGGCGACCTGCGCCGGCTGGCTCGACCGGCCACCAGCGCCGGTTGGGCGGTGGTGCTGGCGTGGTACTCGCTGATGCACCTGGCCGCCTCGGAGCTGCCCGACGCGATCGCGGCGCTCGTGCGGCCGCTGGTGCCGGGCGGCTGGCTGGTCATCGGCATGCTGACCGGTGACGAGATCCGGCATGTCGACGAGTGGTTCGACGAGCCGGTCGACCTCGACTTCGTGCTGCACGCGCCGGCCGACATCGTGGGGCTGGTGGAGGCGGCAGGTCTGGTCGAGGTGGAGTGGTATCACCGAGGCCCCACGACCTGGACCGGAGAGCGGTCACCGCGCCTGTATGTCGTGGGCCGTCTCCCGGGCTGAGGCCCGGGTCACGAGTAGCGGTGGCTCTTCGCCTCGTGGCCCTTCTCGCGCGTGCAGGTGCGCCCGCCGATGGCGCGGTGTCCGCACAGGCCCTCGGAGGGCGTTTCGGTCGCACGCGGCTGCTTGGGTCGTGCGTTGGCCTGCTCGTAGCGGGCTTCGCGCATGGCGCGCAGGCCGTCCATCTTGCTCATCGTCGGGTCACAGGACTCACCCTAGGCCGGTGCGCCGACAATGCGTGATCGCCGCGCCCCGCTGGGTGTCGATCAGGCAGGCACCCGCTGCCGGTGGCGGACATCATCGGCAGCCAACAGGGTGGAGAGAGCGGGGGCACCGGTCTTCGACAGGCCCATCACCTGCGCCAGGCCGAGGCTGACGACGACGGAAAGGAGCAGCCAGGCTCCGAGGACGGCGGCGATCACGGTGACCATGGTTCTAAACTAACTGACTTACTAGACATTGACAAGAACGACGGATGGATCGTCAGCGCGACTTTCACTAGAGTCAGAGTGCTCGAGGGAGTCACATGGGCGCAGAGGTACGACGCGCGCTGATCGTCGCCAGCGATACCTACGACGACCCGGGGCTGCGCCAGCTGCGCGCCCCGGCCGCTGATGCGCGTGCGCTCTCCCGGGTGCTCAGTGATCCCGCGGTGGGGGGTTTCGAGGTGACCTCGGTGGTGAACCGCCCCGCCCACGAGGTCGCGCTTGCCGTCGAGGACTTCTTCGCCGACCGTGCCGCCGACGACCTGCTCCTGGTCCACTTCTCCTGCCACGGGGTGAAGGACGAGAGCGGCGAGCTGTACTTCGCCATGCCCGCCACGCGGCTGGGCCGCCTGGGGGCCACCGGTGTCTCCGCGGAGTTCGTCAACCGCCAGATGGCACGCAGCCGCTCGCGCCGAGTGGTGCTGCTCCTCGACTGTTGCTACGCCGGAGCCTTCGAGCGGGGGCTGGTCCACCGGGCCGACGCCTCGGTCGGCGTGGAGTCGCAGCTCGGTGGTCGCGGGCGGGCGGTGGTCACCGCCTCGAGTGCGCTGGAGTATGCGTTCGAGGGTGACGTGCTCACCGACTCGCCCTCAGCAGACGCGTCGCCCTCGATCTTCACCAGCGCACTGGTGAGTGGTCTGGAGACCGGGGAGGCGGATCGCGACCACGACGGCCTGATCACCCTCGACGAGCTCTACGACCACATCTACGACACCGTGCGGGCCACCACGACCCATCAGACCCCGGGAAAGTGGGTGTTCGGGGTGGAGGGAGACCTGGTGATCGCGAAGAGCGGCCGACCCGTGACGGGGACCTTCCCTCCGCGTCCCCGGCCACGCACGGCGCCGGCACCAGCCTCCCCGGACGCCCGCCCCCGTCACCGCCCCAGGCTGCGCCGCGTGCTCGTGGCGGGACTGCTCGCCGGGGTGGCGGTGGCCGCGCTGACCGGGTGGCTGCTCAACCGCGACCCCGGCCCGAGCGGGAAGGACGAGCAGGCGCTGCTCGCGGGCGTCCCCTCGAGCATCCAGGACGGGTGCGGCGAGGTCACGACCACGTCTGAGGACGTCGCGACGGTCAGCTGTGAGGGCGGGATGCTCAGCTACACGCTGGCCCCCAGCCAGGGTGCAGCGGTCGAGACGGTCGGCTCGACCTCCTCGTCGGACGAGTGCCAGACCTCGATGGACGACGGCGACTCCGAGCTGACGAGGTACCAGCTCGCGGACCGCGTCGGCACCGTGTTGTGCCAGAACATCGACGGCGAGGCCTATCGCTTCACCTGGCATGACGACGCGGCCCCGCTCGTGGTCGGTCACTACCAGCTCGAAGCCACGTTCGACGACGGCCTGGCCCAGTGGGAGCGGATCGTCACGGCCGAGTGACCGGCTCACTCCACCAGTGCTCGTCCGGCCCTCGGGGCACGATCCCCGAGGGGTTCAGGTCCTGCTGCACCACGTAGTAGTGACGCTTGATCTCGTCGAAGTCGGTGTTGCCCCCGAACGCAGGGATTGCGAACAGGTCACGGGCATAGGCCCCGAGCACCGGCATCTCGCTGAGCTTGTTGCGGTTGCACGTGAAGTGGCCGTGGTAGACCGCGTCGAACCGTGCGAGCGTCGTGAACAGCCGGACGTCGGCCTCGGTGATGGCCGGGCCCATCAGGTAGCGCCGGTCCCCGAGTCGCTCCTCGAGCCAGTCCAGTGCCGTGAACAGCCGCTCGTACGCCGCGTCGTACGCCGCCTGCGTGCCGGCGAAACCGCACCGGTAGACGCCGTTGTTGACCTCGGTGTAGATCCGCTCCATGACCTCGTCCATCTCGGCCCGTGAGTCCTCAGGCCACAGGTCAGGGGCGTCGGGGCGGTGGTGGTCGCGCCAGGCGAAGAACAGGTCGTGGGTGATCGACGCGAAGTCGTTGGTGACCACGGCGCCGCTCGGGACGTCGACGATCGCGGGGACGGTGATGCCGCGCCGATAGTCGGGGTCGCGGGTCAGATAGGCCTGCTGGAGGCGCTCGTAGCCCAGGACCGGGTCGACCCCTCCGGGATCGAGGTCGAAGGTCCAGGAACGCTCGTCGTGAACGGGGCCGCACAGGCCGAGCGAGATCACGTCCTCGAGCCCGAGCAGCTCACGCACGATGATCGACCGGGTCGCCCACGGGCAGGCCTTGGCCGCCACCAAGCGGTAGCGACCGGGCTCGACCGGCCACCGGGTGGAGTCGCGGGTGATCCGATCCGGCAGGTAGGTCGTGTCGCGCTCGAACTCGTCGTCGCTCTGGAAACTGGGGCTCACCTTGCGTGTGTACCCCGGGAGGGCGATGGTCAGTCCTATGCGCATCCTGTTCAGCTCGACCTGGGGCTATGGGCACGTCTTCCCGATGGTGCCCCTGGCCCGGGCCTTCCAGGCCGCCGGACACGAGGTCCGCTGGGCGACCCACGAGCCCGCGGTCGCGATCGCGGCGGCAGCCGGACTCGACGCCGTACGCACCGGTCTCGACGTGGCCGGAGTGCGTGAGGTCACGGGGCGCAACGCCCAGGCCGTCGCTGCTCTCCGGCCGCAGGACCGGGCCGCCTTCGCCTTCCCGCACATGTTCGGGGCCTGGGCGGCCCCGCGGATGGCGCCGGGCCTGCTCGAGCTCGCCGACGAGTGGCGCCCTGACCTGATGGTCCACGAGCAGGCGGAGCTCGCCGCGCCCTGGGTGGCCACTGTTCTGGACCTCCCGCTTCTCACCCACAGCTTCGGGGGTGCGGTGCCGGCCGCGATCCTCGCCGCTGCCGGCGAGCAGCTGAGGGCGCTGTGGTCCGAGCAGGGACTCGAGCTCCCCGAGTACGCCGGCTGCTACGCCGACGGCTATCTCGACATCTGCCCGACGCCGCTGCAGACCCAGTCGCTCTCCCACATCCGCCGACGGCTCGAGATCCGACCCGAGTCCTACACCGGGGAGCCGGCCGGGGGGCCTGACGTGATGCTGACTCCCGACGACCGCCCGCTCGTCTACGTCACCCTCGGGACCGTCTTCGCCCAGGCCGAGGTGCTTGCCGAAGCCGTGCGGGGCGTGGCCGCGCTGCCCGTGCGCGTGCTGGTGACCGTCGGGCCGCAGGGCCAGCCGGAGGCCCTGGGCGACCAGCCCGACAACGTCTCGGTGGTGACCTGGGTCCAGCAGTCGGAGGTGCTGCGCCACAGCTCCGTCGTGGTGTCTCACGCGGGTTCGGGGACCTTCCTCGGTGCCCTGGGACTCGGGATCCCTCAGCTGTGCCTGCCGCAGGCTGCCGACCAGTTCCGCAACGCGGAGGCTGCGCTCAGCACCGGCACCGGTCTCGTGCTGACGCCCGACGCGATGTCCGCCGCAGCCATCACGGCGGCGGTGCAGCGGCTCCTCGACGACGCGACCCTCCGCGCGAAGGCGCGTGCGATGGCGGAGGTGATCGCGCAGATGCCGTCCGCGGCGGAGGTCGCCGCAGCGCTGGACCGTGCGGGCTACTCGGGGATCGGGGGCCCGACCACCTCGAGGCCGTAGCGGGGGCCGACCTCGACCCACTTGGGGATCTCGACGTCTGCCGTCTGACCGTCCGTCCCGGGCAGGCGGCGCTCGAGCGCCGGGAGCCCGACCTCGTCGTAGAGCGTCAGCAGGCCGGCCGGCGCAGTGAGCGCCAGCAGCCGGGCCGGCCGGTCGCCGCGGATCCGGAACGCGTGCGGCACCCCCCGGGGCAGGTGGATGAAGCAGCCGTCGTAGAGCTCGTAGGTCTCCTCGCCGGCCCGGTAGGAGAGCCGGCCCTCGACGACGTAGAAGGCCTCGGCTTCGTGGTGGTGCCGGTGCAGGGGCGTGGCGACTCCAGGAGGCTGGGTCACCAGAGCCACCCCCAGCCGATCGCTCTCACCCGGTTCGAGGAGGTGCTCGAAGAGCGACTCCATCGCCCAGGTCGCGCGGCCGGTCCCCGGCTCTCGCATGACCACCTGTTCGCCCATGACACCCCCCAAGTTCATCCGAATCCGCTTCGGATGAATATGCTAGGCCGCATGGACGACCAGGTCAAGAGCCCGCGGCCCTATGACGCCTCGCGGCGCCGTGAATCGGCCGAGCGCACCCGACTGGCGATCCTGGCTGCGGCGAGGGAGCTGTTCGCGGAGAACGGGTACGCCGCGACCTCGGTGCACGGGGTCGCTGCGCGTGCCGGTGTCTCGGTCGACACCCTCTACGCCAAGGTCGGCCGGAAGCCCCAGCTCCTGCTGGCCGTGCACGACATGGCGCTGGCCGAGGGCTCGGTCCCGGTGCCGGCCGAGCAACGCGACTACGTGCGGGCGGTTCGGGAGACGCCGACGGCGGAGGGCAAGCTGCGCAGCTATGCCCGCGCGATGGGTCGGGTGCTTCCCGTCACGGTCCCGATCATGCTGGCCCTGCGCGAGGCGGGGGCCACCGATCCGGACTGTGCGGCCCAGCACGAGGCGATCTCGACCCGCAGGGCCGCGAACATGCGCCTCTTCGCGGCTGAGCTCCGCCAGACCGGGGAGCTGCGCCCCGACCTGAGCGACGACGAGGTCGCCGACCTGATCTGGTCGCTCAACAGTCCCGAGTGGTTCGGCCTGATCACCTCCCGGGGCCGCAGCCCCGAGCAGTACGCCGAGCTGCTGGCCGACGTCCTGGTCCGCACCCTGCTCGAGGTGACGCCCCAGGACCTGGCCCCCTGAACACCACAGCGCCCCCGCCGGAACCGGCGAGGGCGCTGCGACAGGGTGTGAACCCTGCGTGCTCGGTGGGCAGGGGCGGGGTCGAACCGCCGACCTTCCACTTTTCAGGCGGACGCTCGTACCAACTGAGCTACCTGCCCCACTTTGCTGAGCGCGGAAACCATACCGCAGGCCCTCGGCGAGGACGAAAATGGGCTGACAAGGGATTTGGGAGGCCAGATCGGCTGCCCCTATGATGTCCCGGTTGCCGCATGGCGACAGGCCCCCATCGTCTAGTGGCCTAGGACGTCGCCCTTTCACGGCGGTAGCACGGGTTCGAATCCCGTTGGGGGTGCGGACACCTCGGAGCAGTCGGCCGATTGGTTTCCGGAGCGGGGGATGAGTTAGAGTTCCCCCGCTTCGCAAGGAGCGTTCCAGAGCAGCACAACCTGGCCCCGTAGCGCAGTTGGTTAGCGCGCCGCCCTGTCACGGCGGAGGCCGCGGGTTCGAGTCCCGTCGGGGTCGCAGCAGACTGAAGCCCTCACCGTCCGGTGAGGGCTTCAGTGCATTTGCCCCCGTGTCCGACACTGGTGTCGTGAGCATCGAGATGAGCCGGGAGCGCTTCGAGGAACTCGTCGACGAGGCGCTCGACGACATCCCCGACGAGCTGACCCGCCTCGTCCACAACGTCGTCGTCCTCGTGGAGGACGAGCCGCCGGCCGACGAGCCTGATCTGCTCGGTCTCTACGACGGGGTCGCCCTGACGGAGCGAGACGGTGCCTTCGGAGGCATGCTGCCGGACCGGATCCTCATCTTCCGCAACCCGTTGCTCGAGATGTGCGCCACCGAGCAGGAGCTGGTGGAGGAGGTCAGGATCACGGTCGTGCACGAGGTCGCTCACCACTTCGGGATCGACGACGACCGCCTGCACGAGCTGGGCTACGCCTGACCGACCCAGAACCCCAGCGCGCAGGCCCCCAGCGCGCCCGCCACGCTCAGCACCGCGTAGGCCGAGCCGGTGCGCCAGCCGTGGTCGACGGTCTTGACCGCGAAGGCGGAGTAGGTCGTGAAGCCGCCGCAGAAGCCGGTGGCGAGGAACGCCGCGGCGTGGCCGTCGAGGGTCAGCGCACTGAACCAGCCCAGCAGCAGCGAGCCGATGAGGTTGACCGTGAGCGTCCCGACGGGGAAGCCCGGGCGGTCGAGCCGCTGGGCGATCAGGAAGCGGAGCGGGGCACCGATCGCCGCGCCCAGTGCGACGAGGAGCCCGGTCACTCGTCACCTCCCTCGTCCTCGAACTCGGCCCGCGCCGCGGGCTCGGAGAAGCGCTGCGCGATCGACACCGCCACGACGCACGACGCCAGGGTGCCGAGCAGGTAGGCCAGTGCGACGGTGGCGTGGCCACTGGCGAGCAGGGCGCGGCTCTGCTCGGCGTACGTCGACAGCGTGGTGTAGCCGCCGAGGACACCGGTGCCGAGGAACAGTGGGAGGAGTGGGTGTCGGCGGACCGCCGCCATCGCGGGCAGAAGCGCCAACAGGAACGAGCCGGTCACGTTGATGGCGAAGGTCGTCCACGGGAAGCCGCTGCCCTCCACCACGAGCTCACCGAGAGCCCACCTCACCACAGCACCCAGTGCGCCGCCGACGGCGACGGCCAGAACGGCCTTGGTCACGACTCGTGCAGCTCGGCGTCGCGGACGTAGCCGCCTTCCCAGGGACGCGGGGGCCGGCCGCGACCCTGACTGATGAACTCGCCGAGGTACCACCGGGTGAACGCGCGCTGTGGTGGGGTGGCCGCGACCGAGAGCAGCCGCTCGGCACGACAGAAGGCGTCGGCCAGCTCGAGGACGTCGATCATCTGCGCGATGGTCGAGATCGAGGCGCGGTCCACGAGCACGTCGACGTCGACCGTGGGGTTGCCGGTCTCGATCGCCCGCTGGATGGCATCGGTGCCCGAGCTGAGCCTGAAGTCGCGCTCGAACAGGACGAACAACTCGGAGAGGTGCCGCGCGATCGGATAGCTGTCCTCGCTGGCGAGCGCCAGTAGCCGGAGCTCACGCCGAATCTCGCGGTAGTGGTGGCGGAACTCGATGTAGGACTGGGTCGGCAGGCCCAGCACCCGCACCAGCACCGGGTCGTCGAGCTCGGGGTCGGGCAGCGGGAGGTCGGAGAGGTCCTCGTATTCGATCTGCAGGGACGTCAGGCTGGCGTCGGCGCGGGCCTCGCGTCGGGGGACGAACCACACGACCTTGCCGTCGCGGTGGATGCGGACGCCCCACACCGCCGAGCACATCGCCACGAGTCCCAGCCCGCGGCCGACCGTCGAGAGCAGCTCCTCGTCGTCGGTCATCCGGCTGTTGGGCGACGGCGGCTCGACGGAGCCGTCGGCGACCTCGATGCGGGGGTGGGTGCGCGTGCCGCCGAGGCGGACGACGAGGGGTGGCTCGCCGTGGAGGAGCGCGTTGGTCACCAGCTCGGAGACGGCCAGCTCAGCGCACTCGACCAGGTCGGGGCGGCCGATGGCATGGCAGGCATCGATGACCCAGCGCCGCGCGTCCTGAACAGAACGCGGGCTCGCGCTGAGCGTCAGTGACGCAGCAGTCGGCGTCAAGCGCTACTCCGGCCAAGAATCGAATAGAAACATGGACCCCTTGCCCGACCCCCCACGGATCCAAACCCCCATCCAAGCAAAATCGCACAAATTTCCCGTCTTGTCGCTCCCTGACGGGCAACAGATTCGGTGAACCCTGTGAACTGGTTCACAAGGTGGGTGCGGATGTGCAATGCGGCCTGTCGCGCTGGACAATGGAGGGGCAACCTCGTCGTAGGCGAAAACGTGTGAAGGAAGGCCAGCCCGATGGCAGCCAGCATCGCAACCCAGGACATCACCGGCCAGCCCCGTCGACACCGTGTGGTGGTCGTCGGCTCCGGCTTCGGTGGTCTGTTCGGCACCAAGGCCCTGTCCCGGGCCGACGTCGAGGTCACCATGATCGCGAAGACGTCGCACCACCTGTTCCAGCCCCTGCTCTACCAGGTCGCGACCGGCATCCTCTCCCAGGGGGAGATCGCCCCGCCCACCCGGGAGATCCTGTCCGGGCAGAAGAACGCGGCGGTCCTGCTCGGTGACGTCACGGCGATCGACCTCGACGCACGGACGGTGACCCACCACGTGCTCGGTCGGGTCAGCGTCACCCCCTACGACACCCTGATCGTCGCGGCCGGTGCCGGCCAGTCCTACTTCGGCAACGACCACTTCGCCGAGTTCGCGCCTGGCATGAAGAGCATCGACGATGCCCTCGAGCTGCGCGGGCGCATCTTCGGGGCCTTCGAGATGGCCGAGCTCGGGGCGGCGCGCGGCGAGAATGTCGACGCCGAGCTCACCTTCGTCGTGGTCGGAGCCGGCCCCACGGGCGTGGAGATGGCTGGACAGATCGCCGAGCTGTCGCGCCGGACGCTGAAGAAGGACTTCCGCGCGATCAACTCACGCGCGGCCAGGGTGATCCTGCTCGACGCGGCCCCCCAGGTGCTCCCTCCGTTCGGGGCCAAGCTGGGAGGCAAGGCCCATCGCGAGCTCGAGAAGCTCGGCGTGGAGGTGCAGCTGGGCGCCATGGTCACCGACGTCGACGAGCGCGGCCTGGAGGTCAAGCGCAAGGACGGCTCGACGGACCGCATCGATGCCGTGACCAAGATCTGGGCCGCCGGAGTGCAGGCGAACCCGCTCGGTCGCACGCTGTCCGAGCAGACCGGTGCCCCCCTCGACCGGGCCGGCCGGATCGCCGTCAATCCCGACCTGACCCTGCCCGGCCACCCCGAGGTGTTCGTGGTCGGCGACATGATCGCTCTCGACAACCTCCCAGGCGTCGCCCAGGTGGCGATCCAGGGATCGAAGTACGCCGCCAAGGAGATCAACAACAGGCTCCGCGGCAAAGCGCCCCAGCCGCCGTTCCACTACTTCGACAAGGGCTCGATGGCGATCATCAGCCGCTTCCGGGCGGTGGCCATGGTCGGCAGGCTCCGGTTCACCGGGTTCATCGCCTGGCTCATGTGGCTCGCGCTGCACCTGATCTACATCACCGGCTTCAAGAGCCGGATCACCGCCCTGCTGCACTGGGCCGTCTCGTTCGTGGGACGCGGCAGCTCGGAGCGCACCACCACCGAGCAGCAGGTCTTCGGGCGGGCCGCGCTCGGTCGCCTCCGAGGTGGGGCGACGGACCTGGTCTCCCAGCCGGGGGCCTACGAGGCGAGCCGCGAGATGCTGGAGACCACCAGGCGTGCCGAGCTCGAGGCGCGCGCCGCGGAGGAGTCGCGGCTCAGCGACGACAACCTGCGAGGCGTCAGCAACTAGCGCTCCGGCTCGCCGACCGCGGGCACCCTCAGGATCTGACGAGCCCGGGACGGTCGCTGACCGACGGGTCGCTCATCAGCCAGCGCACTGCCGACGTCGCGACGGCCCCTGTCTGAGCACCGGCGGGACGGCGTACGACGCCGAGCTCACGTCGCGCCCAGGTCGGCAGCGTCGCGACCGCCCCGGCAGCCAGGGCGTGGTAGCCCGGGCGCGCCAGCATCGGCAGTGGCGGACGGCGGAGGAGGAACCGTGCTGCCTCACGAGCCTCCGGTGAGCTGACCAGCTCGGCGCGGTAGCCCTGCAGGACCGCGCGCAGGTCGGCCTCGCTCTGTGGCGGGTCGACGACGCCGAGCATCTCCGCGGCGATCCCTGTCTGGGCCACGTAGGTGTCGGCCTGCCCGGGGCTGAGCGGTCGGGCGCCGAACCGCTGGTAGGTGGTCAGGAAGCTCTCCACCTCGGCGACGTGCACCCACATCAGTAGGTGGGGGTCATCGGCCCGGTAGGGCTTGCCGTCGCGGGCGTGGCCCCGCACGTGCTGGTGGATGCGGCGCACCGCGTTGACGGCCTGCTCGGCGTGCTTGGCCGTGCCGAAGGTCGTGGTCGCGATGTAGGTGCTGGTGCGCTGGACCCGGGTCCAGGGGTCGTCGCGGTAGGCGGAGTGCTGGTCGACCCCGGCCATCGCCAGCGGGTGGAGGGACTGCAGGAGAAGCGCCCTGATCCCACCCGGGAACATCGCGGCGTCCATGTGCACCCACCAGATCGGGTCGTCGGGGGTAAACCAGCGCTCACCCGGCGCCGACCAGATCGTGCGGGCGCGGGCGGCGGCGTCGTCACCGGCGATGCGTTGCCGCAGGGCCTGGGCCAGCGATCGGCGTACGGCACCGACGGGCATGCTCACTCTCCGCCCTGGGGCGTCTGCTTGCGCTGGCGTCCCAACTCGCCGCCGACCCGTCCGCTGTAGGGGCGACCGTGGTCGGCGTACTCCTCGCGATAGTAGGTCAGCACCCACGTCCCGAGCTCGAGGCGGGAGCCGGTCCGCAGCGCTCGTCGCAGCGTCGGCTCACCGTGCACCCGCACGAGCGGGCCGGCCGAGCTCAGCACGTACTCGTCGTGCTCGTCCTGGGTGATCGTGGCGTGCAGGTCCTCCAGCCCGGGCAGCACGATGTCGCAGGCCGGGTCGCTGCCCAGCGTCGTGGTGGGCTCGAGCCAGTACGTCGTCGACCGGCGCTCGCGCCCGGCGGTGGCTCCCACGGCCTGTCCCGGTGCCAGGATCAGCCGCGGGTTGCCGCCCCGCAGGGGGTCGTTGGTGGTGGTGACCCTGCGGGGAGGGCGCCGCATGAAGGTCGGCGCCAGGGGGAACAGCGTGCCGGCCGGGAGCAGGCTCGCGTCGGGCAGCACCGGGTCGGCGTTGCGGCTGCGCGACCGCGCCGAGGTCCACGCGCCTCGCACGCTCCCCAGCCGGATGTGGCGTGAGCCGGTGAGACGCCGCTGCCACCACGGCACCCGTACGGCGCCGATGGAGACCAGGTGGGTCTGCCCGTCGTGCACGTGGACCTTGAGCCCCCGCGAGGCCAGGACGTCGGCGACGGTCCGGATGGCCGGCGCATCGGCTCGACCCGCGAACAGCTGAGGGTCGGACACCTGCAGGACCAGACCGCTGGGGGCACTGTGCAGCGTGCCGCGCACGGGACCGCGCCCCGGCACGGCCAGCTCGAACCTCAGGTCGGCCTCGACCTCGATCTGGGTCACCACGGGGAGCTCAGGCCTTCCGGTCCGGGCTGACCTCGTTGTCGCGGGTGGTCACCTGCAGGGTGCCGTCGAGCTTCCACACGGCCCGGGGAGCCTGGGCGCCGGTGTCACGGGGAACCTCGATGCTCATGTCGATGAACCGGTAGTTGATGGCGGCCTCGCGGCCGGTGAGGAACGACCACATCTTCTGGCCGAGGTCGCTCCAGTCCACCACCTCGTCATCGAGGCTGCGCTGCTGCGGCTGGCTGTTGATGGTCATGACGCCTACCTTCCTGAACCTAAACGCTTCCCTAAACAGATTGTTGAGGTTTACCCTCCTAGGGTGGCCATGGAGGAGAAGAAAAAGCAAGAGCTGGGCGAACCCAATCTGCGGATCGGGGATCTCGCCCGGCGCACCGGACTGACGCCGGAGCTGCTGCGGACCTGGGAGGCGCGTCATGGCTTCCCTCGGCCCCAGCGGCTCGAGAGCGGACACCGGCGCTACACCGAGGCGGACGTCGCCATGATCAGGGGAGTCCTGCACAGGCGGGACGCCGGCACCCGGCTCGAGGTCGCCATCTCCGAGGTGACCGGGGCCGCTCGGATCCCGCTCCACTCCGTCTACGCCGAACTGCGCCGGGCCTTCCCGCGCCTCGAGCCGCACCGCCTGCGCAAGTCGACCCTGCTGGCACTCACGTGGGCCATCGAGGACGAATGCTGCGCGCGGGCGCAGCGGGCCACGATCTTCGGTGCGTTCCAGGAGGAGGGCTACTACCGCAAGGCCAGGTCCCGCTGGAACGAGCTGGCTCGCGTGGGGCACGCTACGCTGGCGATGGCCGACTTCACGACCGTGCAGACCGTCGACGAGCGCCCGGTGCGGGTGCAGCTGGCCGCCGACTCCCCGATGCGGCGAGAGTGGGTGGTCGTCTGCGACGCGCCCGATCTGCCTGCCGTGCTCGCTGCCTGGGAGCTGCCGGGTCAGCAGTCCGTCCCGGACGGCGAGCGGCTGTTCGAGTCGCTGTGGACCATCGACCCGCGAGCCGTGCGGCATGCGGCGCGGGTGTGCGCACACGTCGCCCAGACCGCCGGGGTGCCGGAGGCGAGCGCCCTGATCGACGAGCTCGCCGACGAGCCCGAGCCGCTGTCCAGCGACCCCGCGGACGCCGCGTCGCTGTTCGGGCGGGTCGTCGCCTACGTCGACCAGATGGCCTCAAGCCGCAGCTGACGAGGAAAACCGCGACATCGGCAACCGGTCGGGTCGCCCCGACGAAGTAGGGGACATGGAGAGCGGACAGGCCATCGGCAGTCGCCTGGCGCGGCATGACGAGGGCGCGCTCGAGGATGTCTACACGACCTACGGGCCGAGCCTGCGCGCCTATCTGACCCGGTTCGTCGGGCGCGACGAGGCCGAGGACGTGCTGCAGCGGACGCTCCTCGACGTCTGGCGCTTCGCCGGCCGCTACGACAGCAGCCAGCGCTTCAGCAGCTGGTTGTTCACGATCGCCCACCGTCGTGCGATCGACACGCTCCGCTCGCGCCGCCACGACATCGTGGACGTCGACCTGGCCCGGACGCTCGTGGGCGAGGACGGCCGCGAGACCGCTGACCGCTACGCCGACGCAGCAGAGGTCAGGGTCGCGCTGGCCGAGCTGCCCGAGCACGAGCGCACCGTGCTGGAGCTGGCCTACTTCGGCGGGTTGAGCCACCGGGAGATCGCAGCCCGGCTCGACGTCCCGCAGGGCACCGTCAAGGCACGCTCCGCACGAGGGACCAGACGACTGGGCGCACTCATCCGCAGCATCGACACCTACGGAGGAGTGTCATGAACTTCGACGACGAGCACCTCGACCTGAGCGGACTGCTGCTGGGTGAGCTCACCAACGCCGACGTCGCCGTCGCCGCCGAGCACCTCGACGACTGCGGTGCCTGCCGAAGCGAGCTGGCCGAGCTCGCCGTCGGGCATGCTCTGCTCGCCTCCGCTGCGCGCACCCTCGGAGGTCTCACGGCGGTCCGGCCGAATCCCACCCAGGAGCTGCCGGCCCGGGTATCGCCGGCTCGACGGGCCCGCCATCGCCGCCAGCTCCTGGTGATGGCCGCGGTGGCGGTCGCGGTGATCGGCGTCGGTCTCGCCGGAGTGCTGCGGTGGGGCAGCGAGCGGGAGCCCACTCGGCAGGAGCCCTTCGCCGAGGCGACGCTCGAGCCCCTGGACGGCTCGGGGGCGGGGGTGGTCCTGATGGTCCACGAACCCGCGTCGACGACCCGGATGACCATCGAGACGTCGGACCTGCCGAAGCTGCGGGCCGACAAGTTCTACTACGCCTGGCTCCTCGACCCCGAGACGAACAAGATGCTGCCGCTCGGCCAGGTCGGACCCGGCGGAGTTGCCTCGTTCACGCTCGACGACGGACTGCTCCGCCGCTACTCGGCCGTCGACGTGAGTCTCGAGTCGGACGACGGCGACCCGCAGCACTCGGTGACCTCGGTCCTCCGGGCGTCGTACGCCGGGTCCGGTTCCGCCTGACCCATCCCGAACTGTCCGTATCCAACCACCAGAGAAGGAAGAATTCGCATGAGAATCCGCAACCTGACCTCCGTCATCGTCGCCGGAGTGGCACTGGGGCTGGTCAGTCCGACCGTCTCGACCGCTCAGACCGCACCGGCGCAGGCGCTCGGCAACAAGAGCCTGGCCTCGGTGCTCGCGGCCGACGGACACCACTACGACCGCAACTGGGACGACTTCGACATCGTCGACAAGGCCGTGACCACGGTGCTCAAGGCCAAGCCGAAGAGCGACGTAGCCGTGCTGGCCGACGGCAAGGTGGCGCTCACCGCGTTCCTGCCCACCGACCGCGCGTTCCGCCGGCTCGTCGAGGACCTCGCCGGGAAGCGTCTGCACCGCGAACGGGCGGTCTTCAAGGCCGTGGCGAGCGTCGCCGACGTGAAGACGCTCGAGGCGATCCTGCTCTACCACGTGGTGCCGGGTGCCACGCTGACCTACCAGGCGGCCAAGGGCGCCGACGGGGCCAAGCTGGCGACGGCGCTCGCGGGTGCCAACCTGCGCGTGAAGGTGCGCCACGGTTCGGTGTTCCTGCGTGACCTCGACACGGACGACCGCAACGCCCGCGTGCGCACGAAGTCGAAGAACATCAACAAGGGCAACAAGCAGATCGCCCACGGCATCAACCGGGTGCTGCGACCGATCGACCTGTGAGGCTCAGCTGACGATGTCGTCGGGGCCTGCCGGCCGGGGAACGGAAACGACCTCGGACGGCAGGCCCCATTCGGCGCGACCGAGCCGGGCCAGTGGCGCGAGGCGTGAGAACTCCGGGTGACCGTCGACGAGCACCTCGTCGAGGACCGTGATGGCGACGACGTTGCCGAGCACCAGCACGGAGTCGCCGAGCTCGATCGTGGAGTGCAGGGTGCACTCCAGCGAGGCCGGTGAGTCGACCACGCGCAGGGGGGCGACCTGGTCACTCGGCCCCATGGGGATTCCCAGCGCCTCGGCCTCGTCGATGCCGGGGCCGAACGCCGCGCTCGAGTTGTTGACCCGATCCAGCTGGGGCTGGTTGGCGAGGTTGACCACGAACTCGCCGGTGGCGAGCACGTTGCGCAGTGTGTCCTTGCGACCCACGGAGGAGAACGACACGATGGGCGGCCGGGCGCAGGCCACCGAGAAGAAGGAGTGCGGCGCCAGGTTGCCGCGTCCCTCAGGGGATCGGGTCGACACCCAGGCGATCGGCCGAGGCACCACCAGCGCCGTGAGGAAGCGGTAGGGGTTCACGGCCGGGTCGTCGGCGAGGAAGGTCGTGCGCATGGGCCCATCATGCGTGGCGCCGTGGGGCGGTGGCCAAGAGGGCTCGGTAGTCGTGGATCTGCAGCTCGGCCAGGAGCCGGGCATAGAACTCCGCACCCACGATGGTCTTGCTGCCGTTCTCGAGATGCGCGATGTAGGAGCGGTCGACCTCCAGGGCTGCCGACAGCTCACCGACTCGGCGGCCCCGGGCCTCCCGGATCATGCGCAGCGCGAAGCCGTGCACCGCAACGGTGCCGGGGCGTGGTCGATCGTCAGGCATGCTGAGAAAGATAGTCAGGCCGCCTCACACAGGCAAGCACTCCTGTGCAGAACAGTGGAGAACTTATTGGACATCCAGTGCAAAATGGATATATACCTCAGACCTGCTCAGAACTAGATCGACAGGTGTGACTAGATGTGACTCAGCGTGACTGGCACTATGTGGGCGTGATCGAACATCTGAGAGAGCTCGGTGTCAGGGTCCAGGCCGCACGCGTGCGCAACCGCTGGTCGGTCGAGACGGCGGCTCGCCGAGCCGAGATCAGCCGGACCACGTGGAAGCGCGTCGAGGACGGTGAGGGCGTCCAGGACGTCAAGCGTGCCGCCGTTCTGGCGGTCCTCGACCTGGACAGCCAGGGCCTCCCACTGGTCCACGATGAGCCCGCACCCGTCTTCGTTCCGGCTCCTGGCGATCCCCGGCAGGGCTCGGCCACGGACGACGAGGTGCTGATCGCGATCAGGGCGATGCGCGAGGACCTCCGGACCATGTCAGAACGTCTGGCCAGGCTGGAGCGGCACGGCTCCTAGTCGCGACGCACCCTCCCGCTGTCGGTGCCACGCGGCAGGATGCAGCCAGGTCACTGCGGGCGCGGCGAGGCGGGGGGCGACAGCCACATGAGGTGTTGCGATCGGGACGGACCGTGTCGGCGCACCTCCGGACCCTGCCCCCAGGGCTGGCAGGGCTGGCACCACCCGGTCCCCAGTCCCTGGGTCGCGCTGGCCGCGCGGCCGTGGCTCAGCCTGCTGTACGCCGACATCCCCGAGCCGGGCCGCTATTACGACGCAGAGCAGTGCATCGTGCTGCGTCAGGGGCTGCTGCGCCCAGAACGGCGTCGCGTCCTGTGGCACGAGCTCGTGCACGCCGACCGAGGCGACGTCGCCGCGCACTGCGGCAGATCCGAGGAAGCGGTCGTCGAGCGACGCGCCGTCACCTGGGCGCTCCCGCTGCGTTCGCTGCGATGGGCGTTCTCCCGCGAGGCAACACGCCACGAGGCGGCTGCCGCGCTGCAGGTCCCCGAGGACTGGCTGCAGTTCCGGCTCGACGGCGCGACCGACCGCGAGCTGGCGGTGCTCAACCCGCTGCGCCACTCGGCTCCGGAGGTGGCGTGAGCCGGTCAGGCATCGATCGAGCGGTTGCCGACGTGCTCGAAGATCAGGCTGGTCTTGGTCATCGCCACCTCGCTCGCGACACTGAGGTGGTCGACCACGAAGTTTCGCAGCGTGTCCGGGTCACGCACCGCGATGTGGATCTGGAAGTCGTCCTCACCGGCGAGGAAGAACACGTTCAGGACCCCGGGCAGGGCGGCGAGCTGGCGCTGGAACCGCGCGATGCGGTCCCGCGCGGTCGCCTGCAGCCGGACGGCGATCAGTGCCTGGAGGGGTCGCCCGCAGGCCGCCAGGTCGACCTCGGCGTGGAAGCCACGGATCACCCCCAGTGACTGGAGCCGCCGCACCCTGGTGAGGCAGGTCGACGGGGCGATGCCAGCGCGACTGGCAAGGGTGTTGTTCGCGATCCGTCCGTCGGCGATCAGGAGCTCGAGCAGTAGGTGGTCGACGGGGTCGAGCAGCACCTCCCGGCTGGCCACCTGCGGGTCCTGAACATTCTTCGGCACGATCCCACCCAGTCCCTTTCAAGCCGAATCCTATATCCGAACAGCCGCCTCCTACGTGCAGAAATTCGGCGATTGACCCGAAACCCGTGGATCTCGACCATGATGTCCACCACCCAACGAGAGGTGAGCTCATGAAGGTCGGCGTTCCGAAGGAAGTCAAGAACCACGAGTACCGGGTGGCGATCACTCCGGCCGGTGTCCATGAGTTCGTGGTGCACGGCCACGATGTGTTCGTGCAGCGAGACGCCGGCGTGGGCTCCTCGATCACCGACGAGGAGTACGTCGCAGCCGGCGCCAAGATCCTCGACAGCGCCGACGACGTCTGGGGCGTCGCCGACCTGATCCTGAAGGTCAAGGAGCCGATCGCCGAGGAATACCCGCGGATGCGTGAGGGGCAGGTGCTCTTCACCTACCTCCACCTCGCCGCGGACCGTCCGCTGACCGACGAGCTGATCAAGCGGGGCGTGACCGCGATCGCCTACGAGACCGTCCAGACGGCCGACAGTGCGCTGCCACTGCTCGCCCCGATGTCGGAGGTGGCCGGCCGGCTCGCCCCCCAGGTCGGAGCCCACACCCTCATGCGTGCCCAGGGCGGCCGTGGAGTGCTGATGGGCGGCGTCTCCGGCGTGTACGCCGCGAAGGTGGTGGTCATCGGCGCTGGTGTGTCCGGCATGAACGCGGCCGCGATCGCCCTGGGCATGCAAGCCGAGGTCCTCCTGCTCGACCGCAACATCGAGCGGTTGCGACAGACCGACCGCATCTACCAGGGCCACATGCAGACGGTGGCCAGCAACAACTACGAGATCGAGCGGGCCGTCATCGACGCCGACCTCGTCATCGGTGCCGTCCTGGTCCCGGGCGCCAAGGCGCCGACCCTGATCTCCAACGACCTGGTCAGCCGGATGAAGCCCGGCTCCGTGCTGGTGGACATCTCGATCGACCAGGGTGGCTGCTTCGAGGACTCCCGGCCGACCACGCATGCGGATCCGACGTACGCGGTGCACAACTCGGTGTTCTACTGCGTGGCCAACATGCCGGGCGCGGTGCCGCACACCTCGACGTACGCGCTGACCAACGTGACGCTGCCGTATGCGGTGGCCTTGGCGGACAAGGGCTGGGCACAGGCGTGCCGGGACGACCGGAGCCTGGCGTTGGGCCTGAACACCCATGCCGGTGAGCTGACCTATGCCCCTGTGGGTGAGGCGCACGGCATCCAGGCCGCCTCGCTCGACGCGGTGCTCGCCTGATCAGTAGGCCCCGTGGGACTCGAACCCACAACCAACGGATTAAAAGTCCGGAGCTCTGCCAATTGAGCTAGGGGCCCGCGGCCGGTGAAGGCGGCGCAGTTGTGCCTGGTCAGTATGCCCGAGACAGGTGCACCGGCTCGCACCGCCGGGGCGCTCGGGAGCAACCAGGGCGTCGATAGCCTGGGCACACCGGGATCACCCGGCTCTTCGACACCAGAGGACTCACTCATGATCGGATTCATCGTGGCCGGCCTCATCATCGGCGCCCTGGCCCGCCTGGTCAAACCTGGCAAGCAGAACCTCAGCATCCTGATGACCCTCCTGCTCGGGCTGGCCGGCTCGGTCATCGGCGGACTGATCGCGAGCTTCTTCGGCACCGGCAGCATCTGGGAGCTCAACATCCTCGGATTCGTGCTCGCGGTCGTGGCCGCCGTACTCCTGATCGGCGTCGCCGAGGGCATGTCCAGCCGCAAGTCGACGGTCTGAAGAGGCCCGTATTACGCGTGGGACGAGGGTCTGAACAGAATGGATGGCCCTCAACAGTGCCCTTGAGGCGATCAGTTGGTACGCTCAACCTGCAACAGGTGCAAGTTCCAGCAGGTAGACGCCCGCGGAGTTTGTGATCCAACGGCGTTTCTTCTCGTGTGTCTGCAAGTCACGCAAGTCGGAGCGACGTGTCACCGCATCTGATGCGGGGCCGTTGAAGTGACGGCCTCTCGCCCCGATAACAGGAGTAACGAGCAATGGCTCAAGGCACCGTGAAGTGGTTCAACGCCGAAAAGGGTTTCGGTTTCATCGCGCAGGAAGACGGCGGCGACGACGTTTTCGTGCACTACTCGGCCATTCAGACCCAGGGCTACAAGTCCCTGGACGAGAACCAGAAGGTTGAGTTCGACGTCACCCAGGGTCCCAAGGGCCCCCAGGCGGAGAACGTTCGCGCTCTCTGAAAAGAAACCTCAGGACAGCACCTGTCCTGAACTAGTGTGAAGAGGCTCCGACCTTCGGGTCGGAGCCTCTTTGCCTGCGTGGGGAAGATTTCCGTGTCACCCTGTGATTCGGCTCCCAAACCGGGCAGGCTGTAAGCAGACATCACGGCCGATCGAGAGGGAGGAACGGTGCACGATCAGTTCGACATCTCCCTCGAGGACAGCGACCTGCTGACCGAGGTCGAGCTCACGACCAACCTGATCATCGCCGCCAGCGAGTCCGACGGACCCTTGAGCGAGGACGAGATCGACGAGATCCTCGGGATCCAGCCGGTTCCACCGGCGCCGCGCTCGCCGACGTTCTGAACCTGCCTGGTGCGCGGCCTCGACGTCGGCTTTGTCATGGTTGCATTTATACCCTGGGGGGGTAGGGTATGAGCATGACCGAACACCACCACGGCTACATCCAGAACCAGGACGACTACCTCAAGCGGCTCAAGCGCATCGAGGGGCAGGCCCGTGGCCTGCAGCGCATGGTCGAGGAGGAGAAGTACTGCATCGACATCCTCACCCAGATCTCCGCCACCACGAAGGCGCTCCAAGCGGTCAGTCTCGGCCTGCTCGAGGACCACATGAACCACTGCGTGGTCGACGCCGCACGGCAGGGCGACCGCGAGGCCCAGGAGAAGGTCAAGGAAGCCGTCGACGCCATCAGCCGCCTGGTGCGGTCCTGAGGAGGGCGCCACGATGTCGGTCCTCAGCACCTGGCAGGTCACGGGGATGACCTGCGACCACTGCGTCTCCTCCGTGCAGGAGGAGATCGGCGAGATCCCCGGGGTCGAGTCGGTCGTCGTGACCCTGGAGACCGGGGCCGTGAGCGTGACGAGCGCGGTCGCGCTCGATCGGGACACCGTCGCCGCGGCCGTGACCGAAGCGGGGTACGCCCTCACATGAGCACCGACCTCGAGCTCGAGATCACCGGGATGACCTGCGCCTCCTGCGCCAACCGGATCGAGCGCAAGCTCAACAAGCTCGACGGCGTCAGCGCGAGCGTCAACTACGCGACGGAGAAGGCGCGGGTCAGCTTTCCGGCGACCGTGAGCACCGACCAGCTGCTGGAGACCGTCGCCGCTGCCGGCTACGCCGCGCGGCTGCCCGAGCCGGCAGGTGGTCTCGACGTGCGCGACCACCGCGAGGCCCTCGACCCGCTGCTCCAGCGCCTCGTCGTCTCAGTGGTCCTCTCGGTTCCGGTCATCGCGATGTCGATGATCCCTCCGCTCCAGTTCACCAACTGGCAGTGGGCCTCGCTCGCCCTGGCCTCACCGGTCGTCGTCTGGGGAGCCTGGCCGTTCCATCGAGCCGCCTGGACCAACCTGCGCCACGGTGCGACCACCATGGACACGCTGATCTCCGTCGGGGTGCTGGCGGCGTACGGCTGGTCCCTCTACGCGCTGTTCCTCGGCACCGCCGGCATGCCCGGCATGACCCACCCGTTCGAGTTCACGATCGCTCGCACCGATGGGGCCGACAACATCTACCTCGAGGCGGCCACCGGGATCACGGTGTTCCTGCTGGCGGGGCGGTGGTTCGAGCATCGCGCGAAGCGCCAGGGCGGGGCGGCGCTCGCAGCTCTGCTGGAGCTGGGCGCCAAGGACGTCACGCTGCTCAGCGACGACGGCCAAGAGGTACAGGTCCCGATCGACCGGCTCGCCGTCGGCATGCGGTTCGTGGTGCGGCCCGGTGAGAAGATCGCGACCGACGGGGTCGTCGAGAGCGGCACCTCGGCTGTCGACGCCTCGCTGCTCACCGGCGAGCCGGTCCCGGTCGAGGTCGGCCCGGGTGACCGGGTCGTCGGCACGACGATCAACGCGGGCGGTCGCCTGGTGGTGCGCGCCGAGAAGATCGGCGCCGACACCCAGCTCGCCCAGCTCGCCCGGCTCGTCGAGGAGGCACAGAGCGGCAAAGCCGACGTCCAGCGCCTCGCCGACCGGATCTCCGCGGTGTTCGTCCCGATCGTGATCGCCCTGTCCCTCACCACCCTGGCCGCGTGGCTCCTCAGCGGTGCCGGTGCCGGCGCCGCATTCACCGCGGCCGTCGCGGTGCTCATCATCGCCTGCCCGTGCGCCCTCGGCCTGGCCACCCCGATGGCCCTGCTGGTCGGCACCGGCCGAGCGGCCCAGCTCGGCATCGTGATCAAGGGCCCCGAGATCCTGGAGTCCACCCGACGGGTGGACACCGTGCTGCTCGACAAGACCGGGACCGTCACCACCGGACGGATGACCCTCGTGGAGATCGTCGGCGGGGGCGAGGTCGCCCGCCTGGGCGGGGCGCTGGAGTCCGCGTCGGAGCACCCGATCGCGCGGGCCGTCACGCTCGGCGCGCGCACGCGGGTCGGCGTACTCCCCGAGGTGACGGACTTCGCCAACCTGCCCGGCCTCGGCGTCCAGGGGGTCGTCGACGGCCATGCCGTCGTGGTCGGCCGACCCGCCCTGCTGGCGCAGTGGGCGCAGCACCTCGACGACGACCTCCAGGCCGCCTACGATGCGGCCGAGGCGGCCGGTCGCACCGCGGTCGCCGTCGGCTGGGACGGCGCGGCCCGCGGGCTGCTCGTGGTGGCCGACGCGGTGAAGCCGACCTCGGCGCAGGCCGTGGCCCGGCTGCGGGGGCTCGGGCTGAGACCGGTGCTCCTGACGGGGGACAACCAGCGGGCTGCGGCGACGGTTGCGGCAGCCGTCGGCATCGACGAGGTCATCGCCGGGGTGCTGCCCGAGGGCAAGGTCGAGACCGTACGCCGCCTGCAGCGCGAAGGACACGTCGTGGCGATGGTCGGAGACGGGGTCAACGACGCGGCCGCCCTGGCACAGGCCGATCTCGGGATCGCGATGGGCTCGGGCACCGACGTCGCGATCGAGGCCAGCGACCTGACCCTGGTGCGTGGAGACCTCCAGGTGGCCGCTGACGCCATCCGGTTGTCGCGTCGCACCCTGGCCGTGATCAAGGGCAACCTCTTCTGGGCCTTCGCCTACAACGTCGTCGGGCTGCCGGTCGCTGCAGCCGGTCTCCTGAACCCGATGCTGGCCGGCGGCGCGATGGCGCTGTCCTCGGTGCTGGTGGTCACCAACAGCCTCCGCCTGCGACGCTTCGCCTGAGGTGCGCGTCGCCCCTTGCGCGAGTGTGGGGAGATGTGAGACTAACGACCATGTCGAACGCGCCCACGCTGCCCGACGTTCGTGCGGCGGGCGCCGTGGTCACCCGGTCCGGGGGCATGGTGCTGCTGGTCCATCGGCCCCGCTACGACGACTGGTCGTTTCCCAAGGGCAAGCTCGACCGTGGCGAGCACGTCACTGCCGCCGGCGTCCGGGAGGTGGCCGAGGAGACGGGACTCGACATCCGCCTGGGTCCGCCGTTGCGGGCTCAGCGCTACGCCGCCGGCAACCGGATGAAGACCGTGAACTACTGGATGGGCCGGGTGATCGGCGACGACGACGTGAGCTCCTACGTCGCCAACGCGGAGATCGACGAGGTCGCCTGGGTCCCCTTCGACGACGCCATGAACCTGCTCAGCTATCCCTACGACCGGGAGACGCTGCGCGAGTCCACGCTGGTGCGCAAGAAGACGCGTGCGTTCGTGGTGCTGCGGCACGCCGAGGCACGGGCGCGCCGCACCTGGCGCAAGAACGACAGGCTCCGGCCGCTGCTCAAGCCCGGCACCCTGCAGGCCCAGCGGACCGTTCCCGTGCTCGCGGCCTACGACGTGACCCGGCTGGCCAGCTCCAGCAGCACCCGCTGCGTGCAGACCCTGACGCCGTACGCCGACGTGACCGGCTACCGCCTGCGCACCCATGACGGACTGAGCGAGGAGGACGCCTCCGCCGCCAGCGTGGAGAAGATCGTCAGCAACCTGGTGGGGCTCAACCAGGGGGTCGTGCTGTGCACGCACCGACCGGTCCTGCCCGAGGTCTTCCGGGCGCTCGGCATGTCCGAGGTGCGCCTCGATCCGGGGGCCATGGTGGTGGCCCACCTCCGTAAGGGAAAGGTCGTCGCCACGGAGCGTCACGGCTGCTGAGAGCCGCCGTTCACCCGGCGGCCGTTCTGCGGCGGTGTGATCGTCGTCGAATGGGCCGCCAGCGTTCACCCCTCGTTCACCGGCACCGATGTATCCGGTCACCTGGCCTTCCTAGTTTTCGTGGTGTCCTTCCCTCACGAATCCAGGAGACAACGAAGTGAACCGCACTTCCATCCGCCGGGCGCTGGTCCCGGCTGTCGCCGTCCTCACGCTGGGCCTCGCGGCCTGCAGCGCTGGCAACGCGTCCGACGACAGCGACACCTCCGGCGACGCCTCCACCCTCAGCGGCACCCTCGCTGGTGGTGGCGCCAGCTCGCAGGACAAGGCCCAGCAGGCCTGGCGCGCCGGGTTCCAGACCGCGAACCCCGACGTCACGATCACCTACGACCCGGTCGGCTCGGGTGACGGCCGCGCCAACTTCATCTCCGGCGCCTACGCCTTCGCGGGCTCCGACTCCTACCTGAACGACGACGAGGGCGAGCTCTCCGCCACCACGGAGACCTGCGGCGGCGAGGACCCCATCGAGGTCCCGGCCTACGTCAGCCCGATCGCCGTCATGTTCAACGTGCCCGGCGTCGACACGCTCAACCTGTCGGCCAAGACGATCGCCGAGATCTTCGACGGCAAGATCACCGCGTGGAACGACCCGGCCATCGCCGAGACCAACCCCGACGCCGACCTCCCGGACACCGCCATCTCGCCGGTGCACCGTTCGGACGACTCCGGCACCACCAAGAACTTCACCGACTACCTCTCCAAGGCCGGTGAAGGTGCCTGGAGCTACGACTCCGACGGCATCTGGCCGATCAAGAGCGGCGAGGCTGCCGAGGGCACCTCGGGCGTCGTCGGCGCCGTGACCGACGGTGAGGGTGCGATCGGCTACGCCGACGACAGCGCCGTCAAGGACACCCCGCTCGGCGTCGTGTCGGTGCAAGTCGGTGACGCCTTCGAGGCGCCGTCCGCCGAAGGTGCCGCTGCGGTCGTCGCCGTGTCGCCGGCCGTCGAGGGTCGTCCCGAGGTCGACATGGCCATCGACATCGACCGGACCACCACCGAGGCCGGGGCCTACCCGGTCGTGCTGGTGTCCTACCTGATCGCCTGCCAGACCTACGAGGACGCCGACCAGGCCGCCCTGGTGGAGGGCTTCCTGTCCTACATCATCTCCTCCGAAGGTCAGGAGGCTGCGGCCGCCGAGGCCGGCGCCGCTCCGCTCGAGGCCGGCATCCAGTCACGTGCCGCCGACATCGTCGGCGCGATCGCGGCCAAGTAGCTCACCACACGGTTTCGACCGGGTCGCCGCACGTCCATGACTGAACACAAGGCAGGAGCGACGGTGTCTTCCACCGCCAGAACAGAGAAGGTGCCCCGGCAGCTGGGCGACCGGATCTTCGCAGGCACGGCCCTGGCGGCCGGCCTCGCGATCATGCTCGCGCTCGCCGGCGTCTTCTTCTTCCTGGCGCTGGAAGGAGCTCCCGGGCTCTCCGCACCGGAGGCGATCTACCGTCCGGCCACCGACTTCTGGTCCTACGTCGGGCCGCTGGTCTTCGGCACGACCCTGGCCGCGCTGATCGCCCTGGTGATCGCGGTCCCGTTCGCGATCGCCATCGCCCTGTTCGTGTCGCACTACGCCCCCCGTCGGCTGGCCTCTCCCATCGCCTATGTGATGGACCTGCTCGCCGCGGTTCCCAGCGTCGTCTACGGACTGTGGGGTGGCGGCGTGCTCAACGTCGCGATCCAACCCACCCTGGTCTGGCTCTACGACCACTTCAGCTGGGTCCCGTTCTTCGCCGGACCGCCCTCCTCCACCGGCAAGACCATCCTCACCGCCGGCATCGTGCTGGCGATCATGATCCTGCCGATCATCAGTGCCCTCTCACGTGAGGTGTTCGCGCAGACCCCGCGCCTCAACGAGGAGGCTGCCCTGGCGCTCGGTGCCACGCGCTGGGAGATGATCCGGATGGCGGTGTTCCCCTACGGCCGCTCCGGGATGGTGTCCGCCGTGATGCTCGGCCTCGGTCGAGCCCTCGGCGAGACCATGGCGGTGGCGATGGTGCTCTCCGCGACACCCATCGTGACGCTCAACCTGATCTCCAGCACCAACCCGGCCACCATCGCCTCCAACATCGCCTCCAACTACAAAGAGGCGACGCCGGACAAGCAGGCGCTCCTGATCGCCACCGGCCTGGTGCTCTTCGCCTTCACCTTCGCGGTGAACTTCGCGGCCCGCTGGATCGCCGGCCGAAGTGACAGGAGGCTCAACCGATGAGTGTCGACCTCACGACGAACCCTGACTTCTCCGACTCGCTGCCGCTCAGCCAGCCCCAGCTCCCCACGTGGGCGCCCGTGCTCGTCGGCGTCGTGTCCCTGGCGGCCTCGGGCCTGCTGGCGATGCTGCTGGGGTGGGGCCTGGTGGCGGTGGCCATCGTCGCCGTTCTCATCTTCCTGGTGGCCCTGCCCGCATGGGCCCTGGCCGTGGAGAACCGACGCTCCGCTGTGGACCGGCTCGTCACCACGCTGATCTGGACGGCGTTCGGCATCGCCTGCGTGCCGCTGGTGTGGCTGCTGTTCACCGTGGTCAAGAACGGGCTGCCCACGATCCTGCACAACTTCCCGGCCTTCCTGACCTACGACATGCGCAACGTCATCGGGGACGCCCAGGGCGGCCTCTACCACGCCATCATCGGCACCCTGCTGGTCACGTTGGCCGCCGCCGTCATCTCCGTGCCGCTCGGACTCTTCGCCGCCATCTACCTGGTGGAGTACGGCAAGAAGAACCGGATCGCCAAGGTGATCACCTTCCTGGTCGACGTGATGACCGGCATCCCGTCCATCGTCGCGGGGCTCTTCGCGCTGTCACTGTTCACCCTGATCTTCGGACCCGGCATCCGGATCGGTCTGGGCGGCTCGGTCGCCCTGTCGCTGCTGATGGTGCCCACCGTCGTCCGCTCCGCCGAGGAGATGCTGCGGCTGGTCCCCGACGACCTGCGCGAGGCCTCCTACGCGCTCGGCGTGCCGAAGTGGCGCACGATCACCAAGATGGTCCTTCCGACCGCCCTGGGTGGCATCGTCACGGGCGTGGTGCTGGCCATCTCCCGGGTGATCGGCGAGACCGCCCCGCTGTTGGTGGTCGCCGGTTTCGCGGACTCGGTCAACTTCAACCTGACCGACGGGCGGATGATGACCCTGCCCGTGTTCATCTTCACCCAGTACGCCGCCTCGACCCCCAAGGGCACCGACTACGCCTGGGGAGGCGCGCTCGTCCTGATCGTCATCGTCATGCTGCTCAACCTCATCGCCCGCATCATCGGCAAGATCTTCGCCCCGCCCACCTCCCGCTGAGACCGGGCGCAGAAAGGTAGAACGAACACTCATGGCCAAGAGCATCGACGTCTCCGACCTCGACATCTACTACGGCGACTTCCTCGCCGTCCAAGGCGTCAACATGACCATCAAGGCCCGCTCGGTGACCGCCTTCATCGGCCCGTCCGGCTGCGGGAAGTCGACCATGCTGCGCTCGCTCAACCGCATGCACGAGGTCATCCCCGGCGCCCGCGTGCAGGGCAAGGTGATGGTCGACGGGCAGGACCTCTACGGCGACAACGTCGACCCGGTCGCCGTACGCCGCCAGATCGGCATGGTCTTCCAACGGCCCAACCCGTTCCCGACGATGTCGATCTACGACAACGTGCTGGCCGGCAACCGGCTGAACTCCAAGAAGCTCAAGAAGGCGGCCTCCGACGAGATCGTCGAGAAGTCGCTCAAGGGCGCCAACCTCTGGAAAGAGGTCAAGGACCGGCTGAACAAGCCGGGCATGGGTCTGTCGGGCGGGCAGCAGCAGCGGCTCTGCATCGCGCGCGCGATCGCGGTGGAACCGCAGGTGCTGCTGATGGACGAGCCGTGCTCAGCCCTCGACCCCATCTCGACCTCGGCCATCGAGGACCTGATCCACGAACTGAAGACCGACTACACGATCGTGATCGTGACCCACAACATGCAGCAGGCGGCTCGCGTCTCCGACGAGACCGGGTTCTTCAACCTGAAGGCGACCGGCGAGCCCGGCCACCTGGTGGAGTTCAACTCCACCCAGAAGATGTTCGCGAACCCCGACAACGACGCCACCGAGGCCTACATCTCGGGCCGCTTCGGCTGAGCTGAGGCTGCTGCCCTCAGGCGCCGAGGATGGGGTGCAGGATCAGGTAGCACCCTCCGGCGACGAGGCCGGCCATGGGGAACGTCAGCACCCAGGCGGTCACGATCGACTTGGCCACTCCCCAGCGGACGGCCGAGAGTCGCTTCGTGGCGCCGACGCCCATCACCGCGGAGGTGATCGTGTGCGTCGTCGAGATCGGCGCCTGGTAGAGGTAGGCGGTCGTGTAGAGCACGCTGGCCGCGACCGTCTCGGCGGCGAAACCTCGGGCCGGATCGAGGTGGATGATCCGGCGCCCCAGCGTCCGCATGATCCGCCAGCCGCCCGACCAGGTGCCCAGCGAGATGGCGCCGGCGGCAGCGACGATCACCCAGAGGGGCAGGTCGTCCCCGGCGGCGACGTGGCCGCCGGTCAGCAGGGCGAGGAAGATGACGCCCATGGTCTTCTGGGCGTCCTGCAGACCGTGCCCGAGGGCCATCGCGGCCGCCGAGGCGGTCTGGGCCAGCCGGAATCCGCGCATGGTCCTCTGCGGGTTCTGCCGCCGGAAGAGCCACATGATCGCCAGCATCAGCAGGAAGCCCAACGAGAACGCGACGATGGGGGACAGGATCATCGGGATGACGACCTTGTCCACCACGGTGGCCCACTGCACGGTCGTGCCGGACACCACGGCCGCCCCCACCAGGCCGCCGATGAGGGCGTGCGAGGAGGACGACGGCAGCCCGTAGTACCACGTGATCAGGTTCCAGGCGATCGCGCCCAGCAGCCCTGCCATCACGATCACCAGCCCGTGTGAGCCACTCGGCGGGGTGATGACGTCGGAGACGGTCTTGGCCACCTTCTGGCCGAGGAAGGCGCCGAGGAAGTTCATGACCGCCGCCATCCCGAGCGCCACCCGTGGAGTCAACGCGCGGGTGGAGACCGACGTGGCGATGGCGTTGGCTGCATCGTGGAAGCCGTTGGTGTAGTCGAAGACGAGGGCAACGACGACGACCGCGATGATGATCGCGAGGTCCACGCTCAGGACTCCTTGACCGCGATCTGCTCCACGATGTTCGCGACCTTCTCGAACGCGTCGATGGCGCCTTCGAGCGAGGTGACGATGTCCTTGAGCTTGAGCACCTCCAGCGCCTTGAAAGAGCCTCCGAACAGGTGGGCCAGCGTGCGCCGGTAGTTCTTGTCTCCGGTGTTCTCCAGCCGGTTGATCTCGATCCAGTACTCCTCGAGATCCTTGAGTCCCCGCAGCTTGGGCATCGACTCGGCCGTCAGCTCGGCGCAGCGCTGGAGGACCTCGACCTGCTCGGACAGGGAGGGCGGAAACGACTTCACCTCGTAGAGCAGCACCAGATCGACAGCTTCGTCCATCATGTCCATGACGTCGTCGAGACCGGAGGCCAGCGAGTAGATGTCCTCCCGGTCGAACGGGGTGACGAAGGTGCTGTTGACCCGACGCACGATGGCGTGGGTCGTCTCGTCGGCGTCGTGCTCGGCCGCGCGCATCCGCGAGGCCACGTCGACACGGTCACTGCCCTCGGCGAGCATCTCCGCAAGCAGGTCGGCGCCGACGACAAGGTGTTGCGCGGCCTCGGTGAAGAGGTCGTAGAAGGTCGAATCGACCGGCCGGAACTTGAAACCCACGGCGAACTCCTGGTGAGCGAGGCCTGAACGGGTCACATGCTAGGGGCAAGCACGCCGTCTGGTGCAACCCGGGCGCTCACGAGCGCCGGTGTCGCTGCCTGTCGATCAGGGTCTCCTGCAGGTGGACGTGCTGTCCGTTGTGGGTCCACTCGCCAGTCTCAGCCAGCACCCAGGCACTCGTCTCGGGGCTGAAAGCCAGGTCGAGGCCGTCTCCGACCCGCTCGATGATCGCCGGGGTCGGCAGCCTGACCAGCACCTCGACGCGACGATCCAGGTTGCGGTGCATCAGGTCCGCCGAGCCGATCCAGGCCACCGGATCACCACCGTTCTCGAACCAGAACACCCGGCTGTGCTCCAGGAAGCGGCCCAGCACGGAGCGCACCTCGATGTTCTCCGACAGTCCCTTGACCCCCGGACGGAGGGCACAGATGCCCCGCACCAGCAGCTGGACCGCGATCCCCTTCTGGGAGGCGAGGTAGAGCGCGTCGATCAGCCCCTCGTCGACCACCGAGTTGGCCTTCAGCCGGATCCGCGCCGGTCGGCCCGCCTTGTGGTGCTGGATCTCGTGGTGGATCTGGGCGATCAGACCTTCGCGCACCGAGTCGGGCGCGACGAGGAGCTGCTCGTAGGACGCGTTGCGCGAATAGCCGCTCAGGTTGTTGAACAGGTGGGCGACGTCCTCGCCGATCGCCTCGTTGGTGGTGAGCAGGCCGTAGTCCTCGTACAGGCGGGCGGTCTTGGAGTTGTAGTTGCCGGTGCCGATGTGGGTGTAGCGACGGATCCCCTCGGGCTCGTCGCGCACCACCATCGCCAGCTTGCAGTGGGTCTTGAGCCCGACCAGGCCGTAGACGACGTGGCAGCCCGCATGCTCCAGCTTGCGGGCCCAGCGGATGTTGTTGGACTCGTCGAAGCGCGCCTTGAGCTCCACGAGCACCAGGACCTGCTTGCCGGCCTCGGCGGCGTCCACGAGGGCGTCGATGATCGGCGAGTCGCCGGAGGTCCGGTAGAGCGTCTGCTTGATGGCGAGCACGTGCGGGTCGGCGGCCGCCTGCTCGATGAAGCGCTGCACGGACGTGCTGAAGGAGTCGTAGGGGTGATGCAGGAGCACGTCGGTGCGCTTGAGGGCCTTGAAGACGTCGACCGGTGAGGCTGACTCGACGGGAGCAAGCAGCGGGTGCGTGATCGGCAGGAAGGCGTCGTACTTGAGGTCCTGGCGGTCGAGGTCGGCGATGTCGTGCAGCCCGCGCAGGTCGAGGGGGCCCGGGAGCCGGTAGACCTCCTGCTCGGAGACGTCGAGCTCGGAGACCAGCAGCTCGAGCACGGTCGGGTCGATGGACTCCTCGACCTCGAGGCGGACCGGCGGACCGAACTTGCGGCGCAGCAGCTCGCGCTCCAGGGCGGCCAGGAGGTTCTCGGCGTCGTCCTCCTCGACTTCGAGGTCCTCGTTGCGGGTCACCCGGAAGGTGTGCACCTGCAGCACCTCCATGCCGGGGAACAGGCGCTTGAGGTGCTCGCCGATCACATCCTCGAGAGGCACGAAGCGCTGGTTGCCGAGCGGCACGAAGCGATGGAAGATCGGCGGCACCTTCACCCGGGCGAAGTGCTCCTTGCCGGTCTTCGGGTTGCGCACCAGGACGGCGAGGTTGAGCGAGAGCCCGGAGATGTAGGGGAACGGGTGAGCCGGGTCGACCGCCAGCGGCGTGAGCACCGGGAACACCCGGTCCTTGAACAGCCGCTTGCACTGCTTCTGCTCCTCGCGGTCGAGCTCGTCCCAGCGGACCACGTCGATGCCCTCCTCGGTGAGAGCCGGGGCGATCAGGTCGCGGAAGATGGCGGCGTGGCGCTGCATCAGGGTGCTGGCATGGGACCAGATCGACTGCAGCACCTCACGGGGAAGCTGACCGGAGGCGGACCGGACGGCGACTCCGGCGGCGATCCGACGCTTGAGGCCGGCTACCCGCACCATGAAGAACTCGTCGAGGTTGCTGGTGAAGATGGCGAGGAACCGGACTCGCTCCAGCAGCGGCAGGCTGGGGTCCTCGGCGAGCTCGAGGACGCGTTGGTTGAAGTGCAGCCAGGAGACCTCGCGGTCGAGGAAGCGGTCGTCGAACTGCTCGACGGCGGCGACCGACTCGGGTGAGGGCGTGTAGGGCGGCTCGACGTCGAACGTGTCCGTGGCCACGACCCGGAGCCCCGCCTCGACCGGGCCCTCGTCGATCGATCCCGCGACGTGAGTGGGCAGGCGAGTGGATTCCGGGCACATGGTCGAAGTCTGACAGGCCGACGTGAACACGTGGTGAAGTTCGCGCACGCCCGGACAACGGCGCTGCGCTGACCAGCCCCGTCAGGCCCTGGGCTGCGCGGCGTACTGCACGTGGGTGTCACTGGCGACGTGGGTGAATCCGAGACCCTCGTAGACGGCCCGCGCGGGCAGGTTGTCCGACTCGACGTACAAGATGACCTCGTCCGCGTCGGCGAGGTGGTGCAGGCCGGCCAGGGTGAGGGTCTTGCCCAGACCGCGGCCCTGGGCGCCGGGGGCGATCGCGACGACGTACACCTCGGCGAGCGCCGGCGTGTGCCGCTTGGTCCAGTGGAAGCCGAGCATCCCGTCGCGGTCCTCGGCGATCAGCAGGCCCTTCGGTTCGAACCAGGGCTCGGCCATCCGCTCGGCCAGCTCGGCGGCATCCATCCCGCCCTGTTCGGGGTGGTGGGCGAAGGCTGCGGCGTTGACCCGCAACAGGTCGGGCTGGTCTCCCTCCCGGAAGCCCCGGATCGTGAGGTCCTCGGGCGTGCGCAGGTCGCCGAGTGGCTCGGACGTCGGCCGCCGCATCACCCACAGCTCGCGCACGGCCGTGAAGGCGTGGTGGGACGCGAGGGCGTGGGCGGCGGGATGGTTGCCGTGCGACCACGCCGTCCTGGTGGCCTCGGCGGCTGCCTGAGCCAGGCGGGAGCCCACTCCCTCGGCGCGATGCTCCGGGGCGACCGCGAGGTCGAGGGCGCCGTCGTGCAGGAACGCGAACCCCTGCTCGCCGACCAGCCAGAGCCGAGCGTCGCTCAGGCCGTGGTTCTGCAGTCGCAGTCGGCTGGCCTCGTCGAGCGGGTCGTGGCCGTCGGTGGCCACGCAGGCCTCGCGAATCGCCGCGATGGTGCTGCTCTCGGCCTCGCCATAGTCACTGATCCCGATCACGGGACCGACCCTCACTGCGACGCTCAGACTTCCGCGCGGAGCTCGGCGGTGTCCTTCTCCTTGGCGGGGAGGACGAAGCGGTAGCCGACGTTGCGGACCGTGCCGATCAGCGTCTCGTGCTCGGGCCCGAGCTTGGCGCGCAGCCGGCGGACGTGGACGTCGACGGTGCGGGTGCCGCCGAAGTAGTCGTAGCCCCAGACCTCCTGGAGAAGCTGCTGGCGGCTGAAGACCCGGCCGGGGTGCTGGGCCAGGAACTTGAGCAGCTCGAACTCTTTGAAGGTCAGGTCGAGCGGCCGCCCGCCGAGCTTGGCGGTGTAGGTGGCGTCGTCGACGACCACCTCGCCCGAGCGGATCACGTGTGACTCGGGGTCGTCGGCCTCACGCTGCGCGGCCAGCCGGCCGATCGAGAGACGGATGCGGGCCTCGAGCTCGGCCGGGCCGCAGGTGTGCAGCACCACGTCGTCCATCGCCCAGTCGACGGCGACGACGGCGAGGCCGCCCTCGGTGACGATGAGCAGGACGGGCACGTCGCTCCCGGTGGTGCGGATCAGGCGGCACAGGTCGCGGGCGTGCGCGAGCTCCTGCCGTCCGTCCACCAGGACGAGATCGGAGTCGGGCGCCTCCAGGAGCGCGCTGCCCTCGGCGGGGAGGATCTTCACGGTGTGGCCGAGCAACGACAGCGCGGGCATCACCTCGGCGCTCGGTTGGAGTGCGCTGGTCAGGAGCAAGAGCGTGCTCAAGGCAACTCCCTCTGCGGGCCGGGCCGTGATTCGGATGATCAGGATATCGGAACCTGGAGGTGTGCAACGATTCAGAGGTGCTTTCCGAGACAGGTGTGATCGACGTCCACTACTGGGCCTCTGCTCGGGCGGCGGCAGGGCTGGACGCCGAAGAGGTCCCGGTGACCGGGTCGATGTCGTTGGCCGACCTGATGGCCCTGCTGGTGGAGCGGCATCCGGGCACGAACCTGGGCGACGTACTCCACGCGTGCTCGGTGCTGCGCGGTGACGAGCCGGTGAAGAACCGGGATCCCGCGACGGTGGAGCTGCGTGCCGGCCAGAGTGTGGAGTTCCTCCCGCCCTTCGCGGGAGGCTGAGGGAATGCCTGCGCGGGACACCGTGTTCGGACCAGCGTGACCCCCGGTCTGATCGTCGCGCTGCTGGCTGTCGCAGGCGCGTTAGGTTTCGGAGCGTGGCGCGCGGCCACCGACGGACGCTTCCGCGGGACCCACCAGGTGCGCGGCACCGTGCCCGTGTCGGCGCCGAGCCCGCCGCGACCTCCCGGATTGTCGGTCGAGGGCGTCGACTGGGGTGAGCGAGCGACGTTGTTGCAGTTCTCCAGCGCGTTCTGTGCGCCCTGCCGGGCGACCCGACGGGTCCTCTCCGACGTCTCTGCGGTGGTGCCGGGCGTCGTGCACATCGAGCTCGACGCGGAACAGCACCTGTCGCTGGTGCGCGAGCTCGGCATCCTGCGCACGCCGACGACCCTGATCCTCGATGCCGACGGACGCGAGGTACGCCGCGCCTCGGGTGCCCCGCGCAAGGAGGACGTGGTGGCAGCCCTCACCGAAGCAATCTCATGATTCAAGACGGCCGTCCGACATCTGAGACACAGAGTTCTGCCCGGCCAGCCACTGCCCCTACTCTCGAAACCATGTTCACGACCATGCTGACCAAGCGCCGCGCGGTGGATCACTGCCGCACGCGCTCGTCGCTGTGTCGAATGTCCTGACGGGCCGTCTCACCCAACTCTCTTTAATCTACTAATTTTGTAGACTAATCTGCGAAGTTGTGGCTCCCACCGGGGACCGAGATCGCGCCTGTGCCTCAGCCCGGCAGCTCGAGCAGGCCCATTCGACCAGGAGTGACATGTCCACCATCAGTTCGTCACGCACCGCCACCGGCACGGCCGGCCGCATCGACCCTCGCGGTCAGCAGTTCGCCGCCGCCGTCACCGCCGTGGTGCTGGTCGCCGTGCTGCTGCTCGCGCCCGGCCCACTCGGTGTCGCCCTGCTCGCGCTCCAGACCGCGCTGTTCGCGGTCGGCGCCGCCCGCGGTGTCCAGCGCACTCCCCAGGCGTGGCTGTTCCGCACGCTCGTCCGACCCCGGCTGGGTGCTCCGACCGAGCTCGAGGACCCCGAGCCGCCGCGGTTCGCCCAGGCGGTCGGCCTGACCTTCGCCGCCGTCGCACTGGTGGGCTTCCTCGCCGGCGCCTCACTGGTCGGTCTCGTCGCCACTGGGTTCGCGCTCACCGCGGCCCTGCTCAACGCGGTCTTCCGGCTCTGCCTGGGCTGCGAGCTCTACCTCCTGATCCAGCGGGCTCGCCCCGTGCACTCCTGACCCACCACCACTGACCCCCACGCCGGATGTCGGCGTACAAGAAAGGTAAGAACATGAGCCGCGAGAACTCGCTCGTCACCGCCCAGTGGGTGGAGGACAACCTCGACAACCCCCAGGTCGTCGTCGTCGAGGTGGACGAGGACACCACCTCCTACGACAAGGGCCACATCCGGGGAGCGATCAAGCTCGACTGGACGACCGACCTGCAGGACCAGGTCCGTCGTGACTTCGTCAACAAGGCCCAGTTCGAGGCACTGCTGTCCTCGCGCGGCATCGGCAACGACCACACCGTCGTGCTCTACGGCGGCAACAACAACTGGTTCGCCGCCTACGCCTACTGGTACTTCACGCTCTACGGACACACCGACGTCAAGCTCATGGACGGCGGCCGCAAGAAGTGGGAGCTCGACTCCCGCGAGCTCACCGACGAGCTGCCGAGCCGCGAGACCACGTCGTACACCGCGAGCGAGCAGGACTCCTCGATCCGGGCCTTCCGCGACGAGACGGTCGCCGCCATCGGGGTCAAGAACCTCATCGACGTGCGCAGCCCCGACGAGTACGCCGGCCGCCTGCTCGCTCCGGCCCACCTCCCGCAGGAGCAGGCCCAGCGCGCCGGGCACGTCCCCACGTCGCTCAACGTGCCGTGGAGCAAGAACTGCAACGACGACGGCACCTTCAAGTCCGACGAGGACCTGAAGGCGCTCTACGCCGAGGTCGGCATCGACGACTCCAAGGAGACCATCGCCCTGTGCCGCATCGGCGAGCGCTCCTCGCTGACGTGGTTCGTGCTCAAGGAGCTCCTGGGTCACCAGAGCGTCAAGAACTACGACGGCTCCTGGACCGAGTACGGCTCGCTGGTCGGCGTTCCGGTCGCTCTCGGCGACGAGCCGGGTGAAGCCTGATGTGCGGCGCCACTGAGGGTGGACTGTCCCTCGACGGAGTCAACGTGGCGAAGGAGGCCGTGATCCAGGGCCAGGTCGTCCGCGACGGCGAGCCCGTGGGCAGCGCCTACGTCCGACTGCTGGACCGCACCGGAGAGTTCACCGCCGAGGTCCCGACCTCGGCCACCGGGCACTTCCGGTTCTTCGCCGGCGACGGGGAGTGGACCCTGCGCACCCTCGCCCCCAAGGCCGACCCGGTCGACCAGCAGGTCGTCGCGGCGGTGGGCTCGGTCGCCGAGGTGCTCATCACCCTCTGATCAGCTCGACCTGGGGTGGACCCGGCCCGATCGAACCACTCGCTGGTTCGATCGGGTCAGTCTTCCGCCGCGATATCAGAAATAGTTGAACCGTGCCGCATAATGATGATTCGAGTCCCGTGGGGGGTCTCATACGCCCGGCATGAGCCGGAGCAACTAGGGGATAATCTGTGCGTCCATCACTCAGGCTCGCCAGTGCTGCGATCGCTGCCGCGCTCATCGGGTCTCTCACCGCTGTTCCTGCCACGGCCAGGGTCGTCGACCCCGCGCCCCTGCAGGCACCCACGTTCAACAAGATGGTGCACTCGATCGTGCACAGCGGCTCGACGGTCTACGTGGGCGGCAACTTCGGCACCGTGACCGACGCCAACGGCACCTACGCGCGCCACGGCGTGGCGGCCTACAACGCCGACACCGGGCTGGTCCTCCCCTGGAACCCCGACGTCCACGGCCTGGTCTACGCCGTCGCCGTGCGCAACCAGAGCGTCTTCCTCGGTGGCGCGTTCGACGCCGTCGGTGGGCAGCCGCGCAGCAACCTGGCCCGCGTCAGCGCCACGACCGGGCAGGCGCTCAAGGGACTGCGCAAGGCGAACGGCGCCGTGCGCGCCATCGCTGCGACCAAGAAGCAGGTCCTGGTCGGCGGCGACTTCACCAAGCTCGGCAGTGCCCGTCGGGTCCACCTCGCCGGCTTCACCTCGTCGGGCAAGTACCGGCTGAACGGCTGGCACCCGAGGGCGACCGGCGGCACCGTCTACACGATCCAGCCGACCAAGGGCGGAGCCTACGTGGGCGGCACCTACAAGAAGCTCAACGGCAAGAAGGCCTTCGGTCGGATCAGCCGGATCAACCCGGTGACCGGCAAGCTCGTCAAGGGCTTCAACCCTCCCGTCACCGTTCCGGTCTACGACATCGCGGCCACGCCCCGTCGGGTGTACGTCGCCATGGGCGGCCCCGGCGGTGGATCCTCCGGCTCGTTCGTCACGAAGACCGGGAAGCGGAAGTGGCTGCGTAGTGTCAACGGCGACGCGCAGACCATCAGCGTGCTGAGCGGCTCGGTCTACGTCGGCGGTCACTTCACCCGCGCGTGCCTGTCCTCCGGCACCCTGTCCAGCGGCGAGTGCACCGGTTCGTCGGTGATGCGGGGCAAGATCATGGCCATCACGCTCAAGGGCACGATCCGCAGCTTCGCCCCGCAGATCGACTCGCAGTTCGGACTCGTCGCCATGGACGTCTTCCCCAGCCGGGGTTGGTTGGCCGTGGGCGGCACGTTCAACTTCGTCGACAACGACGCGCGTGGGAAGTTCGCGGTCTTCGGCTGAGGACCGCGTTCACGCCGGGCTGTCGATCACGAGGGTGATCGGGCCGTCGTTGACCGACGAGATCCTCATGTCGGCCCCGAAGCGCCCTCGTTCGACAGGCGCCCCCAGGCGCTCGAGCTCTGCGCAGAAGCTGTCGTAGACGGGCTCGCTGTGCTGGCCCGGAGCCGCAGCGCTCCAGGTCGGGCGACGTCCTTTGCGGGCGTCGCCGTACAGCGTGAACTGCGAGACCACGAGCACGGGGGAGCCCAGGTCGGAGGCCGACGCCTCGTCACGCAGGATGCGGAGGCCCCAGATCTTCCGGGCCAGCCACTCAACCTCGCGGGGGCCGTCGTCGTGGGTGATCCCGAGGTAGACGAGCAGTCCCGGAGCATCGAGTGACCCGACAACTGTCCCGTCGATCGACACATCTGCCTGAAGAACTCGCTGTACGACGGCTCTCATCCGCAAATCCTCCGCTGCCTGGAATTGAGTGGACCGGCGACACTCTGCCACGATGGACGCCATGAGCGCCGTACCCGCCGACCGCCTGCTGATCACCGTCGCCCCAACCGGCGCCGAGACCACCAAGGCCGACTGCCCGCAGCTGCCCACCACCCTCGACGAGCTCGTCGTCACCGCCCGGGAGTGCGAAGCGGCGGGGGCGGCGATGATCCACGTGCACATCCGCGACGACGACCACCGGCCCACTCTCGACCTGGCCAGGCTCACCGACACCGTCGCTGCGCTCAAGGAGTCCACGGGCCTGATCGTGCAGCTGTCCACGGGTGGCTCGGTGCACGACCCGCTCGAGACCCGGCTCCAGGTGCTCGACGCGGAGCCCGACTCCTGCAGCCTCACGATGGGCACCACCAACTTCGGCGACGACGTGTTCATGAATCCCTGGCCGTTCGTCTGCGAGCTCTACCAGGTCAGCCAGGACCGCGGCGTCGTCCCTGAGTTCGAGCTCTTCGACCTCGGCCAGGTGCACGCGCTGACGCGCCTGCTGGACCGCTACGGACTGCCGGCAGGTGGCAAGGTGCATGTCGACCTGGTGATGGGGGTGCCCGGTGGCATGAACGGCACCACCGACGCGCTCGTCGCGGCCGTCAGCGACCTTCCCGCCGTCACCACCAGCTGGTCGGCCACCGGGATCGGGCGCTCGACCCTCGCGGTGATGCTGGCCTCGCTATCCAAGGGTGGGCACCTACGCGTCGGGATGGAGGACGTGCTGACGATCAGTCGCGGGGTCCCTGTCGAGTCGAACGCCCAGCTCGTCGAACGCGCGGTCGAGGTCGGGCGGCTGGCCCAGCGGGTGCCGATGAGCCCCGAGGAGGCCCGCACCACGCTGGGCCTCGACAACCTCTAGTAGACCAGCGCCTGGACACCGTCGGCCAGGATCTCCTCGGTGAACACGGAGGCTCCGGCGATCCGGATGCCGGGCAGGACGTCGTCCGCGGAGATGCCGCGCCGCTCCGCACACTGGGTGCAGACGGTGACCTGGCCACCGGCCACCACGGCGGCCAGCAGGTCCGCCAACGGCGTGGCGAGGGGGAGCGTGAACTCCTCTGCCCGGCCGGGGACGCCGAACCACGCGGCCTCACCGGTCAGCCACAGCCCGACCTCGGCTCCCGCCGCGACCGCCGTGGCGGCGACCGTGAAGGCCTGGTTGCAGCGTTCGGCATCCTCGCCACCACATGTCACCTTGATCCGCAGGCTCCTCATGCCGCCAGACTAGACTCCCGCCTATGGAGGCCGTCTTCGTCGGGATCATGCTCGCAGTCGTGATCGCGCTCGGGGCTGCCGCGCTCTGGGCGGCGTACAAGCTCCTGTAAACCGAGGAAAGCAGTCGACGAATGGCCTTCGAGATCCCCGAGAACATCCACCCCTCCTGCGCGCGGCTGGCGTGGATGATCGGCACGTGGGCCGGCAACGGGCACGGCGAGTACCCCGGCATCGAGGCGTTCCAGTTCGGCCAGGAAGTGATCTTCCAGCAGGACGGCCGACCGTTCATCCACTACCTCAGCCGAGCCTGGATCGTCGACGCCGAGGGCAACCACGTGCGGGAGGCGGCCCAGGAGACCGGCTTCCTGCGGCCGCAGGAGGACGGCACGCTGGAGATGGTGCTCAGCCACAACCTCGGGTTCACCGAGGTCTGGCACGGCGAGATCCACCCCGATCAGCCCCGCTTCGAGATGGTCACCGACGCGGTGGCCCGCACCGCCACGGCGAAGGAGTACGTCGGAGGCAAGCGCCTCTACGGCTACGTCAACGGCGACCTGCTCTACGCCTTCGACATGGCGGCGATGGGCCACGAGCTCCAACCGCACACCCATGCCCAACTGGTCCGACAGTGACCGATCCGAGCCCACCCGAGCTTGCCGCGCGGTTGCGCGGCAGCGGCTATCGGTTGACGCCGCAACGGGAGCTGATCCTGCGGGCGGTCCAGCGCCTCAGCCATGCGACCCCCGACGAGGTGCTCGCGGAGGTCCGCCGCGAGTCGTCCGCGGTCAACCTGTCCACCGTCTACCGCACGCTGGAGGTGCTCGAGGAGCTCGGCCTGATCCGCCATGCCCACCTCAGCGACCGGGCGCCGACCTACCACTCCGCCACCGGCCAGGACCACTTCCATGTGGTGTGCCGGAATTGTGGGAAGGTCACCTCTGTTGACCCAGAGGTGGCGGCTGAGTTCGTGGCCAGGCTGCGGGCCGAGCACGGCTTCGTGCCCGACCTGGGACACCTCGCGGTGTTCGGTGCGTGCGTCGACTGCGAAGACGCGGCCACACCCCACCACCACGACTGAACCATCCACGACCGGCCGGTTCACGACGGGTCGACGACGACGGAGACGACATGCTGGAAGTGCCCGGAGCGGTAGCGGCCAACGGGATCGACGCGCCCGTGGCGGCCCACTACGGCTCGTTCAACGGCGAGCAGCTCACCCTGGTGGCGGGCGACGGCTTCGTCGACCTGTCCCACCGAGACGTCCTGCGCGTCGCCGGGCCGGACCGGCTGACCTGGTTGCACTCGATCAGCACCCAGTTCTTCGAGGGACTGCAGGCGGGTCACCAGGTCACCGCGCTCATCCTGAGCCCGCAGGGGCACGTGGAGCACGCCTTCACCGGTGTCGACGACGGCGAGGCCTTCACGGCCCACACGGAGCCGGGTGCGGGGGCGCCGCTCGTCGCCTACCTGGAGCGCATGAAGTTCATGACCAGGGTCGAGATCACCGACGAGAGCGCCGGCCTCGCCGTGACCTGGCGGCCGGTCGGGTCTGACTCCGGCAAGTTCGACCTGGTCCCGCGCGACCAGCTCACGGCGTACGCCGGCGCAGCCGGTCCCGCCTGCGGGGTCTGGGCCTACGACGCACTGCGGATCGCCCGGGGCGAGCCGAGATTCCACCAGGACACCGATCACCGGACCATCCCCAACGAGGTCGGGTGGATCGACACCGCCGTGCACATGGACAAGGGCTGCTACCGCGGCCAGGAGACCGTCGCACGGGTGCACAACCTGGGCCGCCCGCCCCGGCGACTCACCCTGCTCCACCTCGACGGCTCGGAGAACCTGCTGCCGCAGGTGGGCAGCGACCTGCGTCTGGTTGACAAGGTCGTGGGCCGGGTGGGGACCTCGGCCCGCCACCACGAGCTCGGACCGATCGCTCTCGGGCTGGTCAAGCGCAACGTGCCGCTCGACGCCGAGCTCGACGCGGGTGGTCTGCCGGCAGCACAGGAAGTCATCGTGGACCCCGAGATCGGGCGGCACTTCCGGCCCCTCAAAGGCTAGGCTCCGGGGACAGTCCTCCACCGCCAAGGAGTTCCCATGACCCAGGCACCGGCCGCTCGAGGTCGTTCGGTGGCCGCCGTCCTGTGCTTGGTCCTGGCCACGGTGCTCACGGCACCGGCGTCGCTGGCCTACTGGGGCCAGCGCACCCTCAACGACACCGAGCGGTACGTCGCCACGGTCGGTCCGCTCGTCGACTCGCCCGAGGTCCAGGACGCCATCGCCACCAAGGTGACCGATGCGATCGAGCGGCAGGTCGACGTCGAGGCGCTGCTCCATCAGGCGTTCTCAGGGGTGATCTCCGACCGTCCTCGGCTACAGCTGCTGGTGGGCCCCCCCTGGCCTCCTCGATCAACGCCCTGATCGACCAGCAGGTCCGCCAGTTCATCGCCTCCGACGCCTTCGAGGACCTCTGGATCACCGTCAACACCCGCTCGCAGCAGGCGCTCCTCAGGATCCTGCGCGGCGAGGGTGGTGGCGCGGTGTCGATCCAGGGCGACCAGGTCGTCCTGGACGTCTCCGAGGTCATCGACCAGGTCAAGCTGCGGCTGGTGGATCGGGGCCTGACCCTGGTCGACCGGGTCCCGATCCCCGACACCGACCGCCAGATCGTCCTGGTCGACTCGCCCCAGCTCAAGCAGCTGCGCACCATCTACGCGTTCGGCAACCCGGTGGCCAAGTGGCTCATCGTCGTCGTGGTGGCGCTGTTCGCGGCCGCCCTGTTCCTGGCCCGGCGCCGGTCCAGGATGACGGTCCTGGTCGGGGTGGCGTTCGTGCTCAACGCGGTCCTCATCGCGCTGGCACTCAGCATCGGTCGTCAGCTGTTCGTCAACGAGCTCGCCGGCACGGTGTTCAGCCGGGCGAGCGGTGTCTTCTACAACACGCTGCTCGTCTATCTCCAGAACGGGCGCAAGGTGATGCTCGGGATCGGCCTGGCACTCGTGGTCGCCGGTTGGTTCGCCGGCCCGAGCAACGCGGCCCGATCCGTGCGCACGACGATCTCCGGGGGGCTCGAGTCGGTCGGTCGATCGGTGTCGGGAGGGCCCGCAGGAGGGGCTGGTGACTGGGTGGCCCTCAACGTGTCCTGGCTGAGGTGGGTGGCCGTCGGGCTGGGACTCGTCGTCCTCCTCTGGGGCAACCAGATGACTCCCGAGAGGCTGATCTGGGCGCTCGCCCTGATCGGCGTACTCCTCGCCGGTCTGCAGGTCCTGGTGGGAGCGAGCCGCAAGCCTGCCGTTTCCCCGAGCTGATCGGTGATCGACGTCTACCCTTGGGTCATGTCTCTCGATTCGGCGCAACGACCGTGGGGTTCCTGGCACGTCCTGGATGTCGGCCCCGGCTACAAGGTCAAGCGCATGCACATCAGCCCCGGACAGCGGATGTCCTACCAGACCCACTCCCACCGCAGCGAGCACTGGGTCGTCATCTTCGGCATCGCCACCTGCCTGATCGACGGTGAGGTCCACGTGGCGCGCCCCGGGGAGTCTGTCGACGTGGCGGTGGGATCAGCTCACCGGATCAGCAACGAGCACAGCGAGGACCTGGTCATCATCGAGGTCCAGCACGGCGCCTACACCGGCGAGGACGACATCCACCGGCTCGCCGACGACTACGGGCGCCACGAGGCCGAGGTCTGAGCGACCCCGGCCCCGCGGGACGCTAGCTGGCGCTGTTGATCATCCCGGCGCCGACGGTGACGCCGGTGGCCTCGTCGATCAGGATGAACGAGCCCGTGGTGCGGTTCTTCGAGTAGGGGTCGCACAGCAGCGGCACCGTGGTGCGCAGCTGGACGCGGCCGATCTCGTTGAGGCCGAGCTCCTTGGTGTCCTGGTCACGGTGGAGCGTGTTGACGTCGAGACGGTATTGCACGTCCTTGACCAGGGCGCGGGCCGTGCGCGTGGTGTGCTTGATGGCGAGCTTCTGGCGCGGACGCAGCGGCTCGTTGGTCATCCAGCAGATCATCGCGTCGATGTCCTGGCTCGGCTTCGGGGCGTTCGCCGGTCGCGCGATCATGTCTCCGCGGGAGACGTCGACGTCGTCCTCGAGACGGACCGTGACCGACATCGGGGGGAACGCCTCGTCCAGCTCCTTGTCGAACAGGTCGATGCCCGCGATCGTGGAGGTCATGCCGCTGGGCAGCACGATCACCTCGTCACCGGGCTTGAGCACACCGCCGGCGATCATGCCGCCGTAGCCGCGGTAGTCGTGGTGCTCGTCGGACTTCGGCCGTACGACGTACTGCACGGGGAAGCGGACGTCGACCAGGTCGCGGTCGGAGGCGACGTGGACGTGCTCGAGGTGGTGCATGAGCGTGGGACCGCTGTACCACGGCATGCTCTCCGAGCGGGTCACGACGTTGTCGCCCTGGAGCGCCGAGATCGGGATGATCTCGAGGTCGGGGATCGCGAGCTTGGTGGCGAACGAGGTGAACTCGGCGTGGATGCGCTCGTAGACCTCCTCGGAGAAGTCGACGAGGTCCATCTTGTTGACGCAGAGCACGAGGTGCGGCACCCGGAGCAGCGACAGGATCACCGCGTGGCGCCGTGACTGCTCGGTGAGGCCCTGGCGGGCGTCGACGAGCACCAGGCCCAGGTCGGCGGTGGAGGCGCCGGTGACCATGTTGCGGGTGTACTGCACGTGACCCGGGGTGTCGGCGATGATGAACTTGCGCGCCGGGGTCGCGAAGTAGCGGTAGGCGACATCGATGGTGATGCCCTGCTCACGCTCGGATCGCAGCCCGTCGGTCAGCAGTGCGAGGTCGGTGTAGTCGTAGCCCTTGGAGGCGCTGGTCGTCTCGACGGCCTCGAGCTGGTCCTCGAAGATCGACTTCGAGTCGAGCAGCAGGCGACCGATGAGGGTCGACTTGCCGTCATCGACCGAACCGGCCGTCGCGAACCGCAGCAGGTCCATCTGGTGCATGGTCTCTTCAGGCATCAGAAGTAGCCTTCCTTCTTGCGGTCTTCCATGGCGGCTTCGGAGAAGCGGTCGTCACCGCGGGTGGCGCCACGCTCGGTCACCCGGGCGATGGCGATCTCGTCGATGATCTGGGCGGTCGTGGCGGCATCGCTCTCGACACACCCGGTCAGGGTCATGTCGCCCACGGTGCGGAACCGGACGGTCCGCTCGGTGATGGTCTCGCTGCCCTTGGGCTGGACGGCGTCGGAGGCCGAGAGCAGCATGCCGTCGCGCTCGATCACCTGACGCTGGTGGGAGAAGTAGATCGAGGGGATCTCGATCTGCTCACGGTGGATGTAGTACCAGATGTCCAGCTCGGTCCAGTTGGACAGCGGGAAGATGCGCATGTGCTCCCCGGCGTGGATGCGCCCGTTGTAGAGGCTCCACAGCTCGGGACGCTGCATCTTGGGGTCCCACTGGCCGAACTCGTCACGGTGGGAGTAGACGCGCTCCTTGGCGCGGGCCTTCTCCTCGTCGCGGCGCCCACCACCGAAGGCGGCGGTGAAGCCCTCCTCCTCGATGGCGTGCAGCAACGTGCCGATCTGCATGCGGTTGCGGCTGGTCTTGCCGTCGTCGACGATCACGCCGCTGGCGATGGCCTCGTCGACGCTCGCGACGACCATCCGGACGCCCAGGCGGTTGACCCAGTTGTCGCGGGTCTGGAGGACCTCGGGGAAGTCGAAACCGGTGTCGACCTGCAACATCGGGAACGGGATCTTCGAGGGGTAGAAGGCCTTCTCGGCCAGCCGGAGCATCACGATCGAGTCCTTGCCGCCGGAGAACATCAGCACCGGCTTCTCGAACTCGGACGCAACCTCGCGGAAGATGTGGATGGACTCCGCCTCCAGTTGGTCGAGTTGACTCAACTGGTAGTCGGCGTGGGTTTCAGTCATGTCTGAGGGTTGCCTCTCATCGGGACAGCAGTGGACATCCTAACCACTGCAGCTCACTCTTATTTAGTCGGCGAAGACGGTGGACGTATCGATCAGCTCTTGCGGTCACCTGCTGAGGGCTCCTCGAGCTCGGCGACCGTCGGTGAACCGAACATCGGCAGCCCTTGGCCGCGGCGCAGGAAACCCCAGATCAACGGGACCAGGATCACCATCGCGACGCCCACCCAGGCGACCAGCATCGGGTGGGTCTCGTCGTCGCCGGCGCCCAGCGGGGCCCAGCCGGCCTTGTCCAGCAGGGCGACTCCCGACATGGTCAGCACGATCACGATGCCGCGCCGGATGTAGGACTGCCGCACGCGCGGGGCGATCTTGGAGCCGATGATCGTGCCGGGCACCGAGCCGAGGATCAGGGGGATCAGCAGGGTGAAGTCGAGGCCGTTGATCACGATGTTGGAGATCGCGGCCGCCATCACGAGCGGCACCGCCTGCACGAGGTCGGTGCCGACCAGCTTCAGGGCCGACAGTCCGGGGTAGAGGATCAGCAGGGCGATCATGATCACCGAGCCCGAGCCGACGCTCGTGACGCCGACCAGCAGTCCGCCGAGGGCGCCGACCGCGATCGTCGGGATGGCGCGGATCATCGGGTTCTCGTCGCGCTGGCCCACGCCCCGCACGTCCTTGCGCAGCTGGATGTAGATGCGCAGCGCGTAGGTCGAGGCGGCCAGCAGCAGAGCGAACCCGATGCACTCCTTGAGCAGCTTGTCGAGGGACTCGGGGTCGCCCCCGGCGATCTGATGGACGATGAACGGCCCGAGGAGGGCCATCGGCACCGACCCGAGGATCAGGAACTTGGCCAGGGTGAAGTTGGGCGACCCCTCGCGGGCGTGCACCACCGCGCCACCGGTCTTGTAGATCGCCGCTGCGGTCAGGTCGGCCGTCACGACCGTGGCGGCGTCACCCACCCCGAGGAAGATCAGGGCGGGAGTCATCAGGGCCCCACCGCCCATGCCCGTCAGCCCGACCACGACGCCGACGAAGAAGCCCGCGGCGATGATCGCGAAGAAGGAGGTGGTGATCAGGTCGCTCATGGCTGGCCTTCGTCTGAGTCTGGTCGGAACGCGTTAGTTTACTGATTCACACTGGAACTGTGTGATTTGTCGAGAGATCGACGTAGCCGGCCTCGGCCAGTCCCGCCAGTACGTCGTCCAGCGCAGCCTCGATGCTGCGCCCCGTCGTGTCGACCCGGACGGCGGCGTCCTCGGGCTCCTCGTAGGGCGAGGAGATGCCGGTGAACTCGGGGATCTCGCCGCGACGGGCCTTGGCGTAGAGGCCCTTGCGGTCGCGGCGCTCGCACTCCTCGAGCGGGGTGGCGACGTGCACGAGGAAGAAGGCGCCGCCGGCGTCGTCCACCATGGCGCGGACCTGCTTGCGGGTCTCGTCGAAGGGGGCGATCGGGCTGCACACCGCGACGCCACCGTGCCGCGAGATCTCGGCCGCCACCCAGCCGATCCTCCTGATGTTGGTCTCCCGATCGGCCTTGGAGAACGTGAGGCCGGCCGACAGGTTCCGTCGTACGACGTCGCCGTCGAGACTGGTGACACTGCGCCCGCCCTGTTCGAGGAGGCGGTCCATCAGTGCCTGGGCCAGGGTCGACTTGCCACTGCCGGACAGGCCGGTGAAGAAGAGCACCAGTCCCTGGTGACGGGGGTCGGGCCGTTCGGCCTCGACGATGGCCGCGACCTCCTCGGGGAAGTCGCCCTCGTCGTCGGCGAGCGCTATCACCGGGTCGGGTCCGGCGTAGTTGCCGACGACCTGGACGCCGAGCCCGTGGTCGGCCTCGGCGTCGTCGCGCGACGCGAGGGCCACGGCGACGACCTCGGCGTCGGGCAGCCGGGCGGCGGCGGCAAGGGTCGCCCGGATCAGGCCGACCTTGGACATGTCCTCGGGTGTGCCCGTGCCGACGAGGGTCAGCAGCACGACGCGGTCCACCTCGGCCAGCTGCTCCAGCTGGGCGGTGGTCAGGGGGCCGGTGACGGGGACGAACGTGGCTCCGGCGTACGCCGCGCGGGTCTGCGCGGGCGTGAGGTAGAGCCGGCGGAACGGTCCGAACTGGGTGTGCGTCAGTGCGGTGACGCTGCCGTCGGCGGCCACGGTGGCGAGCGGCAGACCCTCGGGGTCGACCAGCTCGAGCTCGCCGTCGGCTCCCGCGGGTCGCGTCAGGGTGACCGGGGAACCAGGCTCGTCGAAGCCGGTCAGCGGGGCCAGTGCGCCGGTGACGAGGAGCTCGAGGTCGTCGAGCTCGCGCGGGGTCGGGCAGAACTGCAGGGTCACGGGCGTCATCCTGCCATTCCCGCCGTAGCCTTGCCGCCATGCCAGCACCAGTAGCCTCCCCAGACTCCGAACCGGTCATTGTTGCCCAGATCGTGCGGTCCCATTTTGTGGAAGGGCACCACTACGGCTCGGTCGTCGCGCTCGACCGCGCCGGGGCCGTCGACTGGTCCGTAGGTGCTGTCACGGCACCGATCCTGCCCAGATCGAGCAACAAGCCGCTCCAGGCTCTCGGCATGGTCAGGGCCGGGCTCTCGCTCGCCCCCGACCTGCTCGCACTGGCCTGCGCCTCCCACTCCGGTGAGCCCTTCCACGTCGACGGCGTACGCCGCATCCTGGCCGGGGCGGGGCTCTCGGAGGCGGACCTCCAGACGCCGCTCGGCTACCCCCTCGACGACGACGCCCGCGAGGCGGTGATCCGCGCCGGGGGTCACCAGTCATCGATCCTGATGAACTGCTCCGGCAAGCACGCGGCGATGCTCGCCACCTGCGTCGTCAACGGCTGGGACACCGCGAGCTACCTGGACCCCGCGCATCCGCTGCAGCAGGCCATCCGGGCGACTTTCACCGAGCTGACCGGCGAACCCGCCGTGGTGGCGGTGGACGGGTGCGGAGCCCCGTTGCTGTCCGCCTCGCTCGTCGGCCTGGCCAGGGCGTTCCGGACGCTGGCGCTCGCCTCGGAGGGGCCGGAACGCCAGGTGGCCGACGCGATCCGGCAGCACCCCGAGTTTGTCAGCGGCACCACGCGCGACGAGCTGACCCTGCTGCGGGCGATCCCCGGGGCGATCGGGAAGGCGGGTGCCGAGTCCTGCTATGTGCTCTCGCTCCCGGACGGGCGCGCGTTCGCCCTGAAGACCGACGACGGTGCCCCCCGGGTGCGCCCGGTGCTGATGGCCGAGGCCCTGCGTCGCTCGGGCGTCGACCGCGAGCCCAGCGTCGACGGTGACGCGATCACCCGGACCGGTGTCCTCACCCTGCTGGGGGGCGGGGTGCCGGTGGGTGAGATCTCCGCCTGCTTCTGAGGGAATCCTGCAGCCACGGGTGCTTGCAGGCGGTGAACAGGGATTCCCCAGCAGGGCAAGGGGATTCAGGCCGATGTGGGGCGGATCACCCCGGTTCAGTTTGCATTTGCTAACTGCAGCAAGCAGACTGGAGACATGGCGAAGGGGAAGGTCGGAAAGACCGTCGAGTCGCTCGGCGACTACCTCAAGGAGCAACGGGTCGCGGCGCGGCTCTCCTTGCGGCAGCTGTCGGAGCAGGCCGGTGTCTCCAACCCCTACCTGAGCCAGATCGAGCGCGGACTGCGGCGCCCGTCGGCCGAGGTGCTCAACCAGATCGCGAAGGCACTGCGGATCTCGGCCGAGCAGCTCTACGTCCGGGCCGGGATCCTCGATCCCGACGAGGAATCGGCCGGCTCGGTCGAGCTGGCGATCCTCGGCGACCTCGGCCTGAGCGAGCGTCAGAAGCAGTCCCTGCTCGACGTCTACCACTCTTTCCTGGCCCTCAACGGGGAACCAGCCGGGAACTGAAGCCCATCACCACCACGTGTCCCGGGCACCGGGTCGCGTAGACCAGAAGGAGATTCGCCATGGCGAAGACCACGTTCGACCTCAAGACCGAAGCCACCCGTTCGCTGCACGCCGGAGTCGGCGCCGCCGACCGCGCCGTCGAAGCCGTCCGCGACTACGTCGCCGACGTCTCGGTGAAGGCCACCAAGCTGCAGAAGGACGCCCTCAGCGTCGACGCCAAGTCCACCCGCGCCGCGATCGAGGCTCGTCTCGCCGAGCTGCAGGCCGAGGCCAAGTCGCTGCAGGCCCAGCTCCAGGCCGAGGCGAAGGCCCTTCCGGCCAAGCTGCAGACGCTGCTCAACGACAACGTCGCCACCGCCGGCGACACGTTCGCCGACCTCGCCAAGCGCGGCGAGGACCTGGTGGGCCGGATCCGCAAGCAGGAGTCCACCCAGGCCACGGTGAAGTCCGCCAAGACCACCGTCGCCAAGGCCAAGACCACCAACACCCAGGCCACCAAGACGGTCGGGGCTGCGAAGACCGGCGCGAAGAGCACCACCACGACGGCCAAGAAGAGCGCCGCCAAGACCACCAAGACGGTGACCAAGACCGCTGCCAAGAAGGCTGCTCCGGCCAAGCAGGCTGCTGCGACCACCGAGAGCAGCGCCAAGGCCACCGTGACGGCGGCCAAGACCACGGCCGCCAACACCGTCAAGGCGGTGGGCGACGCCGCCGAGAAGATCGGCGACTGACCCTCTCCTCACCAGGGCCCCGGACGACACGTCGTCCGGGGCCCTGGTGCGTCAGGAGCGACGTACGTAGCGGGTCAGCGCGTCCAGGCCGTCGACCGGCACGAAGCCGGTGGCCTCCAGCTTGTCCAGCGACAACGTGCTGTGGCGTGGGCGTGGGGCCAGCGGGCGACCGGCGGCGTACTCCTCGGTGCTGACGGGGGTGACCGACCAGGCGTCCCCGCCGGCCAGCTTGAAGACGGTCTGGGCGATGACGTGCCACGACTGCGGCTCTCCACCGTTCGTCACGTGGTAGACGCCGTACGCCGCGCGGGTGTCGAGCAGGTGGTTCGTGGCGCGCACCAGTTCGTCGGTGAACGTGAGCCGTCCTACTTGGTCGTCGACCACCGCTGGAGCCACCCCCCGACCGGCGAGGTCGACCATGGTGCGCACGAAGTTGGGGCCGTCACCGATCAACCAGCTCGTCCGCAGCACGTAGTGCCGCGGCGCCCCGGTGGCGGCGAGCTCGCCGGCGGCCTTGCTCTGGCCGTAGACCCCCAGCGGGGACACCGGCTCGGTCTCGGTGTGCAGCGCGACGGCGCCGTCGAAGACGTAGTCGGTCGAGAAGTGCACGAGGGTCAGCCCGTGCTCGCGTGCGGCAGCGGCCAGGTGCCCCACGGCGGTCGCGTTGAGAGCCCAGGCCGCCGGTCGACCGTGAGCCGTCTCGGCCTCGTCGACGGCTGTGTAGGCGCTCGCATTGAGCACGACGTCGTAGTCGGCCCACGGCCACGCGGCCACGGCGCCGGGATCGGTGACGTCGAGCTCGGACCGACCGGCCACCGTCGCCTCGGGGTGGGCGGCGGAGAGGGCTCGGGCCAGCTGTCCCTCGCGGCCGACGATCAGCGTCCGGCGCGCCGGCATCGGCGTGACCTCGGTGAGGAACGGGTTGGCCTGGTCCTTCTCGGAGATCGACGCCTCGGCCAGCGGGACCGGCCAGGGGATCGCGGCGCTCGGGTCGGCGAGGCTGAGGGCGAGGTAGGCAGTGCCCGGCTGCCAGTGCTGGTTCACCAGGTAGGAGTACGCCGTCGCGTCCTCCAGGGTCTGGTAGGAGTTGCCGACGCCGCGGGGCACGAAGACCGCCACCGACGCATCGAGCTCGAGGTGGACGGTGGCTCCGAAGCTGTCGCCCTCGCGCAGGTCCACCCAGGCCGCGAAGACCCGTCCGGTCGCCACCGAGACCAGCTTGTCCCAGGGCTCGGCATGGATCCCTCGGGTCGCACCGCGACGGTCGTTGTAGGAGACGTTCGCCTGCACGGGCCCGAAGTCGGGAAGGCCGGCCTCCACCATCTTGGCGCGCTGCCAGGCCTCCTTGAACCAGCCCCGGGCGTCGGCATGCACCGGGGTGCGGAGCACCAGCAACCCGGGGATCGTCGTGGTCTCGACGGACAGGTCCATCACCGGCGCCCCGTCATCGGCCCTGCGCGGCATACGCCGCCTCGGTGCGGGCCTTGGCGGGTCGCCACCACGCCTCGTGCTGCTCGTACCACTCGATGGTCTCCGCCAGCCCCTGCGAGAAGTCGACGTAGCGCGGCATCCACCCGAGCTCGGTGCGCAGCTTGGCCGAGTCGATGGCGTAGCGCAGGTCGTGTCCGGCCCGGTCGGTGACCAGGTCGAAGTCGTCGGCGGGCCTACCGAAGTGAGCCAGGATCCGGCCCACCACGTCGAGGTTGTCGCGCTCACCGTCAGCGCCGATGAGGTAGGTCTCGCCGATCCGGCCGTCGGTGAGGATCCGCCAGACGGCGGAGGAGTGGTCCTCGGCATGGATCCAGTCGCGGACGTTGCGTCCACTGCCGTAGACCTTGGGTCGGCCGCCGTCGATGACGTTGGTGATCTGGCGGGGGATGAACTTCTCGACGTGCTGCCACGGGCCGTAGTTGTTGGAGCAGTTCGAGATGGTCGCCTGGACTCCGAAGCTGCGCACCCAGGCCCGGACCAGGTGGTCGGAGCCCGCCTTCGCCGCCGAGTAGGGGCTGCTCGGGTTGTAGGGCGTGCTCTCCGTGAAGCGCTCGGGGTCGTCGAGCTCCAGGTCGCCGTAGACCTCGTCGGTGGAGATGTGGTGCAGCCGGGTGCCGTGACGGCGGGCGGCCTCGAGGACGACGAACGTGCCGACCAGGTTGGTGGTGATGAACGGGCCGGGCTCGGCCAGGGAGTTGTCGTTGTGGGACTCGGCGGCGAAGTGCACCACCGCGTCGTGATCGCCGACGAGGGGGTCGACGGTGGCGGGATCGGCCACGTCGCCCACGACCAGGGAGACCCGGCCGGTGGGGAGGTCGTCGAGCGACTCGCGCGACGCGGCGTACGTCAGCTTGTCGAGCACGGTGACCCGGACGTCGGTGTGGGTGATCAGGTGGTGCACGAAGTTGGCGCCGATGAACCCGGCACCACCGGTGACGAGCAGGCGATCCATGCCGCGCAGTCTACGAGGAGCCGAGGTCCCTGACGGGTGGAGCACACGCCTCTAGGGTGGCCCTCATGCGCGGAATCATCCTGGCAGGCGGCACGGGCACGCGGCTGCACCCGATCACGTGGGGCATCAGCAAGCAGCTGGTGCCGGTCTACGACAAGCCGATGATCTACTACCCGCTGTCCACGCTCATGCTTGCCGGCATCCGGGAGGTGCTGGTCATCACCACCCCCCACGAGGCGGAGGCCTTCCGACGCCTGCTGGGCGACGGCAGCCAGTTCGGCATCTCGATCAGGTACGCGGTGCAGCCGAGCCCCGACGGGCTGGCGCAGGCCTTCGTGATCGGAGCCGACCACGTGGCCGAGGAGAAGGTCGCCCTGGTCCTGGGCGACAACATCTTCCACGGACCGGGCCTCGGCACCCGGCTGCGCAGGTTCGCCGAGGTCGACGGGGCCGCGATCTTCGGCTACCAGGTGGCCGACCCGACGTCCTACGGCGTCGTCGAGATCGACGCCGACGGCACGGCGCTGTCGCTGCAGGAGAAGCCGGAGCGCCCGCGCAGCCGGTTGGCCGTGCCTGGGCTGTACTTCTACGACAACGACGTGGTCGCGCGTGCTCGTGCGCTCGAGCCGGGGTCGCGAGGCGAGCTGGAGATCACCGACCTCAACCGGAGCTATCTGGAGCAGGGACGGCTGCAGGTCGAGGTGCTGCCCCGGGGGACGGCGTGGCTCGACACCGGCACCTTCGACTCGCTCAACGACGCCAGCAACTTCGTGCGCACCATCGAGAGTCGGCAGGGCACCAAGATCGGCGCTCCCGAGGAGGTGGCCTGGCGGATGGGGTTCCTCACCGACACCGAGTTGGCGGAGCGCGCCGAGCCGCTGCGCAAGAGCGGGTACGGCGACTACCTGCTGTCGCTGCTCGACTCGTCGCTCCCGCTCGGCTGAGCCAGGTCGGCGGCGACCATCCGCTGCACGAGCTGCTCGAAGCTCACGACGGGCACCCATCCGAGCTCGCGGCTGATCAGCGACGCGTCGCCGGTGAGGGTCGGTGGGTCGGACTCCCGGGCCAGGTCGGGGTCGAGGCTGACCAGCGGCTCCCAGTGGTCGATCCCGGCTGACCGGAAGGCCGCGGCGACGAAGTCACCGACCGAGTGACTGACACCGGTGGCCACGACGTAGTCGCGCGGACGGTCGGACCGGGCCATCAGCACCAGCGCCGCCACGTAGTCGGGTGCCCAGCCCCAGTCGCGGCGTACGTCGAGGCTGCCGAGCGTCAGGCCCGCCACCTCACCTCGCACGATGGCCGCGACCGTCGAGGTGATGCGGCGGGTCACGAACCGCCGCGGACGCCGCGGTGACTCGTGGTTGTAGAGGATCGCCGACGACGCGTGGAGTCCGCGCTCGCGCCTCTGGCCCACGCCGGTGTGGGCGATCGCCTTCGCCTCGCCGTACGGGCTGGTCGGGCGCAGGGGCGTCGACTCCGTCTGCGGGCTCTGCGCGGCGTGCCCGAAGATCTCGGCGCTGGAGGCCTGGACGAACGCCACGGGGTGACCGTGCACTTCCTGCACCCGGTGGGCGGACTCCATCAGCTCGAGCGCGGCCCGGCCGTTGAGGCGGGCGGTGAGCTCGGGCTCTCGCCAGGACTGCGCGACTGAGCTGAGCGCGGCCAGGTTGTAGATCTCGTCGGGCGCGAGCTCGAGCAGGAGGTCCCGGACCGCCGCCGCGTCGGTGAGGTCGCCAGGGTGCAGCACCACGCCGGGCGGGCAGTGCGGTGGGAAGGGCTCGGTGGCATGGTGCAGCGCGTGCACCTCTGCGCCGTCGGCCAGCAGGTGCTCGGCGAGGTAGGAGCCGTCCTGGCCGCTGATGCCGGTCAGGAAGGACCGGGTCACAGCTGCCGTTTCTGCTCGGCCAGGTCGCTCTCGACCATCATGGCGATCAGCTCGTGGAACCCGACCTTCGGCGCCCACCCGAGCACGCGCCTCGCCTTGGTGGCGTCCCCCACGAGCCGGTCCACCTCCGCGGGTCGGAGGTGCTGGGCGTCCTGACGGACGTACGGCGCCCAGTCGTCGATGCCGGCACAGCCGAACGCGACGTCGAGGAGCTCGCGCACCGAATGGGTCTCACCGGTCGCCACCACGTAGTCGTCGGCGACCGGCTGCTGGAGCATGAGCCACATCGCCTCGACGTAGTCGCCGGCGAAGCCCCAGTCGCGCTGGGAGTCGAGGGTGCCCATCACGAGCTCGTCCTGGAGGCCGAGGCTGATGCGGGCCACCGCCTGGCTCACCTTGCGGGTCACGAACTCCGGCCCGCGCCGCGGCGACTCGTGGTTGAACAGGATCCCCGAGGAGGCGTGCAGCCCGTAGGACTCGCGGTAGTTGACGGTCAGGTGGTGGCCGAAGACCTTGGCGACGGCGTACGGCGACCGCGGCCAGAGCAGGGTGCGCTCGTGCTGGGGTGACTCCTGGACCTTGCCGAACATCTCCGAGCTCGATGCCTGGTAGTAGCGCACGGCCGCCGGATCGTCTCCGACGTGCAGGCGGAGCGCTTCGAGGAGGTTGAGTACGCCGAGCGCGGTCACGTCGGCGGTCACGTGCGGGTTCTGCCAGGAGTAGGCGACGAAGGACACCGCCCCCAGGTTGTAGACCTCGTCGGGCTCGCAGTCGCGCAGCGCTCGCAGCAGGCTGCTCTGGTCGGTGAGGTCGCCGTGGTGGAGTGTCACGTCGGGGACAAGCTGCTCGACAAGCTCGCGTTTGGGGTTGTGCTGGCCACGGATCACCCCGTGCACGTCGTAGCCCTTGGCGAGCAGGAGCTCGGCGAGGTAGAGACCGTCCTGTCCGGTGATGCCGGTGATCAGGGCGCGGGGTCCGGACGTTGACATGCTGGGATTGTGCCTGATCCCCTTATGCAACCAAATGGTTGACAATGCTGGGGTGGGCTGAGTAAGGTCTATTCAACCAATCAGTTGATTAAGGGTGTCCAGGTGTCCGACCAACTCTCACGCGTGTTCCAGGCGCTGGCCGACCCCATCCGGCGCGACATCGTCGCCCGGCTGGCGGCCGACGACGCGACGGTGGGCGAGCTCGCTGCGCCGTACGACGTGAGCCTGCAAGCCGTCTCCAAGCACCTCAAGGTGCTGCAGGAGGCGGGCCTGGTCTCCCGCAGCAGGGACGCTCAGCGCCGCCCTGTGCACCTGGAGGCGGAGGTCTTCGACCTGATGACGAAATGGATCGAGCGCTACCGCGTCGAGGCCGAGGAGCGGTTCCGCCGGCTCGACGACGTGTTGGCGCAGCTGGAAGAGACGCAGTCCCACGATTCCCGGAAAGGGGAAGCATCATGACCACCACCAAGCATGAGACCGAGATCTCCGCGCCGCCCGACCTGCCCACGATCACGATCGTGCGCGAGTTCGACGCGCCGCCCGACCGGGTGTTCCGCGCCTACACGGACCCCGAGCTGGTCAGTCGCTGGCTCGGTCCCCGGAGCACCACGATGCGCATCGACTCCTGGGACTGCGTCACCGGCGGCAGCTATCGCTACGCCGCCGAGCGCGACGGCGAGGTGATCGCGTCCTTCTACGGGTCCTTCCACGAGGTGCGTCCCGTCGAGCGCCTGGTGCAGACCTTCACGTTCGACGGCTACCCCGACGGCGTCAGCCTGGAGACGATGACCTTCGAAGAGCTCGACGGCGGCCGCTGCCGGATCACCGCGCTGTCCGTCGTCGACTCCCTGGAGATCCGCGACATGATCATGTCCAGCGGCATGGACGTCGGTGTCGACGAGGGCTACCAGAAGCTCGACGAACTGCTGGCCACCCTGTGAGCGCCGCCCAGGAGCATCAGGACGTCACCGTCCGCTTCACCGAGCTGGTCGAAGGGGCCACCGACTGGGATGCCGTCGCCCCCGTGGACGGGTGGGTCGCGCGCGACGTCGTCCGCCACCTCGTCGAGTGGTTCCCGCCGTTCCTGGCGACCGGCGCCGGCATCGAGCTGGCCGCCGGGCCGTCGGTCGACGACGACCCGGTGGCTGCCTGGCGGGTGCACCGTGACGCCGTGCAGGCCGTGCTCGACGACCCGGCGACCGAGACTCGCGAGTTCAGTCACCCGCAGGCTGGGTCTGCACCTCTCGGGGCGGCGATCAACCAGTTCTATACGACCGACGTCTTCCTGCACACCTGGGACCTGGCTCGGGCAACCGGACAGGACGAGACGCTCGATCCGGAGAAGTGCGCGATGCTGGTGGCCGGGATGGAGCCTTACGACGAGCTGCTGCGCAGCAGCGGGCAGTACGGTCCTCGGGTCGACGTGCCGGAGGACGCAGACCCCCAGACCCGGCTGATCGCGTTCATCGGGCGCGACCCGCGCTGAGGCGCCGCACTAGAGTCGGTCGCGTGGGGAGACTGCTGATGGCGCTCCTGCTGCTGGCGGGGGCGACGGCTGCGGGGGTCGCCCTCGTCCAGGGCACCGCCGAGACGCCGGTCGCGAGGGCTCCCAGCACGATCCGCCTCTCGCCCGCCGCTTCGCCGCCGCCGCAGGGTCGCCCGACGCGACTCCTGGCAGGCCGGGTGATCGTGCTCGACGCGGGACACCAGCTGGGCAACCGCAGCTTCCCCGACGAGATCGCGACGCTCGTGGAGGCGGGTGGTTTCCAGAAGCCCTGCAACTCGACCGGCACCTCGACAGACGCCGGCTACCCCGAGGCCACCTTCACCTTCCAGGTCGTGCGCAGGGCGGCACACGAGCTGCGATCCCTGGGCGCCACCGTCGTGCTGACCCGCCCGCGCAACAGCGGTGCCCTGTGGGGGCCTTGCGTCGATGCCAGGGGCCGCGCCGGCAACCGGATCGGCGCCGACGTCAAGGTCAGCGTGCACGCCGACGGCTCCTGGGAGGGCAGTGGGTTCCACGTGATCTATCCCGTCAACAGCCCCGGCTGGACCGACGACGTCTACGAGGACTCCCGGGCGTTGGCCAGAGCCCTGCGCGACGCCCTGCGAGCCAGCGGGCACCACGACTCGACGTACGCCGGACGGGACGGACTCGACCAGCGGCGCGACCTGGCCACCTTGAACCTCTCCGACGTCCCGGTCGCCATGGTCGAGGCCGGCAACATGCGCGACGCGACCGAGGCCGCGATGATGCAGTCACCAGCGGCCCGCCGTCGGTACGCCGACGCGATCGTCACCGGGGTGCTGACCTTCCTGGCGCCCTGACCGGGCGCGCGCCGTACCCTCGAGGCGTGCGACGTCTCCTCGGTTCCCTGGCTGCCGCCCTGGTCGTGGTCCTCCTCCCCCTGCCCCAGCCCGCGTCCGCCCGGACCAGCCCGCCAGGCGCGCCGGCCGCGGCGCCCGGACCGCTCGACGGTCTCGTGGTGGTCATCGACCCGGGCCACCAGCTCGGCAACCACAACTACCCGCGCAAGATCAGCCGACTCGTGCCAGCCGGCGGGTTCGAGAAGCCGTGCAACAGCACCGGCACCGCCACCGACGGCGGCTACCCGGAGGCGACGCTGGCGATGGTGGTGGCCAGGAAGGTCCGCAGCAGACTGACAGATCTGGGAGCCCGCGTGATCCTGACGCGGACCCGCAACCGGCAGGACCTGTGGGGCCCGTGCGTGGACGCGCGAGGCCGCCGGGGCAACAAGGTGGAGGCCGACCTGAAGATCAGCATCCACGGTGACGGCCACCTCGGCGGGCGCGGCTTCCACGTGATCGCACCGACCGACAGGCGTCCCTGGACCCACGACACCTATGCCACCTCGCGGCGGCTGGCGCTCGACGTCCGTGCCGCCATGAGGGCGCGCGGACTGCCTGTCGCCGACTACATCGCCGGTGGCGACGGGCTCGACTTCCGCAGCGACCTGGCCACCCTCAACCTGAGCGACATGCCCACGGTGATGGTCGAGCTCGGCAACATGCGCAGCGCAGCCGACGCCCGCCGGATGACGAGCGCCGCTGGGCGCACGACGTACGCCCGGGCCCTGACGCGAGCGGCTCGGACCTATCTGACGCGCTGACCTACTTCTCTCGGGCGAGTCGTGACCGGCTCAGCAGCGGGTTCGTCTGCATCCCATGGTGAACCGGCTCTCCCCACGATGGATTCGTCGCGGACAGCGCAGGTTGGCCTGCATCCCATGATGAACCGTCGGCGGCAGCTGACCTACTTCGAGGCCTTGCGGGCCCGCGACGCGGTCTTGGCGCGCTCGTTGGCGTCGAGCACGACCTTGCGGATCCGGACCATCTCGGGGGTGACCTCGACGCACTCGTCGTCGCGGCAGAACTCCAGGCACTGCTCGAGCGACAGGCGACGCGGCGGGATCAGCTTCTCGAAGTTGTCGGAGGTGGCGGACCGGATGTTGGTCTGCTGCTTCTCCTTGGTGATGTTGACGTCCATGTCGTCGGCACGGGAGTTCTCGCCGATGATCATGCCCTCGTAGACCTCGGTCGTCGGCTCGACGAACATGGTCCCGCGCTCCTGCAGGTTCGTCATGGCGTACGCCGTGGCAGCACCCTTCCGGTCGGCGACCAAGGACCCGTTGGTGCGCGAGCGGATCTCGCCCGCCCACGGCTCGTAGCCCTCGGAGATGCCGTGCGCGATGCCGGTGCCGCGGGTGTCGGTGAGGAACTCGGTGCGGAAGCCGATCAGGCCCCGGGCAGGGACCAGGAACTCCATGCGGACCCAGCCGGTGCCGTGGTTGGTCATCTGCTCCATCCGGCCCTTCCGGGAGGCGAGCAGCTCGGTGATGATGCCGAGGTACTCCTCGGGTGCGTCGATGGTCAGGCGCTCGAACGGCTCGTGCAGCTTGCCGTTGACCTCCTTGGTGACCACCTGCGGCTTGCCGACGGTGAGCTCGAAGCCCTCGCGACGCATCTGCTCGACCAGGATCGCCAGGGCGAGCTCGCCGCGGCCCTGCACCTCCCACGCGTCGGGACGGTCGGTCGGGAGGATGCGGAGCGACACGTTGCCGACCAGCTCGACGTCGAGCCGGTCCTTGACCAGGCGGGCGGTGACCTTGCCGCCCTTGGTGCGGCCGACCAGCGGCGAGGTGTTGGTGCCGATCGTCATCGAGATCGCCGGCTCGTCCACGTGGATCAACGGCAGGGCGATCGGGTTGTCCGGGTCGGCGAGGGTCTCGCCGATGGTGATGTCGGGGATGCCGGCGATGGCCACGATGTCGCCTGGCCCCGCGCTCTCGCCCGGCTTGCGCTCGAGGCCCTCGGTGACCAACAGCTCGGTGATCTTGACCGTCTTGGTGGTGCCGTCGCGCTTGATCCAGGCGACGTTCTGACCCTTGGTCAGGGTGCCCTCGTGAACCCGGACCAGCGCCAGGCGGCCCAGGAACGGGGAGGCGTCGAGGTTGGTGACGTGGGCCTGAAGGGGCGCGCCCTCGGTGTAGACCGGGGCGGGGATCGTCTCGAGGATCGTCCTGAACAGCGGCTCCAGGTCGCTGCCCTCGGGCATCGTGCCGTTCTCCGGGGCGTTGAGCGAGGCGATCCCGGCGCGGCCGGAGGCGTAGACGACGGGGAAGTCGAGCGCGTCCTGGCTGTGGGACTCGTCGAGCAGGTCCATGAAGAGCTCGTAGGTCTCGTCGACGACCTCGGCGATGCGCGCGTCACTGCGGTCGGTCTTGTTGACGACCAGGATCACCGGCATGTCGGCGTTCAGCGCCTTGCGCAGCACGAACCGGGTCTGCGGCAGCGGGCCCTCGCTCGCGTCGACCAGCAGCACGATGCCGTCGACCATCGACAGGCCCCGCTCGACCTCGCCACCGAAGTCGGCGTGGCCGGGGGTGTCGATGATGTTGATCGTCATCGGCTTGCCCTCGGCCGCGGGACCCGCGTAGTGGACGGCGGTGTTCTTCGCGAGGATGGTGATGCCCTTCTCGCGCTCGAGGTCACCGGAGTCCATGACCCGCTCCGCCACGCTCTCGGCCTGGTGAGCCGTGAACGCGCCCGCCTGACGGAGCATCGCGTCGACGAGCGTGGTCTTGCCGTGGTCGACGTGCGCGACGATCGCGACGTTGCGGAGGTCAATTCGGGTTTCGGACATGCGTCAGCCATCTGCTTTCGAAGTGTGGGGGAGCACTCCATTCTATCGACGCTGCGCCGGTGACCTAATCCGGCACTCGAACGTTGTCGGGGTCCGGTGATAGACCTGAGGGATGCGATGCGGTTTCGTGCCCCCCTACCTCCTCGAGCAGATCGCCAGAGCCCCCGATCTCGGCCAGGCGGTCGACCCCGGCGCCGTCCTCGCGTGCCGCGAGACGCTGATGATCGACGCCATGTTCCGCGACCTGCGTCAGCGCGAGCGGCTGCGCATCGACGCGATCGAGACCGGTGGCTGGATCGTGCACACCGCGCTCAACGGTGCCTCGCTGCCCGGCACCCCGGTGCGCTCGCAGGACGACGACGAGAGCGGTGACGAGGCGGTCGACGAGGCGTGGTCAGGCATCGCGGCGACGCTGGAGATGTTCGCCGAGGTCTACGACCGCACGTCCTACGACGACGCCGCGGCCCGGGTGATGGCGACCGTTCACTACCAGCGCGACTACGACAACGCCTTCTGGGACGGCACGAGGCTCGTCTTCGGTGACGGTGACGGCGTCATCTTCGACCGCTTCACCAAGCCGGTCGACGTGCTGGCCCACGAGTTCAGCCACGCCGTCACCGAGCACACGGCGGGGCTGGTCTACCAGGGCCAGTCGGGGGCTCTGAACGAGTCGGTGTCCGACGTGTTCGCTAGCTGCCTCAAGCAGCGCCTGCTCGGCCAGGACGCCTCCGAGGGCGACTGGCTGATCGGCGCGGGCCTGCTGCTGCCGGGGGTGCGGGGCGTGGCCCTGCGCTCGATGGCCGCCCCCGGCACGGCGTACGACGATCCGGTGCTCGGCAAGGACCCGCAGGCCGGACACCTGGACGGCTACGTCGAGACCCAGGACGACAACGGTGGGGTGCACCTCAACTCGGGCATCCCCAACCGGGCCTTCCAGCTGGCCGCTGTCGCGATCGGTGGTTCGAGCGCGGAGGGTGCCGGCCGGATCTGGTACGACGCCCTCCTGTCCGTCGCGGCCGACGCCGACTTCGTGGCGTTCGCCGCGGCGACCGTCGCCGCAGCCGGCGAGCACGCCGACGTGGTGCGTGAAGCCTGGAGCCAGGTCGGGGTCGACAGCACGGCCCGCGCAGACCTCCACTCGGCCGCCGCGGTGCCCGACTCCGGCGTCGTGGAGGTGAGTCGTTCCGGAGGCTTCGCCGGGCTGGTCACTGCCCGGTCCCTCGACCTGACCGCGGAGGGTGACCGGGCGCAGGAGGCGCGGTCACTGGTGGAGCGCATCGACTTCGCGCAGACCGCGTCCGGGTCGTCCCACCCCGACGGCTACGTCTACCGGTTCCGGGTCGGCGACACCGAGGTCACGGTGCCGGAGCACCACGTCAGCGGCGACCTCGCCCGCCTCGCGGCGATCGTGCTCGACGAAGGCGACTGAGTCAGGCCAGCGCGCGGTCGAGGGCCGCGGCCACGTGCAGCGTCGTGCACGGGAACAGCGGCAGCTCGGCGTCGGCCTGCTTGACCAGCAGCTCCAGCTCGGTGCACCCCAGCAGCACGCCACCCGCGCCGGCGTCCCAGAGATCGTCGATCAGGCCGACGACCCGGCTGCGGGTGCGGGGCAGCACCACGCCGTGCACCAGCTCTTCGTAGATGGCGGTGTTGAGCCACTCGTGGTGCTCGGTCGGCGGCACGATCACCTCGAGGCCGTGCGAGGCCATCCGGTCGATGAAGAAGGGCTCGGACATCGCCACCGTGGTGCCGATGAGTCCGACCTTGACCATGCCCTCGGCCCGGCAGGCCTCGGCAACCACGTCGGCGAGGTGCAGCAGCGGGATGTCGACAGCGGCCTCGACCTGGTCGGCCACCTTGTGGAACGTGGTCGTGCACAGCAGCAGGAAATCCGCACCCGCCCGCTCGACCCCCCGGGCCGCCTCGGCCAACAGAGCGCCGATCTGGTCCCAGCGCTCCTCGTCCTCGAAGCGGGTCAGCTCCTGGAAGTCGACGGTGCTCAACACCAGCTTGGGCGAGGACAGGCCGCCGAGGCGATCACGGACCCCGGTGTTGAGAAGCCGGTAGTAGGAGGCACTGCTCTCCCAGCTCATGCCGCCGATGAGTCCGATGGTCTGCACACGCGCATCCTGCCGGGGTCAGGCGCTGCGCGGCAACTCGCAGGCTGGGGTGCCGCCCGGCAGCTGGTGCCGGTGCGCGGCGACCCAGGCGTAGCCGCGGCTGGTCAACGGCCGCAGCAGTCCGCTGCCGACGACTCGGCCCAGCAGCCGCACAGGGGCGAGTCGTGAGGTCTGCAGGGCTTGGGCGATCGCCTCGTGACCTCGCCAGCGGGCGTCGCCGACGACGAACCAGGCCGCGTCGAGAACGTCCTGGTCGCTCAGGCCGAGAGCGGCCAGGTCCGACTTCTGGGCCGACTGGTAGCGACAGGTGGTGCCCAGCCTGGTCATCCAGCCCAGGCTTCGCCGGCAGAAGCCGCAGTCCTCGTCGTAGATCAGCACACCCCGACCCTACGGCGCGTGGCCAGCCGGTGGCGGGGTACGGGAATGAACCGATGGGGCCCGCCTGTTGCCCACTCTGGAGGACTCCGTACGACGAAAGGGTGCCGTAGTGCCACGCGTGGCGATGATCAGCCTGCACACGTCCCCGCTGGACCAGCCGGGCATCGGCGATGCGGGCGGCATGAACGTCTACGTCATCGAGCTGGCCAAGCGCCTCGCCGGTCGGGGCATCGAGGTGGACATCTTCACCCGCGCCACCTCCTCGGCACTGCCGGTGGTCGTCGAGGCCGCCGAGGGCGTGCTCGTGCGCCACATCCATGCCGGACCGTTCGAGGGACTCACCAAGGGCGAGCTGCCCGGCCAGCTCTGCGTGTTCGCCCGCGAGGTGCTGCGCGCCGAGGCCGGCCAGCCGGTGGGCGCCTACGACGCCGTGCACTCCCACTACTGGCTCTCGGGCCAGGTCGGCGCCCTGGCGCGCGACCGTTGGGGCGTGCCCCTCGTGCACTCCATGCACACCATGGCCAAGGTCAAGAACGCTGCGCTGGCCCTCGACGACACTCCCGAGCCGGTCGCCCGGCTGATCGGCGAGGAGCAGGTCGTCGAGGCCGCCGACATGCTCATCGCCAACACCGACATCGAGGCCAAACAGCTCATCGAGCTGTACGACGCCGACCCGGCCCGCGTCGAGGTGGTGCACCCGGGCGTCGACCTGTCGGTCTTCGCGCCCCGTCCTCAGGCCGACGCCCGACGCCGGCTCGGTCTGCCACTGGACGCCCACGTTCTCGTGTTCGCCGGCAGGATCCAGCCGCTGAAGGCTCCCGACGTGCTGTTGCGCGCGGTCGGCGTACTCCTGGAGGAGTCGCCCGAGCTGCGCTCGCGCCTCGTCGTCCCGATCGTCGGCGGGCCGTCGGGGAGCGGACTGGAGCACCCCGAGTCCCTGGCCCAGCTGTCCAGCCTGCTCGGGTTGGACGACGTCGTCCGGTTCGTCCCTCCGGTGGCCCAGTCCGAGCTGGCCGACTGGTGTGCTGCGGCCACGCTGGTGGCGGTGCCGTCCTACAACGAGTCGTTCGGGCTGGTCGCCGCCGAAGCCCAGGCGACCGGCACCCCGGTGTTGGCGGCGGCCGTCGGCGGCCTCACCACCGTGGTGCGCGACGGCGTCAGCGGACTGCTCGTCGACACCCACGAGGCCCGTGACTGGGCGGCCGCGATCCGCCGGGTGATCGGCGACGAACGGCTCCGGGCCGCGCTGAGCATCGGTGCGATCGAGCAGTCCCGGCAGTTCGCCTGGGAGCGCACCGCTGAGCGTACGGTCGAGGTCTATCGTCAGGCTGCACGCGCGATGCGGGAGGAGCTGGTCGGATGAGTGCGGCTGCTGAGGTCGTGCGCGCCTGGCTCGACGGCCAGGAGATCGAGCACGAGGAGATCGCCGAGGGGGTCTTCACGCTCAGCCTTCCTGGCGAGAAGAAGCTGCAGACGCCGTGCCGGCTGGACGTCGGTCCCCACGCGCTCGGCGTACACGCCTTCGTGTGCCGCAACCCCGACGAGCACCACGAGCGCGTCTACCGCTGGCTGCTGGAGCGCAACCTCAAGATGTACGCCGTCGCCTTCGCCGTCGACTCCTCTGGGGACATCTACCTCGACGCCCGCCTGCCCTTGGGGTCGGTCACGCCCGACGAGCTGGACAGGCTGGTGGGCTCGGTGCTGACATACGCCGACGGTTCCTTCAACACGATCCTCGAGCTCGGCTTCGCCTCGTCGATCCGCAAGGAGTGGGAGTGGCGCCGGCTGCGCGGGGAGTCGACAGCCAACCTCGAGGCCTTCCGTGGCTGGCTGGAGACCGACATCTAGCTCGGCTCGGAGACGGCCGGCCTGGGTCGCTTGCGGGAGATCAGGACGCCGACCACGCACAGCGCGCCGCCCAGGTAGGCCAGGGGCGCCGGAGTCTCGTCGAGCAGCGCCCAGGCCAGTGCGATCGCGATGACCGGCACCAGGAACGTGGTGATCGAGAGCCGGGCCGCCCCCATGTGGGTCAGCGCGTAGGCCCAGGTGCTGAACGCCAGGGCGGTCGGGAACACCCCGAGGTAGACGATCCAGGCCCACGTGGACACGGGCTGGTGCGCCAGGTCGGCGAGCCCGCCGGCGAACGGGAGCGCCGTGACGATGCCGATCAGGCAGGACAGCAGAATCAGCTCGAACGGTGGGATCCGGGCGGTCAGTGGCTTCTGAGCGACCACGCCGATCGCGTAGGTGACCGCCGCGACCACGGTCAGGATCACGCCCCAGACGTCGCCGGACCCGCCTTCGCCGTTGGCCAGCGAGATCACGGCGACGCCGCAGAACGCCACGGCGATGCCGACCAGGATCCACGGCGTCAGGCGCTCCCCGAGGAACGCCGCCGCCAGGAGGGCGATGAGCAGCGGGCCGATCTGGATCAGCATGGCGGCCGTGCCGGCATCGATGCGCCGCTCCGCCTCGTTGAGGGCGAGGTTGTAGACGCCGAACCACATCACCCCGCACGCCAGGAGCAGCGGCCAGTCGCTCCGGGCCGGCCAGGTCGGCTTGCGGCGGAAGACCAGGGCCGCCAGCACGACCGAGGCGACCGTCAGTCGGCTCAGGGTCAGCGCCCCCGGGGTGACCGTCTCGCCGAGGTGGCGGATGGCCACGAAGGCGGACGCCCAGAAGAACAGGGTGCAGGCCGCCGCTGCCGCGGGGAGCCAGGTGCGCGTGCTGAGGGGGGTCGCGGTCAGGGTCACCGACCCACTCTAGGAACCTGGAACGGTCACGGCGCGCGGTTTTCGGACGTCGTACGTCGAGATCCCGCCGCGTGCCTCCGACATTTCCTGCGCGGGCCCTACAGATCGAGCTTGTAGCCCAGACCGCGCACGGTGACGAGGTAGACGGGCTCGCTGGGGTCGGGCTCGAGCTTGGCGCGCAGCCGCTTGACGTGGACGTCGAGGGTCTTGGTGTCGCCGACGTAGTCGGAGCCCCACACCCGGTCGATCAGCTGGCCCCGGGTCAGCACCCGCCCGGGGTTGCGCAGGAACATCTCGAGCAGCTCGAACTCCTTCAGCGGGAGTCGCTGCTGGGTGCCGCCGACAGTGACGACGTGGCGCTCCACGTCCATGCGGACGGGGCCGGCCTCCAGGGTCGGGGGTGCGAGATCGGGCTCGGCGCCGCGACGCAGCACGGCGCGGATGCGGGCGACCAGCTCGCGGGGGGAGTAGGGCTTGGTGACGTAGTCGTCGGCCCCGAGCTCCAGCCCGACGACCTTGTCGACCTCGTCGTCCTTCGCGCTGACCATGATCACCGGAACGTTCGAGGTGGCGCGGATCTGGCGGCACACCTCGGTCCCCGGGATGCCGGGCAGCATCAGGTCGAGCAGCACGATGTCGGCACCGTTGCGGTCGAACTCAGTGAGGGCCTCGTTGCCGTCGTTGGCGATGGCGACCTCGAACCCCTCCTTGCGCAGCATGTACGCGAGGGCGTCGCTGTAGCTCTCCTCGTCCTCCACCACCAGTACCCGGGTCACGCTCGTGCCTCCTGCTCGTTTCGGGGGAGCGTCAGGGTGAACGTAGACCCCTGACCCTCCACGGACCACACCCGGACTTCTCCGCCGTGGGTGGCTGCGACGTGCTTGACGATGGACAGCCCGAGTCCGGTGCCCCCGGTGGACCGATGACGGGCCGGGTCCACGCGGTAGAACCGCTCGAAGATGCGGTCGATCTCGGCCGCCGGGATGCCGATGCCCTGGTCGGTGACCGAGATGTCGACGGTGCCGGCGTTGCCGCGTGCCGAGACCAGCACCGACGACTCGGGGCTGGAGTAGGCGACAGCGTTGGCGACGAGGTTGCCGACGGCGACCATGACCTGTTCGGGGTTGCCGAGGACCTCCAGGCCGGTCTCGCCCGAGGAGACGACGGTGATGTGCTTGGCGCCGGCGTCGATCGCACTGGTGTCGATCGCGGTGGCGACCACCTCGTCGACGGCGAGCGGCCTCGGTGCGTCGAGGGGGTCGTCGCCCTGCAGCCGGGAGAGCTCGATGATCTGCTGCACCAGGCGGGTCAGCCGGTCGCTCTCGGTGAGCATGCGGCCGGCGAACCGCTCGACCGCCTCGGGGTCCTGCGAGGCCTCCTGGACGGCCTCGGAGAGCAGCCTGATCGCTCCCACGGGAGTCTTCAGCTCGTGGCTCACGTTGGCCACGAAGTCACGACGGATCGCCTCGACCCGGCGTTCGCGGGTGCGGTCCTCCACCAGCGCGAGCACCAGCCGGGCTCCGAGGGGGGCCACCCGGGCGGTGACGTTGCGAGACGGCAGTCCGGATCCCCGCGACATCACCAGCTCGGTCTCACGGATCTGCCCGTCGCGCCGCACCTGCGCGACGATCCCGGCCAGCTCCTCGTCGACCATCTCGCTGCCCCGCACCAGTCCCAGCGCGTACGCCGGAGCCGACGCCTTCAGCACGACGTCGTTCTCGTCCACCAGCACCGCGCTGCTGCGCAGGACCGACAGGACGGTCGCCACGCCGGGGGGTACGGCGGGCGGGGCAGTCGTGGGCAGCTCGTGCTGCTGGCGGTCGCTGATGTGCCACGCGAGCACGGCTCCACCACCGACGACGGCGCCGAGAAGGGCAGCCAGAAATGCCTGCGTCGTCGGGTCCACACTGCGATCGTACGCAGCGATTCACCCGCCGTTCGCCGATGTGGGGCACCGGGGGACGATGTTCACTCCCAGTTCACCGGTTCACCCCGGCTGGTCACCTGGACCCTCTACGTTCGGCCTCATGCGTGAGGCCTACACCGACCAACTCGATTCCATCTTCTCCGACCTCGTCTCGATCGCCCGCCGCGTCGAGCGCGCCGTGCACGACGCCACCGAGTCCCTGCTGACCGGCAACGTCGAGCTCGCCGAGCGGGTGATCAGCCGTGACGCCGTCATCGACGTCGCGCGGGAGCGGGTGGAGGACCGCGCGTTCTCCCTGCTCTCGCTCCAGCAGCCCGTCGCCGGCGACCTGCGCACCATCGTGGCGGCGCTGCGGATGGTCACCGAGCTCGAGCGGATGGGCGACCTCGCCGGTCACGTCGCCAAGGTGGCCCGCCTCAGGGTGCCGGCCGTCGCCGTGCCGCCCAGCGCTGAGCCGACGATCCGCCGGATGGCGGAGGTGGCCGAGGTGATGGTCGACCAGGTGGCCGGCATCATCGAGAACCGCGACATCGACGGCGCCGCCGACCTGCGCAAGGCCGACGAGGAGATGGACGACCTGCGCCGCAACAGCTTCCGCGAGCTGCTCGGCAGCGGTTGGGAGCACGGCGTCGAGCCGGCCGTCGACGTGGCCCTGCTCGGCCGCTACTACGAGCGCATCGCCGACCACGCGGTGTCGATCGCCAACCGGGTGATCTTCGTGGTCACCGGCGAGCACCCACCCAAGGGCGACGACTGAGCCGGAGGCTCAGCGACCCTGGTTGGCGACCGCGGCGGCAGCCGCTGCGGCAGCCTCCGGGTCGAGGTACTCGCCACCGGCCACGGTGGGCGCGAAGGACTCGTCGAGACGGTAGATCAACGGCATCCCGGTGGGGATGTTGAGCCCCGCGATGTCCTCGTCGCTGATGCCGTCGAGGTGCTTGACGACCGCACGCAGGCTGTTGCCGTGGGCCGCGAGCAGGACGGTCTTGCCACCGGCCAGGTCGGGGATGACGTCGGACTCCCAGTAGGGGAGCATCCGCGCGATGACGTCCTTGAGGCACTCGGTGGCCGGCATCGCAGTCCCCAGCCCCGCGTAGCGCGGGTCGCCCACCTGGGAGAACTCGTCGTCGGGCTCGATCGGCGGCGGGGGTACGTCGAAGCTGCGGCGCCAGAGCATGAACTGCTCCTCGCCGTACTCCGCGAGCGTCTGCTTCTTGTCCTTGCCCTGGAGCGCTCCGTAGTGGCGCTCGTTGAGGCGCCACGACCGCTTCACCGGGATCCAGTGGCGGTCGGCGGCGTCGAGCGCGAGGTTGGCCGTCGTGATGGCCCGTCGCTGCACCGACGTGTGGACGACGTCGGGCAGGATGCCGGCCGCCTTGAGCTGCTCGCCTCCGTTGACCGCTTCGGTCCGGCCCTTGTCGGTGAGGTCGACGTCGACCCAGCCGGTGAAGAGGTTCTTGGCGTTCCACTCGCTCTCGCCGTGACGCAACAGGATCAGGGTGTGGGTCATGGACTGGTCCGTCCTACTCGGTGGGGGAGGCGTCGTCGCTGGGGGTCGCAGCTGGGCTGACCTCGCCGCTCACGTCGAGGCCTTCGTACTGGTCCGTCGCGGCCACGACCGGCACCGACATCTCGATGTCGTCGGCGTTCTCGAGGTCGAGGGTGATCGAGACGTACTGGCCGGCGATGAAGTCGCCGGAGACGGCGACCGACGTGACGGGGTCGGGATCGGCGAGGTTGACCAGGGCGCTCGGCGCGACGGTGAACGGGGTGAAGCCGCTCAGCTCGGGCACCACCGGGTCGGTGCCGGGAGTGAGCGCGAGCACCTGCTCGGAGCCTCCACCGTCGTTGTTGGAGAAGGACGCGATGAAGGTGCCGCTGCCCGGCTCGGCGGAGACCACGACCGCGCTCAGCACGTCGAGCGGCCCCTCGCGGTAGTCGACCCCGGCCGAGGACACGTAGATCGAGTCGGTGGAGTAGCCGAAGCCGCAGGCGGACAGGGGAGCCGCGAGCAGCAGGACCCCGGCCGTGAGGGCCGCCGGGCGTCGCTGGGAGCGGAAGAGGGACATCGATCAGCCTTCGTCTCAGTGGCAGGTCCGTGCCGGTGGAGCAGTGGGCAACAGCCTAGCGGTGCGGCGCCGGACCCATCACCCTGTGGGCGTCCGGACTCTTGCGCAACACAACAACCTGCGTTCTGTCAAGCCCCGATAGCGGCTCTGACCTGCACAAACGCGTTCAGGCACGCGAAGAATCCGTGTTAGACTGGTCACCTTGAAAGGGGTTCACTGCATATGACTTTCACCGTCGGCGAAACGGTTGTTTACCCAAATCACGGAGCAGCGGTCATCGAGGACATCGAGACCCGCACCATCAAGGGGGAGGACAAGAAATATCTCGTCCTCCGCATTGTCGCCCAGCAGGACCTCGTGGTCCGCGTCCCGGCGTGCAATCTCGATCTGGTCGGCGTGCGTGACGTCGTCGACAAGGCGGGGCTGGACCGGGTGTTCGACATCCTTCGTGCCACTCAGGTCGAGGAGCCGACCAACTGGTCGCGTCGATACAAGGCAAACCTTGAGAAGTTGCATTCCGGTGATGTCATGAAGGTGTCCGAGGTCGTGCGCGACCTGTGGCGCCGTGAACGAGATCGAGGTCTGTCGGCAGGTGAGAAGCGGATGCTGGCGAAGGCTCGCCAGATCCTCGTCTCCGAGCTGGCCCTGGCCGAGCACACCAACGAGGACAAGGCCGAGGCTCTGCTCGACGAGGTCCTCGCGTCGTGATTCCTGCTGAATGCCCCCGGCTCTCGCCGGGGGCATTCTTCATGTCCGCCCGCGGGGCGACGGGGGTCTCGTGAACGAGCCGAGCCGCCTCCTCGCGCTGGCCGGCCGCGGTCTGCTGCCCTTCGAGCTGCTGCACGGCGAGCCGCTCTACCTGCATGCCCTGCGCGCCCTCAACGAGGCTCTGCCCGGGCCGTGCCTGGTCAGCACGCCCGGTGAGCAGGTCGACCGCGTCGTCGCCGAGGTCCGCTCGGCCGGGCTGAGTGCCGACGTGAGCGCAGACGACGAGTGGTGGAGCCGGGTCACCGCCGAGTCGGGCCGGGCGCGAGACCTGCTCGTCCACGACCCGCTGTGCCCCCTGACCTCGCCGGATTTCCTGCGCTCGGTCGCGCTGGGTGGCGAGCGCGGCTGTGCCCGCGTGGCCTTCCGGCCGGTCACCGACACCGTCAAGCGGGTCGTCGACGGGCGCATCGTCGGCACCATCGACCGCGAGGGGTTGGCTGCCCTGACCTCACCCCTGTTGCTGCCCGCCGAGATGATCGAGGCGGCGATCGGGGCCGGGGCGATGCCGCCGCTCGACGACCTGGCCGAGCTGGTCACCTGGGCGCGTGCCCGGGGCACCGTCGAGCTGGTCAAGGCACCGTCCCTGGCCCGACGGGTCGACGACCCGTCGGCGGTGAACCTGCTCGAGTGCGTCGACGAGATGACCCGGCGCACCCGCACCTGAGCCGCAGGCGACTCAGCGGCGGATGAGCGACCAGAACTCCCGCAGGAACTTCCTGGGCTGGCGGAGCACCGCACGGGGGAGCTGCCGGGCATAGCCCAGCGGGTCGCGCGAGGCGCGGTGCCACATCCGGCGCGGCTTGCTCACGATGCGCTTCTCCAGGTCCATCGCGTACGCCGGCAGCAGCGCGCGCTGGGAGAGCTCCAGGTGGCTGCCGCAGACAGTGCAGCGCACCGACTCCAGCAGCCGACCGGCGTAGTGCAGCTCGTGGTCGGTGACGTCGTTGCAGGTCTCGCACCGCAGCTCGGCGTGCTCGACGCTCATCGTGCCTCCCCTGGGTGGCGGCGTCCCCGGAGGTGGGGGCGTCCCCGATGCGTGGTCACCGCGGCGTGATGGGCGCCGGACAGGTCGTAGCCGGCCTTCGCCAGCAGCCTTTCGGCGAGGAACAGGTCCTCGGGGAAGGTGATCTTGATGTTCCCCGCGTCGCCGGGGACGCAGTGCACCGGCACCTCGGTGTAGCGCTCGATGCAGCTCGCCGTGTCGGTGCCGACGAAGCCGTCCGCGCTGGCCTGTCCGTAGGCCTCGAGCAGGGGCTGGGCGAGGAACGCCTGGGGCGTCTGCACCGCCACCACCCGCTCGAGGGAGGCTGTGCCGTCACCGATGGTGGCGAGGTGCGGCTGGTCCCGCACCGGGATGGCGCCGCCGTGCTCGGCGGCGGCGGCGATGACGGCCTCGAACAGGGCGGTCCCGGCCAACGGACGGGCGGCGTCGTGGATGACCACCACGTCGACCTCGCCGGCCTCGATCGCGGGCTGGAGGGCCTGCAGAGCCATCCACTCCGAGGCATGCCGGCTGTCTCCGCCAGTCACGATCTGCACGGCGGGTGGGTCGACCTCGCGAACGACTGCGGCCTGCACCACGTCACGGTCCTCCTCGCGCACCACGAGCACCGTGTGGGTGATCGAGGGGAGCAGCCGCGCCCACCGGATGGACCAGGTGAACACCCGTCGCCCGGCCAGCGGCAGCAGCACCTTGTTGGTGTGGTGGCCGCTGCGCCGTCCCTCGCCGGCCGCCAGCATGACCAGCGCGGCGCGAGGCGTCGCCGACCTGGGGCCGGGGTCGGGGCGGGTGGTGGGGGACGGCACGCGGTGAGCGTAACGCTCCCCGTGAACCGGTCCCCGACACCCGCCCCGTCATGGCCCGGGCCCTGGTGGGTCAGCCCGCCAGCAGCGCGCGGAGCTCGTCGAGCGTGGGCACCGCGGTGTCCTTGTCCATCGACTCCTGGATGCGCCGCATCTTCACGATCAGCGAGGACTCGACCAGCTCGACGTCGTCGTACGTCAGCAGGTGGTCGACCGGGACGTCGTGCTTGAGCACGGCACCGGCGAGCACGCCGAGGGGTACGCCGTTCGCGGCCGCGAAGTCCTCGGCCGGGTCGATCAGGCCCCGGACCGTCATGCCGCCGATGCCGTCGATCTTCTCGCCGGCCTTGAGGGCACGCTTCGTCTCGGCGCCGACCTCGGCGGTCCAGTGCTCCGAGGTGAGGCTGGCCCGCTTGTCGAGGACCATCTCGTAGACCGTCAGCGGGGCCTCGATGCTTGCCAGGTGGTAGGGCCGGTAGAGCGCGAAGTAGGGCCCGTCACCCATCTGGAGGTAGGTCATCTCGTGGTGCACGTAGGGGTCGTGCGTGCGGATCACGACGAACACGCCGGGAGCCACCGGACCGGTGCAGTAGTCGACCACGCCGGCGGTCTCCAGGAGGCCGCCGTCCTCGACGAGCGCGAAGGTCTCGTGCAGGGTGGGCACCGTCGACGGCGGACCGTGCATGCCGCGCTTGCTGACACCGAGGCCGGTCGTGTTGGCCAGCGAGGCCATCTCGATCATGGCCTTGGAGCCGTCGACGAAGCTGGTCAGCATCTTGGGGTTCATGCCCTTGGTGGCGGCCCGGTCGGCGAGCGACTCCGGTGTGGCGTAGCGGTCGAGCGGGTTGTTCTTGCCCTTGCCGGCGCAGATGACCTCGAAGTTGAGGTCGCGGGCGTAGTCGACCAGGATCTTGGTCTCCACCGGCTCGTCGCCGCGGCAGACGGAGTAGATCGCGCCCGACTCCTCGGCCAGCTTGGCGAGGTAGCGACCCACGGTGACGTCGGCCTCGACGGTCAGGGTGGCCACGTTGATGCCGGCCGAGAGCGCCTGGATCGCCACGTTGACGGCGACGTCGGGCACCCCGGTCGCCTCGACCACGACGTCGAGCGGCAGCAGGCCGAGGTCGTCGAGACCCTCCAGCGCCACGCTCTCGCCGTTCTCGATGGCCACGGCCGCGGTCTCGGTGTCGTGCGCCGACGACGGGGTGATGCCGGCCTGGCCGAGCGCGTCGACGGCCCGCTCACGCTGGACGTCGAAGACGGCCGAGAGGGAGATCCCGGGCATCCGGAGCAGCTGGGCGGCGAAGCCCCGGCCCATCTGCCCGGCTCCGACCAGGCCGACGCGAAGCGGCCGCCCGGTCGTATCGAGCCGTTCTTGCAGTCTGTCGCGATAACTCATTGGTCCTGCTCCTTGGTGGGGTCCACGGGGCGGGTGATGCGGAAGGTCTCTCCCACTGCGAGCAGCGGAATGTCGCCCTTGCGGACACACACGTCCCCGGGAAGCTTTGCCTCGGTCCGGCCGTCGGCCTTGAGGTCGAGGTGACCGAGGTTGATCAGGTTGTCGCGGACCACGTGGCCGACGGCGAGCACCTCCATGGAGGTGTCCCCGAGATGAACCGTGTCGCCCGGCTGGGGACCGTCCTCGGCGATGCTCGCCTGGTGGAGGACGGAGATGTCGTGCAGCTCCTCTGGAGCGTTGGCAGCGAAGAAGATGAGCAGGCCATGGCCGAGGAACGCCTCGACCTGGCCGCCCACCTGCGTGACCGCCGACTCGTAGACCACTGTCGAGTCGGCGGCCGTCATGCTTGGGTCACATCATCTGGCTTGACGCCCGAGACGAAGAGCTCCTCGGTGATGAACATCGCCAGCGGCCCGGCAGGGCTGGTGGCGTGCACGTCGACCGTCTTGACCTTCTTCATCGGGTAGACACCCACCCGCGCCGTACCGCCGCAGTCGATGACAGCGACCGCGATCTTGTCGAACGGCGCGGAACTGGAGAAGCCGTCGAAGGCTTCGCCGCCGGTGAGGTCGGCGATCTTCTGGGCCACCGGGTGGATCCCGCCACCGGTGATCGAAGCGACCAACGGCCGGTCGTCGGTGGGCGTGATGGTCAGAGGACCGCCCCATCCGCCGCGACCCTTGCTGACCTGAACGGACTTGTAGTCAGGCATGTTGTCTCCTTGGGTTATCGGTTGGTCGGTGCTATTTGAGGCTGCTGTACATCCCGATGCTGGCGATGTAGGCGATGACCACGGACAGGGGTCCGGTGATCAACCGTGAGAACAGCACCGCTGGCACTCCTACCTCGACAGTCTCCGGCTCGGCCTCGCCGAGGGCCAGACCCACGGGGATGAAGTCACAGCCGACCTGGGGGTCGATGGCGAACAGTGCCGGAAGGGCGTACGACGCCGGGATGGTCCCGTCGGCGATCTTCGTGCCGAGCAGCACTCCGACGATCTGCGCGATGACGGCACCGGGGCCGAGGATCGGGGAGATGATCGGGATGGAGCAGAACACGCTGATCGCGAGCAGGCCGATCAGGCTGCCGGCCAGGGGCTCGATGATGTGCGCGAGCCAGTCGCCCAGGCCGGTCTCGTTGATGATGCCGATGAGCATGGCGATGAACGCCATGAACGGGAGGATGTTGCGGATGACGGTGTCGATCGCGTCGCGACCGGCCTGGTAGAGGATGCCGACGACGCCGCCGACAGCCTTTCCGATCCGCACGATGAGCGAGGTGAGGCCGTCCATGGCGCCGCCCGAGGGCTTGCTGGTCGTGGTGCTCATGCCGACACTCCTTCGTTGGCGGTGCGACGCGTCATCATGCGCGCGGTGATGAACTCGGTGACGATGCCGCGGATCAGGATGACGACCATGCCGACCAGGAGATACCTGACGGCGAGGTCGCCGATGCTCCCGCCGGCTGCTTCGACACCGGCGGCGATGCCGAGGTAGACGAACAGCTCACCGGCGTTGGCGTGCGGGAAGAGACCGGTGATGGGGTGCACGAAGCTGACGGCCGAGTCGTAGAAGGCCGGCTTGTACTTCTCGGGCAGGAACCGGCCCATCGTGTAACACATCGGGTTGGTCAGGAAGAACACGGAAAGGACCGGGAACACCAGGTAGCGGATCGGGTAGTAGATGGCGCCGTCGCGGGCAGCCATCTCTCCCAGTGCGTCGATCCGCTCCGGGCCGATGATCCGGATCAGGCTGTTGACGAACACCAACAGCACGATCAGGGTCGGCACGATGCCGGTGACGAGGCCGACGAATGTTTCGCCACCCGCGTTGAACAGTCCGATGAACCACGTAGCGGCGTCGGCCAAGGCGCCGAAGACGCCTGTGGGCTTATCCACTGTTGTTTCGTCGGCGGCGAGCGCGATGCTCGTTGCCACCAGGGACAATGACATGATTACTCCTCATCGAGCGGGCATCGGCAGGCTTGAGTAAGGCGCCGATGGTTGATAAGTGCTACCTCTCGGTGGAACTCAGATCGCCGGCTGCGGGCTCCACCCCGGGTCGGCGTTCTGTTTGTTTCGCGTTGACCGCTCCGAGTCAGCTGGCGACGCGAGTCTTGAGAGACGTGGCCGCTTCGCGAGCCGCGTCTCGTTGTTGCCGGGTGAGACCTGGCAGGTCCTGCTCACCCCGGATCTTGGAGGCCTTGACGTCGAGCAGGGCAGGGACCGTCTTGGCTCGGGCGAAGGTGGTCCAGCCGCTCAGGCTGCGAGCGTCGCGCACCACGCCGTGGTCGTCGACCGCGAGGGCGATGTAGGCGCGACCGCCGCGGTAGCGCTTGCCGGCCACTCCGACGCTCACCGTGCCGGACCTGCGCAGCGCGCGGACCTCGGTGTTGAACGCCATCGACTGCTTGTAGGTGAAGTAGCCCTGCACCATCCAACCGGCGACGGTGGCGATGAGCAGGATGACAATGGGGTGCATGTCAGTGGTCCTCTGTTAGGCGGGACTGGCTCAGGACGCTGCGAGCGAGGCTCTCGTCGCAGACCAGGGAGTCGATGATGTGGCCGCGCAGGGCGCCGAGGACGCCGGGCGTCTTGGCGCGGCCCGAGGCCACGCCGACCACGTTGGGGATGGCGATCAGATCGCTCAGGGACACTCCGAGGATGTGGTCCTCGACAGCGCCGTGGACGGCTTGGCCGTTGGCGGTGAAGTAGCGGGCGGCGACGTCACCCACCGGGTCGGCCGCCCAGAACTCCTTGTTCTCCTCCTCCGAGAGGTTCAGCGAGGAGAGGATCGCGGCCGACGAGCCATGGCCCGGCGTGCCGATGCCGACGAAGGCCAGCTCGGCATCGCGGGCCGCGGCCAGCGCGTTGGCCACCGACGGCTCGGCCAGCATGATGTCGCGGGCCTCGCGAGAGGAGTAGGTCGCCGGCGAGTGCAGGAAGCGGTACGTCGAGCCGAGGCGGGCCGACAGCTCCCGGACCAGCTCGTGGCCGCTGATCTCGTTGCTGATCGAGGACATGCCGCCGACCAGCTGGACGACCTGCGCGTTGTAGTCGTGGTCGGCCGTGGTGGACCAGACCATGGACTGCAGCGAGTGACCCCAGGACATGGCGACCGTGGTGGAGTCCTTCAGCTGGTGCACGAGGAGCTGGGCGGCCAGGGCCCCGACCTGCGACACCACCCGATCGGCTCCACCGGCTCCACGCTGGGCGACCAGCACGTCCTGGAGGCCGAAGGTCTTCTTCATGGCCGTCTCCAGGTCGCGGGCGCGTCCGGCCGGGTCGTTGACCCGGATCTCGACGATGCCCTGACGCTGCGCCTCGGTGAGCATCCGCGACACGTTGGAACGGCTGGTGTCCAACACCTTGGCGATGTCGGCCTGGGACTTGCCGTCCAGGTAGTAGAGGCGCGCAGCCTGCATCAGCGTGCGGGGATCGCGTGGTGCGGGCATTTTCACCTCCGTGCGGATAGTCATCACATCTGTTCCAAGGACTTTATAGGGGTGTGGCGTACGTCACGTCAAGCATTTGACGGACATTCGTCTCAAATCCCTGCGCCGAGACGGCGTGACATGCGCTCGAGCAGTTCGGCAGCATGGGCGCCGTCGGCGACCCGGTGGTCGACCGTGAGTCCTGCGTGCACCGTCAGGGACAGCCCGACGCCGCCGGGCACCGCCACCGGACGCTGCTTGATCGCACCCAGGGACAGCACGCTGGCCTGCGGCGGGGTCAGGAGCGCCTGGAACCGGTCCACGCCCAGGCCGCCCAGGTTGGAGACCGACCCGTTCGCCACGGCCATGTAGGCCTTGTCCAGCTTGCCGGTGTGGGCCGCCTTGACCATGGCCCGGATCTCCGCGTCGAGCTCCTGGGCGTCACCCTTGTCGGGCTCGGTCAGGGTCGGCACCAGCAGCCCCCGGTCGGTGGCCACCGCCAGGGCGATCGCGGGCGGGCCGCTCTCGGTCGCCTTCTCGTCCTCCCAGCGGCACAGCAGGTCGGGGACGTCGCGCAGGGACGCGGCGTACGCCCTGAGCAGCACGGTGGTCCAGGAGACCCCGCGGCGCTGGGTGTTGGCGGCATCGAGCTCCAGCTCGCGCCAGACCGTGAACTGTGGGATGGCGGCGCTCGGCGTCATCTTGCGGGCGACGGCGCTGCGGATCGCGGCCTTGCGGGCGTCTCCGGCCGCGGGCTTGCCGGCCGGCGTTGCTGCTGGAGTCGCTGCTGGGGCCACTGCTGGGGCCACTGCTGCGGGAGTGGGTGCGGGTGCGGGTGCAGCCGGTGCCGGGGCGGCGTGACGGGGCTCCTCGGCCGGTGGCGACGCCGGTGCGGGGGCGATGAGGGCTTCGACGTCGGGCACCAGGACCAGACCGTCGGGGCCGGTCCCGGTGACGGTCGCCAGGTCGATGCCGTGCTCGCCTGCCAGGCCACGGGCCCGCGGGATCGCGGCGACCGGGCCGGTGGGCGCCGGGGGCTCGGCCGCTGCAGCAGGCTCGACAACTGCAGCAGGCTCGGCCACGGCAGCAGGTTCGGCTACCGCGGTGTGGTCGGCCACGGGCTCGGGCGCGGGAGCGCTCAGCAGGTCGCCGAACCCTCCGCCGGTGTCCTCGCCCTCCACCCAGCCGATCGGCTCGCCGACGTCGACCATGCCGGACTCGACGACGATCTCGACCAGGGTGCCGGCGACGGTGCTCTCGACCTCCATGTCGACCTTGTCGGTCATCACCTCGCAGACGACGTCACCCTCGGCGATCTCGTCGCCGACGCGGACCATCCACTCCGACACCTCGCCCTCGCTCATCGTCATCGACATCTTGGGCATCCGGATTGCCAGGCGAGCCATCAGGACTCCTTCATGATGGTGAGGGCGGTGTCGACGATGTCGGCCACCTGCGGCACCGACGCGGTCTCCAGCTGGGGTGCGTAGGGGATGGGGGCGTTGAGCCCGCTGAGCCGCTTGATCGGCGCGAGCAGGCGGTAGATCGCGGGCGACTCGGTGATCCGGGCCGCGATCTCCGCGGTGAACCCGGCGTGGCCGGGCGCCTCCTGCACCAGCAGCGCGCGACCGGTGCGCGAGACGTCGGCGAGGATCGGGGCATCGTCCAGCGGGGTGAGGGTGCGCGGGTCGAGCACCGAGACGTCCACGCCCTGCTCGGCCAGCGTCGCCGCGGCCTCCAGCGAGCGGGACACCATGACCCCGGTGGCGACGATGGTGAGGTCGGCCCCCTCGCGGTGCACGGCGGTCTTGCCGAGCGGCACGCGGACGGCCTCCTCCGGCACCGGGCCGGAGGTGCGGTAGAGCAGCTTGTGCTCGAGCACGATGACGGGGTTGGGGTCGTCGATGGCCGAGAGCAACAGACCCTTGGCGTCGGCTGCCGTGGCGGGCATGACGACCTTGAGGCCGGGCACGTGGGCGAACCACGCCTCCAGGCTCTGGGAGTGCTGGGCCGCGGCCCCGGTGCCGGAGCCGGACGGGGCGCGCAGCACCATCGGGACGGAGGCGGCGCCGCCCAGCATGAAGTGGATCTTGGCGGCCTGGTTGACGATCTGGTCCATGGCCTGGTTGGTGAAGTCGGAGAACTGGATCTCCACGATCGGACGCATGCCGGCGAGCGCCGCCCCGACAGCCGCTCCGACGATGCCGAGCTCGGAGATGGGAGTGTCCCGGATCCGGTCCGCGCCGAAGCGGTGGTAGAGATCGCCGCTGACGCCGAAGGCGCCCCCGTAGATCCCGATGTCCTCGCCGAGCATGAAGACCCGGTCGTCGGCCTCCATGGCCTGGCCGATGGCCTCGCGAATGGCCTCGGAGTAGGTGATGACGCGGTCTCCAGCGGGTGTCCCGGTCGATGTCTCGGTGATGCTCACGTCGTTCTCCTCGATGTGGGGGTGCTCAGGCCGTCGCGAAGACGGCGTCGAGCAGGTCGGACGGGTCGGCGTCGGGGGCGGCGTTGGCGGTGCGGACGGCGTCGCGCATCTGCTCCATCGCCTGGGTCCGCACGGACTGGATCTCCTCGTCGGTGAGCAGCCGGTGCTCCCGGACCTGCGCCTCGAAGCGCAGGATCGGGTCCTTGCTGCGCCACTCGGCGATCTCCTCCTTGGTGCGGTAGAGGTTCTTGTCCGACTTGCTGTGGCCCTTCCAGCGGTAGGTCAGGTTCTCCACCAGCGTCGGACCCTCGCCCGCCCGGGCCCGGTCGACCGCGGCCTGGACGGCGTCGTAGACGGCCGCCACGTCGTTCCCGTCGACCGTCACGCCGGGGATGCCGTAGGCCGCTCCACGCTCGGCGATGTTCTCGACGACCATCGACTTCTCGGTGGAGAAGGACATGCCGTACTTGTTGTTCTCGCAGATGAACACGACAGGCAGCTTCCAGATGGCGGCCAGGTTCACGGCCTCGTGGAACGCGCCCTCGTTGCTGGCTCCGTCACCGAAGAAGCAGGCGACGACGCGGTCCTCGCCGCGCAGCTGGTAGGCGAGCGCCGCGCCGGCCGCGATCGGGATGCCGCCCGCGACGATGCCGTTGGCGCCCAGGTTGCCGGTCGCCACGTCGGCGATGTGCATCGAGCCGCCGCGGCCGCGGCAGTAACCGGTCTCCTTGGCCAGCAGCTCGGCCATCATCCGGGTCAGGTCGGCGCCCTTGCCGATGCAGTGGCCGTGACCGCGGTGGGTCGAGGTGATCGCGTCATCGGGACGCAGGGCCATGCAGGAGCCCACCGCCGACGCCTCCTGCCCGATCGACAGGTGCATCGTGCCGTGCATCAGTCCGCGGGCGAACAGGTCGTCGACGGCCTCCTCGAAACGCCTCGTCGTCCACATCGTCAGCAGCGCGTGGCGGGCGGTCTCGGCACTGGCCAGGGGGGAGTTGTTCATGATGCTCCTATGCACATATGTGAAGATGGTCATCACTTATGTCCGGATACTAGGTGATGACGGTCACTGGTCGCAAGGGGCTGTCTCGGACAAATCGGGCGCGGGCCTACGGTGAGCCGGTGACGCTCATCGATCCCTACGGCGGCGAGGACCTCCCTCCGGCGCTCGGCACCGTCGTCGACCAGGACAGGGGATCGCTCCCGTACGCGCTCATCCACGGTGAGTCCCTGGTGGCCTGCGCCTCCTGGGCGCTGGGCTCGGCGGGAGTCACCTCCGTCGACTTCTCCACGACGTGGACCGGGATCCAGGACGCGGAGGAGCCCCTCGTGCTGCACGACGCGCTGTGCCCGATGACGCCGGCGTCGTTCATCGCGGACTGCCTCGCCGGCGCGGTCGACAGCGGCACGGTGGTCGTCGGGTTCCACGATCACGAGGGCACGCGGGTCATCACCTCGCCGGTCGTCCTGCCGCAGGACGTCGTGGCTGCCCTGGCCGACGTGCCGTCGCACGACTTCGATGAGCTGGTGGCCGCTCTCGAGGCCCGATTCCCCGTGCAGTACGCCGAGGCGCCGCCCGCCGGTCGGCGGGTGCGATCCGCCGCCGACCTCACCGCCCTCGAGGCGGACACCACCCCCTGACCGCCGCGGCTGTGAGGTCGTGAGGGGAAGTTGACACCTGCGTGAAACAAACGCGGGTGCCGTGAAACCTGCGCTGGGCAGATTGGGCGTCAACGGCTCGACCAATGGCGGTGAGCTCCCCGTACGTCCTGCAAGGAGATCCCCGTGACCACCACGAGCACGCCACCCCCCGTCGTGAACGGCGCCGCCGCAGAGACGCCCGTCCGCGGCGGCGTCTGGATCGACGACTGGCGCCCCGAGGACCCGGACTTCTGGGCCACGACCGGCGCACCGGTCGCCAAGCGCAACCTGATCTGGTCGATCTTCGCCGAGCACCTCGGCTTCTCCGTCTGGCTGCTGTGGAGCGTGAGCGCGGCCATGCTGGTCAAGGTCGGCTTCACCTTCTCCATCCAGCAGCTGTTCGTCCTGGTCGCTGTGCCGAACCTGATCGGGGCGCTGATCCGGCTGCCCTACACCTTCGCGGTGCCGAAGTTCGGTGGCCGCAACTGGACCGTGGTCAGTGCGCTGCTGCTGCTGGTGCCGACGCTGTCCTTCGCCTACTTCGTGCAGCGGCCGGAGACGCCGTTCTGGGTCTTCCTGCTGATCGCGGCGACAGCCGGCCTCGGCGGCGGCAACTTCGCCTCGTCGATGGCCAACATCAACTTCTTCTTCCCGGCGGCTCGCAAGGGCACTGCGCTGGGCCTCAACGCTGCTGGCGGCAACCTGGGCGTCGCCGTCATCCAGTTCTTCCTGCCGATCATCGTCGGCGGAGCGGGAGTCTTCGGCCTGGTCAAGGCGAGCGAGAGCGGTATCGCCCTCCAGCGCGCCGGGTTCCTGTACGCCGCCCTGGCGCTCGTCGCTGCCGCCTGCGCCTACCGGTTCATGAACAACCTGAGCGCCGCTCGCTCCAAGCCCCGCGAGCAGCTGGCCGTGCTGCGCTACCAGCACACCTGGGTGATGTCGTTCCTCTACATCGGCACGTTCGGCTCCTTCATCGGCTACTCCGCGGCCATGCCGCTGCTGATCAAGCTCAACTTCTGGGTGCCCGAGCCCGCACCGCTGGGCACCGGCATCAACTTCGCCTACTTCGCCTTCCTCGGGGCCCTGGTGGGCTCGGTCGCCCGCCCCTTCGGTGGCTGGCTGGCCGACAAGTACGGCGGCTCGCGGGTCACCTTCTGGACTTTCGTCGCGATGATCGCCGGCACCCTCGCCGTGCTCTGGACCCTCCAGCAGCTCACCCCCAACCCGACCCAGGACCCCACCATCGCGACGGCCAACCAGTCCTGGTTCCCGTGGTTCCTGGTGGCGTTCCTGTTCGTCTTCGCGGCCACCGGCATCGGCAACGGCTCGACGTACCGGATGATCCCGCTGATCTTCAAGACCCAGGCCACCACCTCGGTCGCGACCGGCACGCCCGCCCACGACGAAGCGGTCGCCAAGGCCACCAAGGAGTCCTCGGCGGTGATCGGCATCGCCGGCGCCATCGGCGCTCTGGGCGGCTTCCTGATCCCGCTCACCTTCGGCGCCCCCTGGATCGACAACCCCGTCGAGGCGGTCAAGGCGGCGCTGGTCGTCTTCAGCTCGTTCTACGTCGTCTGCCTCGGCGTCACCTGGTTCTTCTACACCCGGCGCTCGTTCCTGGTGGCACGGCTGCCGAGCCTCGCAGGCTCGCGGATCTGACATGGCCACCCAGACGCACTGTCCCTACTGCTCGCTGCAGTGCGGGATGCAGCTGGTCGGGTCACGGCGCCTGGAGGTGCAGCCCTGGGACGAGTTCCCCGTCAACCAGGGCGGACTGTGCCGCAAGGGCTGGACGGCGACCGGGCTCCTGGGGCACCGCGAGCGGCTGACCACCCCGCTCGTCCGTCGCGACGGGGAGCTGGCCCCGGCCACCTGGGACGAGGCGCTCGACCATGTGGCCGAGCGCCTCGGCGCCCTGCGCGCCGAGCACGGTCCCGACGCGATCGGCGTCTTCGGCGGGGGAGGGCTGACCAACGAGAAGGCCTACTCGCTCGGCAAGTTCGCCCGGGTGACCCTGGGCACCAGCCAGATCGACTACAACGGCCGGTGGTGCATGTCGGCCGCGGCCTCGGCCGGGTCGCGCGCCTTCGGGGTCGACCGTGGGCTGCCGTTCCCGCTGGCCGACGTGGAGCAGTGCGACGTCCTCGTCCTCGTGGGCAGCAACCTCGCCGAGACCATGCCCCCCGCGGCACGACACCTCGCGGCCCTGCGGGAGCGCGGCGGCACGGTCGTCGTGGTCGATCCCCGTCGCACCGTCACCGCCGACCGCGGCGACGTCTTCGTCCAGCCGGTTCCCGGCACCGACCTCGCCCTGGCCCTCGGGCTGCTGCACCTCGTGATCGCCGCCGGGCACGTCGATGAGGAGTACGTCGCTAGGCGTACCGGTGGCTTCGAGGCGGTACGCCGCTCGGTCGCCACCTGGTGGCCCGAGCGGGTCGAGCGCACCACCGGCGTGCCGGCGTCCCAGGTGCGCGAGCTGGCCGCGCTGCTCGGCGGCTCCCGGAAGGTGATGATCCTGACCGCGCGCGGCGCCGAACAGCATGCCACCGGCTCCGACACCGTGCTGGCCTGGATCAACCTGGCGCTCGCACTCGGTCAGTGTGGGACGCCGTTCGGCGGCTACGGCTGCATCACCGGCCAGGGCAACGGGCAGGGCGGCCGCGAGCACGGCCAGAAGGCTGACCAGCTTCCGGGCTACCGGATGATCGACGACCCGGAGGCCCGTGCGCACGTTGCCGGGGTCTGGGGCGTCGCGCCCGACTCGCTGCCGGGCAAGGGCCGCTCCGCCTACGAGCTGCTGATGGCGCTCGGCCGCGACGACGGCCCTAAGGCGCTGCTGGTGTTCGGCTCCAACATCGTCGTCTCCGCCCCCAACGTCAGCCGGGTCAGCGAGCGACTGGACGCGCTCGAGCTGCTCGTCGTCGCCGACTTCGTGATGTCGGAGACCGCGGCCCGCGCCGACGTGGTCTTCCCGGTCACCCAGTGGGCGGAGGAGACCGGCACCATGACGAACCTGGAGGGCCGGGTGGTGCTCCGCCAGCAGGCGATCACCCCGCCTGCCGGCGTACGCAGTGACCTGGAGGTCCTCGCCGGGCTCGCCGACCGACTCGACTCGCCCGCCACGATCGACACCGACCCCGAGACCGTCTTCGCCGAGCTGGGGCGGGCCTCGGCCGGGGGGAAGGCCGACTACAGCGCGATCACCTATCCCCGGATCCGCGACGAGCACGGCGTGTTCTGGGGTTCCGAGCGGATGTTCGCCGACTCCTTCGCCCATCCCGACGGCAGGGCCCGGTTCCACGCGGTCGAGCACCGCGGCGCGGCCGAGCAGCCGACGACCGACTACCCGGTCCACCTCACCACCGGCCGCGTGCTGGCGCAGTACCAGTCCGGCTCGCAGACCCGCCGGATCCGCTCCCTCCCCGACGACGGCCCGTTCGTCGAGCTGCACCCGATGCTGGCCGGCCGGATCGGTGCGGTCGACGGCGAGCCCGTGCTGATCCGGACCCGCCGGGGCGAGATGAAGGCGCCGGCCCGCGTGGTCACCACGATCCGACCCGACACCGTGTTCGTGCCCTTCCACTGGGTGGGTGCCAACCGGCTCACCAACGACGCCCTCGACCCGGCGAGCCGGATGCCGGAGTTCAAGGTCTGTGCCGCCGCGGTGAGCACATGACCCGGATCGTGGTGGTCGGCAACGGGATGGCGGCGACGCGTTTCGTCGAGGAGCTGGTCGGTCTCGGGACCCCGCACGAGGTGGTCGTGGTGGGTGACGAGCCCACGGCCTCCTACAACCGGATCCTGCTCTCCGCGGTCCTCGAAGGCACCCACAGCCCCGAGGCGCTGCTGCTCAAGGAGCCCGGCTGGTACGCCGACCACGGCGTCGACCTCCGCCTGGGCACCCGGGTGCTGGAGGTGGACCGGGCTGCCCACGAGGTGGTGCTCGTCGACGGGAGCCGGCTGGCCTACGACACGCTGGTGCTGGCCACCGGCAGCATCCCCACCCTGCCGCCGATCCGCGGACTGGTGCGGATGGACGGTCAGCTGCACCCCAAGGTGCACGCCTTCCGGAGCCTCGCCGACTGCGAGGGCCTGATCGCAGCGCTCGAGTCTCGACAGGCAGGACCGACGACGGCGCCCTCGCGGGCCGTGGTCGTCGGCGGCGGCCTGCTCGGTCTGCAGGTGGCTCGCGCGCTCAGCGTCCGTGGCGTCGCCACCGAGGTCGTCGAGGGAGCCGACCACCTGCTGCACCACCAGGTCGCCGAAGGGGCGGGCCGGGTGCTGCAGCGCGATCTCAGCAAGCTCGGGACCCAGGTCTACACCGGCGCCCGTGCGGTCCGGCTGACCGACGACGGTCTGCGTCTCGACAACGGCTACACCCTCGACGTCGACCTCGTGGTGCTCGCTGCGGGCGGACGCCCCTCCACCGCGCTCGCGCGGCGCGCCGGCCTGATGGTGCGGCGCGGCGTCGTGGTCGACCAGCACCTGCGGAGCGTGACCGACGACGACATCCACGCCATCGGCGACTGCGCCGAGCACCGTGGCCGGGTCACCGGGTTCGTTCCTCCCGCCTGGGAGCAGGCCGGCGTGCTGGCCCGGCACCTGGCCGGACAGCCGTCGTCGTACGACGGCTCGCGCAGCGTCGCGCGGCTGCGGGCCACCGGCCTCGACGTGGCCGTCCTCGGCGACCCGCAACATGCGCAGGGCGACGTCGTCGAGATCACCAACCCCATCGCGGGCTCGCACCGGCGCCTCGTGGTCCGAGACGGCGTCATCGTGGCCGCCGCCCTGGTCGGCGACCTGTCCAGGATCGGCCTGATCACCCAGCTCTACGACCACCGCACGGTGCTCGGTCCCCACGAGCCCGGCGAGCTCCTCCTGCCCGAGCAGCCGGACGCACCGGTGACCCTTCCCGACGACGCGGAGGTCTGCGCCTGCGCCGGAGTGAGCGCGGGACGCATCCGCGGGTGCACCGGCCTGGCGCAGGTGCGCGAGACCACCAGGGCGACCACGGGGTGCGGAGGCTGCACCTCCGTCGTGCACGAACTGCTCGCCGAGACCGACCCTGCGCGGGAGCAAGCATTTTCACGCGCGTAACACAGGCAAAACCGCCCCTCAACACGAGACACCTAGTTTCAGGGCATCCGGAAAGGACCTCCCGATGAAGCACCTCCCGACGAAGCACCGCAAGACGCTTGTCGTCGCAGGCAACGGAATGGTGGGACACCGCTTCGTGCAGGCGGCCATCGAGCGAGGCCTCACCGAGCGCTACGACGTCGTCGTCGTCGGCGCCGAGCCTCGGCCGGCGTACGACCGGGTGGCCCTGACCAGCTTCTTCTCGGCCGAGTCCGCCGACGAGCTGTCCCTCCTTCCCGAGGGGGCGTACGCCGACCCGCGCGTGCGGCTGCTGCTCGCCACCGAGGTCGTCGCCGTGGATCGCTCCGCCCGGGTGGCGACCCTCTCAGACGGGCAGTCGATCAGCTATGACGCCCTGGTGCTGGCGACCGGAGCCGCACCGTTCGTGCCGCCCGTCCCCGGGCGCGAGCTCGACGGGTGCTTCGTCTACCGCACCATCGAGGACCTGGAGGCGATCAGGGAGGCCTCGCTGAGCGCCACCCGCGGGATCGTGATCGGCGGTGGGCTGCTCGGCCTCGAGGCCGCGAACGCGCTGGTCCAGCTCGGCCTCGAGACCCACGTGGTGGAGATGGCGCCGAGGCTGATGCCGGTGCAGCTCGACGCCGCCGCCGGCACCACGCTGGTGCGACACATCGAGAAGCTCGACGTCACCGTGCACGCCGGGGTGATGACCGAGACCGTGCTGGGCGAGGACCGCGTCACCGGACTCGCGCTGAAGGACGCCGACCCCATCCCCGCTGAGATCGTGGTGTTCTCGGCCGGCATCCGCCCGCGCGACCAGCTGGGGCGCGACTGCGGGCTCGACACGGCCGAGCGTGGCGGCGTCCTCGTCGACGAGCAGTGCCGCACCTCCGACGACGCCATCTTCGCCATCGGCGAGTGCGCGGCCCCCGGCGGGCGGATGTACGGGCTGGTCGCTCCGGGCTACGCCATGGCCGAGGTGGTGGTCGACGCCCTGCTGGACGGCCCCGGCACCTTCACCGGCGCCGACATGTCCACCAAGCTCAAGCTCCTCGGGGTCGACGTCGCCTCCTTCGGCGACGCCTTCGCGACCACCGAGGGCTCGCTCGAGCTCGTGTTCGCCGATGCGGTCGCAGGGGTCTACAAGAAGCTGGTCGTCTCCGAGGACGCCACCCGGCTCCTCGGCGGCATCCTGGTCGGCGACGCGACGGCGTACGGCATCCTCCGTCCGATGGTGGCCAGCGGCATCGCCCTGCCGGCCAACCCCGAGGAGCTCATCCTGCCCGCGGGTCGAGGGGGCGGTGCCAAGCTGACGATGCCGCCCGAGGCGGTCGTGTGCTCCTGCAACAACGTCACCAAGGCGACCATCCAGGATGCCCTGGTCGCTGCGGAGCCCTGCGAGGACGTCGCGTGCGTGAAGGCCTGCACCAAGGCGGGCAGCACCTGCGGCAGCTGCGTGCCGATCGTGAAGAACCTGATCGAGGAGCACTTCGCCGCCGCGGGCAAGGTCATCTCCAGGGGCCTCTGCGAGCACTTCGACCTCAGTCGCCAGGAGCTCTTCGACGTGGTGGCGGTGCACCGCTACCAGCGCTTCGACGACATCGTGCTCGCTCACGGCCGCGGCCGGGGCTGCGACATCTGCAAGCCGGCCGTCGCCTCGATCCTGGCCAGCCAGTTCAACAGCCACGTGCTCGGGCAGGACACCCGCGAGCTGCAGGACACCAACGACGCCTACCTCGCCAACATCCAGCGCAACGGCACCTACAGCGTCGTACCCCGCATCCCCGGTGGCGAGATCACGCCGGAGAAGCTCATCGTCATCGGTGAGGTGGCGCGTGACTTCGGCCTCTACACCAAGATCACCGGCGGCCAGCGCATCGACCTGTTCGGTGCCCGGATGGAGGAGCTGCCGGCGATCTGGACCCGGCTGGTCGCCGCGGGCTTCGAGTCGGGGCACGCCTACGGCAAGTCGCTGCGGACGGTGAAGTCGTGTGTCGGTTCGACCTGGTGCCGCTACGGGGTGCAGGACTCCGTGCAGCTGGCCATCGACCTCGAGCTGCGCTACCGCGGCCTTCGCTCGCCCCACAAGCTCAAGGGCGGGGTCAGCGGCTGCGCGCGCGAGTGCGCCGAGGCGCGCAGCAAGGACTTCGGGGTGATCGCGACCGAGAAGGGCTGGAACCTGTACGTCGGCGGCAACGGCGGCGCCATCCCGGTGCACGCCCGGCTGCTCGCGGGCGACCTCTCGACCGAGGACCTGATCCGCTACCTCGACCGCTTCCTCATGTACTACATCCGCACCGCCGACCGGCTGCAGCGCACGGCGCCATGGGTCGACTCGCTGGACGGCGGTCTCGACCGGGTGCGGGAGGTCGTCGTCGACGACGCCCTGGGACTGGGGGCGGAGCTGGAGGCCGACATGGCGCGCCACGTGGGCTCCTACTTCGACGAGTGGCAGGCCACCCTCGAGGACCCCGACAAGCTCGCCCGCTTCGTGTCGTTCGTCAATGCGCCGGGGACCCCGGACCCGAACATCACCTTCACGACCGAACGGGGCCAGATCAAGCCTGCCGTCGCCGACGGACCGGTCGATCTCGGAAGCATCATCACGGTAGGAGCCCCATGACGCAGACCGAAGAGTGGCAGCCTGTCTGCCGACTGGCGGAGCTGGAGGTCGAGCGCGGCGCGACCGCGCTCGTCCACGGGCAGGCGCTGGCGATCTTCCGCACGCACGACGACACCGTCTACGCGCTCGGCAACTACGACCCGTTCGCGAAGGCCTCGGTGCTGGCCCGGGGGATCGTGGGCACCCGCGGGACCGTGCCCTTCGTGGCCTCGCCGATGCACAAGCACGGCTTCGACCTGCGGTCGGGCGAATGCCTCGACGACCCCACCGTGCACGTCCCGGTGTACGCCGTGAAGGTGGTCGAGGGCGTCATCCTGGTGGGGCACCGCAAGGCGAGCGTCGTCGCGTGACCGAGTCCGACCTCAGCGGCTTCCGCGTGGGGGTGACCGCCGCCCGCAAGGCCGAGGAACAGGCGGCCCTGCTGGAGCGCCGCGGAGCCGTCGTGGAGTGGGCCCCTGCCCTCTCGGTCGAGCCCAACCAGATCAACGTGACCGCACTGCGCGCTGCCACCGAGGCCGTGCTCGCCGAGCCGGTCGACATCTTCGTGGCCACCACCGGGATCGGCATTCGCTCCTGGTTCGCCGCCGCCGAGTCGTGGGGTCTCCTGGAGCCGCTGCTCGGCAGCCTCGGCGCGGCCGAGATCCTGGCTCGCGGGCCCAAGTCGGTGGGCGCCCTGCGCCGGGCCGGATTGCGAGAGCTCTGGTCACCGGAGTCGGAGTGCTTCGAGGACGTGCTCGCTCACCTGCGGGGACGTCAGCTGCACGGGATGCGCATCGTGGTGCAGGAGCACGGCCAGTCGCTCTCGGTGGTGGCGCACGCGCTGCGGCGTCAGGGAGCGGACGTCCGGGTCGTCACGGTCTACCGCGTCGAGGGCGCACTCGACCCGGCGCCGCTGTTCCGCATGGTCGACCTGATCGCCGAGCGCAAGCTGGACGCCGTCACCTTCACCTCGGCCCCTGCCGTGGCGGCGCTGATGGACCTGGCCGGCGCGGTGGGCCGGCGCGACGAGGTGATCGCCGCCTTTCAGGCCGACGTCATCGCGACCTGTGTCGGGCCGGTCACGGCTGCGGCGTTCGAGCTGTGGGGCGTGCCGACCATCCAGCCCGAGCGGTCCCGCCTCGCGGCGATGATCCGGGCCCTCGAGATCGAGCTGCCCCTGCGGCGCTCGGGTACGACGATCCCGGTGGGCGACCACTCGTTGACCCTGCACGGCGACGTCGTCCTGCTCGACGGCGTACCCGTCCCGCTGTCCCCCGCCCCGCTGGCCGTGCTGCACGCGCTGGCGGTGAACCCCGGGCACGTCGTGTCCCGACGCGACCTCCTGCTGTCGCTGCCCACCGGGCAGGCGAGCTCGGAGCACGCGGTCGAGATGGCGGTCGCCCGGCTGCGGGCGGCCATCGGCACCCGGTTGGTGCAGACCGTCGTCAAACGCGGCTACCGATTGGCGACCGCATGACCCTGCCGACCCCACGGCTGGTGACCGTCGCGCACGGCACCCGTCACCCCGAGGGCAACGACGTCGCCCGGATGATCAGCGCCCAGGCCGGTCGACGGCTCGGCGGGCTGCCCACCATCTCGACGTACGTCGAGCTGTGTGAGCCGTCCTTCGGCGGGGTGATGGCGAGCAACGAGCACCCCGCGGTCGTCGTACCCCTCCTGTTGTCGACAGGACATCACGTCCGCCACGACCTGCCGTCCGCCGCGGCCGGCAGCCTGGCGCCGGTCCGGATGGCTCGGCCGCTCGGCCCCCACCCGCTGCTCGCGGAGGTGATGTGCCGCAACCTGATGGCCGCCGGGGCGCGGCGCGGCGACCCGGTCGTGATGGTGGCGGCGGGCTCGAACGATCCCGCGTCCACCCACGACCTCGCGGTGGCCGGCGCGATGCTCGGCAAGCGCTGGGGTGCGCCGGTGCGGGTCGCGACCGTGGGCGGCCTGGGGCGCCGACCGGTGGACGTCATCGCCGGAGCCCGTGCCCACGGCCGGGTGGTGATCGCGCCCTACCTGCTCGCGCCGGGTCACTTCGAGCAGCGGGTCCGCACCATCGCTGCCGGCCTGGGGGTGTCGGTCGTCGGCGACATCATCGGCGCCCACTCCCTGGTGGCCGACCTCGTGGTCCGGCGCTACCGGGCGCTGGCGGCGGACAGCCTCGCCGCCTGACGACCTGTCGCAGATGTACGTGTAGAACACGTCGACCTGTCGCAGATGTACGTGAGAAACACGTCGACCTGTCGCAGATGTACATCGTCGCGTGTACATCTGCGACGGGTCGGCGCTCAGGTGGTGTACATCTGCGACGGGTCGGCGCTCAGGTGGTGTACATCTGCGACAGGTCAGTAGACGAGGGCGGTCGCGATCGCAGCGATGCCCTCACCGCGCCCGGTCAGCCCCAGCCCGTCGGTCGTGGTCGCGCTCACCGACACGGGTGCTCCGATCGCGGCCGAGAGCGCGTTCTCGGCCTCGCCGCGCCGGGACGAGAGATGCGGTCGGTTGCCGATCACCTGGATGGACACGTTGCCGATCTCGAGGCCCGCGGCCCGCACCCGCCTGGCGGTCTCGGCCAGGAAGTCGACCCCGGACCGCCCGGCCCAGGCGGGGTCGGAGGTGCCGAAGTTGGAGCCGAGGTCACCCAGCCTGGCAGCGGACAGCAGCGCGTCGCAGGCCGCGTGAGCAGCGACGTCGCCATCGGAGTGACCGGAGAGTCCCCTCGCCTCCTCGGGCCAGGCGAGCCCGGCGAGCCGAAGCGGTACGCCGTCGGCCAGCGTGTGCACATCGGTGCCGACTCCGACGTAAGGGATTTGTTTCATGTGGCTCATGATGCCTGAGCCATGATGGACGGGTGAGCACCGCGCAGCAGGTCCAGCGCTCGCCCCGCCTGTGGGGGCTGGCCGGTCTCCTGGCCGGCTGCCTCGGCCTCGCCGCCAGCGTGCTCACCGCCTCCGCGATGGGAGTGCGCGTCAACCCGGTCGCCGCCGTCGCCGAGGCGATCATCCGGATCACGCCCGGAAGGCTCGCCGAGGAGGCTATCTCTCTCGTCGGCAAGTTGGACAAGCCGATCCTCGTCGCCGGCGTGCTGGTCTTCCTGGCGGTCGCGTTCTGGTACGCCGGCCGCACGAGCGCCCGGTCCCCGGCTCGCGGGCAGGTGGTGTTCCTGGTGCTCGCCGCGATCGGTGGGCTGGCCGCGCTGACCAGCCCGAGTGCGAGGCCGACCGATGTGATCCCGGTGTTCGTGGGGGGCGCGGTGTGGCTCGCGGCCCTGCCCTGGCTGACGCAGGCGTTGCGCCCCGGGGTCGGTACGACGGGCGGCTCGCGGCGCTCGTTCCTGATCCGCAGCGGCATCGTCCTCGGCGGCGTGGCCGTGTTCGGCGTGCTGGGTCAGGTGGTCGGCCGCACCCGCCGGCAGGTGGAGGCCAGTCGCAAGCTGCTCAAGCTGCCGATCTCGATGCGCCCGGCTCCTGCCAAGGTGGTGCTCGACATCGAGGGCCTGGAGCCCTGGCGCACCGAGAACAGCGACTTCTACCAGGTCCACACCGCGGTGGTGGTGCCGGCGATCGACCCCAAGGAGTGGGGACTGAGGATCCATGGCATGGTCGACACCGAGCTGCGGCTCAGCTATCAGGACCTGCTCGGTCTCGAGCTCACCGAGAGGTGGATGACGCTCAACTGCGTGTCCAACCCGGTGGGGGGCGACTACATCGGCAACGCGTGGTGGAGCGGGGTGCGGATCGCCGACCTGCTCGCCGAGGCGGGCGTCCAGGCCGGGGCGGACGCGGTGAAGCAGACCTCCGAGGACGGCTGGACGTGCGGCACCCCGCTCGAGGCCCTGACCGACGACCGCGGCGCGATGCTGGCCTTCGGCATGAACGGGGCGCCGTTGCCGATCGAGCACGGGTTCCCGGTGCGGATGATCGTGCCGGGCCTCTACGGCTACGTGGCCGCGACCAAGTGGCTCGTGGACCTCGAGGTGACCCGGTTCGCCGACTTCTCGGCGTACTGGACCGGGCGCGGCTGGTCCGAGCGGGGGCCGGTCAAGCTGGCCTCGCGGATCGACGTACCCCGCGGTGGCGCCAGCGTCTCAGCGGGCTCGGTGACGGTGGCGGGATCGGCCTGGCGCCAGCTCACCGGCATCGAGGCGGTGGAGGTCTCGCTCGACGGCGGCAGCTGGCAGCCGATGGAGCTGGCGGGGGCTCCCTCGAACGACACGTGGGTGCAGTGGAGCGGCTCGGTGGACGTCGCGGCGGGGGATCACGAGCTCCGGGTCCGCGCCACCGACAAGACCGGGGCGACCCAGACCGGCGTACGCGTGGACGTCGTCCCGGACGGGGCGACCGGATGGCACACCATCGAATTCAGTGCGGAGTAGTCGCGCCCCTATCCTGGAGCGGTGACCTTCAGGCTCCATGACACCGCGACCGGCGAAGTCCGTGACTTCGTTCCCCTCGAGGAGGGGAAGGCCGGCATCTACCTGTGCGGTCTGACGGTGCAGTCCGAGCCACACGTGGGCCATCTCCGCTCCGCCGTGAACTTCGACATCCTGCAGCGCTGGCTGCGGGCCACCCGCTACGACGTGACGTTCATCCGCAACGTCACCGACATCGACGACAAGATCCTGACGAAGTCCGAGGCGCAGGGCCGGCCCTGGTACAACCTCGCCTACGCGATGCACCGCGAGCTCGACCGGGCCTACGCCGTGCTCAACGTCGACCCGCCCACCTACGAGCCCAGCGCCACCGGTCACGTGCCCGAGATGGTCGAGCTGATCGGCACCCTGATCGACCGCGGTCACGCCTACCCGGCTGCCGACGACTCCGGCGACGTCTACTTCGACGTCCGCTCCTGGCCGGCCTACGGCGAGCTCACCCACCAGAACATCGACGACATGGAGGCGGCCACCGACGCCGACCCCCGTGGCAAGCGCGACGCCCGCGACTTCGCGCTGTGGAAGGGGTGGAAGTCCGACTCCGAACCCGTGACCGCCTCCTGGCCCAGTCCGTGGGGCCGCGGCCGCCCCGGGTGGCACATCGAGTGCTCGGCGATGGCGAGCAAATACCTCGGCTCCGCCTTCGACATCCACGGCGGCGGGGTCGACCTGCGCTTCCCGCACCACGAGAACGAGCAGGCACAGTCCCGCGCCGCCGGTCATGGGTTCGCCTCCTACTGGATGCACAACGCCTGGATCACCACGGCCGGCGAGAAGATGAGCAAGTCGCTCGGCAACTCGCTGCTCGTCCCCGAGGTGCTCAAGCGGGTCCGGCCGATCGAGCTGCGGTTCTACATGGTGGCCGCCCACTACCGCTCGCACGTCGAGTTCTCCTACGACGCCCTCGACGAGGCCGCCGTCGGCTTCCGCCGCATCGAGAGCTTCTTGGAGCGGGCGGGCTCGGGAGCCGTCGCGTCCGCTGTGCCCGATGCGTTCGCCGCCGCGATGGACGACGACCTCGGTACGCCGGCAGCCGTGGCTGTGATCTTCGACCACGTCCGTCAGGGCAACAGTGCGCTGGCGGCCGACACCTCGGCGGTCGCTGCCCTGGCTGCCTCGGTGCGCGCCATGCTCGACGTGCTGGGCCTCGACCCGGCCGACCCGGTCTGGGGCAGCGACACCGGAGCCCAGGGCGACCGGCTCACGACGGCCGTCGACGTCCTGGTCGCCGGGCTGCTGGAGCAGCGCGCGACGGCCCGCGCCGAGAAGGACTTCGCGACCGCCGACGCGATCCGCGACCGCATCAAGGCGGCCGGCATCGAGATCGAAGACACTCCCACCGGACCACGGTGGACCCTCGAACAAGGAAACGACTGACATGGCCGGGAACTCCCAGCGCAAGGGCTCGATCAAGAAGACCGGCAAGGGCAACCCCACCGCGGGATCCGGTGGCCGGGTGAAGCGTGCCCTCGAGGGGCGAGGGCCGACCCCGAAGGCGAAGGACCGCCCCAACCACAAGGTCTACAAGGAGAACGCCCGGGTGGAGCGCAACAACTCCGCCCGACCCAAGCGCAAGGTGATCGGCGGCGAAGCCGAATGGGTGGCCGGCCGCAACTCCGTCGTCGAGGCGCTGCGGGCCCACATGCCGATCACCGCGATCTATGTCGCCGAGGGTGCCGAACGTGACGCCCGCCTGCGGGAGGCGTTCAAGCTCGCTGCCGAGGCTGGGCTGAACCTGATGGAGGTGCCCCGCTCCGAGATGGACCGGATGACCGGTGGGGCCGTCCACCAGGGCCTCGCAGCGCGGGTCCCGGCGTACGCCTATGCCCACCCCAACGACTTCCTCGACGCGGCGGCGGCTGCCAAGGAGCCGGCGCTGATCGTCGCGCTCGACCAGGTCACCGACCCGCGCAACCTCGGAGCGGTGGTGCGCTCCGCGGCCGGGTTCGGCGCCCACGGCGTGCTCATCCCCGAGCGTCGCGCAGCCGGCATGACGGCCAGCGCCTGGAAGACCTCGGCCGGCGCTGCTGCCCGCGTGCCGGTGGCCCAGGCGGTCAACCTGGTGCGCCAGCTCAAGGCCTACCAGGACGCCGGTTGCATGGTGATCGGGCTGGCGGCCGACGGCGACGTCTCGCTGCCCGACCTCGACCTCGCCGACGGACCGATCGTCGTGGTCGTCGGATCGGAGGGCAAGGGGCTCGGACGCCTCGTCACCGAGACGTGCGACCAGCTGGTCTCCATCCCGATGTCTCACCAGCTCGAGTCGCTCAACGCCGGGGTGGCCGCGTCGGTCGCCCTCTACGCCATCGCCCAGGCGCGCGCCTGAGCGTGGACCGGAGACGGTGGCTCCGACTGCTGGCAGCGCTGGCGGCCTGGGCTGTCGTCACGCTGCTGGTGGCGCTGCCGCTGTTCCTCAGCAGCGACCGTGAGGTGGTGCTGGCCAGCCACGAGTCCGTCGTACGCCCGACCTTCGCCGGCGAGATCGTCGTGCACACCGGCCCGGTCCTTCCCGACGTACGCCGTGCCTCCGGGGGCGTCCTCGGCGTCGACGTCACGCTCGGCAAGACCGAGGCCCGGACCACCGGCGAGCTGGTCGAGCGCTACGCGTTCATCGCCAGCCAGCCGGAGTCGCAGGTGGCGATCGTCCGCGATGCCGTGCTCGACATGGCCTTCTCGGCGCTGCTCAGGGGAGGGCTGGTGGCCGCCCTTCCGCTGGCGGTCTGGCTGCTCCTGGGTCGACGTCGGCGCCGTGAGCTCGGCGCCTGGGCCCGCGGCCCGCGGTTGGTGCCGGTGGTCGGCGTCACGGCGCTGGTCGGGCTGCTCTGGTGGCAGCCGTGGCACGTGCGCGGGCCGGTGGACGACCAGGGCTGGCAGTCGCTGGCCTCGTTCCTCGGGCCCTCGGTCCCGCTGCCCGAGGAGGTCGACGGGGTCGAGGTGAGCGTCAGCCTCACCACCCAGGAGACCAAGCGGCTGGTGGCCAGCGCGGTGGACACCTACGAGCGCAGCAAGACCTTCTACGCCGGCGCCGTGGAGGAGGTGGGCACCCTCGACCTGCGCCAGCCGGAGGCCGGGGAGACCGTCGCCCTCCTGATCTCCGACCGCCACGACAACATCGGGATGGACCCGGTCGCCCGTGCGATCGGCGACGCCGGCGGCGCAAGCGTCGTCCTCGATGCCGGTGACGACACGTCCACGGGCGAGTCCTGGGAGGCGTTCAGCCTCGACTCCCTCAACAAGGCGTTCGAGGGCTACCAGCGCTTCAACGTCTCCGGCAACCACGACCACGGCGACTTCGTGAGCGGCTACCTCAGTGAGCAGGGCTGGGTCCACCTCGAGGGCGCGGTCGTGGCCGGGCCGGGTGACGCCACGCTGCTCGGCATCGACGACCCCCGCTCGTCGGGGCTCGGCACCTGGCGCGACGAGACCGGCCTGAGCTTCGCCGACCAGGCGGACCTGATCGCCGACGACGCCTGCGCTGCGCCGGAGCGGATCAGCACGCTGATGGTGCACGACGCCGCCAGCGGGCGGCCCGCACTGGAGCGGGGCTGCGTCGACCTGGTGATCGGGGGGCACCTGCACGTGCAGGTCGGGCCGACGACGGTCGTGGGCGAGCACGGCGAGCAGGGCTACTCCTACACCAACGGCACGACCGGCGGCGCGGCGTACGCCATCGCGGTGGGCAGCAAGCTGCGCCGCGAGGCCGAGGTCACGCTGATCACCTACCGTGAGGGCCGGCCCGTCGGGCTGCAGCCCGTGACGCTGCAGACCAACGGCGTGTTCGTGGTCGGCCGCTACCAGCCGCTGACCTACTGACCGGGTGCTCGCCGGGGCGGCTTACGCCCCAGGGGCTAACGTCGGGAGTATGAGTGGAGACCAGCTGCAGCCCGAGGACACCCTGGACGACCGTGGCGTCGACGACATCCTCGACGAGGGGATCTCGCCGCCGGAGGCCTACCGCGGGGTGTTCGACAAGGACACCACCGAGCGGGGCGAGCTCGAGGGGGAGACCATCGAGGAGCGGCTGCGGCAGGAGGAGCCCGAGGCGTGGGAGGAGGGTCTCCAGGACGACATCGACACCGAGCTCGAGGAGCCCGTCGGCGCCGAGGTCGGCAACGCGCGCACCGGTCGGCTGATCGCCACCGAGTCGGGCTACGACCTCACTGCGGAGGACGAGGGCATCGACGGCGCGGGCGCGAGCGCCGAAGAGGCCGCGATGCACACGATCGACGACTGACTCCTCGGACGTCCTACTATCGAGTGGTGCCCACGACTGTCGATCGACTCCTGCCCACCGAGGACGCCGAAGCGCTGCTCGAGCTGACCCGTGATCTCTGCCTCAAGGAGCTTGCTCCCCAGGTCGCCGAGATGGAGGAGCGGGCCGAGTTCCCCGAGGCGGCGTACCGCCTGCTGGGGCGCAGCGGCCTGCTCTCGCTCCCGTTCGCCGACGAGTACGGCGGGGCCGAGCAGCCCTACGAGGTCTACCTCCAGGTGATCGAGGAGATCGCGACCGCGTGGCCCAGTGTCGGGGTCGGCACCAGCGTGCACACCCTGACCGCCAGTGTCGTGGCCGCCAACGGCACGCCCGAGCAGTGCGACGAGTGGTTGCCGAGGATGCTTTCAGGCGACTGGCTGGGCGCCTACTGCCTCTCCGAGCCGCAGGCGGGCTCCGACGTCAGCGCGATCGCCACGCGGGCGGTGCGCGACGGTGACGAGTACGTCGTGAAGGGCACCAAGTCCTGGATCAGCAACGGCTCGTGCGCCGACTACTACATCCTGTTCGCCCGGACCTCCGAGGACGCGAAGGCCGGGCTGTCGGCGTTCATCGTGCCCGCGGGCACTCCCGGCATGAGCTTCGGGACGCCCGAGCGGAAGATGGGGCTCGCCTGCGACGTCACCACCCAGGTCCTGTTCGACGGCGCCCGGATCCCCGTCTCGCAGCGCATCGGCGAGGAGGGGCAGGGCATGAAGGTGGCGCTGTCGGCGCTCGACGCCGGTCGGCTCGGGATCGCCGCCGTCGGCACCGGCATCGCGCAGGGTGCGCTCGCCCTCGCCGTGGAGTACGCCGGCCAGCGGCGCCAGTTCGGCCGGTCCATCGGTGAGTTCCAGGGACTGCAGTTCCTGCTGGCCGACATGGCCGCCGAGGTCGAGCGGGCGCGCGCGACGTACCTCCTGGCTGCTCGGCTCAAGGACGCCGGCCGACCGTTCTCGCGGCAGGCCAGCATCGCGAAGCTGACCGGCTCGGACGCCGCGATGCGGGTCACCACCGACGCGGTGCAGGTGTTCGGCGGCAACGGCTACACCCGCGACTATCCGGTCGAGCGGCTGATGCGCGACGCCAAGGTGACCCAGATCTTCGAGGGCACCAACCAGATCCAGCGGATGGTGATCGGTCGCGACCTCCTGCGCTGACCTGTCGCAGATGTACACGCAGATCGCGCCGACCTGTCGCAGATGTACACGAGCGCATGTACATCTGCGACGGGTCGACGCTCAGGAGGTGTACATCTGCGACGGGTCGGCGGGCTCGGGGGGTGTCACCGCCTCGTCGGGGCGGTTGCGCAGGATGTTGAAGATGTAGTCGCGGGCGGTGTCGAAGATGTCGATCTCGAAGCCGGCCCGCTCCGAGAGGTACCACCGGTGGATCAGGATCTCGTGGTAGAGCTCCGGCGGCTCGAGCTTGCCCCGCAGCTCGGGCGGCACCATCGCCACGACCGGCTCGTAGTAGGTCGTCAGCCACCGGTTGGCGACCAGCGCCCGGTCCTCACCACCGAGGTCGGCATGAGCGGTGTAGGACGCGATGTCGTTGAGCAGCCGGCGGGCCTGGTTGTCCTCGACGTTCATGCCGGTGAGCTCCTGCAGCTCGCGGGCATGGTGGCCGAGCTCCACGACCCGCGGGCGGATCTGGATCTGGTCGCCGTCGTAGTCGGTGACGATGTCGAGCTCGTCGACGTCGAACCCGAGGTCGTTGAGGCGCTCGATCCGCTGCTCGATGCGCCACATCTCGTGGGCGCCGAACTCCTCCTGCCGGGTCAGCTCGGACCACAGGGCCGTGTAGCGGTCGCGGATCTGCTCGACGATCTCGAAGGCCGCGACCTCACCCTCCACGGCCTGGCTGGCCTCGAGGTCGAGCAGCTCGGCGAAGACGTTCTCGCAGCCGACGGTGAGGTCGTAGTCGCGCATGGTCTCCGACAGCGTCGGGTAGAGCTCACCGGTCTCGGCGTCGACGAGGTAGGCGGAGAAGGCGCCGGCATCGCGGCGGAACAGCACGTTGGACAGTGACACGTCGCCCCAGTAGAACTCGCTGAGGTGCAGCCGCACGAGGAGGACGACGAGGGCGTCGATGAGCGAGGGGATGTTGTCGGCGGTCAGCCCGTGGGAGAACAGCGAGCGGTAGGGCAGGGAGAACCTGAGGTGCTCGGTGAGCAGGGCGGCGGGCAGCTCGTGGCCCTCGTCGTCGACGCGCCCGGTGACCACCCCCTGCGCGACCACGGCGGGCAGGCCGAGTCGTTGCAGGTCGCGCAGCAGGCGGTACTCCCGGAAGGCGATGTCCTCCTCGGTCTCCTTGATCGCATACGTGCGCGACCCGAGCCGGACGATCCGCACGATGTGCCGGGACAGGCCGCGGGGGAGGGGGACGACGAACTCGTCGGTCCACTCCTCGAGCGGGGTGCTCCAGGGCAGCGCGAGGATGGCGGGGTCCGGACGGTTGGCCACGATCCGCAGAGGCATCCGACCATCCTGCCGTAGTCAGAGGGCATAGAGGGAGAACGACGGCCCATCGCTTGCTGGCAGCACGAGCTCCCCGCCCGCGGAGGTGGAGTCCGTGGTGGTGGCGGTGGTCAGCAGCAACCGTGCGCCGGTGGCACCCAGCGCCGCCTGGGACAGTCGCACCTCGGGACCTCCGCGGCGACGCGCGCAGGCGAGGACCGACCCCTCCGGATGCTCGCGCACGAAGACCAGGGTGTCGTCGTCGACGTACGCCCAGCGCAGTCCGCCGCGACGCAGCGCGACGCTCTCGTGGCGCAGTGCGGCCAGGGCGGAGTACGTCGCGAGGGTGTCGGTGTCCCACGAGTCCGGGCGGTGCCAGGGCATGGTGCGCCGCGACGCCTCACCGGTGATGCCCTCGAGGCCGATCTCGTCGCCGGCGAAGACCATGGGTACGCCGGGCAGCGCGAACTGCAGCCCGGCCGCGACCTGGTGCAGCGCGGACGAGCCCACGACCGTGCGGATCCGTGCACTGTCGTGGGAGCCGAGGATGTTCCACGACGACTGCATCGCCTGCCACCCGAGCCGGCCGGCCCACAGCCGCATGGAGGCCACCACCTGCGGCCCGGTGCGCTGGGCGATCGGGACCGGTGTGCCGAACGAGCGGGCCGGCGAGTCGTCGGCCCGAAGCCACTCCCAGACCGGCCAGGAGAACCCGGAGTAGTTCATGGTGCCGTGCCAGCCGTCACGGTCGACGTCGTCGGAGGCGTCGTGGTTGTGCTCGCCGATGACCAGGGCGTCGGGTCGCAGCGCCACCGCGGTGCGGCGTACGCCGTGAGCCACCCGGTGGTTGAGGTCGAGGTCGCGCATCCGTCCGGTCATGTTGGCGACGTCGATGCGCCAGCCGTCGACGTCGTGCGGCGGCCGCAGCCAGCGCCCGACGATGGAGTCGGGGCCGCTGACGAACGCCGCGGCCAGGGCCGCGTTGGCGTGGTTGATCTTCGGCAGGCTGGTGAAGCCCAGCCAGGACTCGTAGGTGCCGTCGGCGTGGAAGTAGTAGTAGCCGCGCTCGGGGGAGTCGGGGTCGGCCGCCGCTCGGAGGAACCACTCGTGGGTGTCGCCGGTGTGGTTGGTGGTGAGGTCGCCGAGGATCCGCCACCCGCGGGCGTGGACGGCGGTGGACAGTCGCTCGTAGGCGTCGTCGCCTCCGAGCAGCGGGTCGACCTCGGCGAAGGTGGAGGCGTTGTAGCGGTGGTTGGACTCGGCCGGGAACACCGGCGTCGTGTAGACGACGGAGGCTCCTACATTCGCGATGTGGTCGAGGTGCTCGACGATGCCGTCGAGGTCACCGCCGAAGAACTGGCTGGCTGTGCGGGCGTCGCTGCGCTCGAAGTAGAGCTCGTCGTCCCACTGCGCCGGCTGGGCCCACGCCGGGGTCGGGCGCTCGTCGGCGGCGGCCGAGCGGGCGAACCGGTCGGGGAAGATCTGGTAGACCACGGCGTCGCGGCCCCAGTCGGGTGCCTGCGCGTAGGTCGAGATCCTGAAGTCGAAGGCGTCCGGTACGTCGTGGTCGTGTACGCCGGCGCCGGTCAGCCAGCGCTGGCTGCCGTCGGTGCCCACGACCAGGAAGCGGTAGTGCATGACCGGGTTGCGCATCGGCAGCTCACCGTCCCACCACGTCGGGTCCGCACCGCTGGGGGAGCACGGGTGGAAGGTCGGCTCGGCGTCCTGGGTGGTGCGGATCCAGACCTCGGCCACCTCTGCTCCGGTGCGACACCGGAGCGGGACCCCGTCTCCCAGATGCGGGGTCTGGTCGGAGCGGTAGAGCGGAGACCCGTCGTGGTGGGGATCGGTCAGCACGCCACGACCCTAGCCCCGCTCGAGGATGACCGGGCCGGGTCCGTCGGCCGCGAGGACGTCGTCGGGGTTGGACAGCGCGCAGGCCTTGAGGCTCAGGCAGCCGCAGCCGATGCACGTCGCCAGCTGGTCACGGAGCCGCTCGATGCGGGCGATCTGCTCCTCCAGGCGGCTCTGCCAGCGCCGGCTCAACCGGGACCAGTCGGCCTTGGTGGGGGTGCGGTTCTCGGGCAGGGTCGCGAGCGCCTCCCCGATCTCCTCCAGCGACAGGCCCACCTGCTGGGCGGCCCGGATGAACGCGATCCGGCGCAGCGTGGACTGCTCGTAGCGGCGTTGGTTGCCCGTCGTACGCACGGAGTGCAGCAGGCCGCGCGACTCGTAGAACCGGATGGCCGACGCGGCCACCCCTGATCGCTCGCACACCTGCCCGATCGTCAGCTCGGTCACTGTGTCCCTCCTCGACTTCAAGCCCACTTTAACTTGCGGTGCGAGTCGGGCTGCTCGGTTCGGGTGGCGAGCCGGCGGCGATTACGATGTGCGCGCGCCCTTCGGGTGCATGCCGGTGTAGCTCAGTTGGTAGAGCGCCTCACTTGTAATGAGGATGTCGCGGGTTCGACTCCTGTCACCGGCTCACAGTGTTTTCGCAGGTCAGGGGCTTGCTTCGCCCGCGGCGGTCCCGCGAACAGGCGCGAAATCCGGGTTTCGTGTCCCCAATCTGTCCCCGGAACTGCCGATACGTGCCGCGGCGTGCCACAAGTTGTCGTCAATCAGGTGCCCATAGAGGTCCATCGTCATCGCCGCGGACGCGTGTCCCAGAACCCTCTGGATGACCTTCGGATCCGCCCCGGCGGCCAGCCATATCGAGGCGGCAGTGTGCCTCAGGTCGTGGACGCGGAGGGTTGGCTTACCGATCGCCCTCGTTGCCGCGGACCAGCGGACCGCTCGCTTCCAGTTGGCTCCGTTCAGGGGGCCACCTTGAGGCGCCGCGAACAGCCATGCGCCGGCGGGCTTGTCAGTCCGCCACTTCTCCACCACGGGGACGAGCTCGGATACGAAAGGGACCGTCCGGCACCGGCTGGTCTTCAGGGTGTCCGCGAAGCCCGGCACGGTCCGCCATCCCTAGGACCTCAGCCGGAAGAGCGGTGACTCCTCGGCTGGCAGCGCGGCTCTGGTGGCGTCGGGCGAGGCAGATCTGGCGATCGGTGGCGACCAAGGTGGCTAGCTCCGCATCCCAGCGTCCTTCTGCGGGATCGTCGGGCACAAGCCGACCTTCGGCCGGTGCCCAATATCGGGTGTTCCCCTGTTCGGCGGCCTAGGCTTGGATGGCGGTCTCTTCCCAGACCACGCGAAGGATCACCCGAATCGCAGGGGCGAACCTGCCGTCCTGTCGCAGCCAACGCACCGCTTCGACAGACACCCACAGGACGGCTGGAGGTCGAGGGATGGACAATGTTAACCAGAGAGCGGGCCGAAGCCTCCGGCGGTTCGCAGAGTGCCGAGGTGCTCGAGCCCGGGCTCAACTTGTCCGGTTTCGATGGCATGAGCCAACTCGACAACCGCGGCATTGATGGGGGCAGCGAGCCCCTTTGCTGCGCTGGCGCGCACGACATGTCCATTGATGTCATTGACTTCGCTGTGCCGGTGCTTATTCCAGTCCTGAAGGATGGTGGTGGTGGTGTTCGGCAAGATAAAGCCCCCGTAAAGAGTGTCCAGCAGCGTCTCGACCACGGTCGCCGGGTCTTTGACGGCCTCCGCTGTGAGCCCAAATATCGGTGTTATCTGCGCCCCGTTGGCAATCGCAGCCCGTAGCGCTTCGTTTCCCGATCCCACCATGACCTCGCGCATACCAGGTGTGGACTCGGCGCCCATCATGGTCAGCCCCAAGCTGGCCGTCGTCACCAGTGTCGTCGCGTTGCTGACCAGCTTCATCCACTTGGCAGAGACGATGTCGTCCACGATTTCGACGGCGCCGGAGTGAGCCAGTAGTGCGCTCGCGTCCTTCTCCCGGTCGACACTTTCGGGACCTTCGCTGCCCACCGCGAACCACGACCGGTTCTGACCCGAGTGTCTGTCGATGACACCGGGCTCGTACATGGTCGATGAGATCTCGATGACGCACCCCAAAGAACGCTCGGCACCTACTACGGCGCGCACCGCTTCGTGAGTCATGCCGTTCTGAACACCGACGAGCAGGCCATCCGTGGCGAGGTAAGGCTCGATGAGATGCGCTGCCCACGTCGAGTCGTAGGCCTTCATGAGCATCAGGACGACATCGAACTTCTCGCGAAGCGTCGCTACCTGGCAGATGTCCAGGGCACGCATACCCGTCGTCGTGGTCGAGCCTTCCGGTGTGTTGACCGTCAGGCCCTTGTCCCGAATGGCGCGGACGTGTTCTGGCCACTGTTCGATGAGTGTGACGTCGAGTCCGGCACGATGCAGATCGACGCCTATCGAGCCACCGTTGGCTCCGGCACCCAAAATGGCGATCCTCGGAGAGGTCATCACGTGCTCCTTGGCGAGATTGGCCGCGTCATGGGCGGCAGGTGGGTTCAGTAGCAGAATGGCCAGGACTAGCCGCGGGCCGAAATTTGGTCCATGGCCCGGAGCACATCAACCGCAGAGTTGACCGCTGAGTGCGTCGCATGTCCCATACGGGCGTCCTCGTTTGCGTGGTCTTCTCGACCGACAACGAACCAGATTCCGACTGCCGGTGTGTCAGACCTGTTCACATACAGGTGCGGCTTCATGGAGTCGAAGCTGAGGGAATCTCCCGGGCTGAGAACGTGGGTGTCGAACTCGAGCTGGGCGGTGAGCTCGCCTGAGATCAGGTAGGCATACTCGTGCCCGTTGTGCCGAGTCATCTTGCCTTCGATGGAGCTCGACCCACCGGGGGCGTAGGTGACGAGGAGGGGTTGGACATCCCCGCCCTGCCCAATAGCGAGACGTTCCCACCGGACCCCGTTCTCCATGTCGATCACCGGGTTGTCCCGTGACGACTGGAAGGGCCCCGGCTCGACGGACGCGTGGCCTCTAGTCGACGCCTTCGACTTCGCTGAGATCGGGGCGGGTTGGCCGTCACTCGATGGGTTCGCCATCAGGTCGTCGAAGGAGATTCCGAGCAGCGTCACCCATGCGTACAGGGTGTTCACCGAGGGCTGGGTCTTGCCCGTCTCCACCTGCGAGATCAGGGACGGCGAGACGCCTAGCGAAGTAGCAACGCTCCGCAACGATGTCCCGTTCTGCTGCCTCGCGGCGCGTAGCTTCGCCCCAATGTCGCCCGTGATCGCCGCCACCTCAATCCATATCCAGGCGGCCTACGGTTACGAGCCGCTCATTGATGCGTACTGAACGCGAAGTGTACATCCAGACTGCCATGTTCTGTCTGTGTGAAGTTAAACCCCCACCCATGATGAGTGTCAAGGTGCACATCGTCTTCTGTGACTAAACACTTGACAACCAATACTGAACATGATCGACTTCCGGCCAACGTGACGAGCGCCACTCAGGAGGAGCAGATATGGGGACCGACACCCGCGGCATGAACGCGGTGGACTGGGAGCAGAGGGTCGACTTCAGCCGTCTCCGGTCGGAGCGCCTCGCTCGGCTGCGCGCACAGCTCGAGGCCTCGTCAGTCGGTGCGCTGCTCGCCTTCGACTTCGCGAACATTCGCTATATGTCCTCAACCCACATCGGCACGTGGGCCAACGACAAGATGATCCGCTTCTGCCTGATCACCAGGAACAGCGACCCGATCATGTGGGACTTCGGGTCGGCGGCCAAGCACCACGCCCAGTTCAACCCCTGGCTCGATCTCACGACCGCGGAGGCTGACGCGGACCCGCACGCCCCTCATCATGGAGCCGTCCGCCCGCGGGCAGAGGGCGGGTCGCGAGCAGGGATTTCGACGTTGCGTGGCGCCTTTCCGCCCGATGCTCACATGGCCGAAGAGGTCGCCCGGAAGATCAAGCGCGAACTCGACAAGTTCGGGCTGGCGAACGAACCTCTGGGTGTGGACCTGATCGAGCTCCCGGTCCTGTTTGCTCTGCAGCAGGCCGGCATCTCGGTCGTTGATGGCCAGCAAGTCTTCATGGAGGCGCGACGAATCAAGACCAGCGACGAGGTCTCGCTGCTCACCCAGGCGGCGTCGATGGTGGACGCGGCATACGAGGACCTGTACGCCTTCCTGCGACCAGGAGTGCGCGAGAACGAGTGTGTCGGCCTGGTGTCGAAAACGCTGTACGACCTCGGCTCCGAGTTCGTCGAAGGCGTGAACGCAATCTCAGGTGAGCGGTGTAGCCCGCACCCACATGTGTTCTCAGACCGCCTGATCCGGCCCGGTGACCCTGCGTTCTTCGACATCCTGCACAGCTTCAACGGCTACCGCACCTGCTACTACCGCACCTTTGCAGTGGGCTCCGCCAGCTCCGCTCAGCGCGATGCCTATGTGCGAGCGCGGGAGTACATGGACCACGCGATCTCGCTCGTGCGCCCGGGCGCAACGACCGCCGACATCGTCAGCGTCTGGCCCACTGCGCAGGAGTTTGGATTCCCTGACGAGGAGGCCGCGTTCGCGCTCCAGTACGGCCACGGAGTCGGGCTGTCGATCTGGGAGAAGCCCATCTTCTCCCGTCTGGTGTCGCTTGAGCACCCCGAAGTTCTGCAAGAGGGGATGGTCTTCGCGCTCGAGACCTACTGGCCGTCTGCCGACGGGGTCGGTGCCGCCCGCATCGAGGAGGAACTCGTGGTGACGAAGGACGGTTGTGAAGTCATCACCAAGTTCCCGGCCGAAGATCTCCTGGTCGCCGGACAGCGCTACTACACGGTGGGCGGCACCCTGCCCCACGTCCGCGAGGCGCAGTCGCACCTCAACACCGCCGCTGGTCGCGGCGACACGCTCAAAACCACCCCCCTGAACGGACAAGGAGCTGTCACCCAGTGAAGGCACTCGAATTCGCCTCGGAGCAAAGGCCGCACATCGTGGAGCACCCCGTACCCACGCCAGGTCCCGGGGAAGTGCTCGTAGCCGCCCGCCGCGTCGGCATCTGCCACTCAGACATCGAACTGCTGCACGGGCGCTACATCATTCCATTCTCGTACCCGATCATCCCGGGACACGAATGGGCTGGCGAGATCGCCGGGGTGGGATCGGGGGTCACCAGCCTGTCGGTTGGGGACCGAGTGGTCGGCGAGTGCGTCATCGGCGATGACCATTTTGGCTTCTCCATCTCCGGGGCCTCAGCCGAGTACTTCATCGCCCGACCCGACTGGCTGCACCGGCTGCCCGACTCCATGACCTGGGCAGAGGGGGCGCTCGTCGAGACCTTCACCGTCGGCTACTACGCGCTGATGCGGGCGGGGAACGTGAACGGAAGTGACCTGGTCGTCGTCCTGGGCGCCGGCCCGGTGGGACTTACCGTCACGGCTGCTGCCGCCGCGATGGGTGCCACGACCCTTGTGGTGGAGCCGTCGGAGGAGCGTCGCGCCGTCGCGCTCCAGCTAGGTGCCGCCGAGGCTGTCACCCCTGAGCAGTGTGACGAGGCCGTCGCACGACTCAGCGCGGATCGCGGCGCCGACGTTGTTGTCGAGTGCTCAGGACACCCTGAGGTGATGGCGAGGTCGCTCGAGCTGGCCGCCTTCAAGGGCCGGGTCGCGTTTCTGGGAATCGACGTCGGGAAGACCGCTCCCGCCGCCCTGGGACTCATCCAGGCCAAGGAACTCACGATCACGGGCTCGATCGGTGCTCCGGGAGTGTGGCCCCAAGCACTACGACTCCTGGCGAGCCAGAAGATCGACCTGTCGCCGCTCGTCACCCACGTCTTCGGCATAGAGGACGGGCTCGACGCCATCAACGCCGCATCGGGTCAGGCCGGAGTCATCAAGGCCCAGATCGACATGACCGCCGTCGTACCCGCGCCCTGACGCGGTCCCCTCCTTCATCTCGTTCACATCACGCATCATCCAGAAGGGATTTACCCAGACAATGACCGACCTCGCCCTCCACCAAGACGCACTGTCCTGGACAGATGCCGACCGACGCACCGTCTCCCGCGTGCGGGCACTCGTTGCGGACGTCGTGGAGTCTGTGGGTGGCCACCCCGGTACGGCGCTGAGCCTCGCCCCGGTTGCCCACCTGCTGTTCCAGAAGGTCATGCGTCACGACCCCAGCGACCCTCGGTGGCTCGGACGAGACCGGTTCGTCTTGTCTGCCGGTCACTCCGCATTGACCCAGTACGTCCAGCTCCATCTCACCGGCTACCCGATCGCGATGGAGGACATCCGGACGATGCGCACCCTCCCCTCGAAGGTGCACGGCCATCCAGAGTACGAGCTCGACGACGGCATCGAGATGACCACCGGACCCCTCGGCGAGGGTTTCGGGGCCGCAGTCGGGATGGCAATGGCTGCCCGGCGTGAGCGAGGTCTCCTCGACCCCCACACCGAGGACGGAACCAGCGTCTTCGACCACACCATCTGGGTCATCGCGAGCGATGGTGACCTGCAAGAAGGGATCGCGGCCGAAGCAGCGTCCCTGGCCGGACATCAGCAGCTGGGCAACCTGGTCGTCGTCTGGGACGACAACAACATCTCCGCAGAAGACGAGCTGCAGCTGTCGTGGAGCGAGGACGTCCTGGCGAAGTTCGCCGCCATGGGGTGGCACACCCAACGTGTCGACTGGACCAAGACCGGCTCCTACGTCGAGGACATGCACGAGCTTCACACCGCGCTCTTGGCCGCTCGCTCGGAGTCTGGGCGGCCCAGCCTGATCGGCCTGCGAACCATCATGGGCTGGCCCACTCCCACCAAGCAGGGAACAGCAGACATCCACGGGACCCCCTTGGGCACCGAAGAGGTCCGCGGGCTCAAGACCGAGCTTGGCATGGACCCCGACCAGCATTTCGTGTTCGAGCAGGAACTCCTCGACAACTCACTGCTCGTCCGCGCCCGCGGCCAGGTCCTGCACTCTGACTGGACGCGCGCCTTCGACAGTTGGAGCGAGGCAAATCCTGACAGTCGTGGGCTGCTCGACCGGTTGCAGTCCGGGCAGCTTCCGGAGGGCTGGGAGGCGGCTCTGCCCACCTTTGCGGCTGGTATCCCCGTCGCCACGAGGGTGGCATCTGGTCAGACTCTGACTGCTCTCAAGGACACACTGCCCGAACTCTGGGGCGGCTCGGCGGACATGAATGAGTCGACCAGTTCCTACATGGCTGGCGAACCGTCGTTCGTCCCAGAAGACTCGGTCAGCAGGAATTTCGGTGCTGGCCACCGGTACGGTCGCACCCTCCACTTCGGGGTGCGCGAACACGCCATGGCAGCGGCCGTGAACGGCATGGTCTTGCACGGGCTCACTCGCCCGTACGGCTCGACATTCCTGCAGTTCGCCTTTCACATGCTGCCCAGCGTGAGGCTTGGTGCGCTGATGGGGCTGCCGACCATCTTCATCTGGACACACGACTCCATCGGCTTGGGTCAGGACGGGCCGACTCACCAACCGGTCGAGCATCTGGCCGCCTTGCGCGCTATGCCCGGCGTCGACGTCATTCGACCCGCCGACGCCAACGAGGTCGTGCATGCGTGGCGTCGTGTCCTGACGGATCGTCGAGGCCCCTCCGGCTTCGTCCTCTCACGCCAGAAGCTGCCGGTCTTGGCCAGGGTCGGCGACGAGACTGACGCTGAGTGCGCCCCGGCGGCTTTCACTACGCGAGGGGCCTACGTCCTTCAGGAGCCCCCGGCGGGTCTCGGCCTAGACGTCATCCTCATCGGTACCGGGTCGGAGGTCCAGCTCGCTGTGCAAGCACGGGAGCAGCTGAGCACGGAAGGAATCGGCGCTCGCGTCGTCTCCATGCCCTGTCGCGAATGGTTCACCGACCAGCCTCAGGAGTACCGCGACGAGGTACTGCCTCCTGCCTGCCGTGCCCGGGTGAGTGTGGAGGCCGCCACCAGCCTCGGCTGGCGAGACTTCGTCGGAGATGCAGGGGTTTCGGTTGCCCTGGACCACTTCGGGGCTTCGGCGCCAGCCGAAGTGCTCTTCGAGACGTTCGGGATCACGGCAGCGGCCGTGGCTGCAGGGGCCCGCGAGAGCATCAGTCGGGCAGCCGAGCCCAGCACCGTCCGGACGGCACAGCGATGACCTCGATCGATCCTCATGGGCGCTTCGCCCTCGCCGAGGGAACAGCCGTCGTCACGGGCGCCGCGGGCGGAATCGGACGCGAGATTGCCATTGGCTTGGCAGCGGCGGGTGCGCCGGTCTCGTGCTGGGACCGTCCAGGCTCGGACCTTGCCGATGTGGTCGCCCATATCACCTCTTCCGGTGGCACCGCGAACGCCGTCGAAGTCGACGTCACCGACGAGCGAGCCGTCGAGGATGCCATCGAGCGGACGGAGTCGACACTGGGACAGCTTGCCTACGCCGTCAACTCGGCTGGCATCAACAGGCCCGGTGCTGCTGTGGACCTCCCACTCGGCGACTGGGATGCGGTCATGAACGTCAACGCCACCGGCGTCTTTCTCTGCGCACGCGCGCAAGCACGCATCATGGCCGCGCACGGGCGAGGCTCCATCGTCAACGTCGCCTCGATGAGCGGCACCATCATCAACAAACGGCAGGACCAGGCGCCCTACTACGCGTCCAAGGCCGCGGTGGTTCACCTGACCAAGAGCCTGGCTGGTGAGCTAGGGCAGAGCGGGGTCCGGGTCAACTCCATCAGCCCGGGCTACACCAAGACCCCCATGCTCAACGCGTCCGACGCCGTTCTCGCGAAGTTCCGCGACGACACTCCGCTGAACCGCCTGGCGGAGGCCGACGAGATGGTCGGGCCAACTGTCTTCCTGTTGTCGAGCGCCTCGTCATTCGTGACCGGCCACGACCTGCGAGTCGACGGGGGGTACACGCTCTGGTAGCGCGCTCGCGCACCGCCGCAGGTGCAGAAAGACCACTCGGACGTCCAACGGGCGGCCACCTCAACTCGGAACATCACCATGACCAAGCAGGACCAAACAAGGAGACACCGCAATGAAGACAACTTCCAAGCTGCGTCAGCTCAGCGTGGTCGCGGGCGCGCTGCTTCTCGCCATTGGCGTGAGCGCTTGCGGGAACAACGACGACTCGGGCGACGGTGGCGGCAGTACGCCGTCGGGTGACGCACTCAAGATCGTCATGATCAGCCACTCGCCCCAGGGCAGCGCCTACTGGACGACCGTCCACAATGGCGCCAAGGCCGCGGCCAAGGACCTGAACGTCGACCTGACCTATGAGATGTCTGGTGGCGACAACCAGAAGCAGATCCAGCTCATCAACTCGGCCGTGTCTGAGAAGCCCGACGCGATCGTCACTTCCCTCTCCGACCCGACTGCCTTCACCAAGCCCATCGGCGACGCTGAGGCCGCGGGAGTGCCCGTGTTCTCGATGAACTCCGGCACCAGCGTCTACAAGGAGACGGGCTCGCTTGGTCACGCCGGCGAGGACGAGTCTGTCGCGGGTCAGGGTGTGGGCGACAAGTTCAACGAACTCGGTTCGAAGCACATCCTCTGCGTGTTCCAGGAGCAGGGGAACATCGGTCTCGACAACTACTGCAACGGCATCAAGTCCACCTTCGCAGGAGACTACGACTCGATCTACGTGCCGGCCGACTCCGACCCGGCTGGCTCGCTGGCCTCGGTGAAGGCGAAGCTGGCCTCTGACCCCTCGATCGACGCCGTCTACAGCCTGGCTCTCGACCTTGCTCCGCTCATCGCCAAGGACGTGAAGGCCTCGGGTTCGGATGTCACGGTCGCCTCGTGGGGCTTCAGCGGCGACACGCTCACGGCGATCGAGGATGGTTCTATGGCCTTTGCAGAGGACCAGCAGCCCTTCCTTCAGGGCTACCAGTCCGTCGAGATGGCCGTCCTGTATGCCCGTTGGGGTTTTCAGCCTGGCGCGGCGTTCCTGACCGGCCCGAACTTCATCACCGCTGACAAGGTCGACCAGCTGCGGGAGCTGAGCAAGGAAGGCATCCGCTGATGAGCACCCAGCCGTCGACCGAACAGGAGGTTCAAGACATGAGTCCGTCCCTGAGTGAAGAGAGCGTCTCGCCTGACGCAAAGCCCTCCGATGAGCGGCTCGGGAAGCGTTCACTGGTGCGAGTGATGGTTGCACGGCCGGGCTTCGGCGCCGTCGTGGGTGTCGTCCTCGTGTTCGCCTTCTTCGCAGTCGGCTCCGACCTCTTCGCGTCGGCGGCTGGGGCATCAAACTGGCTTGACCCGTCTGCCACCATCGGGCTTCTCGCGATCACGGTCGCGCTCCTGATGGTCGGAGGCGAGTTCGACCTGTCGACAGGAGTGATGATCGGCTCGTCCTCGCTCTTAACGGGATTGTTGGTCACGGAGTCCGGGCTCAGCCTGCCCGTTGCGCTCCTCATCTCCCTCGCGTTCGCGGTAGGAGTCGGCTTCTTCAACGGCTTCCTGGTAGCCAGGACGCAGCTCCCCAGCTTCATCGTGACCTTGGGGACGTTCTTCATCCTCCAAGGCCTCAACCAAGGAGTGGTCAAGCAGATCACCGGCACCGTCCGAGTGGACGGCCTCAGTGACGCCCAGGGATACGCCTTCTTCCAGAAGTACCTGGGGTCGACGGTCAACATCGGGGGAGTGACCCTGCAGTCGGCGGTGTTCTGGTGGGTGGGGTTCACGATCATCGGAGCCGTGATCTTGTCGCGAACCAAGTACGGCAACTGGATCCAAAGCGTCGGCGGCGACCTGGTCGCGGCCCGCGGCATGGGAGTGCCAGTCCGCAAGGTGAAAGTCGCCCTGTTCATCGCTTCCTCGGTGATGGCTTGGTTCGTCGGTACGATCACCGCCCTCCGGCTCGGGTCGGTGACGACGAACCAAGGGGTGGGCCAGGAACTGGTCTTCATCGTGGCGGCCGTGGTCGGCGGGTGTCTTCTCACCGGTGGTGCAGGCTCGGTCATCGGCGCTTCTGCCGCCGCCCTGATCTTCGGCATGGTTCAGGTGGGCATCCCGTACAGGGGCTGGGACAGCAACTACTACTACGCCTTCCTCGGAGGCGTCCTGCTGCTCTCGGTCCTCGGCAATACCTTCATCCGCAACACGATTGGAGCTCGGCGATGACCACCACCCCTCAGGCCTCCGACCCCGTCGACGCCAACGCAGCGACGCCCGTTCTGGAGGCGCGCGACATCAACAAGACGTTCGGCAACGTCCTCTCTCTCCAGGGCGTCACCGTCAAGGGGTATGCAGGCAAGGTCACCTGCATCCTGGGTGACAACGGTGCCGGCAAGTCAACTCTCATCAAGACCCTCGCCGGATTTCACCAGCCAACCTCGGGCAGCCTCTACGTCGATGGGGAGCCGACAGTCTTCTCGAATCCGCAGGACGCGCGCAACGCTGGCGTGGCCGTGGTGTACCAGGACCTCGCCATGCAGCCGCTCATGCCGATCTGGCGCAACTTCTTCCTTGGCCGTGAACCCGAGATGGGCTTCGGCCCCTTCAAGGTCTTGGACGAGAAGCGGGCCAAGAGGGTGTGTCGCGAAGAGCTGCAGCGGATGGGGATCGACATTCGCGACCCCGACCAGCCGGTGGGCACCCTGTCCGGTGGCGAGCGTCAGGCGGTGGCCACTGCGCGTGCCGTGTACTTCGGCGCCCGTGTGCTGATCCTCGACGAGCCCACTTCCGCGTTGGGCGTTCGCCAGGCCGGCATCGTCCTTGCACACATCCAGCGCGCTCGGGACGAGGGACACGCGGTGTTCCTGATCACCCACTCACCGGCGCACGCACTGATGGTGGGCGACTACTTCACCTTGCTGAGCCGAGGTCGCTGCATCGCCCAGCACGCAGCCGGTGAGGTTTCCGAGCAGGAACTGGTCCACGAGATGTCCGGTGGTGACGACCTCCAGCGACTCCGCGAGCAGCTCAGGTCGGCGAAGGCATCGTGAACACGTCCGCCCGTGTCGGAGCGGTGTCGTCCACGCAGGTGGGCGTGGCCCTCACCATTTCCGTCGAGCTCGAGCAAGACGCGGGATCTGCCCCGACCTTGCCCCAGCTGCTGGGCGCCAACTGGCGAGAGGTGGTGGAGAGACCGGCGCTCGAGGTCATGCAAGCGCTCGCCGCAGTCGACGAACCCAGCCTCGTGCCCACTCTGGAATCTGTCACAGTGCACGTCGGCGTCTCGGGGTCGGGGGCGGTTGACGCCGTCGGTGAGGCAGCCCTGCAGGCGATCCGAGGTGCGGCGGGAAGCGCCGCACTGGAGCTCGGTGGGCAAGGGATTCGAGTGAACACCCTCGTGACGAACGATCAGACGAGTTCATCTGACGTTGCGCTCACATCGGAGTACCTCGCGAACAGCGAGCACAGTGGCTACACGACGGGCGCGACCCTTGACCTGCGTCGTCAGCTGACGGCTCCTGTGCCGACCAGACGTGGCGGGGCGGTGCTCGTGACGGGCGCCGCCGGGGGGCTCGGTCGTGCGGGCGCGGAGGCACTGATGGAGCAAGGAAGAACGGTGATCCTCACTGATCTCCCGGGCTCTGCACTGGACGCCGCTGCCTCCGAACTGGGTGCCGAGGCAGTCGGTGCCGACCTGAGCTCTGCTGCCGACCTAGATGCGCTCGCCGTCTTGGTTGTCAGTAGAGGTGTGGACACCGTCGTGATCGAGCATGGAGTGTCGGCGGCGACTCGCATGGACTCGACGTACGACCCCGCCCGGGCGGGTCTGTCGATGAGGATCAATGCGACGTCGGTCTGGGAGTTGGTCAGGCGAGTGGCCGGTCCTCTTCGCGACGGCGGCACGATCGTCGCGCTGTCGTCCCAAGCGGGCCTCGTCGCCGAAGAGGGGTACGGGCCCTATTCCGCAGCCAAGTTCGCGGTCGTTGGCATGGCGCGCTCGTTGGTCTCAGGGCTGGCCGACTCCGGCGTCCGAATCCAGCTCCTGTGTCCTGGCCCCATCGAAACCGAGCTTCTGCAGCAGGGCCTGGCCGCAGCCGCTCGCGATCGGGGCATCAGCGCCGCAGAGTTCGCGGCGTCCAGAGCTGCCGCCATCCCCCTGCGACGGTTCGGTCAGCCGCGCCACATCGGCCACGCCACGCGCTATCTGACCCAGTTGGACGCGACGGGGGTCCTTTTGGCGCCCAATGGTGGCGAGGTCCTGACCTAGCCCATCGGGCGCACTTCTTCGTTCCCCGCCTCTTCTTCGCACGCAGCGCTCGACGAGCCCAACTCACCAAGGAACTCTCATGACCGACATCGACTTCACGTCAGGCACCGTCGCTCTCGTCACGGGAGCCGGCGGCGGCATCGGCGCTGTGACTGCTCGCCGCTTTGCCGAGGCCGGTGCCGACGTGGCCCTGGTCGACCTGCGCGCCGAACCTGTCTCGGGGCTCGCCGAGGAGCTCGCGACGGATTTCCCCGGACGTCGTTTCGTCGGCCTCGCAGCCAACGTGACGGCCGAAGGTGACCTGCTGAGCCTTCGGGCACAGGTCGCGGACGCCTTGGGCTCCGTCAACCATCTGGCGATCGTCGCGGGCACCGTTCAGGAGCCATCCCCCACGGCAGAATTGTCTGCGGACGAGTGGGACCGCGTCTTCGCGGTCAATGCGCGAGGCGCCTTCCTCACTGCCAAAACCTTCATCCCGCAGCTGACCGACGCCCCAGGCAACACCATCACTGCGATCGCGTCTCACTGGGCGAAGATGAACCCCGCCATGTTCGCCGCCTACTCGGCATCCAAGGCCGTCGTCTTCTCTTTATGTCGCACCCTGGCCGTCGAGCTCGCCCCTCACGGTGTGCGGGTGAACGCGGTAGCACCGGGCTCCATCAACACCGACATGCATCAAACAGCGCTTGTGAACGAGGCGAAAGAGCGTGGGATCTCGTTCGAGGAGATGCGCGACATCGACTGGGGCAAGATCCCGCTCGGGCACGCCGGCGACCCGGAGTCCATCGCGGACGCGGTGGTCTTCCTCAGCTCGTCGGCGGCCAGGTACATGACCGGGGCGACCCTCGACGTCAACGGTGGAACAGTCTTCTCGTGACCAACCTAGTGAAGGGAACTCATCGATGATCAAGCATGTGGTGGCGTTTGGGCTGAATGAGGCAGGGCAGCAGAATCTCGCCGAGATGAAGAGCAGGCTCGAGGGCCTGCTGGACCTGGTGCCGCATGTGACTTCATTGGCATTCGGCTCAGATCTTGGCGTCGTTGCCGGTCACTGGGACGCCGCACTGGTCTCTGAGCACGCCGACTCCTTCGAGCTGGAGAGCTACCAGCGACACCCTGCTCACGTCGAGGTCTTGGGATGGCTGGCAGACAAGGTGACTGACCGTGCGGTGGTCGACTTCATGTTCGAGTCCACGACCTAAGCCTGAGCAGAGACGAGAAGGGCAAAGACCGTGAAGGATCAGGCTGATGTCGCGCTTCTGGGCGCCGGGAAGATGGGCGCTGCTCTTGTCGAGCGCTGGGCGGCGGCCGGGCGACCAGTGAGAGTGTGGAACCGGACCCCCGAGAAGGCGAATGCCCTTGTTCGGCCCTCGGTCACCGCCATGCCCGACGTGAGGGCCGCGGTCGACGGCTGCTCCGTCGTGGTCAGCATCTTGACGGATGGGCATGCGCTTCGTGACGTCTTGATCGGCCTCGGGACCGTTGCGGCCATGAAACCTGGCACCCTGCTGATCGACTTCTCGACCGTCGACGTGCCTTCCTCCGAGGCAGTGGCGACTGAGGCGGCCTCTAGGGGTGTCCTCTACCTCCGCGGCGGCGTCAGCGGGACGGCCGCAGTCGTGACAGCCGGCAACGCAGGGCTTCTGCTGTCAGGACCCGGCCAGGCGATCGCTGCGGCTGGCCCGGTTCTCGACGAGATCTCGGCTCATCAGGTCGTGGTCGGAACGGGGGAGGAGTCTCGGATCATCAAATTGGCTGCCAACATGCTGCTCGCCGGAACCATGCAGGTCGTAGCTGAGGCAGTCGTCATGGCCGAGTCGTCTGGAGTGCCGCGCGGCGTCGTCCTGGACGCTCTCGATTCCACAGTGATGTCGAGCAAGTTCCTGACCTACAAGGGGTCGGCTCTGCGCAGCCGAGACTACGACGCGACCTTCCGAACCGCCGACCTGCGCAAGGACGTGACACTCGCGTTGGGCCAAGCAGCCGGCGTGGGAGTGCCGATGCCTGTGACCGAGAACGTACGCGCTCAGCTCGATGCTGCGTGTGAACAGGGCTGGGCCGAAGACGACTTCCTTTCGTTGGTGCGCCTCGCGCAGCGGCTCGCCGACCAGCCTGTTGATGGTGTTGGGCAGTAGTTCTCAGATCGAGTGCCCTTACCTGAATCGGTCAATTGGATCCTATAGAGGGACTTTGCGAAGGTTTGGGGTCTAATATTGCGCAGATTGGATCCATGAGGCTTGCGGAAGAGATCGGGGCGCCTTACCGTACAGGTATGAGCGAAAACGCTGGGATCCATGGCATAGATACCGACAACGTGACCGCGGTGCCTTTGGCCGGTGGGTGGATCACTGGTACACGAAGCATGCAGGTCCACGCGCCGTACGACGGCCGGCTCTTGGGAAGCGTGCCCGCCCTCGAAGCTGAGGACGTGCACCGAGCCGTTCTGGCGGCTCGCCGCGCGCTCGACGAAGAGCCTCTGGTGCAGTGGAAGAGAGCCGAGATTCTCGACAGGGCAGTCGGTGCCCTTCGTGCGCACCGAGAAGAGCTGGCTCGCTGCATCGCTCTAGAGGCAGCCAAGCCCATCCGAACCGCCCGGGCTGAGGTCGATCGTGCGGTGAGCACGTTCCAGTTCTCAGCGGCAGCGGCGCGCACGATGGCGGGCGAGGTGGTGCCACTCGAAGCTGCTGAAGCAGGTGAGGGAAAGCTCGGATTCATCCTGCGCGTGCCCATCGGCGTCGTCGGCGCGATCGCTCCCTTCAACTTCCCGCTGAATCTCGTCGCCCACAAACTCGGCCCGGCGATCGCGGCAGGATGCCCTGTCGTGCTGAAGCCGGCGGGCCAGACGCCGTTCTCCTCGATCCTGCTCGCCCGGATCCTCCTCGAGGAGTGTGGGCTGCCGGCCGGCTACCTGCACGTCGTCACGGGCTCGGGGCGAGTGGTCGGCAATGCCCTGGTGGAGCACGACCTGGTCGCCCTCATCACCTTTACCGGGTCTCCTGCTGTCGGCTGGGGCATCAGGGCAGCGGCTCCGCGGAAGCGGGTGGGCCTGGAGCTTGGGAACAACGCACCGCTCATCATCGACGCAGGCAGCGACTGGCGCACGGCGGTCGAGAAGGTCAAGGCGGCGGGATTCACGCACGCCGGCCAGTCGTGCATCTCCACCCAAAGGATCCTGGTCCATTCTTCGCTGCTGGCAGAGGTTTCGGAAGCGCTGTCCCAGGCGGTGGCTGATCTAGTGGTGGGGGACCCCTTGGACGAGAACACTGAGGTCTCGTCTCTCATCAGTGTCGACGAGCGTGACCGAGTCGTCGACTGGATCGGGGAAGCGGTCGAGTCGGGGGCCCGTCTGGGCGCTGGCGGCGAGGTTGGTTCCGACGGTGTGCTGCGGCCGACTGTGCTCTTCGACACCGACCCTGACATGAAGGTCTGCCGGCTCGAGGTGTTCGGACCGGTGGTAGCAGTTGCAGGGTTTGACGACTTCGAGGATGCTCTGCAGGTCGCCAACGACAGCATCTACGGTCTGCAGGCAGGCGTCTTCACCAATGATGTCGCGAAGGCCCTGAAGGCCGCTCGAACACTCGATTTCGGTGGTGTTTTGATCAACGAGGTCCCGACTTGGCGCGCCGACCAACAGCCGTATGGCGGACTTCGGGACTCGGGCAACACGCGAGAAGGACCAGCATGGTCGGTCCGCGAGATGACCGAAGAGCGGCTAGTCATCCTCAGCGGATGACAGCGCGCCGCTAGTTGTTTGTGAACAGCTCCGGGTGCGAGGTCAACTCGACGCGAGTGCGGCGGATGTGACCGGTGATGAACCTCTCCGCGTCCTCGGGGTCGCGGCGCCGGACTGCGTCCAGGATCAAGCGGTGCTCGGCATTGACTATCTCCAGTCGGTGAGTCCCGGCCAGCTGCATGAACGCGCGGCGGTAGTGCTGCGTGGCGTTCCACAGCCTCACGGTCGTGGCTAGGAGCGGCTCGCTTGGGCAGGCGGCGTATGAGGCCATGTGGAAGTCCCTGTCCAACGCCAGAAACCCGTCCACACCCCCCTCGGCTGCCTCGATGCGCTCCTGGATCTCCTCCATCAAGTCCACCTGGTCGTCCGTTATCCAGGCTAGCGACTCGGCGAGCGTGAGCGGTTCTAGGCGCTCTCGCATCCGGTAGTACGTGTTCACCTCTTCAAGATCCAGGGAAGGCACTCGGGAGCCTCGATTGGGAAGGGTCTCTGCAAGGCCTTCGAGCTCCAGGATGCGCAGAGCTTCGCGTACCGGGAGGCGACTCGTCCCAAGGCGCATCGCGATCTCGTCTTGCCGCAGCCACGTCCCGGGCGTCACCTGTCCAGACAGGATCTGTTCACGAAGCGCCGAAGCGATCCGCTGACTGGAGACCCGGTCGTCGGTGCCGGTCTGGGTCACTCGTGCTCACCTCGGAATCGGGCCGGGTCGTGGTCGAACGCCTTGCCGTGCGGATAGGAGACTAACTCGAACTGCATTCCCCACGGCGACAAGAAGTAGATCCACCTCTGTCCAGCAGAGGCCCCGCCGCTGGTGGTGGGCTCGCCGAGTACGTCGACGCCTCGTTCGCGCAAGTAGGCGACGGCCAGGTCCAGATCGTCTACGTACAGCGCTACGTGATGGCCACCGATGTCACTGTTGTGCGGCGGCTGCTGTCGCTGAGCCGGCGCGTCGTACTCGAAGACTTCGAACACGGCCTGGCCACCGCAGCGGTAAAAGCGGAGTCGCTTCATCACGGTACGGGCGTCGACGTTCATGTGCCTGTGCATCCAGTCGTCACGCGCTGCGAAGGGGCCAAGCTCGTACATGTACTCGCAGCCCAGTACCTCGATGAGCCAATTGTGCGCGCTTTCGAGGTGGGGGACCGTAAATCCGATGTGGTCGAGCCGCTTGAGGCCGGGGAGCATATGTGCGTCTCCTTGGATCCTAAATGAATGCAGACAACGATGGTATCGCATCCAAGGAGAGGCAGAATGTTGAAATTGGATCCAACTTGTGGAAGGGTCATGCGAACCTTGGAGGAGGAACCATGCCTGAACAACACGTCCTGGTGCCGGACGCCGAATGGTCGGTACTCGTCGCGACGGAAGCCGACTGGGACGAGGCACCGCCTCAGCTCCTGACGTCGATGCTGAGTCAGCTGGTGCTGATCCGAACGTTCGAGGAGTACGTGCTTGAGCTTGCCGGTGCGGGTCTCGTGCACGGCCCGGCTCATTCCAGCATCGGCCAGGAGGGAGGCGCTGTCGGCTCCTGCATCACTCTGACCTCACATGACACCGTCAACGGATCCCACCGTGGTCATCACCAGTTCCTGGCCAAGGTCCTTTCTCACCTGCACCCCGAGGGGCTCGACCCCACCAAGGACTGGCCGGACGACGTCCGTGACGTCCTGCTGCGAACCTTGCGTGAGATCGCCGGACTCGAGGGCGGATTCAGCCACGGCCGTGGCGGCAGCATGCACCTGCAGTGGCACGATGCGGGCGCTATCGGGACCAACGCCATCGTCGGCGGAGGCGTCCCGCTTGCGGCGGGCTCTGCCTGGTCCCACAAGCACGCCGGAACCGATGCGGTCGCGCTCACGTACTTCGGCGACGGGGCAGCCAACATCGGGTCGACCCTTGAGACGCTGAACCTCGCCGCGGCCTGGAAGGTCCCTCTCTGCTTCTTCATCGAGAACAATCTTTACGCTGTCTCCACCCACGTCGGTGAAGTGACGGCTGAGCCGAGGCTTTCGGCGCGTGGCCCCGGCTTCGGCATCCGAAGCTGGAAGGTCGACGGCATGGACCCGCTTGCAGTCCACCTCGTGACGCAGGCAGCCTTGGCGCACATGCGTGCGGGACGAGGCCCGACCCTCATCGAGGCTGACGTCTACCGGTACTTCCACCAGAACGGACCATTTGCCGGCTCGGCATTCCGCTATCGCAGCAAGGCGGAAGAGTCAGAATGGCGCGGACGGGACCCGCTCTCGATGACGGCCGGTCACCTCGTGCGTCGGGGCATCCTGAGCCAGGACGACATCGACGCCAGCATCACTCAGACGAAGTCACTGATGAGGCAGCTGGGCGACCTGATCCTCGAACCCACCCCCGGTGGAAAGGCGGGCGAGCGGCAGATCAAGGCCGGAGAGTGGCCGGACCCGGGTTTCGCCGACGAAGGGATCCGAGGCGACCTCACCGAGCTCGACGAAATCACCTTCACCGATGTCCAGGACCATGGAGACCGGCTCGAAAACGTGTCCTTCATCGGCGCCGTTGCCCAGGTCATGGATCGACGAATGGCCGCCGACCCCAGCATCGTCGTGATGGGGGAGGACGTGCACCGGCTCAACGGCGGCACCAATGGCGCGACCCGTGGACTGAGTGAGAAGTACCCGTCGCGAGTCCTCGGCACCCCCATCTCTGAGAATGCCTTCACCGGTCTCGGCGGGGGTATAGCCATGGACGGCAGATTCCGACCGGTCGTCGAGTTCATGTACGCCGACTTCATGTGGGTCGCTGCCGACCAGCTGTTCAACCAGATCGGCAAGGCTCGTCACATGTTTGGCGGAACCGGCAAGGTGCCGTTCGTTCTGCGCAGCAAGGTCGCCATGGGTACGGGATACGGCTCGCAGCACTCCATGGACCCGGCAGGCATTTTTGCCACTGCCCCGGGTTGGCGGATCGTCGCCCCCTCGACACCGTACGACTACGTCGGTCTCATGAACACGGCTCTCGCGTGCGACGACCCCGTCGTCGTGCTGGAGCACGTAGACCTCTACAACTCGAACGGCCCTGGCCTGCCCGACGACTTCGACCACTACCTGCCTGTCGGAAAAGCAGCGGTTCGACGCAAGGGTGAGGCCTTGACGATCCTGACGTACCTGGGCATGACGCAACCGGTGTTGGACGCCGTCGCGCAGGTAGGTGCGGATGCTGAGGTGATCGACCTCCGATGGCTTGACCGGGCAAGCTTGGACTGGGAGACGATCGAGTCCAGCGTCCGCAAGACCAACAACGTCCTCGTCGCTGAGCAGGGCGCCCGCGGAACCTCTTACGGCGGATGGCTTGCCGACGAGGTGGGGAGACGTTGCTTCGACTGGCTCGATGCGCCTATCGAACGAGTCACGGGAGGGGAGGCGTCACCGAGCATCAGCAAGGTGCTCGAGCGGGCAGCCATCGCATCGACCCGTGAGGTCGTCGCCAAGCTGCGCGAGATGGGCGGGCAGTGACGTGGCCGAGCTCTTGAAGATGCCCGAGGTTGCCACTGGCACCACGGAGGCGATCTTGGCGGACTGGAACGTCGAGGTGGACAAGCCGTTCCTGGCCGGTGACGTCATCGTGACCATCGAGACGGAAAAAGCCGTCATCGACGTCCCAGCAGAGAGCGACGGGGCGATTCTGCGAGTGATGTTCGAGGCTGGGGCGACTGTCGCCGTCGGTACGCCGATCGCTGTGATCGGCCAGCCTGGCGAGACTGTCGAGGATCTCGACTCGCTCCTTGCATCCCTGGGCGTCCAGTCGAGCGGCGGCAGCGTGAGCGGCACAGCGATTGCCGGCACGGACGAACCGGAGGCTTCGGGAAGCATTCTGACCGAACAAGCAGACGGACTACTGGGCTCGTCGTCGGTCGCCTCGACCGAGGCGACCCGGCCCGGCACCGACGAGGTCGGAACGGTGCGCCTTTTCACCAGCCCTCTTGCACGGAAGCTTGCACGAGAGTCCGACCTCGACCTGGCCCACGTGACGGGCACCGGGCCGCGTGGTCGCGTCCGCAAGGTCGATGTGCTCGGAGCGCTGGAACGCCGCCCGAGCGAGCAGGACACGGCAGCGGAGCTCGCTCCGTCGACACACGGGCCCAGCACGGATGCCTCCGAGGAGACCCAGAATTTCGTAGCCACCCAGGGGGCCGAGGGGAGCAGCGGCTATACCGACATACCCAACTCTCGGATGCGCCAAGCGATCGCGCGAAGGCTGACCGAGAGCAAGCAGACCGCACCTCATTTCTACGTCCGCGGCTCCGCAAGAGTGGATCGGCTGCTCGAGTTGCGGTCAGAGCTCAATGAGCACAGTGAGGTCAAGATCTCAGTCAACGACATGATCGTGAAAGCCGTGGCGCGCGCCCACCAGCTCGTACCGGGACTCAACGTCCAGTGGAACGGCGACTCCATCCGTCACTTCCAGGGCGTGGACGTCGCGGTGGCCGTGGCTACCGAGCACGGGCTGCTGACACCGGTGATCCGAGGCGTGGACCAGCTCACGATCACGGCGCTTGCCACACGGAGCCGTGACAGCGTCACGCGCGCGAAGGAGAAGCGGCTACGGCAGGACGAGCTCGAGGGCGGCACCATCTGCGTCACGAACCTCGGCATGTACGGGACCGAAGAGTTCTCCGCCATCATCAATCCGCCACAAGCCTCGATCATCGCCGTCGGGGCGGCACGCTCGGAACCTGTGGTAGAGAACGGCGAGATCATGGTGGCCACGGTGCTGAGAGTGACGCTCGCGGTCGACCATCGGCCCGTCGACGGTGCCACCGCGGCGGACTGGATGCGCACCTTCATTGGTCTGCTCGAAACCCCAGTTCGGCTTCTGGCCTGACCTTCATGGGACCGGGGACAGACAAGGGTGCACTCGCGCCGGATTCGCTACCGCTTCCCACGGCCGCTTCCTGTCCCGCGGAGAGTCTCGAGCTAGCTGCCTCCGCGCGATGATCTCGAACGCTCATCGGTTTCTGCACGACTCACTCGCGAGGGGGCGATCACCACCACCGTCGACCGCAGCCCACCCCGGACCGTCGAGTCACTGCACTGAGATCACGCGCCCGGACAATTCGTCGGCTTCCTCGCCACTCTGCGAGCAGCAACGGAGACCCGTCCCCCAGCCAGTGACGCGCCGCAGACTGGTCACCTTGCACTACCGGGACGCCGCCGTGGTCGCCGGTCTGTGAACTGTGGACCCGCAGCCGCCGACGGCTACGACGGATGGACCGGTCTTCACGCAGTCGCGACCCGATCCGCCGCCAAGAAGTGGAAACCAGAATTTGCGAGAAGTTGGCAATCAGCGGGTCCAGTGGTCATCGACCGGGAGCGGCGAAGGCCGGCCTCAGATGGAGAACTTCAATCAGAGTGGTCAGGCGGGCGTGTGGGGCCTTCTCGAGATTTGCCGTGCAGGACAAGGACACTCTGCGGGGGCGGCCGGGTGTCGGTGGTCGCTGGTCCGATGCTGAAAGCAGATGATCCGGCGTAGCGGCATAACCTGCAGCTGCCGTTGGCCTTCTTCAAGATCATCGCCTACGTCATGGAAGACGAGCTCCGGGCGCGTACGTTCATTCTCAGTCAAAACCTGGATGGTCTGCGGCCCGCGTTTCCGCTCGACGAGTTCATCATCAAACCGTCGCCAATCGCGGTAGACGCGCAGCGTACGGGACTGAGTTTCGGTGAGAACCTCGAAGCGGCTGACGGGGTGGGAGCGCCTCGGCTTCGTGCCGCCGTGCCTGAATTCACCGACCGAGTGGACTAAGTCCACTGGTAGATGACCGCGGCTGCCGCAGCCGGACAGCTTTGCGTCATGTCGCGTGACCTGAAATGCCCCCGAGATGCCCCCGCAGGGCCACATCCATCCACCAGCAGCCACGAAGAGTGGTCCGATTCACGCTCAGCCACAAGCCTCGATTCATACGTCACGCGCGGAGAGTCAGACTTGTAATGAGGATGTCGCGGGTTCGACTCCTGTCACCGGCTCTCACGCCTGTCCCCGGCCTGCCACTGCCAGCCGCGAAGGTGAGTGAGATCCTCATTTTCCCTGGTCAGGCGTGGAGTGACCTCCTCATTCGGGATCATGGAAATGAGTTGTCAGCTGAGCGTGAATCGGGCCGTCGGGGGGCGTCGTCGAGCGCCCGAATCACGCTCGAAATGTCCCCGGCGTGTCCCCGAAATGTCCCCGCTCACTCGCGGAGAGCCATCTTCGGGCGCCGTTTCAGGCGTGAAATCTGGCTGCATACGCGCGGCCGCGATGTCCCCAGTCACTTCAGACTGGGTGCCGAACCAGCGGGGCGCCACTGAGTTGAGCGTGGCAGTGAACCGGGGCTCACACTGTCAGCGGCCCGAGAAGTGTTCGCTGGGAAGCACCTACCGGGCGGACAGCGGGGAATCGTCGATTTCCGCTTCATGGTGGCGTTCGCGCGGCTCGCCGCTGATGGGGAAGCAGTTCAAGAGGCCGCTCGGGGGCGATCCCTCCCGCCATTCAGCGATGGACGCGATGTGCGATAGCGGCGAGAGCGACCCGATAGTCAATTTTTTGACCATACGGTCGTAACGTTCTATGGTTGAGCGGCAAACGGAGGCCGTGGTCAGCGGCGACAGTGAGGGTCGGCTTTCAACGCCCGGGCAGATTGGCTGGCCGATGCCCGGGTCATTGACCGACAACGACGTACATGTCAACGAACGATGTCGTGACGAACAGGTAGGAGATCGATGGACACCAGCATGCTGTTCTCGCTCAACGGTCGGACTGCGCTTGTGACGGGAGGGTCTCGCGGAATCGGCAGGATGATCGCTTCTGGCCTCCTGGCCCAGGGCGCCAAGGTCTACATCACGGCTCGTAAGGAGGCGGCCTGCAATGCAGCTGCCGCCGAGCTAGCCGCGATCGGCGATTGTGTCTCGCTACCGGGTGATGTGGCGACTATGAGTGGGATCGATCGGCTGGTGAGCGAGATCAGCGCGCGCGAGTCGAGTCTGGAGATTCTGGTCAACAACGCCGGCGCGGCCTGGAACGCGCCGTTCGACGACTTCCCCGAAGCCGGATGGGACAAGGTGATGGCGATCAACACCAAGGCGCCGTTCTTCTTGACCCAGAAGCTGGTGCCGCTGCTGACGCCCCTACCGGGGCGCGGGTTGTCCAAGGTGATCAACATCGCTTCGGTCGACGGACTGACCCTTGACCACAATCCGACGTTTTCGTACCACGCCAGCAAGGCAGGCATCATCCATCTCACCAACCGCATGGCCGTCGAACTGGCCCCACGCGGCATTAACGTGACAGCGATTGCACCGGGGGCTTTCGCGTCTGAGATGAATGTGGCGGCTCGCGACCATGCCGCCGAGATCGCCGCGATCGTGCCTGCCGGACGAATCGGAGAGCCCGAGGACATGGCCGCAGCGGCGATCTACCTGGCTTCGCGGGCGGGCGACTACGTGGTCGGCACGACTCTCACGGTCGATGGCGGGGTCTCGCACACCCGCGGGGCGCTCGTCCGCTGACCGTCTACTTCCTTCTGCCCCAGTCCGGTGCGATGCGGCGCAACTCCATCTGGGCGATGGTGCGCCTGTGGACCTCGTCCGGACCGTCGGCCAGCCGCAACGTACGTATGTGCGCCCAAGCCTGTGCCAGAGGGAAGTCGTCGGTCACACCGGCGCCGCCGTGGACCTGGATGGCGCGGTCGAGGATCTTCAGACCGACCTGGGGTGCTGCCACCTTGATTGCCGCGATTTCCGTGCGAGCCTTCTGGTTGCCGACGGTGTCCATGAGCCAAGCGGTTTTCAGGGTCAGGAGCCGGATCATCTCCAGCTCGATTCGCGACTCGGCGATCCAGTCCTGGATGTTGGCGCGGTTCGCGAGCGGCTCACCGAAGGTGACCCGGTTCTGGGCCCGAGCGATCATCAGGTCCAGGGCGCGCTCAGCCATTCCGATGATTCGCATGCAGTGATGAATCCGCCCGGGACCCAGGCGCGCTTGGCTGATCATGAAGCCGTCGCCCTCGCCGGCCAGGAGTGCCGTCTTGGGGACTCGTACGTCCTCGAAGACGATCTCGGCGTGCCCTTCGCGATCCATGTACCCGAAGACCGGGAGGCCCCGCACGATAGTCACTCCCGGCGTGTCAATCGGCACTACCATCATCGACTGCTGTCTATGCCGCGGCGCGTCCGGGTCTGTCTTGCCCATGACGATGAGGACCCTGCAGTTGGCGTGCAAGGCGTTGGAGGCGAACCACTTCCTGCCGTTGAGGACGTACTCGCCCCCGTCGGCCACCATGCGGAGCTGCACATTCGTCGCATCGGAAGAAGCGACATCGGGCTCTGTCATCACGAACGCCGATGCGATCTCTCCTGCCAGCAGTGGTTTGAGCCACGTCTGCTTGTGCTCCTCGTTTCCGAAGAGTTCGAACACCTCCATGTTGCCCGTGTCGGGCGCATTGCAGTTGATCGCCTCAGGTGCGATCTCGTGACTGCGTCCCGTGATCTCCGCCAGCGGGGCGTAGTCGAGATTGCTGAGCCCTGGCGATCCCCAGGCTGCGTCCTCGTGGGGGTGGAAGAGGTTCCACAGCCCGCGTCGTCGCGCCTCCGCCTTGAGCTCTTCGAGAATCGGCGGGTGGAACTGGGGGTTTCCAGACGCAACCATCTGCTGCTGGTAGGCCGGCTCTGCCGGATAGATTCGCTCGTCCATGAACGCCAGGAGCTTCTCCTGGTACTCCTTGGAACGGGCAGACGGTTCGAACTCCATGGGTGGCTCCTGGGGGTCAGCTCTGGCGAGCGGATGGCAAATCAGGCGAGGCCGGCGTCCGCGGCCACGGCCCATGCATGATCGACGATGTTCTCTGTCGAGCCGGGAGCGGGCGCTCCACCTGCGGCCGCATTGGTCGGTTCATCGAACGTGCGGCGGACGATGCCTTCCGCGATGATGGCGATCTTCCAGAGGCCGAGCGTGTGCCAGTAGCCGAGGTCACGCCCGTCCTGGCCCGAGGCTGCCAGGTAGGTCTCGGTGACCTCGTCGCGACCTATGAAGCCCGGCATCGACACTGCGTCGAACAGGCCAGTCTCCGGATCGCTTGATTCTGTCCAGTAGGCCAGCATGGTCCCCAGGTCCGCCAACGGCTCGCCGAGTGTGGCCAGCTCCCAATCGAGGACAGCGCGAACCTCGCTCGTCGCCACGTCCACGATCATGTTGCGGATGTGGAAGTCGCCGTGGACTAGGCATAAGGGGCGAGGATCTGGGGCGTGGCGCTGAAGCAGATCGGTGAGCCGGTCCAGCGCCAAGAGCTCGCGGGTCTTGCTGGCCTCCCACTGCCCTGACCATCGCTTCAGCTGCCGGCCGGCGTACGACGAGTGGCTCGCGAGGTCGTCGAGACCACCGCCTCGCACGTCCACGGCGTGGATCGAAGCGAGCACGCGCGCCATCTGCTGTCCGAGCTCTCCGCGCACGGAGAGACTGACCTGGTCGGCCGCCTGGCGGGTGTCGATCACAACTCCGGCGACGTGTTCCATCACGACGATCGGCGAGTCTGAGATCTCGGAGGATCTGGTTGAGAGAAGGACGCGCGGGACAGGTACCGGTGTCGACTCGAGCGCTCGAAGAACCCGTGCCTCGCGCCCGACATCGTGGGCCGAAGCCAGGAGGTGTCCTCGCGGCGGACTGCGGAGGATCATTCGCGCGCCGTTCTTGTCGAGGACCAAGTAGGTCAGGTTCGACTGGCCCAGACCGATCCGCGACGCCGAGAGCGGTCCTTCGACCGTGACACCGGCGGCTTGAAGCGCATCGACGAGCGGCCCCGCGTCAAAGGGCAGCGCGGGCTCGGTCACGGATGGGACGTTAGCCCGAAGTTGAACCTGACGTCAACTTCGAGTCTATGATGGGGGAATGGATATCGATGGATCGGTCGCGATCGTCACCGGGGCTGCTGGCGGTATTGGTTCAGCACTCGCGCAGAGACTCCTCGAGAACGGTGCGAGCGTTCTCGTGACCGACCTCGACGGAGTGCGGGTCGATGCGACGGTCGCCTCTCTCAGGCAGTACGGCGCGGACCGGATCACCGGCCTGGCGGGTGACTGCTCCGTCGACGCAACCATCCAAGAACTCATCGATCATGCGACCCGCGAACTCGGTCCGGTTGACATCTACATTGCGAATGCGGGTGTGAGCTCCGGACAGGGACTGGGGGCGACGGAGGCGGAATGGGCGACGTCGATCGAGGTCAATGTCCTGGCCCATGTTCGGGCCGCACGACTCCTGGTGCCGGCGTGGCTGGAGCGTGGTCGAGGATACTTCGTCAGCACCGCCTCGGCGGCTGGCCTCCTCACCCAGATCGGATCCCCCACCTATGCGGTGACGAAGCACGCTGCCGTCGCCTTCTCCGAGTGGCTCTCGGTGACCTACGGCTCGCGTGGGGTCCGCGTGAGCTGCCTGTGCCCCATGGGTGTGAACACGCCCATGCTGACAGCTGGGACGGAGTCGGCAGATGACGACGCGGCACGCAAGGCCGCGCAAGCGGTCACCGAGGCCGGCAGCGTCCTCGAACCCCTCGAGGTGGCCGACGAGGTCGTCGCAGCCATGGAGCGCGAGCAGTTCCTCGTCCTTCCTCACGGAGAGGTGCTCGAATTCTTCCGCCGCAAGGGACTTGACTACGACCGGTGGCTCGCAGGCATGCGCCGCTACCAGGACTCACTGGCGTAGAGAAGAGGCGGTATGCGTGGCTGTTGAGAGTGAAGTCGTACCCGAGAGCGTGCCGTCCCTGGCCGACCTGGACGGGTCGAGACGGACGCCTGCCACGGCCCGTGGGGCGCGAACACGAGCCGCTCTGGTGGCCGCTGCTCGAGTTGTCTTCGAGCGGGACGGCTATCTCGACTCCCGACTGTCGGACATCTCCGCTGAGGCCGGGAGCTCGACGGGGACGTTCTACACATACTTCACGAGCAAGGACGAGATCCTCCAGGCCGTCATCGAGGCGGCCCAGCAGGACATGCTGCACCCCGGCACGCTTCACCTAGAGGCGGCGGACGCCTCCCCGATCGCCGTCATTCAGGCCAGCAACAGGGCCTACTTCGAGTCGTACCAACGCAACGTGAAGATGATGATCATCTTCGAGCAGCTCGCCGGCAGCGACCCGAAGTTCCGCAAGTTGCGAGCCCTGCGCGGTCAGGCCTTCACGAGACGCAACGCCCGGGCGATCGCGGACCTGCAGTCTCGCGGCCTGGCTGACGCGGACCTCGACCCTTTCCTGGCCGCTCGCGCACTGTCGGGCATGATCGGCCGGATCGCCTACACGACCTACGCGCTTGAGGAGCACGTCCCGATCGAGGAGCTCGTTGCGGTGACGACTCGGCTGTGGGCGAACGCGCTGCGTCTGCAATTCGACGAGTCGGAACTCGAGGTCCGCTAGGCCGGGCTGCTGGCCTGTGCGAGACCCCCATCCCAGTCGGTTTGGGAGCCTCGCACCAGGCTTGACAGGTGTGACGGGCACCACCATCATGGTGCTAACCAACCACAGGGTAGAAAAATTGACCTGAAGGTCGGATACGCCCGATCACTATTGCTGGAGGAACGATGGAGAAGTACGCCGCGTTGTGGGAGCCGTTGCAGGTGGGTTCCGTGACTCTGAAGAACCGCATCGTCGTGACGGCCCACTCCCTTCAGTACGCAGTCGACGGCTTGATGGCCCAGCAGAGCATCGACTACTACGAAGAGCGTGCGAAGGGTGGCGCCGGTCTCATCCTGACCGAGGCGCAGGCGGTCCACGCCACCAGCAAGGGGCTCGCTCTTCGCTGCCAGGAGGGTTGGCGGGAGGAGGTCATCCCGGTCTACGAGCGCCTGGCCCAAGCAGTTCATCAGCACGGAGCCAAGGTCTTCGTCGATCTCTCCCACTTCGGTGTGGAGGACGCCAACACCATGCACCTCGACAACTGGCGCGGGCTGTGGGGTCCGTCCGGCCTCCCGTCGACGACGTACAACGAGATCGGCAAGGCGATGACCCACGAGGACATCGCCGAGTTGGTCGCAGGCTTCGCTCGGTCTGCCCGAAACGCCCAGGTCGCCGGTCTCGACGGCGCCGAGGTGCACGCTGCCCACGGCTACCTTCTGTGCAGCTTCCTCTCACCCCTGACGAACCTCCGCACGGACGAGTACGGCGGCAGCACCGAGAATCGCTGCCGGATCGTGGTCGAGTGTGCTCGTGCGGTCCGCGAGGAGTGCGGGCCGGACTTCGCCATCGGGGTACGCATCTCGATGACCGAGTACTCACCCGGCGGCATCGACGAGGACGAGGGTGAGCGCATCGTCAAGTACCTCACGGATTCAGGGATCTTCGACTACTTCAGCATCAGTGCAGGCAACGGGATGTCGTTTGACCAGGTCGTGTCGCCCATGACCATCCCCGGGCCCGTGCTGGTCGACTTGGCCGTCCGCGCGAAGAAGGTCACCAACGGACTGCCGGTGCTCACCGCCAACGGCATCACCGAACTGTCGATCGCGGCTGACATCGTGGGTAAGGGCCAGGCCGACCTCGTGGCTATGACGAGGGCCCACATCGCTGATCCCCACCTCATCGCCAAGGCGCAGACCGGGCGTGAGCAGGAGATCCGTCACTGCGTCCGTGGAAACCAGGGCTGCATTCACCGGATGGCCCAGGGCTGGGCCCTCACCTGCACTCAAAATCCCGCTGCGGGTCGCGAGGCGCTGCTCGGCATCGGCACGATGACCAGGCCGGACACGCCCAAGCGGGTCGTTGTCGTGGGCGGAGGGCCAGCAGGCATGCGGGCGGCAGAAACAGCTGCCTCCCGCGGTCATGACGTTGTCCTTCTCGAGAAGGGGAAGCAGCTCGGCGGACAGATCAAGTACGCCGCCCGCCTGACCACACGTGGACGGTGGGCCGTCATGATTCACGACATGGAGCGCATGCTGGCCCACCACAAGGTCGACATCCGCACCGAGTTCGACGCGACCATCGAGAGTGTGCGAGCACTCGAGCCAGATCACGTGATCCTCGCGACGGGTTCCACCTGGCGCACAGACGGATTCTCCGTCAAGATGGCCGGTCGTCCAGGAATTCCGGGACTGGACCGGGTCCAGGTGCTCGACCCGATCGAGGCCATCGTGTCGCCCGAGCGTTGTGGTGACCGGGTCCTGATCGTCGACGACACCGGCGAGTACACCGCGCTCGGCCTGGCGGAGACCCTCGCCGGGCTCGGCAAGTCCGTTGAGGTTGTGACCACGGGACTGTTCCTCGGTGAGAACATCGTGCTGAATCTCGATCTCGGGCATCTGTACCCGCGGTTGCACGCTGCGGGAGTCACGCTCACCCCGCAGCACGCCGTGGGGGAGGTCAACTCCGAAGGAGCAGTGTTGACCCGCATCTGGGACGGAGCCTCGCGCGTCGTGCCAGTGGACTCGATCGTCACGGTGATGTTGCGCGACCCGGAGACCTCGCTGCTCGCGTCACTGCAGGCCGAGTTCGACGTCACCCAGGTCGGCGATTGCCTGGCGCCGCGGAGAGTCGACGAGGCGATCTATGAAGGCGAGATGGCCGGCCGTGCCATCTAGTCGGTCATTCGCCAGAGTGTCACTGAACGGAGGAGCACGACATGAGTAGCTGGAAGGTCGGCGACGTCAAGGTCACCCAGGTTGTTGAGTTCTCCGTCGAGCCCGGTGCGCTTGACGGGCTCGTCGAGGAGGCGACACCCGAGGCGGTCAAAGAGATCAATTGGCTCTATCCCGAGTACGCGAACGACAAAGGCCAGACGCTCTGGAGCGTTCACTCATATATCGTCGACACCGGCTCCGCGGTCGTGGTTGTTGACACCGGCTGCGGCAACGGCAAGTCGGCGCCCCTCATGCCGACGTGGGGCAACCTTGACACTCGGTTCCTGGAGCGGTTCGAGGAAGCGGGATACACCCGCGACCAAGTTGATTTCGTCCTCACCACTCACCTCCACCTCGACCACGTGGGATGGAACACGTTCAATCGGGGGGGCGCGTGGGTGCCGACATTCCCGAACGCTCGCTACGTGTATGTAGAAGACGAGTTCTCTTACCACCATGGCATCGCTCAGGGTGAGGAGATCACGGCTGATCTTGCGGGCGCGGTGGTCTACGAGGGCTCCGATCCAGACATCCACCAGCAGACCCAACTGGTGTTCGCGGAGTCGATCCAGCCATGCATCGATGCGGGCCTGGTGGATCTTGTCCCGGTCGATCATGTGGTCACCGAAGGGGTTCGCTACTTCTCCACGCCTGGTCACACCAAGTCACACCACAGTGTGATGATCGAGTCAGGCGGGGAGCGCGCCTTCATCACGGGAGACTTCATCCACCATCCGTGTCAGATCGCGCATGCCGACTGGCGATCTCACGGGGACTTCGACCGCGCGCAGAATGCGGCTCGACGTGCCGAGTTCCTCGAGACCTACGCTGACACCGACCTCTTGGTGCTCGGCACCCACTTCACCGGCACGAGTGCCGGTCGGATCACTCGAGATGCAGGCTCCTACCGGTTGGTATCGGTCTGACGCGCTTGAGAAGGGAGGGGTGAGTTGGACCTTAACCTCGAGGGCCGTGTCGCGGTCGTGACCGGTGCATCGCGTGGCCTGGGTGCAGCGATCACGGAGGTGTTGTCGGCCGAGGGTGTTCTCGTCGTTGCGGTCGCCCGAACCCGCAGCGACCTGGAAGCACTCGCGGCCCAATGCTCGGGGGACGTGATCCCACTGGTCCGTGATCTGTCGGACGTTGAGGGTGCCGAGATGATTCCCGCCCTCGCCGTCAGGGAGTTCGGGCGCCTCGACATCATCGTGAACAACGCGGCCGTGGCAACCAGGGGGAGTCTCGTCGAGCAGGGCGGGTCCGGACTGCATTCTGCGTTCGCCGTGAATCTCTTCGCGCCCATGGCGATCATCCGTGGTGCGGCTCCCATCTTCCTGGGTGCCGGCCGAGGGAACATCATCAACATCGCCTCGAACGGGGGTTTGACGGGAGTGCCCAGGTTGGCGGCCTACTGTGGGAGCAAGGCCGCGCTCATCAGGATGACCGAGTCGCTTGCCGATGAGTGGGGCCGATCGGGGATCCGGGTGAATGCGATCGCGCCGGGAGCGTTCGCCACGGACGCTCAGCCCTTCGATCTGTCGGACACTGCTGCGGTGGCCCGCCGAACGACGCGCATCCCGCTGGGGCGTCTTGGTGCTCCCGAGGAGGTGGCGTCCCTGACCGCCTTCCTGTGCTCGGACGTCAGCGGCTTCATCCATGGCAGCACGGTTGTCATTGACGGCGGTGAGCACGGCCTTCTGGGCCCTGACCCCCAGCTCTGGGCGGCCGAAGCCAAGGAGGGCCACTCGTGACCGAATCCGTCATCCAGCGCAAGCTGATGCCCACGCTGGAATTCATGCTGTTCGAGTGGCTGTCACTCGACGCCCTTCTGGAACGTCCACGATATGCCGAGCACTCCGGCGAAACGTGCCGTGAGCTGCTTCAGGCTGCATCTGCTCTCGCCGCGGAGTTCTTCGAGCCGGCGAACCGGACGAGCGACATCGACGAGCCATACATCGACGCCGACGGCGACGTCGTACTTCCGAAGTCGACACACCGGGCCTTTGAGGCGTATCGGTCCTTCGGGCTCATGGGTGCCAGCCACGATTACGAGGCTGGCGGCGCGCAGTTGCCGCGGCTCGTCGAGCTGGCAACGCGGGTGGTGTTCTCTGCGGCAGGTCCGAATCTGCTGCCGACGCTTCTCACGGAGGCCAATGCCGCCCTCATCCTCGCCCACGGCTCGGAGGAGCAGCGACGCGTATTCGCGCTTCCGCAGCTGGAGTCGCGCTGGACGGGCACCATGGCGATGTCCGAGTCGCAGGCTGGATCGTCGCTCGCGGACGTTCTGACCCGAGCCACCCCGGACGGCGACGGCTTCGACGGTGATCCGATGGGGCATCGCTACCGGATCGTCGGCGACAAGATGTGGATCAGCGGTGCGGAGCACACCCTGGCCGAGAACATCGTGCACCTCGTTCTGGCCAAGATCCCACGGGCGGACGGCACCATTCCGGTCGGGACGGGAGCGCTCTCACTGTTCATCGTGCCCAAGTTTCTTGTTGGGCCCGAGGCGGAGACCCTCGAGCGCAACGACGTTCGGCTGGTGGGTCTGAACCACAAGCTCGGGAACCGGGGCATACCGAACTCTGCGCTTCGGTTCGGTGATCGGGACGATGGTCCGCGCGGAGCCCGCGGGGCGATCGGCTATCTCGTCGGAAATCCTGGAGACGGGCTGGCTCAGATGTTCCACATGATGAACGCCGCGCGTGCAGAGATCGGACTCCTCGCAGCTGCGCTCGGTTACGCAGGATTCGCCGTGTCACTCGACTATGCCAAGGCGCGCCGTCAAGGGCGCCTGCGCGAAAGCACGTCGCTGGAGCAGGTACCCATCGTCGAGCACGCCGACGTCAAGCGGATGCTGCTGGCGCAGAAAGCATACGCAGAAGGTGGCATCGCGCTCGCGGTCTACGTCGCAAAACTGCTCGACGATCAACAGACCGGGGAGGACCGAGATCGTCGCCGCGCCGGGCTGCTTCTCGAGATCCTGACCCCGGTGCTGAAGAGCTGGGCGAGCGAATGGTGCCTGGAGGGGAACAGCCTGGCGATCCAGGTCCTCGGCGGCGCCGGTTACACGAGGGACTTCCCTGTCGAGCAGTACTGGCGAGACCAACGCCTCAACATGATCCACGAGGGCACCCACGGAATACAGGCCATCGACCTGCTTGGGCGGAAGGTCCGTCAGCGCGACGGCGAGTGCTTGTCGTTGCTCGGAGAGACGATCGCCCAGACGGTTCGGACCGCTCGTGACACGGCGTTCGACGAGGAGGCGGGTGAGCTGGAGCGCGCTTGGAGGGCGGTCATCGGCGCGACCGAGCAGGCATGGTCAACGGGAGAGGCCCGTGACGCCTTGGCGAACGCGACGCCCTATCTGCAGGGCATCGGGCACGTGGTCATCGCCTGGCTCCACCTGGATCTCGCGGTCGCGGCCACATCGTCCACGCATCCCGACAGCTCGGGCCGGACAGCGGCCATGCGCTACTTCTTCGTCTACGAGCTTCCACGTGTTGACTCGTGGCTGAAGGTGGTAGCGAGTCGGGAGGCTCTGTGTCGCGACGTGGACGTGAGTGCGCTCTGAGGCTGCCTTGGGCAACGCCAGGGCCTGGAACTCAGTGTTTGCCGTTGACAGCGACTGGGTCGGAACTGGTCATCGAGGGGAGGATCTGCTCGAGGCGCTCGCTGTGAAAGCGGATGGCTCTCGCGTGGTACTCCGCCGAATTCCTTGAGGACTGGGTCCCTCCTACGCCCACTGGGCTGTCGTCGTCGCTGCTACGGAGCAGTCCACGTGTCAGGAGCTCGATGAAGTCGTCGGCGATGTCGTCGGCCGACTTGGGCCCGTCCGGGTCGTACCACTTCCACATCCAGTTGCACATTCCGTCGATCGCGAACGCGATGACCTTCTCATCGCGTGGCTCGAACTCGCCGTCCGTCACACCCTTGCGAAGGATGTCTCGGAGAACGATGTCGCTTTGCCGCTTCAGCTGCCGGAACTCTGCACGAATGTCTTGAGGTAGTTCGGCCTCCGAGGAGAATGACAGGCCGTAGAGGTCAACGTTGTTGACGAGCGAGGAGACGTGGTACCGGACATAGTCGCGGAGCTGTTCGGTGGCAGTGCCCGAGCCGGCGATCCGCTTCCGCAGGCCCTCGGCCTCTTCGGTGGTCCAGTCGCCGAACACATGGCGCAGTAGGTCGTCTCGGCTGCTGAAATAGTGGTACAGCGCGCCCTTCGTCATGCCGAGCTCGTCGGCGATGGTCTGCAGAGCTACGCCGCGAATCCCCCTTTCACTGAACAGCTTCGTCGCGGTCCGAATGACCTCGTCCCGCATAATTGCTCGTCTAGCCATTGCGCCTTGCTTTCCGCGGTCCGGGGACGATCGCCCCTGGTTGGTCAACACTGTATCCGGACCTCAGTCCTGACCCGGGACCTCGATGATCTCGATCTGGACGCCTGCCATCTCCCTGGGGTGCACGAAATTCACGGGAAGGTGGCCGGCTCCACGCGCGGGCTCTTCCAGTAGTGGAGGAAAGCCCTGTTCACGGAGCTCCTGGGTCGCCTTGTCCACATTGTCCACGCGCAACGACAAGAGGAAGAAGCCATCCCCCTTGCGCTCGAGGAACCTGCCCACCGAGGTGTTCGGGTCGTCGCTGGAGATCAGGTTCAGGTTGAAGCCCTTGAGGTCGAACGAGGTGCCGGTCAGTCCGGGGAAGGCGAAGCCTTCCTCGGCAACGGGGACGCCCTTCACCCCGAGCATCTCCTCGTACTGCTTCGTCCAGCGTTCTAGGTCGCGGACAGCGATGTTGACTCCATGGACGCGGTTCCAAAGCATGAGCGGGCCTTTCGTAGGTTCGGGGAAATCCGTCGAGACTGAGTTGTGAGCGGAATGAGAGAGCCGGTAGGAGGTGCGCGGCTCCGAGTCAGGTGACGGACATGCCTCCGTCCACAAGGATCGTCTGGCCGGTGATGAAGCTCGAGGCTGGTGCGGCAAGCCAGACGGCTGTGGCCGCCAGTTCGGCTGGCGTCCCGTAGCGGTCGAGAAGTATCCGGGGCTTGAGCACGTTGGCGATGTAATCCTCGGAGTACTGCTCAGTCATCTCTGTCTCGTGGAAGCCCGGAGCGAGCGCGTTTACGCGGATGCCCTTCCGGATGCCCCACTGTTGAGCCAGGTCGCGTGTCAGTCCCAGGATTCCGGCCTTGCTCGCCGAGTACGCCGCCTGCGGCATACCGGCGGTCGTCACCGCGAGGACGCTCGAGATGTTGATGATCGAGCTCTGCGGTTTCATGACCCGGGCGCACGACTGCGCCATCCAGTACGACCCGTTGAGGTTGACGTCGATCACCGACCGGAACTGCTCGGGCGTCTCACGTGTGGCAGGCACCGCGCCAGCAACGCCGGCGTTGTTGATCAGGACATCAACGCGACCGAACTCCTCCATGGCCCGCCTCACGAGCTCGGCGCAGTCGTCCGGGTTGGCGACATCGGTCTTCACCACCAGGGCAGACCGCCCATGAGAGCGGACCGTCTCAGCGGTTCCGGCGAGCTTGTCCGTTCGGCGAGCCGCGACCACGATGTCAGACCCAGCGCGGGCGAAGGTCTGCGCGAAGGCGGCACCGAGGCCGGAGGATGCACCCGTGACGATCGTGACCCTGTCCTCCAGGGAGAACCAGTCTGTGAGATCCCAGGTCATCGGAGGTCCAGGAGGCGCTTGACCTTGCCCTCGCCACCAAGGCCGGTCATCGGCGCCAGCGACCCCGCTGGCACGATCTCGACATCAACGGCAACGCCGAACAGGACCTTCAGGCGGTCCGCCATGTCGTCACCCAGCGCCTTCTCGTCCACGTCGTGTTTGGCTTCCAAGCGAACCGTCATCCGCTCCCGCGCGCTCAGCCCGGTGCCGATGTTCTCGACGACGCAGAGGAACTCGCCGGTGGAACGGTCGTCCCCCTGCGCGACGTCCTGCGCGGCCCGCGGGTAGACGCTTGTCGCCCGGAGCTTGACCATCTCGTCGCTTCTGCCCTGGAACCCCGAGAGCTTGGTCGTTCGCCCACCGCACCCGCACTGCTCGCGCGACCTGCGGCGCATCAGGTCCTTCACGTTGTACCGAATGATCGGAGGTACGGATCGGTGCAGGCTCGTGACCATGATGTTGCCGGCGGATCCGTCGGGCAGGGGTCGCTCCGTCTCGCGGTCGACGATCTCTATCACTGCCGTGTCGTCGTTCACATGCAACCAGTCCTGCGCCTGACACTCGTAGGCGAGGAGGCCTACCTCGTGGGTCCCGTAGTTGTCGTAGACGGGGGCTCCCCAAGCGTCCTCCAGCAGGCGTCTGAGATGGCCGTCCGTGTCGACACCGAGGTAGGTGTGAATGAACCGCGTGGAGAGATCCTTGCGGAGGTCGATGCCCGCGCTCTCGGCGGATTCGGCGAGGATCTTCAGGTATTCGCCAAAGGCCACCCAGCCTGCGGTACCCCACTCCCGGGCCAGCTCCAGCTGTCGCGATGAGCTCGTCACGGCTCCTGAACCGGTTGTGAGAGGCACGAGGCCGCACCAGTTCATAGCAGCTGTCGAGGAGCACCAGGCGGTGTTGGCGAGGCTGTTCGTCAGTGTGATCTGGAGTACGTCGCCCACCTGTGAGCCCTGAGCGAAAAAAGCACGCGCGAACTGGATCGCCTGCACCTCCCACGCGATGGGGTCGAACAGGGTCGGTCGCGGCAGACCAGATGTTCCGCCGCTCGACTGGATCTTCAGTGGCGCGGTCATCGCCTCCAGCGCGAAGTTCTGGTGGTTGCCGAACGGAGGGTGCTTCTCTGTGGTCTCCTTCAGATCTTCACTCGTGAAGCTGGGGATCTTGGCGAGGTCCTCCAGACCGCGGACGTCGCCGGGTTCCAGGCCTGCCGCGGTCCAGCGCTCGTTGTAGAACGGCACCTTCCACGCGTCCTTCATGCGCGCCTGGAATCTGGCGTTCTGGAGCTCCCGAAGTCCGTCGTCCGAGGTGCGAGCCATGACGGCGTCCCAGTGAGGCGGCGGTGGATAGTCCTCGACGAACTGGGGCCAGTCGACGCTGTTCCAGTAGTAGGGGATGTCGTTGTGGGACTTCACGGAGGCTCCTCGCCAGGGCTTCTTCTGAGGGTCGAATATTTGACCATTGGGTCGATTGTGGCCATCGGCACACCCCATCGTCAAGACGTGCCGGTCGCGTTCGAGCACCTAATTGACCATATGGTCAAAATATTGACAGTGGCGTCGGTCACTGTCAGGATCGCCGCCAGTGCTGTTGAGGCCGACCCGTTCGCCGCCTCAAACCACCAACTCAGGAGGAATCGTGTCGTCACTCATCAAGGGCCCACATGCCCGAACCAGCGGTCGCCTACGGATTGTGGCCACCGCCATGCTCGTCATCTCGGCGTTAGCCTTCGCGGGCTGCGGAGACTCGTCGGACGGGGCGGAAGCACCGGCTGCAGCCCCCGACTCGGTGGACTTGGAAACGGTGCAGAGTGCTGTTGAGTCTGCGTACGAGGGGACTTACACCAGCCCCCCCACGACGCCCACGGCACCTCCTGCTGACAAGAGCCTGTGGGTGATCTCGTGCGGCCAGATCGCCGTCGGCTGTTCGACGCCTTCTGACGCGGCTGCCGAGGCGGCCGAGGCCATCGGCTGGGACGTGACCGTCTATGACGGCAAGCTCGGCGCGGACAATGCCTACTCCACGGGTGTCCGTCAGGCGGTCGCGGCGAAGGCCGACGCGATCATCATCGCCGCCTTCGACTGTGCCTACGCCAAAGCGCCTCTGCAGGAGGCCAAGGACGCCGGCATCCTGGTGGTTTCACTCCTCGCGTACGACTGCGACGACCCACGAGTCGGTGGGGGAGACCCGCTCTTCACCGGAAGTGTCATTCCCAACGAGAACGAGACGACCGTCGCGGAGTACTCGATCGCTCAAGGGAAGATGAAGGCGGACTGGGTCATCTCTCAGACTGGCGGCAAAGCGGTCGCACTCTCGCTCAACAACACCGGCGTCCTCCTCGGTCAGGACATCGCCAAGGGCTTCGACGACGAGATCAAGGCCTGCGCTTCTTGCAAGCTCGTCTCGATGCCGTTCACGCTGGACGACATCGCTGGAGGTGCCCTGCCCGGCAAGGTGGGCCAAGCGTTGCTCAAGGACCCTGACATCAACGCCGCCATGGTTCCCTACGACGCGCTGATGGCATTGGGAGTTGCCCAGGCGTTTGTGCGCTCGGGCAAGAACGACGAGGTCGCGACCATCGGTGGTGAGGGATACAAGCCCAACCTCGACCTGATCGAGTCGAACGGCGGCCAGGACGCAGCCGTCTACGAGTCAACTGCCTGGTTCGGCTACGCAGCGGTCGATTCCCTTATCCGGCTCTTCAACGGGGAGCCCCTGGAGCCCGCCGGCATCGGAAGTCAGCTCGTCGACGCGGACCACGTTCCGCCGACCGACGAGCAGGGAATCATCGCCCCAGTTGACTTCAAGGCCGCCTACCTGGAGGCGTGGGGCAAGTGATGGAAGCGGACACCAAGCGGGGAGCGGCTCGCCGAAGCGCGTCAGAGCCGGCCCCCGCAGGCGGGGCTGTCAAGCGGACACGGGCCGGCGACCTGGGCGGCAGGGCGATCGTTCTCGCAGAACGGAACGCGCTGTTGGTGCTGACGTTGGTGGTCGCCGTCTTCTTCGCCTCGTGGCCAGAGACCGCTGACACGTTCCCGACCACGGCCAACATCAACAACCTGCTGGCCGACCAGACAGTGGTCGGCCTGATGGCCCTCGCTGCGATTTTCCCCTTGCTGGTGGGCGAGTTCGACTTCTCGATCGGATACCTGGTTGCGTTCCTGTCGATCTTCAACGCAGCGGCCATGGCTCGATTCGGCCTCCCGCTTGGGATCGCTATCGTCCTGACCTTGGTGATCGCCGCCCTTATCGGGCTCGTCACCGGTCTTGCGGTGTCCCGAATCGGATTGCCGTCCTTGGTGATCACCTTGGCGACGGGAACCCTGATGAGTGGAGTCGTGTTCTGGTATACGGACGGGCTCTCGATCAGCACAGGGATCTCGCCGAGGCTCATCGAGTTCGGGTCCAACACGTGGTTCGGAATTCCCCGGGCGGCCTACCTGCTGGTCCTCGTCGTGGCGATCGGATGGCAGATCCTCGAACGGACTCCGGCGGGAAGGTATCTGCGCTTCATCGGGTCGAATCGCGATGCTGCTCGTTTGGTGGGAGTTCGTGTGGAGCGGTTCGTCACGGCCACCTTCGTCATATCGGCGCTCCTGAGCGGCCTCGCCGCGATCGCGCTGACTGCACGCAACGGCGCGGCCAACCCTGGCGACGGTCCGGGGCTCCTGTTTCCGGCGATCGCCGCGGCCTTCCTGGGTGCGACGACCGTGAGGCCCGGTCAGTTCAACGTCCTCGGGACGCTGGTCGGAGTCTTCTTCGTCGCTACCAGCGTCAGCGGACTCAACCTGGCGGGCGTGGAACCGTGGGTACAGCCAGTCTTCTACGGCACGTCCCTGGCGCTCGCCGTCGTGCTCTCCACGTTGCTGTCGCGTCGCAGAGCCGCGAGGCAACGATGAATCCTCGTCGGAGCGCGGCAGCTGCGCCACTTCGGGACGTTCGACGGAACGGGTCGGGTCTCAGCGTGCTCGACGTGACCAAGACGTTCGGTGGCACGGTCGCGATCGACAACGTCAGTATCGACGTGGGTCCCGGCCGGGTCCATGCGTTGTTGGGCTCGAACGGCTCCGGCAAGTCGACGTTGGTGAAAATCCTCGCCGGGGTCTACCAGGCGACCAAGGGGGGCTTGATCAGTGTGTGTGGCGATAGCGTCGCCTCCACGTCGATCACCCCGGCCGACTCGGCAAGGCTGGGACTGCGCTTCGTCCATCAGCAGCTTGGTCTGTTCCCCCAACTCTCCATCGCGGACAACTTCGCTGCCGCCGCCGGGTACGGAGGGTCCTCGTTTTCGACCATTGATCGGAGGACCCTGCACCAGCGAACCCGCGACATGCTGACCGAGTTTCGGATCGACGCCAGCCCTGCCGATCGCGTGGACCGTCTACGCCCGTCGGTCCAGACCTTGGTGGCGATCGGTCGCGCCATGGCCGACCGCGACGGGGCCAAGGTTCTGATTCTGGACGAACCCACGGAGTCCCTGCCGGAGGATGACACAAGGCGCCTCCTCTCGTCGATCAGGGAGCTGGCCGCGGGCGGCATGACTTTCATCATCGTTTCCCATCGTCTGGCTGAGATCGCGGAGGTCGCCGATGACGTCACCGTCCTGCGGGACGGCGCTGTAGTCGCGAGCGGTCTCGTGGGAGACATGTCGCGGGGAGATCTAGTCGAGCACATCACCGGCAACAGAGTTGTGCGCACCGAGCGCGTTCAGCGCGCGGGTGTCGGCAACGCGCCTTCCGTCGAGGTAAACGGGCTCTCCGTTGGTTCCGTGCGGGACTTGACTTTCTCGGTGATGCCGGGGGAGGTCCTCGGGGTTGCGGGACTCGTAGGATCAGGACGGTCTGCAGTCCTTGAGGGGATCTTCGGAGTCCGACCCGTGCGATCCGGAAGCGTGACGCTGCGGGGGAAAGTGCGCCGCTTTGATCACCCGGTCGACGCCATCAAGGCCGGCATCGCCTTCGTTCCCGAGAACAGGGTCGGACAGGGTCTGTTTCTCGACCAACCCGTCACCGGAAACCTCACAGCGGCGACGCTACGACGGTTCTTCACCAGGGGCTCGATCGACACGGCGTCAGAGCGAAGCCACGGAGCGACGCGAATCAGCGCCTTCGATATCAAGGCTGCGTCCCCGGATGCGGCGATCTCAACCCTCTCCGGCGGAAACCAACAGAAGGTCATCCTTGCCCGATGGCTCGACACGTCGCCTGCACTTCTCCTTCTTGACGAGCCAACACAGGGTGTGGACGTCGGCGCCCGCGAGGAGATCCATGCGATCATCCGGTCCGCCGTTGCCGACGGCATGTCGGTGATTCTCGTCAGCTCCGATCTTGCCGAACTGTGCGAGGTGAGCGACCGCGTGATGGTGCTCCGCCGAGGAAGGATGACTCACATGATCGACGGTGACCTCACGGTTGGTCGAGTCGCAGCGCTCATGCACGAGGTCGGCTAGCAACGCGTTGATCGTTGTGCCGCGCTGGCTCCAGCGAGCCGCCAAGTGTGTGCACATCCTCACTCCATGCCCCATCTCCTTGACGGCCGTGTCCGGGAAGGTGACATTGGCCGTACTAACCAGTCAAATAATCAACCATATAGTCAATTCCTGAGATGAGAGATATCTGATGCCAGAAGCCGTGATCGTCGCGACAGCACGCTCCCCGATCGGTCGTGCAGTGAAGGGGTCGCTCCGTGAGCTGCGTCCCGATGACTTGGCCGCTCAGATGGTGAGAGCAGTCCTCGCGAAGGTGCCAGCGCTCGATCCACGCGACATCGACGACCTCATGTTGGGCAGTGCCCAGCCTGCCGGCGAGGCTGGCTACAACCTCGGTCGTGCGGTCGCCGTTATCTCAGGCATGGACCACCTTCCGGGGGTGACAGTCAATCGGTACTGCTCGTCGAGCCTCCAAACAACCCGGATGGCGTTGCACGCGATCCGGGCGGGCGAGGGCGACGTCTTCATCTCGGCCGGTGTGGAGACAGTCAGCCGGTTCGACCGAGGCATGGCCGACGACAACCCTGGCACTCGCAATGCGCTGTTCGCTGAGGCTGAGGCACGCACTGAGAAGCAGGCACACGGCACCGGCGACGCCTGGGTGGATCCCCGCGACACCGGCGCCATGCCCGACCTCTACATCACCATGGGACAGACCGCCGAGAATGTCGCCGAATACGCCGGGGTCTCCAGACGCGACCAGGACGAGTTCGGGGTGCGCAGCCACAACCGAGCCGAGGCGGCGATCGAAAGCGGCTTCTTCGAAAAGGACATCACCCCGGTGACCCTGCCGGATGGCACCCTGGTCAGCACCGACGACGGTCCCCGCCGCGGAGTCACATGGGAAGCAGTGAGCCAGCTCAAGCCGGTGTTCAGGCCCAACGGCACGGTCACGGCAGGCAACTGCTGTCCGCTGAACGACGGTGCGGCCGCGTTGGTCATCATGAGCGATGTCAGGGCGAGCGAGCTCGGCCTCACCCCCCTTGCCCGCATCGTTTCGACTGCGGTGTCCGGGCTTTCGCCGGAGATCATGGGACTCGGACCCGTCGAGGCGAGCAGGCGTGCACTCGCCCTCGCCGGCATGACCATCGGGGACATCGACCTGGTGGAGATCAACGAGGCGTTCGCCGCCCAGGTCATCCCTTCGGCCCGCGAGCTCGGCATCGATGAGGACCGCCTGAACGTGAATGGAGGCGCCATCGCCCTCGGACACCCGTTCGGCAGCACCGGCGCCCGCATCACCACCACCCTGGTCAATCTGCTGCAGGGCAGGGACAAGCAGTTTGGCCTCGAAACCATGTGCGTCGGCGGCGGCCAGGGCATGGCCATGGTTCTGGAACGTCTCTCGTGAACGCGTTGTCGTTCGACTTCTCGGACCAGACAGTGATTGTCACCGGCGCGGGCCGGGGGATCGGCATGGCAATTGCGGAGTTCTTCGTCACCGCCGGGGCGAGGACTCACCTGCTCGACGCGGACCTCGACACGGTGACCACCGCAGCAGCCGACCTCGGTGCCACCGGCCACCGCTGCGACGTGAGCAGTACCGCTGAAGTTGAGGCGGTGGTGGCCGCGGTCTATGCGGAGGATGGCGCCATCGACGTCCTAGTCAACAATGCCGGCATCCTGCGCGATCGCATGCTGTGGAAGTTGGACGACGACGACTGGGACAGCGTACTGCGCGTCCATGCCGGCGGAACCTTCCGCATGACGCGTGCTTGCATCCCGCACTTCCGACGCGCCGGCTACGGGCGGGTCGTCAACGTGACGTCGTACACCGGCCTGCACGGGAACATCGGCCAGGCCAACTACGCGACCGCGAAGGCCGGGATCATCGGCTTCACCAAGACCGCAGCCAAGGAGCTGGCACGCTTTGGGGTGACCGTCAACGCTGTCTCACCGAACGCAAAGACCCACATGATCGCCTCGATGCCGGAAGACAAGCGGCTCGAGATCGCATCGAGTATCCCCATGCAGCGCTTCGGGGAGCCCGCGGAGATGTGCGCAGCCGTCGGGTTTCTGGCCTCCCCCGAGGCTGGCTACATCACCGGCGTGGTGCTGCCGGTGGACGGAGGGTTGTCGATGTGAGCGCGACGCCGACCGTGACTCTTTCGAACCTTCCCTCGGTCATCGGCCTTCCCCTGGGGCCGTCCTCGTGGATCGAGGTCGACCAAGGGCGCATTGACGCCTTCGCAGAGGTGACCGAGGATCGCCAGTGGATCCACATCGATGTACCTCGCGCCGTAGGGTCTCACTTTGGCGGCACGATCGCTCACGGCTACCTCACGCTCGCACTGCTCTCGGCATTCATCGATGAAATGTTTGCCGTGACCGGCGTTCGGATGGCCGTGAACTACGGGCTCAACCGAGTGCGATTCCCCGCGCCGGTCCCCGCCGGCGCACGGTTGCGGGCCCGCGGTCGAGTGGCGTCCGTAACCTCGGTGGAGAACGGAACCCAAGCGGTCATCGAGGTCGAGGTCGAGGCGGGCGGAATCGGCAAGCCGGTGTGCGTGGCTGAAATGGTCGTTCGGGGCGGAATCGGCAAGCCGGTGTGCGTGGCTGAAATGGTCGTTCGGTACCTGGCTGACGTTTCGCCGACCGACGGGTAGGCGACGTCATACGCGAAGAGCCTTTAGGTGGTCCTGGTCGGCGACACTTTCCGAGGGATGTCGCCAACCTCCTGGTCCTACGACGCCGGCGTGGACATGCTCACCATGATCTTGGGGAGCTTGACTCCTGTCTGTACGAAGGAGAGGCTCTGCTCCGACAACAACGTGACACGCTGGTGCATCGAGGAACTGGCCAGTCCTGGAGCAGCCGAACAGACATCATCGTTCTTGAGGTTGCCACGATGGTTTCTGCCAAAGACGCGGATGACCGCGCGGTTTACGGCAAGCCTGGTGGCATCGATCCGATGTTCCCGACCGGGACGACTGGAATCGATGGCCAGGGGGCTGTGAAAAATACGTGTGCAGCTTCCCTCAGCAGGATGGTTACGTGCTGGTCCGGACGTGCCAAGCCGGCACTGAATATCGTCTTGCAGTCCACCCGCTTTGGCCATGGGCCGTGTCCCCGAAATGTCCCCGCAGGGCCACATCCAGCCACCAGCAGCCACGATGAATGGCTTAGTTTCAGGCTCAGCAACAAGCCTCGATTCGCGCGTCAGCCGGGGAGAATTAGACTTGTAATGAGGATGTCGCGGGTTCGACTCCTGTCACCGGCTCTCACGGTTGTCCCCGGTCAGCCACGACCAACCATCAAGGTGGGTGAGACCCTCATTTCTCGCTGGTCAGGCCTTTCGTCTTCATGGCAATGAGGATGTCGCTTTTTGCCGATTCGGCCCGTTTCTGAGGGTGGTTGACCGCCTCGTTTCCGTGCATCGTGCCCGAGTCTTGTCCCCGAAATGTCCCCACTCACTCGGGCGGGGCGGTTGCGGGCGCCGTTTCAGGCGTGAATCGGGGCGGATTCGAACTTCCGAATGTCCCCGCTCACTTCGAGAGGGGTGATCATTGGCGGTGCGACGGGCACGGATGTGGCGGGCCGGTTCAGGTGTCGCGCAAGACCGGGCGTGGCTGGACGGTCAGGCTCGCGGTCGGCAGGGCCCGTGATGAGCACCCTTGACGGCTCTGGTCCACCGAGACCTCTGTCCCGGAGGACGACGAGCACGTCACTCTGCCGTCATCGTGGGCAGCGATGCCTCAAGTAGGGCGGCGGTCGATCGGAACCGCGCTACCGATTCAAGTTTGATGTGCTCGTAGCCTCGAATGTCCTGAGGCAGCTCGGCCAACTCCTTGATCGTGGATGCGGTATCGGCCGTGAGTTGCGCAATCGTTCGCTCGATGAGCCCGTTGTACTCGTTGATGAGGGCTCTCTCGGTTCTCCTCACTTCCCCCCGTCCGAACGGGTCAAGCCAGGTCCCCCGCAGGAGACGCATCGCGTACAGCATCCGGAAGACCAGACGGAACCACTGACCGACGGTGATCTTTCGCTTCATTCCGAGAGCGCGAAGGATGGGGGGATGAAGCTTGTAGTAGAGCTTCGCCCCAGGCCCGAATTCTGCCTCGGCGGATGCCTTCAGGCCCGAGTCGAGCGAGAGTCGCGCCACCTCGTACTCGTCCTTGTACGCCATCAGCTTGAAGAGATTCTGGGCGAACGCCATTGCGATGGTGTCTGTCTGGGTTGCCTGCGACTCGGCCTGAGCGATGCGATCTACAGCGCTCGTGAAGCGCTCGGCGTAGCGGGTGTCCTGATACTCGATGAGTTCGTTGGCCCTGGCTGTCACGAGCGAGCTAAAAGTGGCCGGGCCAGGCCCCTGAGCAGGGTCGCTGTGGTCGTCGGACGTGATCGTCGTCCACCCACCTTGATCGCTCACCAGTGTTCTCACCGAGTCCGGATCCAACACGAAGTGGCGCCCCCACCGGATTGCCTGGATGTTCTGCTCCACGGCCACGTTGTTGAGCGTGATCGCTTCTTCCAGAATTGCGGGGTCGATGGGCAAGGCTCCCCGCTGCACGGCGACCCCCACCAGGAACATGTTGGCGAACTGGTCGTCGCCGAACAGCCCCAGCGTCATGACACGGGCGTCGACGCTGGCGCTGGGTTCGTGGCGCGAACGATCCAGCACGCGGCTGAGGGCTGCGCCGACCTCTGGGTATGACTCGTTGGGGTCAGAGACCATTCTTCCCGTGGGGACCTTTGCGGTGGACACGATTGCCACGGAGCGCTGTCGGGAGAGCACCTTCAAGTTCTCTTCGCTCGCCGCCACCAAGAGGTCACAGCCCAGTAGAGGTCGCACTCACCTTCGCCTACCTTGTTGGCCCCGAGGAACGGCCGGACTCCGAGGCGGACATCCGAGACGACGGCGCCACCCTTCTGGGCCATGCCCATTTGGTCGAGAGTGCGTACGTACATGCCGCTGATCGAGGCTGCGGCGGAGATGACTTGGGCAACCGTGACAACACCGGTCCCTCCGATCCCGGTGATCCTGAGATTGAACTCGTCGATCCCCACTACTGGTACGGGGGTGGGCAGGTCGGCATCGTCGATCAACGGCGTCGTGGGGCGCCCGGTTTGACGACGCGCCCCGGCGCGAGGCCGGACCTCGATGAACGAGGGACAGTCACCCTCCAGGCAGGAGAAGTCCAGGTTGCAGGAGGACTGGTGAATCCGAGTCTTGCGCCCGTACTCGGTGTCGACGGGCTGCACGGACAGGCAGTTGGACTTGGTGCCGCAGTCACCGCAGCCCTCGCACACGCGTTCATTGATCAGCATCCGGCGGTCCGGTGCTTGCACGAGGTTGCGTTTGCGCTTGCGACGAAGCTCCGTCGCACACTCCTGGTCGTGGATGATCACGGTCACGCCCGGGACTTTGGCGAGCCGGGCTTGAATCGACTCGAGTTGATCTCGATGGTGCACCCGGACGCCCCGCGGAAGTCGGACACCCTTGTAGGACTTGGGATTGTCGGTCGTGACGACGATTTGTTCGACGCCTTCAGCCGCTAGGGAATGAGTCAGTTCGCGGACCGACATCTTGCCCACTGCCTGTTGGCCTCCGGTCATGGCAACCGCGCCGTTGTAGAGGATCTTGTAGGTGATGGAGGTGCCGGCCGCCACAGCAGCTCGAAGGGCGAGGCTCCCGGAGTGGTGGAAGGTTCCGTCACCGATGTTCTGGAACAGATGGTCCTGCTTCACGAAGGGGACCATGCCTACCCACGAAGCTCCTTCGCCGCCCATTTGAGTGAAACCGATGACGTCACCGACCCGGTCAGCTGGCATGAGGGCAGCAAGGGCGGAGCAACCGATTCCGGCTCCGACGAGCGAGCCCTCGGGTACCTCGGTCGACCGGTTGTGGGGACAACCGGAGCAGAAGTAGGGCGTCCGCGCCGCCAGAGGGATGAGCGGGAGTTGCCGGCGCTTGCGTTCGCGCTCGCGTTCACGCTCGCTGATGCGGCTGGCGACGGCCGGAAGGTTCAGATGGGCCAACAGACGCTGGCCAAGTCCCTCGGCTATGACATCCGGCGGCAGATCTCCAGACCTGCGGAACAGCTCGGTGCCGTCCGGCGAGCGACGCCCCGAGATGACCGGTGACGACGGCTCGCCGTACAGCAGGTCCTTGATTGCTGACTCAACGAACGAGCGCTTTTCCTCCACCACGATCAGTTCGGTGAGCCCTGAGGCGAAGGTCTCGACAATGCGGGGCTCCATCGGCGAAACCATGCCGAGTTTGAGCAGACGGATGCCCGTGCCTTCAAGCGAGGCTGCGTCCAGGCCCAGCTGCCCGAGCGCGTGACAAACGTCCAGGTAGGTGGCTCCCGAGGCGACAATGCCAACGCGGGCGGGAGGTCTCGTGACCGCGATGGCGGTCAATGGCCTGACCGAGTCTGAGCTGGAAGCGGTCACGCTCGCGCTGTCCGCGGCAGGGGTCGAGCTTGCCGGGCCGCTGCGCTCGACGCTCATCGCGGGTGGCCGCTCCAACCTCACGTTCGCCCTAACTGACTCGGCATCGCGTTGGGTGCTCCGGACCCCGCCCCGGGCCGGACGGACGCCTTCAGCTCACGATGTGGCGCGCGAGCATCGGGTCACTGCTGCCCTCGCCGACACTGGAGTCCCCGTCCCGGAAGCCGTCTTGTTGTGCGAGGAGGTGGCGGTGCTCGGCGGCCCCTTCACGGTCAGCGGATTCGTCGAGGGCGCGGCCATCCGCACTCAGAGTGAGCTGGCGCCGTACAACGAATCGCGGCTGCCCGCCATCGCCACGAACCTGCTGACGACTCTGGTCGCCCTGCACCGCGTCGACTACCGCGCGGCTGGGCTCGAATCGTTCGGACGCCCCGAGGGGTACGCCGAGCGGCAACTCAAGCGCTGGTCGGGGCAGTGGGAGACCGTCGGCCCCCCAGATCTGCGGCCACTCGCCGCGGACGTGGTGGTTTCTCTGCGCAGGAGTATGCCGAAGCAGCGCGCCACGTCGATCGTGCACGGTGACTACCGCATCGACAACACGCTCCTGGCAGTAGACGACACCGTTGCCGCAGTGCTCGACTGGGAACTGTCCACCTTGGGTGACCCGGTGGCCGACGTGGCGATGATGTGCGCCTATCGCCAGGAGCCCTTCGATCTGGTCGTCGGGGCGCCCAGCGCCTGGACCAGCCCGCGCCTACCGGCGGTGGAGGCCCTGGCCGCTGGCTACGAGGCAGCCGGCGGGGTGCCCCTGACGGACTGGGACTCCCATCTCGCGCTCGCCTGCTTCAAGGTCGCCGTGATCGCAGCCGGGATCGACCACCGACGCCGGGCCGGTGCCGGCGCAGGGCCGGGGTTCGACACGGCCGGTGAGGCGGTCGGCCCGTTCCTGGAGCTGGCACGCGACGCGATCGGGGCGATGCCATGATCCGCAGCGCGCTCGTGACAGGCGCCTCACGGGGGATCGGTCGCGGCATCGCCGAGAGTCTGGCTCGTCAGGGGTTCGGCCTGACGATCACGTCGCGGAAGGCGACTGACCTGGACCGGCTGGCCGAGCAACTGAAGGGCTGGGGAGCAGCGGACGTCGTGTACCAAGCCGCCGACCTGGCCGACCGCGCTGCGCTCCCGGCGCTGGTCGAGCTGCATGGGGCGGCGTACGGCGCGATGAACGCGCTCGTGGTCAACGCCGGTGTGGGCACGGCCGGAAACGTTGCCGACTTTCCCCTTGCCCGCGTCGACAAGATCCTCGAGGTCAATCTCGTGTCGGCCGTGGTCCTTATCCAGGGGGCGCTGCCCCTGCTGCGCCTGGGCGCCGAGCAGGACCGAGACAGAGGCGCGACGATCGTGGGCTTGAGCTCCATCACCGGCGCATATGCCGAGCCTGGGCTCGCGGTGTACGGCGCGAGCAAGGCCGGCCTGACCGCGCTGCTCAACGCCGTCAACCTGGAAGAGTCCGGTGGGGGAGTGAGGGCCACCGCCTTGGCGCCGGCATACGTCAACACCGACATGTCAGCCTGGACAACGGACACGATCGAACCCGACTACATGATCCGCGTCGGCGATGTGGTGGCCGTGGTCGACCTGTTGCTCTCTCTCGGGCGCTCTGCGTCGATCCCGTCGATCGTCATGACCCGCAGCGGCACGAGCGGCTACGAAGCCTGACTGTTGGCGAATGGCGTGTCCCCGAAATGTCCCCGCAGGGCCGCATCCAGCCACCAACAGCCACGACGACCTAGGTCAATTCACGCTCAGCCACAGGCCTCGATTCCAGCCACAGGCGTGGAGAATCAGACTTGTCATGAGGATGTCGCGGGTTCGACTCCTGTCACCGGCTCCCACAGTTGTTCCCGGCCTACCACTGCCAGTCGCGAAAGTGGGTGTGAGCCCCATTTCCCTGGTCAGGCGTCGAGTGACGTCCTCATTCGGGATCATGCGAATGAGGGTGTCAGTTGAGCGCGATTTCGCTCGTTCTGAGCGTGATCTCCCACCTGGCCATGCTCGGCGGGGGCACGAAATGTCCCCCAGATGTCCCCGCTCACTTGGACAAGGCCGCGTGGGGTGCCGTTCCAGGCGTGAAATGAGCTGCATCCGAGCTACCGCGATGTCCCCACTCACTTCAATTCGGATCCGAATCGGCGATTCAAACACCAAGAGCGTGTCACCCCCTCGTCTTGCGGGGGTCGGGGAAGCCGAGGCTGGTGTAGCCGGGTGCGCGCTTGGTGAGGGCTGCGGCGAGCACGGGGACTTCGATGTCGTGGTAGTCGTGCACTTCGGCGGTCTGCTTGCCCGGATGGGCTCGGAGGATGCGACCGGCGTACTGGACCAGGCGTCCCTTGAAGGAGACCGGGCCCGAGAGGAACAGGGTGTCCAGCGCCGGGCAGTCGAACCCTTCGCCTATGAAGTGACCGGTGGCGACAACGAGGAGGGGACGCCCTCCGTCTCGTGGGATGAGCTGCTCGTTGGCTGCGGCTCGTTGTTTCGCGCCCATGCCGCCCTTGAGAACAACCGGGTCCAGCCCTTGCTCGGCCAGCGTGCTGGCGAGGTGGTCAACGTGGGAGGTCCGTTGGGCGAGGATCAGGCAGTGCCGGCCGCGGCTGAGGGCATCTGTTACGTCGGTGAGGATCTGTTCGTTGCGTGTCTGGTCCTCGGCGAGCGCGCGGTGGATGCCTGCGATGGCGCCTGGGACGGAGAGATCGATGGGGTCGTCCAGCCTGAACGTTGTGGGGTGGACGACGAGCACCGGCCGTGGTCGGTCGACGCTGGCGCCTTCGAGAGTGTCGGGGTGGGCGTGGGTGAACGTGTGGCGGACGGGTCCGAGTTGGAAGCCGATCAGGTCGTCGAGGCCGTCGCGTCGGTAGGGGGTTGCGGTGAGTCCGACCCAATAACGGGCAGGGATGGCACGGACGGCGGTCTCGAACGCGGCTGCGGGGACGTGGTGGCACTCGTCGACGATGACCTGGCCGTACGCACTCAGCTTGTCTTCGAGATCAGTCCGGCGGGCGAGGGTCTGTAAGGTCGCGATGTCCACGACACCACTGAGCTTGGATCGACCACCACCGATCTGCCCCGGCTTGATGCCGAGGAGGACTTGGACTTGGCCGCGCCACTGGTCGGCGAGCGTCTTGCGGTCCACCAGCACTAGCGTGGCAACGGCTCTCCGGGCGATGACGGCACACGCCATCACGGTCTTGCCAGTGCCAGGCGGAGCGACCAGGAGTCCCAACTCATGTGGGAGCACGGCTCCTATCGCGTCTCGTTGCTGCGCGCGGAGGTCGAAGTTGGGCGAGAGGAGAAGTGACGCCCCGGCGCTTCGTTGGTCGTCAAGCTCGATCTTGCTACCAGCTTCCTCGATGAGCCGGGTGGCCGTATCGCGTAGCCCGCGAGGGAGGACGAGGTGGTCGTCGAGTGTTTCATCGTAGGAGGTGATGATGCGTGGGACGTTCCAGGTCGATTTGCGGCGACGTTGACGGTCGTAGAACTCGGGGTTGTACGTCGACGCGGCGTGCTTCAAGGTCGCGTACAGCGATGGGCTCAGTTCTGATCCCGGAATCCTCACGGAGCCGCCGAGGCTGAGATGGACGATCGGCGCCGAATTCGGCTGGGTCCTGGTCGACCTGGCGGGCTGAGCGCGGTTCACGCGCGCCCCGACCGTGGGTTCCCGAAGAGTCGAGGCGAGCTTCGCGACCTGTTTCGGGGTGAGGCGTTCTAGGGTGGAGAGGTAGTCCCACTGGTCCTCGAAGGGCTCGAGCGTGGACAGGTCGAGGAACACGGTGGTGCCGAGTTTGCGGGATTTGCCGTGGAGGGGTGCGGCGATCAGGTTTCCAGGCCCTTGACCGGGCAGTACGTCTTGCGATGGGAAGAGTCGGTCGTAGCAGCGAAGTTCCATCCGGCCTCGGATCGCGATCGCCTCGCGGACGAGTGCTGTTCCGAGTTGGCGGGCGGTGGCCGCTGGCAAGGGGTCGGTGAAGAAGATCCACACGTGCGCGCCGATCCCGGACCGGGACACCTCGAGCGCTGCAGGCGCACCCACTGCCCGTGCTGCCTTCAGGTAGGCGAGCGCATCGAGCATGGCTGCTGAGCCGTCAAAGTCGGCGGCGAGCCAGCAGGTCTGGTCTCCGGGGAGCATCGGATAGAGGCCGATGTGAACGTCTCCGATCAGATGAGCGGCGAGCACGTCGGGAGTCAATGGAAAGTGGCGCACGTCGGACAAAGGGCGGCCCTTGCTCGAGCCGCCTTCGACCGCTGGCATCCAGCCCGACTTGCCGCTACGCGCGTTCGCCCACCGAACCGCATAGACATCGCGACGTGCGCCGAACAGCGCTGCGTAGAACTCGACCTTGGCCTGGGGGAGGAGCGGGCATCGACTTGTCCAGGTGCCTTGTCGAACCACGCCGCCTGCGTGCCACGAGCTGGGGCCACCTCGGCGTCAGTGAGCTTGAGGAGCCTGCGCAGGCGTGCGTTCTCGCGCCTTAAGCTCTCGAGTTCTGGCTGTAGGTCGTTCATGGCGTCAATCCTGCCGGTGGAGCTGCTGAAGTTCGACGGCATGACCGAGCAGGCGGACACCTTGCAAGGCAGCCAAGCGACGTAGGGAGGAGGCCGACTATTGCGTTTGCTTCGAATACTGCGAATACTGGGTCGAGACAGAGAGGACACCAATGACCGCCGTGACACTCGCGCCCGTCCAGCCAGACGACTCGGACATCATCACCGCTGTTGAGGTGCTGCCTCACGTTAAGAGCTACCTGGCCGCGCACTCCGAGAGCGTCGTCCGCCTCGTTGTCGACGACCCTGCCGAGACGCTCGTCGTGCCGCGCGGTGCCGTGGAACTCCTGGCCCGGGTCCTCGCGCACATGGCTGCGGGACAAGGGGTGTCGGTCGTGCCCGCTTACGCCGAGTTGACCACCCAGCAGGCGGCAGAACTGCTCAACGTCAGTCGGCCGTTCCTCATCGGTCTGCTTGATGCTGGCGAGATTGAATACCGAAAGGTTGGCAAGCACAGGCGGATCAGGGCCCGCTCGCTGATGGCCTACATCGCACTTGATGACCAAGAGCGCCGTGAGTCTGCCGATGAGCTGACCCGGCTCAACCAAGAGCTGGGCCTGCTCTGAGGTGTCGTTTGTCGTTCTCTACGACGCCAACGTGCTCTACCCGAGCACGCTTCGGGACCTGCTGATCCGAGTTGCCCAAGCCGGGCTGGTCCAGGCGAGGTGGACCGACCAGATCCTCGATGAGGTTTTCGACAACCTCGCGGCCAACCGACCTGACCTGGACGCGCAGAGACTGGCCCGCACCCGCGACCTGATGAATCGCGCGGTCCGCGATTGCCTGGTGGCGGGCTACGAGCCGCTCATTGAAGCCATCGACTTGCCGGACCCTGACGATCGCCACGTTGTGGCGGCAGCGATCAAGGCGCGTGCCCAAGTGATCGTGACGCACAACCGTAAGGACTTCCCGTCCAGCGTGCTGCAAGGTTGGGACATGGAGGCGAAGTCGGCCGACGACTTCATCCTCGATCAGATCGACCTGAATCGCGACTCGGTCTACGTCGCCGTGCAGCGGATCGCGGACTCCCGCCGGGACCCTGCGGCAACGTTCGCCGATGTCCTGGGGATGCTCGAACGCGACGGCCTGGTCGAGTCCGTCGCCGCCCTACGCCCCTGATGACCATGCGAGCCGGTCGCCGCTTGGGATGGGGTAGCAAATCCGTGAAGGCGCCTCCTCCCATTCCGGCAAACGATCGAGACACGGCAGTCGGTGACCATGAATGGGAGAAGCGCCAGCCATTGTGGCCCGGGTATGGATCGAGCAGTCGTGCTGGCACAAACTGATCCTCGTCAAGACTGCTGTGCCCCCGAAATGTCCCCGCGGGGCCACATCCGCCCACCAGCAGTCAGCACGAATAGCCCGGTTTCACGTTCAGCCGTAAGCCTGGGTTTGCGCGCCAGGCGGGGGGAATCAGACTTGTCATGAGGATGGCGCGGGTTCGACTCCTGTCACCGGCTCGCACGCTTGTCCCCGTCCTGCCACTGCCAGTCGCGAAAGTGGGTCGGAGCCCCATTTTCCCTGGTCAGGCGTGGAGTGACCTCCTCATTCGGGATCATGGATATGAGGGTGTCAGCTGAGCGTGAAATCGGGCGGTCGGGGGCGTGGTCGATCACCCGGTCACGCTCAGAATGTCCCCGCGTGTCCCCGAAATGTCCCCACTCACTTGAGAGTCGGTGCCGAACCGACGAGGGGGCGAGGTGAGTTCACTGGCGCGCACTCTCTCTTAGGCCGGATGACTAGACGGTGCGCCGCAGGTTGGCGGCCGGATTGACACACTTCGAGGCGCGTGCTGGCTCGACCACGACGCTCATCGCGGAGCACTTCCTGGTGGATCGTCGGTTCTCGGGATCGATGGGGCTGTGCCCCACGGTTGGCGCCCGGAGCCCGGCCCGACCGCTGGGCGGTCGGCTGCGAGGATGGCGACGTGCACATCATGGATGCCCTGCTGCGTGCTCAGGAGGCCGCCGCTCCCGAAGTGGGCCGCGGCCGGCTGGCTGACTACATCCCTGGTCTGGCGGCGGTGGATCCGAGCCAGTTCGGGATGGTGATCGCCTCCTGCGACGGCCAGGTGCACGTCATCGGTGACGCCGACGTGCGCTTCTCGGTGCAGAGCATCAGCAAGGTCTTCACGCTCGCGCTAGTGGTCGCGGCCGAGGGAGAAGGCATCTGGGAACGGGTGTCCCGTGAACCGTCGGGCAACCCGTTCAACTCCCTTCTCCAGCTCGACCAGGAGGCGGGCGTCCGCGTAACCCGTTCATCAACGCGGGCGCACTCGTCGTCACCGACCGGCTGCATTCGCTGACCGGCGACGCGTGCGGCGCTCTTCGCGACCTGATGCGTCGGGAGAGCGGCCGCGCCGATGTGAGCAGCGACCCTGAGGTGGCCCGTTCGGAGCTGGAGGCCGGTCACCGCACCACGGCACTCGCACACCTGCTTGTCAGCTACGGGAACTTGGAGTGTCCCGTTGACCAGGTGATCAACCAGTACGTCGAGCAGTGCGCTCTCTCGATGAGCTGCCGAGAGCTGGCGCTTGCTGGGCTGTTCCTTGCCCGCGACGGGGTTCTCTCAGACGCAACGCGTCTTCTCAGTGCGCGGCAGACGAAACGGATCAACGCCGTGATGCTCACGTGCGGTACATACGACTCGGCCGGCGAGTTCGCCTACCGAGTTGGACTACCGGCCAAGAGTGGCGTCGGCGGCGGCATCCTGGCCGTCATCCCCGACCGGGGTGTCGCCTGCGTGTGGAGTCCCGCGCTCGGCCCCTCGGGTAGCTCGGCAGCAGGGCTGGCCGCGCTGGACGCGTTCACCACGTACTCCGACTGGACGGTCTTCTGAGCCACGGCCCAGAGCTGGGGGCGAGCGCCGAACTTCAACGGAAGCTGGTCACCCTCGTCCGCACGGCCGCGAACACTAACGCGGTGGTGTGACGCGGGGTCAGGCTGTCACGCGCTTGTGCGGCAGACCGCTTCCTGCAGCGAGTTGTTGCTCAGATCCACACGCTCCCCCTCAGGTGAGCCCGTGGTCGAAGGCGTACGCGGCCGCGGCGGTGCGGGACGAGACGTCCAGCTTAGTGAAGATGTTGCTCAGGTGTCGCGCGACCGTCTTCTCGCTCAGGAACAGGGAGGCGGCGATCTCCGGGTTAGACCTGCCCGAGGCGACCAGCCGGAGCACCTCGCCCTCGCGGGTGGTGAGGCCGCCGGGCAGGGGGCCCGGGGCCAGCAGCCGGCCTACTTCTTGTGCGGCCGGCGTGGCCCCGAGCGCCGCGAGCGCCCGGGCGGTAGCCCCGAGCTCGGCGGCCGCGGACTCCTCGTCGCCCAGGTCACGCAGGGCGCGACCCACGAGGACCTGTGTCCGTGCGGTCTCGTAGGGCCAGCCCAGCTGCCGCCATCTCTGTTGTGCCTGGCGTAGCGCTTTCAGGGCGTCCTCGGGTCGGCCCTCGGCAAGGGCCAGGGCCCCGACGGCGTAACCGGCCATCGCCTTGAGCGAGCTCGAGTCGAACGCGTCTCCTACCGTCTCCAGCTCGGCGACGAGGGGGCATGCACCGGCGAGGTCGTTATCGGCGAGGAGTACCTCGATCGCGCCGGGCAGCAGCTGCGAGCGATGGATGGGGTCGCGCGGCTCGCCCAGCACCCGGCGTACAGCAGCGCACGCTGCGTCGGTACGGCCGCGGGCGAGGGAGAGCAGGGCGTGCGCGGGTTGTGGGTCGTGGCCGAGGCCGACTGCCTGCTCGAACGCTTCCTCGGCTGCGTCATACTGGCCACGGATGCGCAGCAGCTCACCCTTTTCTGCGAAGGCCAGGCCCGCGGCGGCTGGGGTGCCCGCCGCCACGTAGCGCGCGACGGCGCCGTCGAGCTCGGCGATGGCCTGCTCGAAGGCACCCCGCACCCGCATCACCTGGGCGCGGTGGACCGCGCACTGACCGGTGAAAGGCACCAGCCCCGCCTGGGCGCCGCACCAGGTGGTCAGCGCCGTCGTCCACTGCGCCACTCTGTCGAAATCCGAGATCTCCTGGCAGGCCTCGATCAGGGAGCAGTAGGTGTGCCCGGCGAAGATGGGCGACACCTCGCCCGTCGTCACGCCAACCATGGCCTCGTCGAGCAATCGCACGCCCTCCGGCACCCGACCCAGGTAGAGCAGACACCGCCCTTGCGCCATCAGGCCGGCCGCGAGCAGGTCCCCGTCACCGAAGCGCCTGCCGTACGACGTGAGGGTGGCGGCCTCGTCGAGTCCGGTGACCTGGTCGCCGCCGAGGATGTGGCCGAGCATCCGGAAGAAGAGGACGTATCCATGCTCGACGGTGTCCTGTTCAAAGGCCTCGAGGAGTCGCTCGGCGCGCGAGATCCAACCGCTCGCGACCGCATACTCGCCGCGGTCCGTCAGCGTCATCGCCAGCCAGAAGGCGGACCGGACCGCGCCATGCTGGTCGCCGGACTCGAGGTGTGCCTCGTGCGCCCGCTGGAGTGCCTGGATGCAGTCGTTGTGACGGCCGGCGAGAAATGCAGCGGTGGCGAGATCGGCGAAGTCGGCGGCCCGGAGCGCATCGCTCCCGGCCGCCGAGAGACCCTCGTACGCGGAGACCCAGTCGCGGCGATCGAACGCCTCACGCGCCCGCAGCAGTTCCTCGACGACGTCCACGAAGCCTCACCTCGTAGCGAGCATAGAGCGGTCAGACAGCCTGGTGCTGCCTTCCCGGCGCCTTCACCCGGTCACCAATCCGGCGCGCCACGTACTCTGCGTCTCGGCCGATGCCCGGGAACACCATCGAGCTGAACGCATACTGGAACGCCAGGCCGCAGAAGAACAACCCGGGCACCTGGTCGACCACGCCGCGCATCTCCACGGGCCAGCCGTCCCCGCCGACCACCGGAAGCTTGATCCAGTCGAAGACCTGGCGGAAGCCGGTTGCCCAGACGACGTTGGTGACCGACACGACGGTGCCATCCTCGAGCAGCGGCATGCCGTCTTGGACCCCGACCATGCGGCACGTGTGCCGCTCGACGCCGCGCGCGGTGAGGTCCTCGCGGTGGACCCGGATCATCGGGCCCCCGTGCGCCCGCACCTCGTGGAACTCCTTGCGTCCCATCGGGGTACGCCGGGTGAGAATGTGCCGCCACGCGAAGACGACCACTGGGAAGATGAACTTCGCCCTTCTCTGCTCGGGCTTGAACGGCAGCTGGCCGGGGTCCCGCCCGCACAGCGTGATCGGGTTGGTCTGCGCGGCTTCGTAGGCGATGTCCGTGCCGGAGTGTGAGGCGCCCACCACGAGGACCGGTCCGGGCTGGAGGTCGTCGGGGCGGTGGTACTCACTTGAGTGCAGCTGGCGGACCGTCGGGTCGAGTTGGTGGTCGAACTCCGGGATGTTTGGCGTCTGCCCGAAGGTGCCGGTCGCCACGACCACGTTCTCGCAGGTGATCGTGTTGTCGCCAATGCTCAGCTCGAAGCCGCCGTCGGCCCGCTGTTCCAGGGCGTCGACCCGGGTGCTCATCCGCACCGGCAGGTCGAACTTCAGTGCGTAGCTCTCGAGGAAGGCGGCCACCTCGTCCTTGTGGGGGAACGTCCAGGGGGCGGCCGGGAAGGGCATGCCGGGGAGGCCGTCGTACCTCGCCGGACTGTAGAGCCGCAGGGTGTCCCAGTGCCGACGCCAGTTGTCGCCGATCCGGGCGTTGCTGTCGAGCACGACGCAGGCGCGGTCCTGCTTCGTCAGGTGGTAGGCCATGGACAGGCCGGCTTGGCCGGCTCCTATGATCACGGTCTCGATGTGTTCGGTGGACATGGTTCCTCCTACTGTCGGGTGATGCTCCGACGCTAGGAAGAACGCAGCGTTCACCGCGTCGGGCAAGATGCCCAACTGGTTTGGCCACATGGGTGGGTTGACCCATCCAGCAGACGGCGTCCAGTCCGGTGCTCGTGTGCCGAAGCCGGCGATCAGCCAGACTCTCACCGGTCGAGTCGGTGTCAGTGACGAGCAGCTCCAGCGGCTGCCTGGGGCGAAACTCCTGACCCAGCAGTCAGGACACAGCTTCGACGAGGTCGCGGGCACTGACCTCAGGTGCGTCCGTCAACGCGGCGACCACGTCGTCGACCAGTGTCGCGTCCGCTTCGGTGACCAGCCCGCGCGCCACCAGCACGGTGTCTCCTCTGGAGACGGCGACCACCGACATCTCCTCGAAGTCGGCCCTCATCACGCCGGCGCTCTCCGAGCAGTCACTGCCCTCCTCGTAGGCGATGCCTCGGCACAGGGCGCCGTCGGGTGCTCGCTGTTCCGAGACCGTGTAGACGTAGCCGTCGTCGTCATAGCTCAGGACGACCTCGCTCCCCTCCACCAGCTTCACCGCCACGGGGACCTCGCCCCGGATCTCGGGCAGATGGAGCGCCAGCCCGCTTCTCTCGAGGTCAGCGACGACCTCGGAGTCCACGTCCTGGCCGCAGCCGACGGCGACGACCAGGAACGCAAGGACCCCCACCAGTGCCACGACGGGCCCCTTCGAACGATGCATGGGTGCCAGGGTAGGTGCCCCGAGCCCGGCGGGTACGGTACGCAGCATGGTCGGATCGATCCTCGGCAACCGCGTCCTTCGGGTCGAGGACCCGGAGCTCCTCACCGGGCGCGGCACCTACGTCGACGATCTGCGGATTCCGGGCACCGTGCAGGCCATCTTCGTGCGCAGCCCCTTCGCGCACGCCCGGATCCTCTCCATCGACACCAGTGAGGCCGAGCGTGCCTCGGGCGTGCTGGCCGTGCACACGGTCGAGACGCTCGGCACCAAGCCGGTGCCACCGTTCGCGACGGTCAACGCCAAGGTGCAGCATGCGGCGCTGGCCCACGGCGTCGTGCGCTACGTGGGTGACCCGGTCGCGCTGGTGCTGGCCGAGACCAGGGCGCAGGCGGTCGATGCCGCCGAGCTGGTCGACATCGACTACGACGAGCTGCCCGTGGTCGTCGACATGGAAGCGGCGCTGGCTCCCGACGCGCCGCTGCAGTTCCCCGAGCTGGGGTCCAACATCGCCGCGTCCGTGCGGGCGATCCACCCCGACGATGCGGGTGACGTGCTTCAGGGCGCGGACCTCGTGGTGCGGGCCCGGATCGAGAACCACCGCATCGCCACCGCTCCGATCGAGGGCAACGCGATCCTGGTCGACCCCCGACCGGCAGACGGCATGGCCCTGACGGCGTACGTCGCCACCCAGCAGCCGCACCTGGCGCGCGGCCTGATCGCGAAGTACACCAGCCTCGACAAGGGCCAGGTGCGCGTGGTCACCCCGCACGTCGGCGGCGCCTTCGGCGGCAAGGCCGGCATCTCCTACACCCACGGCGCCATCGTGGCGGCCGCACGGGCGCTCGGTCGGCCGGTCGCGTGGACCGAGACCCGCAGCGAGGCGATGATCTCGATGCACGGCCGCGGCCAGGTGCAGTTCGCCGAGCTCGGCCTGAGTCGCGAGGGCAGGATCGTCGGGCTGCGGGCCCGCAACATCGGTGACTGCGGCGCCTACGCCGGCTTCGGAGGCTCGCTGGTGCTCGGTCCGACGCACATCATGGCCCAGGGTCCCTACGAGATCCCGAGGATCGACTTCTCCGGCATCGCCGTGATGACGAACACCGCGCCGATGGGGGCGTTCCGTGGGGCCGGCCGGCCCGAAGCGACCGCGATGCTGGAGCGGCTGCTCGACCTGGCAGCAGCCGAGCTGGGTCTGGCCCCGGAGGAGCTCCGCCGACGCAACCTGATCCCGAAGGACGCCTTCCCCTACACGACGCGCACCGGACTCCGCTATGACACCGGCGACTACGAGCTGGCGCTCGACGCGGCCCTCGAGGCGGCCGACGTCGACAGCCTCCGCGCGGAGCAGCGGCGACGTCGAGAGGCCGGGGAGGTCAAGCAGCTCGGGATCGGGGTGTCGAGCTATGTCGAGATCACCGGGTTCGGCGGCAAGGAGCTCGGCAGCGTGCGGATCGAGCCGGACGGTGCGGTGGTCGTCATGTCCGGCACCTCTGCCCACGGGCAGGGCCACGCCACCTCGTTCGCGATGATCGTGGCCGACCGTCTCGGCGTCCCGATGGAGTCGATCACCTACGTGCAGTCCGACACCGCCGCTGTCCCGACCGGGGGCGGCACGGGCGGATCCCGGTCGCTGCAGCTCGGCGGCAGCGCCGTGGCGGCCGCGGCCCGCGACGTACGCGAGCAGGCGATCGCCTTCGCCGCCGAGTTGCTCGAGGCGTCACCGGGAGACCTCGAGGTGACCGACACCGGCCTCCGCGTCGCGGGGGTGCCGACCCCGTCCGTGAGCTGGAGCGCCCTGGGAGCTGAGGCCGCCGAGCGTGGTGTGTCCCTCCGTGCCGACCTAGACGTGCCGCAGGACGGCGCCACCTTCCCGTTCGGCGCGCACGTCTCGGTGGTCGAGGTGGACACCGAGACCGGCCATGTCGTCCCGGTGAGGCACGTCGCCGTCGACGACTGCGGGCGGATCCTCAACAGCACGATCGTCACCGGCCAGCAGCACGGGGGCATCGCCCAGGGCATCTCGCAGGCACTCTGGGAGCAGTTCGTGTACGACGACGCCGGGCAGCCGCTCACGTCGACCTTCGCCGACTACCAGATGCCGACCAGTGCCGACACCATCAGCTTCGAGGCCTTGAACACCGAGACCCCGACCGACCTCAACGAGCTGGGGGCGAAGGGCATCGGCGAGTCCGGCACCTTGGGCTCGACGCCGGCGGTGCAGAGCGCTGTCGTCGACGCGCTGAGTCACCTGGGTGTCCGCCACCTCGACATCCCGTGCACCCCCGAGCGGGTCTGGCGTGCCATCCAGGCAGCCACCGAAGGGCGGGCGTACGACCCGTGGCGCGAGCCGCCGGCGGCGTTCGACGCCCTCGAGGCTGCCCGCGGGCCAGCCGACGGCGGCGTCGAGATCTAGGCAGCAGGACCGTCTGAGGCCCAGGGCGTCCGGAACACCGTCAGGCTGCCGAGGTCGACGGCCTCGAGGAACCGGCCCGGTGTTTGGCGCTGACGCGCCTGTCCAGCCTCCGGCTCGTCCAGTCGCGCAACGGCCCGACCAGGCACTGGCTGCTGGTCCACACGAAGATGCCGACCGGCACGAGGCGCGATCTCGGTGTGTTCGTTCACTGCGTCCTCCGTGCGTCTTCGTTGAGATCGACTAGTACCCAGACGCACCCGGACGTACTCAAGATCGTCACGCGCGGAGCAGCCACGCTCGACAGGAGTCGGAACACGCTCGATAGGTACGTCCGCGTGCGACAAAGTCAGCTCGCCACCGTGCCTTGACAACGAGCGAGCGCACGGCGCATGCTCCTTATCATGTTAGGCAATCCTACTCGTGATCGGACAGCCGAACGTCGTGAGGCGACTCGGCGGGAGATCGTCGATGCCGCCTGGGCGGTGGCTCAGGACAAGGGGCTGGCCGACATCACCCTGCGAGACGTCGCAGAGCGGGTGGGCATGCGGGCGCCGTCCCTCTACTCCCACTTCGCGTCCAAGCACGCGATCTACGACGCCATGTTCGGGCAGGCCTGGGCCGACTACGAACAGGTCGCGCGAGCCGACCTGGCGAGGCTGCCCGAGAGTCCGAGGGAGATGGTGCGTCGCGTCGGTCGGGTGTTCTTCGACTACGCGGTCGCCAACCCCGCGCGACACCAGCTCATGAACCAGCGCACGATTCCGGGTTTCGAGCCCAGCCCGGATTCCTACGCCCCCGCAGTCCGGGTCCTCGAGCAGGGACGGCAGGTCTTCGTCGACCGCTGCTCCGTCGACTCGGTCGACTACGACATCTGGGTCGCGATGATCGGCGGCCTCATCAACCAACAGCTCGCCAACGACCCCGGCGGCACGCGATGGTCGGCCCTGCTGGACCGCGCCGTGGAAGTGTGGGCCGACGGCGTAGGACTCCCTGGAGCACCTCATGACCACTGAGACCACCACCTGGCCCGGCTCCGCCGTCGTCCGACCCGCCCTCGAGCGCGGGACCGCGATGCGGCTGGCCGAGACCGAATACCAGCGAGTGACCGCCGCCGTCGTCGACCTCCAGCTCACCGACTGGGCCAAGCCCACCGTCTGCTCCGCATGGGACGTGCGCCAACTGGTCGCCCACGTCGTCGGGATGGCGGCGTTCGCCTCGAGCCCGGTGGAGATGGCCCGTCAGCTGAGAGCGGCCAAGGCCCGGCAGCAGGCGGGCCAGGCGCTCGTCGATGCCCAGACCGCCGTCCAGGTCGAGCAGCGCGAGCGCCGAGGAGTCGACGAGCTCTGTGCTGAGCTGCGCCGGATCGGCCCCCGCGCGGCCAGAGGTCGTCGCCGTACGCCGAGCCTGGTACGCCGACTGCGGCTGCCCGATCCGCAGGTCGTCAACGGCGCGCCCGAGACCTGGAGCATCGGCTTCCTCGTCGACGTGATCCTCACCCGCGACCCGTGGATGCACCGGATCGACCTTGCCCAGGCAACGGGCCGGACGCCCTTGCTGACGGCGGACCACGACGGCGTCATCGTCGCCGACGTCGTCGCCGAGTGGGCCCGCCGGCACGGCCGCCCGCACCGACTGGAGCTGACCGGCGCTGCCGGTGGACGTTGGAGCTCGGGCTCCGACGGCGATGCGATCGTGATGGACGCCGTCGACTTCTGCCGGCTCGTCTCCGGCCGACCTGGGCCGGACCAGGTCAGCCCTTCGGGGCTCCTCGCCACCCAGGTCCCGTTCTAACGCGCTCGAGCCCCATCGCGAAACACGTTGCCGCTGCCCGACGGCAGGTCCTACCGTTGTGCTGAGAGCAGCAGCCCACTGGACCGGTGGAGAAGCCATGTCGTACGCCTCGGGAGTGCAGCAGCGCCGCACGGTCGACGTCCCGCGCACGATCTTCTTCGCGACCCTGGCCGGTGTGATGGGCTGGGTCACCAACACCGTGATCGCGTTCGTCACCGAGTGGTCCGGTCGACTGTCCTGGCTCGTCGTTCCACCCGCGATGGTGCTGGCCGGCGTCATCGCCGCCCTCGCGACGGCGAAGGTGGACACCTACTACCCCACCCGCTCGTCGGGCCGGCACCCGCAACCGACCCCCGGCGGGGCGCCGATCCCGTCGCGTGCCCGCCTCCCGTTCGGAGTGTCGCTGGTGGTCGCTGCGCTGGTGATCGGGGTCGCCGGCCTGGGGATCACGGTGGGCGTCAGGTACGCCGTCGGCTGGATGACGGGCGACGAGCCCGGCGAGGACAGACTGGTGAGGGCGGTGACCGCCAGCGACGAGGGGCTGTCGCTCACGGTCGAGGAGGTCGTGCAGACGCGCCATTTCACCCGGGTCACCGTGCGGGTGGACAGTGCCGTGCCGCATTCGATCACCCTTCCGGTCTTCAACAACGCCACCCTGGTGTCGGGGCGCGGGGACGCCATCGAGGCCGATGCGTTCCGCAGCGACTGGTCCGACTCGGTGGCGCCCGGGACCACCCAGCGCGGCGTCATCGTGTTCTCCGGCCACCTCGCCGACCAGGTCACGTCCGCCCGCCTCAGCTTCGCCACGATCTTCGGCGCGGGGTTCGAGGGTCCGCAGAGCATGACGGTGCCGAAGCTGCGCCTGAGACCACCGTCCTCGTGACCTGGCAACGACCCTAGGCCAGGGTCGCTCTGGGAGTCGGTGACACGAAGGGACCGGTCCAGACAGAGGGAGGGGATCCAGGGGTTGCTCTGGGGTGGCTGGTCTAAACCAGCAGTGCGAACGTGGATGGCACCCACTCCCGACCCTTTCCTGGGGGAAGTATGAAGTTGTCACGCGTCACCGTCGCCGCGGCGGGGGCCTGCGCCCTCGTGCTCGCCGTACCCACGTCGGCCCCGGCCTCGCCGGTCGTCTCGGATCCCATCGTGTCGGGGCTGCTCGCCCCGCTCCAGTTCGATCTCGGCCACCACGGCAAGATCTACGTCGCCCAGTCGTTCTCCGGCACCTTGACCCGGGTCAACAGGGACGGCACCACCGTGGACCTCCTGACCGAACCCATGGGGATCGACGCCGTCGCGTCGGGCCGCCGTGGCGTCGCCTACAGCACCACCGACTTCACCGAAGGAGCCCGGTCGTCGCTGCTGAAGCTCCGCAAGCACGACGGGACCGTGAGGACCGTCGCCGACCTGTGGCCCTACGAGGTGGCGCACAACCCCGATGCCCGCAACACCTACGGGTTCCTCGACCTGTCCGAGGAGTGCGCCGCGGAGGTGGACGCTTTGCCACCGCCCGCCGAGGGCCCACCGGTGACCGGTGAGCCCTACACCGGGATCGAGGACTCCCACCCCTACGCGCTCGCCAACGACGGGCACGGAGGGTGGTACGTCGCCGACGCGGGCATCAACGCGATCATGCACGTCGGCAAGTGGGGCCGCATCTCCACGGTCGCGGTGCTGCCGCCGCAGCCGGTGGAGGTGACCGCGGAGGCGGCCGCGACGCTCGGCATGCCGGAGTGCACGGTGGGCTCCACGTACGCCTTCGAGCCGGTCCCGACCGACGTCGAGGTGGCCAGGAACGGCAAGCTGGTCGTCAGCCTGCTCCCGGGCGGACCCGAGGACCCGAGCCTCGGCGCCCGCGGATCGGTCTACAGGATCACGCCCGGTCACGCTCGGCACTGGAAGCACAGCAAGGTCAGGCTCGTCGCCGGGGGCTTCCTGGGCGCCACCAACGTGGCTCTCGGCCACCGCGGCCGGATCTACGTCGCCGAGTTGTTCGGTGCGAAGGTCTCGGTGATCAAGCACGGTCGGGTGTCCACGCTCGCAGAGCTGCCCAACCCGGCGGGGGTGGAGTACAGGCACGGCAAGGTCTACGTGTCCTACGACGTGTTCCCGCCGGAGGCGGCGCCGCCGGACGGCAAGATCGCCACGATCAGGGTGGGACGACACCACCACTGACCGACCTGGGTGCCGATCTGGCGCGACTGGACCGCTGTCTGGTTCAGTCGCGCCAGAACAGGTGATGGACCACGCCGTCGGGGCGGGGTACGACGTCGTGCTGGTAGCGGTCGAGGAGCTCGTCGGGGGAGCTCCACAGCCGCGATCCGCCGCCGAGCTCCACGGGGGCGACGGCGACGTGGAGCGTGTCGACGAGGCCCGCGTCGAGGAACTGCCGCACGGTGTCGGCCCCACCTCCGAGTCGGACGTCCTTGCCGTCCGCTGCTGCGAGCGCGAGCTCGAGCACCGTCGCGGGGTCGCCGCTGACGAAGTGGAAGGTGGTGTCCGACAGGGTGAACGAGGGTCGTGCGTGGTGGGTCATCACGAAGACCGGAGTGTGGAACGGCGGCTCGTCGCCCCACCAGCCCTGCCACTCGTGGTCGGCCCAGGGGCCGCGCTGGGGGCTGAACTTGTTGCGGCCCATGATCTCGGCGCCGATGTTGCGGTGGAAGTCACGCACGAGGTAGTCGTCGATGCCGCGGCTGCCGCCGGGGTCGGTGCGGTTGGGCCAGCTCGCCGTGGCCCCCGCCCAGCCCATCATCTGCCAGGGGTCGGCGTGGCCGAAGGGACGTTCCAGGCTCTGGCCCTCGCCCGCGGCGTACCCGTCGGTCGACACGGCGAAGTTGTGAACCCTCACCAGCTGCGTCATTGCTGCTCCTCACGAGGTTGCGGTCGTAGCCCCGGGCCACCGAGACCCAGCCGAACCTATCGGGCCGTCGACGGCTCCACTAGGCAGGCACTCCGTCCGAGCTGGGCGAGTGCCCCCAGCGAGCCATGGCCGGTGTCGCGAGAACGCCGTGCAGGAGCACCGAGGCCACGATCGTGAACGACACGGTCGACCACATCCAGTCGCTGCCGAGCTCCGGCGCGTGGCCGGCCGCGTAGGCGAGGTAGTAGAGCGAGCCGATGCCACGCACGCCGAAGAACGCCATCGTGACCAGCTCGCCGCGCGAGGCGTTGTCGGTGGAGCCCGGCAGGAGGGCCAGCAGCCCGGCGGCCGGCCGGATGACCAGGAGCAGGGCCAGCCCGATGCTCGCCCCGCGCCAGTCGAGCGCGCCGAGGAGGCCACGGGTCAGTGCGATGCCCAGGACCAGCAGGACGAACAACGTCAGCAGGCGCTCCAGTCGCTCGGCCACCTCGTGCATCGCCACGTGGTAGTCGTGAGCGCGCTCCGCCGAGCGGAAGGTCATCGCGCAGGTGAACACGGAGAGGAACCCGTAACCGCCGGCGACCTGGCCGACGCCGTACGCCGCCACCAGCGCGGCCAGCGCCAAGAGTGACTCGCCGCGCTCCGCCACCCGCAGGGAGCGACTGCTGGACCGGAACGCCACCAGCGCGAGCACGCGGCCGATCAGGACCCCGGCCGCAACGCCGAGCAGCACCTTGCCGACGACGTACCAGCCGATCCACTCCAGCCACCAGTGGCTCACCGCTCCTTGGGTGGCCAGCAGGATGGCGGCGTAGACGAAGGGGAAGGTCAGCCCGTCGTTCAGGCCGGCCTCCGAGGTGAGGGTGAACCTCACCTCGTCCTTCTCGTCGATCTCGAGGTCATCGGCCTGGTCGCCGGCCTGGTCGCCGGTCTGGTCGCCGGTCTGGGGGCCGGCCACCTGGACGTCCGAGGCCAGCACCGGGTCGGTCGGTGCGAGGACGGCGCCCAGCAGGAGCGCCACCGGAGCAGCCAGTCCGAGCGCCCCGCCGAGGAGTGCGACCGCCACGATGCACACCGGCATCGCGATGGCGAGCAGCCGCCAGGTGCGGGCCCATCGGCGCCAGCTGGACAGCCGACGAAGGTCCAGCGGCCGGTCGATCGCCAGGCCGACACCCATCAGCGCTACCAGCACCACCAGCTCGGTGACGTGCTCGATGACGGCCCGGTTGTCCTGGGGGTCGAGCGGCAGCCCGTCGGGCAAGGGGGTGAGCCCGATGGCCATGCCCACACCGATCAGCACGATGGGTGCGGAGATCGCCCACCGGTGCAGGAGGTCCGGCAGCACGATGGCCAGCAGCAGGCTCCCACCCGCCACCAGGTAGACCAGGTCAGCGGTCACGAATCGGTCCAGGCCACGACAGGGCAGTACCCGCCGTACGCCGGAACACGCGCGGTGACGTCGTCAGGTCTCAGTCGGCGGCCGGACTGCCGGTGCTGCGGGAGTATTCCGCCGGGCCGAACACGACCACGACGGCGAAGTCCTCGATGATGTCGACGAAGCGGTGCTCCTCGCCCGCGGGCACGAAGGCGACGTCCCCGGGTCCCATCGGCGCACTCCCGCTCGGGGTCCACAGGGTGGCCCGCCCGCGGGTCACGACGTAGATCTCGTCCTCGGTGTGGGGCGTCTGGGGATCGGAGCCTCCGGCGGGCAGCGAGTAGGTGCCGCAGCTGAGATCCGGCACCTCGAGGTGCTCTTCCCAGTGGGTGCTGGTGGTGGCGACATAGGTTCCGGCGCCGGCGAGGAGCTTCATGGTCCTGATCGTAGGGGGAGGCTACGTCTCGGGCTGGTCCTTGGTCAGGTGGAGCAGCCAGTCCTTGCCGGTGTGGATGAGCGCGTAGCGGCGTACGCCGTGCTCGCCGTGCAGCTGGAAGACGAAGCGGCGCTCGGTGCGGTCCAGCAGGGTCCACGTGCCGTGGTCCGCGATGCTCTTGTGCTCGTCGGTGTACGTCGCGTGGTCGAGGTCATGGTCGGACACCGCCACCGCGAGTCGGTCGTGGCGGCTGCTGGTGGGCAGGCCCCTCGGGACCGCCCACGAGCGGAGTACGCCGTCCTCCTCGAGACGCAGGTCGAAGTGCGGACTCGGCTTGCGGTGGTCGTGCAGGACGAACACGTGGTCTGGCACGCACCCATCCAACCCGAGGCGTGGGGATGAGGAAACGGCCCCGCCAGTGGCGGGG
>CZKA01000016.1_pt1 | contig 170933 bp, 144 predicted proteins | sample 1657991 | NCBI WGS metagenome assembly CZKA01 (sample SAMEA3501708, study PRJEB10268) | metagenome | biome: nitrite-oxidizing laboratory bioreactor; material: liquid mineral medium | place: Austria | collected 2011-12-21
GGCTCGGTCGACGATCTCCGGGTCACACCCATCTGGGAGTTCCTCGACCGCGCGGACGATCACAGCCGCCTGCTCCAGCACCAGGTCACCAGCCGCCAACGCATCACGCACCAACTCGTGCTCGCCATCCAAGGCGACAGCGAGCCGCACCTTGGTATGCGCCTCCCGCCGGGTCACCTGGGCGGCGTGGGCCCACCACGCCGCCGCCGAGGTCGCCCCGGTGGGCTCCTCGACCCCGACCCGCTCCGCGTGGGCGGCGACCCGCAGCTCCAGCTCAGCGACCTGAGCAGCCAGCCGGGTCACCTCCACCAACGTCGAGGCCGTCTCCGTCGCCCCCATCGACCACAACGGCACCTCGACCAACCCCGACAGCGACGCACGCAACGACCCAACAGCACGCGTCACCACGTGCTGCTGATCGGAGGAGGCCATCGCTGTCATGCCACCAACCCAACCGCTGGGTACCGACACTTTCCGGTCCTTGCGACGGCGGCATGTGGAAAGCGGGATCGATGCGCTTCAGCTCACGGCTCCGCGAGAGTCAGGTCGACGTTGCGAAGCCGGCCTCGCCCATCCGCGGCGAGGACGAGAGCGAAGTCGCCGGCGCAGGTTCGCCAGCGAACGACAGGCAACAGGGTGGCACTGAGGTCGTCGATGGACACCACCGGCCCACCGCCCGGCGGCCTCCTCGATCTCGTGTCGCTACGCGAGTGTGACGCTCGACGCGCGTGATCGGTTGTCCGGAGCCGCTCCCCGCTGGCGCAGGAGGCTTCGCCCGCGGGGCACAATGGCGGACGTTGTGGAGATCTCCTACCCCGCCCAGTTGCCGGTCAGCGCGCGCCGTGAGGACATCGCGGCGGCCATCCGCGACCACCAGGTCGTCATCGTGGCCGGCGAGACGGGCTCGGGGAAGACCACCCAGCTGCCCAAGATCTGCCTGGAGCTCGGCCGTGGCGCCGGCGGGCCTGGCGGCCAGCTGATCGGACACACCCAGCCGCGCCGGATCGCGGCCCGCTCGGTCGCCGAGCGGATCGCCGAGGAGCTGAAGACCGAGCTCGGGGACGTGGTCGGCTACCAGGTCCGGTTCACCGACCGTACGTCGAAGTCCAGCCGCGTCAAGCTGATGACCGACGGCATCCTGTTGGCCGAGCTCCAGCGCGACCGCATGCTCCGGCGCTACGACACGATCATCATCGACGAGGCTCACGAGCGCAGCCTGAACGTCGACTTCCTGCTGGGCTACCTGAAGGGACTGCTGCCTCGGCGGCCCGACCTCAAGCTCATCATCACCTCCGCCACGATCGACCCGGAACGGTTCGCCCAGCACTTCGCCGACCGTGAGGGCCGACCGGCGCCCATCATCGAGGTGTCCGGTCGCACCTATCCGGTGGAGATCCGCTACCGGCCGCTGGTCGAGCTGGCCGAGGAGGACGACGAGGGCGAGCCCGTCGTACGCGACCAGACCGAGGCCATCGTCGACGCCGTACGAGAGCTGATCCCGGAGGGCCCCGGCGACCTCCTGGTGTTCCTGCCCGGCGAGCGCGAGATCCGCGACACCGCCGACGCCCTGAACGACTTCGCCCAGTCTGACCGGCGCTCCTCACTCGAGGTCGTGCCGCTCTACTCACGGCTCTCGGCGGCCGAGCAGCACAAGGTGTTCAGCAGCCACCAGGGGCGTCGGGTCGTGCTGGCCACCAACGTGGCCGAGACGTCGCTGACGGTGCCCGGGATCCGCTACGTCGTCGACACGGGAGTGGCCAGGATCAGTCGCTACTCGGTGCGCACCAAGGTGCAGCGCCTGCCCATCGAGGCGATCAGCCAGGCCAGCGCCAACCAACGGTCGGGTCGCTGCGGGCGGGTCGAGGCGGGCATCGCCATCCGGCTCTATGCCGAGGAGGACTTCACGGGGCGCCCCGAGTTCACCGAGCCGGAGATCCTGCGCACCAACCTGGCCAGCGTCATCCTGCAGATGACCGCGCTCGGGCTCGGCGACGTCGGCAGGTTCCCCTTCGTCGAGCCTCCGGACAAGCGCAACGTCGCGGCCGGAGTCCAGCTGCTCGAGGAGCTCGGTGCACTGGTCTCGACAGGCGCGACCACCGAGGCGCGCTCGGGTGGGCCACGCCTGACCAAGCTCGGACGTCGCCTGGCGCGGCTGCCGATCGACCCGAGGCTCGGACGGATGGTGCTGGAGGCCGAGCGGCTCGGCTGTGTGCGCGAGGTCATCGTGATCGCTGCGGCGCTGAGCCTGCAGGACCCCCGGGAACGGCCGGCGGAGTTCCAGGCGCAGGCAGACCAGCAGCATGCCCGGTTCAAGGCAGAGAACAGCGACTTCCTGACCTGGCTGAACCTGTGGCGCTACCTGCGTGAGCAGCAGCGAGAGCTGAGCTCGAGCGCCTTCCGACGGATGTGCAAGAAGGAGTTCCTCAACTACCTCCGCGTCCGGGAGTGGCAGGACTTCGAGTCCCAGCTGCGCCAGGTGTGCCGCGAGATGAAGATCGACGTGGGCAAGGGCGGCCTCGACGCGGTTGAGGACTCCGACGGGATCCACCAGGCGCTGCTGTCGGGGCTGCTGTCCCACATCGGACTCCTCGAGGAGCGCGCCAAGTCCCCGACCGGTGAACGTCGGGCCATGCGCGAGTACCTCGGCGCGCGGGGGGCTCGCTTCGCGATCTTCCCCGGCAGCGGACTGCGCGGGAAGAACCCGCAGTACGTCATGGCCGGAGAGCTCGTCGAGACCTCGCGGTTGTGGGCGCGGCAGAACGCCGCGATCAAGCCCGAGTGGGCCGAACGGCTCGGCGGCCCCCTGGTCAAGCGCACCTACTCCGAACCGCACTGGTCGAAGAAGCGGGCCTCGGTGATGGCCTACGAGCGAGCCACGTTGTACGGCGTGACGCTGGTCGCCGACCGCCTGGTCTCCTACGGCCGGATCGACCCGGCGCTCAGTCGGGAGCTGTTCATCCGCCACGCCCTCGTCTACGGCGAGTGGCACACCCAGCACCGGTTCTACGCGACCAACCTGGCCCTGCTCGAACAGGCCGAGGAGCTCGAGCACCGGGCCCGCCGCCGCGACATCGTGGTCGACGAGCACACCTTGTTCGACTTCTACGACCAGCGGGTCGGTCAGGACGTCGTCAGCGGGGCGCACTTCGACCAGTGGTGGAAGCAGGAACGCCGCCAGCATCCCGAGCTGTTGACCTTCGACCCGTCGATGCTCACCCACGACACCGCCGGCGAGGTGCGCGCCCACGACTACCCCGAGGTCTGGCAGGCGGGCGGCGGCAACGAGGGGCTGACCTTCCCGATCAGCTATCACTTCGAGCCCGGCGCCACCGATGACGGCCTCACCATCGACGTTCCTGTCGCGACGCTCAACCGGGTCGGGGCCGAGGACTTCTCCTGGGTCGTCCCGGGCCTGCGCGAGGAGCTGGTGACGGCCCTGATCCGCAGCCTGCCGAAGCACCTGCGGGTCAACTTCGTGCCGGCGCCCAACAAGGCCCGCGAGTTCCTGGCCGCGGTCCCGGCGGGGGAGGAGCCGCTGCTCACCGCCCTGACCCGCTACTTCCGCGGCACGACCGGGATCGTCGTACCCACCGACGCCTGGGACTGGACGAAGGTCCCCGAGCACCTCCGCCCGACCTTCCGTGTGCTGGACGACACCGGCACGGAGCAGGCCCGGGGCAAGGACCTCGAAGGTCTGAAGGAACCGCTGCGGCCGACGTTCGCGAAGGCGATGGCCGAGGTGGCAGCCGACACCGGGCGCTCGGTCACCGGCCAGACGACGTGGACCTTCGGCACCATCGAGGCCTCCTTCACCCAGACCCGGGCCGGTCACGAGGTGCGCGGCTTCCCGGCCCTCGTCGACGAGGGCGACACCGTCGGCCAGCAGGTGTTCGGCTCGGAGGAGGAGGCGGCGGCGCGGCACCGGCTCGGCGTACGCCGACTCGTGCTGCTGGGGCTGCGCACCGACCCGGTGAAGGCGATCCTCGACGGCCTCTCCAACGCCGACAAGCTCGCGCTGGCCGGTTCGCCGTACCCCACTGTGTCCGACCTGCTCGCCGACTGCCGCGCCGCCGCCGTCCAGGCCGTCGTCGACGCGCGGCCGGTCGCCCGCGACCACGCGGCGTACGACGAGCTCCTGGTCGCCGCCGGCACCGACCACGAGGGCCAGGTGCGCAGCGTGCTCGCCGACACGATGCGGGCGCTCCAGGCCTGGCGACACACCGACCGGCTGCTGTCGGGTCGGGCTGACCTGAGCACCCTGCCCGCGCTGAGCGACATGAAGTCCCAGCTGGCCAGACTGTTCGGGCGGGGCTTCGTCTCCGACGCGGGCACCGTCCAGCTCCGGCGCCTGGCGGTCTACTGCCAGGCCATCGACCACCGTCGTGAGCGGCTCGACGCGCAGGTCGGCCGCGACCGCCAGCTCATGGACCAGCTGTCCGACCTGCAGGAAGCGTGGCTGCATCGGGTCCAGGCGTTGCCGGAGGGCCGTCCGCCGGGGGCCGACCTGACCAGGGTGCGCTGGATGCTGGAGGAGTACCGCGTCTCGCTGTTCGCCCAGCATCTCGGCACGGCATACGCCGTGAGTGACGCGCGGATCCGTCGTAGCCTGAGCGCGTGACCAGAGCACACCACCGGCCGATGACTCCGGGAGTCAAGCATTTCGAGTCGATCGTCGGCGGCACCGACCCCGCGCTCGTGAGCGAGGCGGCCGACCGTGCGGCCATGCTCCTGGTCCGCGGCGCTCGCGACAGCGCGGACGACGGGGTCGCGCAGCGGGTGCTGCGACTGGCCGAGACGGAGGGGCTGGAGACGCTCGCCGACGTGTGGTCGGGGTCGCCGGCCGACTCGCTGGCCGGCTGTCTGTTCCGCCTCTACGTGCTGCGCGCCTGGGTGTACGCCGACCCGCTGCTGGCCTCGGCCCAGTTCGAGGCGGGCCGCTCCAGCGCGCAGTTCGCCCGCGTGGTGGCCGGGGTGGCCGACCCGCCCGGCACCGAGCAGCTGCAGGCGATGGCCGACGAGGTGCTGCTGGGGATCGCCCAGGGCGAGTTCGCCGACGTACTCCTGCGGGCGTCGGCGTTCGCCCGGGTGGTCGCGGCCGGACGCGCCGTTCGCGGCGAGCCCGACGCGGTGCCGATGCTGACCCTGGCCGAGCAACTCGAGTCGGCTGCTCACCTCGAACTCGGCACCGGGCTGGCCTGAGGCCACTACACTGAGTGAGCACGCCGGATCGTGGCAGCCCCGGGTCCCACAATTAGCCGCTACGAGCGGCCACGCGCCGTGAGGCGCTCCCGATCCGGCGTGCAACTACCCTCGGTCGCATGACGATCTCCTACTCCCCGTCGCCGGACGGCGAGCCCGACCCCGGTGAGGTGGTCTGGGCCTGGGTTCCCTATGAAGAGGACGCCACCGAGGGCAAGGACCGACCGGTCCTCGTGATCGGCCGCGACGGCGACGAGTGGCTGGCGCTGCAGCTCACCAGCAAGGACCACGACCGTGACGCCGCCCAGGAGGCGGCCGAGGGGCGGTTCTGGATGGATGTCGGCACGGGGGCGTGGGATGGCGACGGCCGGCCCAGCGAGGTGCGGCTCAACCGGCTGCTCCGGCTGCCCCTCGACGGCGTACGACGCGAGGGCTCGGCGCTCGACGCGGCACTGTTCGACCAGGTCGTCTCGGCGGCTCGCGACCACCTCGATCTGCCCGGCTAACCCAGCCGGGCGAGCAGTGGGTTGATCCGACCGATCGCCACGGACTCGGGTTCCTCTCCCGACGGGTAGTTCCAGTCCTGACCGGTGAGGTCGAACTGGACCAGCGAGATGTGCCGGCCCACGCGGGTCATGCCGTAGGCGACGATGCGGGTGTCGGTGGCGCCGTCGGGCAGATAGCTGACCAGGAAGCGGTGGGCGACCCCGGTGTCGACCGGAAGGGCGACCAGATCCCCCACCTTCTCCTCGGTGAAGTCCATGAAGTCGGCGCACTGGGCCCGCCACGACGTCAGCACCTGGTAGGTGCGCCACGCCGACTTGGGGTCGGCGAACCCCGCCACCACCTGCGAGGCACGGGTGTCGCTGTCGTCCGCGGCCGGAGCGTAGGTCCTGACGAACGCGGCGGTGGCCCCGATCGTGACGAGGGGAGTCTTCTGGCACACGCCGGACGGGTCTCCCGGCTCCGCGACGGTGCCCTCGGAGCGCCAGGTGTAGCCGGTGTTGAGCGCAGGCACCTGCGCTGCGCCCAGCAGCGCGCTGCGGAGCCCGGACGGTGGGGCGCTCGGAGTCGACGAGGGCGGGTCCTCCGACGGCTCGGCCGAGGCGCTGGTCGAGGAGTCGGTCGACGGCTCGGGCGTCGGGTCCTCGGAGGCGCGGGTCGCCGCGGTGGTGGGGTCGTCGGCAACGGGACTGCCTGCGTCGGCGCAGCCGGCAGCCGTGAGAAGCATCACGACGAACACGAGCGAGACGGCCTGGCGACGGGGAAGAGGGGCCATATTCCTCACCCTAGGTCGACCCGGCAGGTCCACCGTGACCAGACACGGCGTGTCTGGTCGGTGGCTTTGGCTAGGGTGATCGGGCGGCCCGGGGGAGGGCACGGATGAAGGAGTCATGACGTGAGGTCTCGACGGGCAGGTGCCCTGGTCGCAGCGACGGCGCTGGTGCTGCTCGCCGGCTGCACCACTGACAAGGCGCCCCCGGTTGACAAGCCCACGCCCACGACGCCGACGACTCTCAGCTTCAGCACCTACGGGCCCCCCGCGGAGGTGGCCGTCTACCGGCGGCTGGTGGAGGCGTGGAACATCGACCACCCCGATGAGCAGGTGACGCTTCGCACCGCTGCCGACCGGGCCGACCAGGCGAGTCTCGTGGCAGCCGGGGGCAGCGTTCCCGACGTGTTCCTCCTGGACCGCCTCGACCTGGCCCAGGTGATCGCTGACGACGTGAGCCAGCCTGTCGGCGACCTGCTCGACGAGCCCGACCGTGACGTCGACTTCGGCGACGGCTACCCCATCGACGCGGTCGGAGCCTTCGCCAACGACAACGACCTCGAGTGCCTGCCCTACGGCTTCTCGCCGATGGTGATGTACGTCAACACCAGCCTCATCGACTTCACCCGGATGGCGCGTCGCGGTCTCGACGTCCCGACCCAGCCGGGCCGGTGGAGCTTCGAGCAGTTCGCCGAGGGGGCCCGGTTCGCGTCGCGACCCGCGACCCGCGCGGCCGGAGTCCAGATCGAGCCGACCGTCGAGGGGTTGGCGCCGTTCATCTACTCCGGTGGCGGTGACGTCTTCGACGACGACACGACTCCGACGTCGTTGGCCTTCTCCGAAGGCGACAGCCAGGCTGCGCTCGCGACGACCCTCGAGCTCCTGCGCAACCCCCCGTCGGTCACGCTCTCCGACCAGCAGCTGGCTCACAAGAGCGCGCTCGACTGGTTCAAGGCCGGCAAGCTCGGCATGATCGCGGGCTACCGCTCCCTCGTTCCCGAGCTGCGGGCCACCGGGGTCACCTTCGACGTGATGCAGATGCCGAGTCTCGGCGACGAGCAGACGGTGGCCGACATCACCGGGCTGTGCATGTCCAAGGACGCGCCCTCGGCCGACGCCGCCGCCGACTTCATCTACTACCTGGCCAGCAGCGAGTCGGTGGCCAGCGTCGCTGCGGCGGGCTACCTCGTGCCGGCCAACCTGGAGGTCGCCACGAGCGACGCGTTCCTCCAGCCCGGGCGTCAGCCGCTCACCGCCACCGTGTTCAACGACGCGGCGCGCAACATCGTCATCCCACCGATGCTGAGCGTCTATCCCGAGCTCGAGGAGTCGGTCGCCAACGACATCCAGCGGCTGTTCTCGATGGGGGTGCTCAACCTGCCGTTGGTCACCTCGCAGATCGACACCGACTCGCAGGCTGTCCTCAGCCCGCCCGAGCCCTCGGAGTCGGCCAGCCCCTCGGCCAGCCCGTCGGGCTGAGCCTCGCCCGCCCGGTCAGCTGGAGCGACCCTCAGTCGGGCAGCTCGGGCAGCTCGGTCAGCTCGGGTTCAGGAGGCTCGATGTCACCGCTGATGATCGCCTCGACGATCACCGAGGTCACCAGCCCGATCTGCCACGGGCGCGCGCCGAGCTCGGCGAGCGCGGCCGCCACCTCGTCGGTGAGCTGCTCCTCGGTGCGCGCGCTGGGCGGCGTCCAGAGCACCCGACGCAGGTAGTCGGGCGTCACGATGTTCTCGACGGGCAGGTTGTGCTCGGCGGCCAGGGCGGCCATCCCCTTGCGGGCGATGACCAGGCGCCGCGCGGCGACGGGGTCCTTCTCGGCCCACGCACGCGGGACCGGGGGACCATCGAGGCGAGGTGAGCGACTGGGCAGGCTCTCCTCCGGGAGGTCGCGAGCAGTGGCCAGCGCCGCCGCCCACTGACGGGAGTAGCGCTCGGCGCCGCGTCCGTGGAACCCCTTGGTCTTGAGCAGGGCCTCGCGCGTGAGCGGCGCGGCGACGGCGGCCTCGATGATCGCGGAGTCGGGAAGGATCCGGCCGGGGGTGACGTCGCGTTCGCGGGCGATGCTGTCCCGGGTCTCCCACAGCTCGCGTACGCCGGCCAGGGCCCGCCGACCGCGCACCCGGTGCAGGCCCGAGGTACGCCGCCAGGGCTCGACTCGCACAGGCGCCTGGTGGTCGAGCAGATGCTCGAACTCCTGACGGGCCCAGTCGTCCTTGCCGGTGTCGACGAGCTCCTGCTCGATGATCTCCTTGAGCTCGACGAGGACCTCGACGTCGAGGGCGGCGTACTCCAGCCAGGGCATCGGCAGCGGCCGCGTCGACCAGTCGACGGCCGAGTGCTCCTTGCGCATCGACTTGCCGAGGATGGTCTCCACCAGCGTGGCCAGACCGACCCTCGGATAGCCGAGCAGACGCCCGGCGAGCTCGGTGTCGAACAACGAGGTAGGGGTCAGGCCGACCTCCGCCAGGCACGGGAGGTCCTGGGTGGCCGCGTGCAGGATCCACTCGGTGTCGCCCAGGGCATCCTGCAACGGTGCCATCGACTCGAACGCGATGGGGTCGACGAGTGCTGTGCCCGAGCCCTCGCGGCGCAGCTGGATGAGGTAGGCGCGGGCCGAGTAGCGGTAGCCGGAGGCGCGTTCGGCGTCGATCGCCACCGGACCGGTGCCCGCGCCGAAGTCAGCGCACACCTGGGCGAACCCAGCTGGGGTGTCGACGACCGCGGTCAGCCCGTCGCGCAGCGTCAGCAGCGGTGCTGGAGCCTTCTCCTCCTCGGGTGCCTCGGCATCGTCGGCAGCGGCAGGGGTGGCATCGGTGGTCACAGAGCTCACCGGTTGGCGCCGCGCTGGCCGCGTCGGCTGGGCATCACGGTGACACCCTCGGGCACCGGGGCGAGGCCGACGGCGGTGCACAGCAGCTCACCCCAGGCCTCGACGTGGGCGGCCAGGACGGGGACGTCGGTGGGGGTCCAGGAGGCGCGGATCTCCACCTGGGCGGTTCCCTCGTCGTCGGACATGCTGCCGTAGGACTCGGTGGCCACGCGGGTGACGGTGCCGCTCGGGGCGGTGTACTCCGCGTGGTGGGCGTCGAGGGCCTCGGTCAGCCAGGACCAGCCGACAGCGCCGAGCATCGGGTCGGTGATGAGCTCGGGGTCGATCTCGGCGCGCACGTAGGCGACGAACCGGAAGGTGCCCTCCCACGCGTCGTTGCCCGCCGGGTCGTGCAGCAGGATGATCCGACCGGTGCCGACCTCGTCGTCGTCGACGGTGACATCGGCGGACAGGGCTGAGGAGTAGGGGGCGATCCGTTGCGGGGCGGGCATCTCCTCGCAGAAGATCTCGGGTCGCAGCCGGGCGCCCTGCATGCTCTCCACCGCAGCCCTGAAGTCAGGGGGTTGCGTGCCCGCACCCGTCGAGGGGTGCGTCTCCTCACGGGCCACCATGTCCTCCACAGTAGGCCCGGGCCGTTGGGGCCGATGTGCCGCCACGCCGCCTGACCTGCGAAGATTCGGGCTGTGAGCCCCGCCGAAGCAGTGACCGACTCCGCCTTCCTGCGGGCGGCACGCGGCGAGACTCCCTCGCACACCCCGGTCTGGTTCATGCGTCAGGCGGGCCGCTCGCTGCCGGAGTACCTCGCCGTACGCCAGGGCGTCGGCATGCTCGAGTCGTGCATGGACGCCGATCTGGTCACCGAGATCACCCTCCAGCCCGTGCGTCGCTACGGCGTCGACGCCGCGATCTTCTTCTCCGACATCGTGCTGCCCCTCAAGGCCGTCGGGGTCGACCTCGACATCAAGCCGGGGGTCGGACCCGTGGTGGCCGACCCGGTCCGGACCCTGGCCGACGTGGAGGCGATCCCGGACCTGGACGCCGGCCACGTCCCGTTCATCACCGCAGCGGTGCGGCAGCTCGTCGTCGAGCTGGGCTCCACGCCGCTGATCGGCTTCGCGGGGGCGCCCTTCACGGTGGCGTCGTACCTCGTCGAGGGTGGCCCGTCCAAGGAGCACGCGAAGACCAAGGCCATGATGTTCGGCGCCCCGGACGTCTGGGCGGCGCTGATGCGCAAGATCGCCGGCATCTCGGCGTCCTACCTCGAGATCCAGGTGGCGGCCGGTGCGTCGGCGGTCCAGCTCTTCGACTCGTGGGCCGGCGCACTGACCCCTGAGGACTACCGCACCCAGGTCATGCCCTACTCCGCCTCGGTGCTGGCCCGAGCGGGGGCGCTGGGCGTGCCGCGGATCCACTTCGGGGTCGGCACCGCCAACCTGCTCTCACTGATGGGCGAGGCGGGGGCCGACGTGGTGGGAGTCGACTGGCGCACGCCGCTGGCCGACGCCGTCCCGCTGGTGGGCGACCGGGCCGTCCAGGGCAACCTCGACCCGACCCTGGTCTTCGCACCCACGGAGGTGATGACCGCGCGCGCGGCCGCCGTCATCGAGGCTGGTCGATCGGCCAAGGGGCACATCTTCAACCTCGGTCACGGCGTCATCCCGTCGACCGATCCCGATCAGCTCAAGCGGCTCACGGAGTTCGTGCAGAGCTATCCGCGCTGATCGACGGACACCCGGCGGGTCAGGCCGAGCGCAGCCCCATCGAGGCGGCGGCGAGCGCGGTGCGGCCCGCGGCACGCTCGGCGTGCAGCTCCTCGAGGTCGAAGTAGTCGTCGCACGCCTCGGCGAACGGCGAGCTGACGCCCGGTCCGCCGATGCCGATGACGTGCGCACCGGCGGCGCGCAGCCGGGTGGCCACGGGCGTGTAGGAGTCGTCGTCGCAGACGATCGCGAAGACGCTCAGGATGCCGGCGTGGTGCAGGTCGAGCGCGTGGATGACCATCGCGGTCGGGTCGGAGTGGCGGCCGGCCGAGAACTCGTTCTGCTGCATCGGGGCGATGGCGTGACGCGCGAGCTCGCGCGACCACGACTGGGACTCGGGTGAGCCCCAGTCGGCGTACGCGCGCTTCATGGTGATGTCGCCGTAGGCGTCCAGAGCGGCGAGACTCGGTGACGCGAACTCGGCGTCCACCTTCTCCGCGTCGATGAACACTCCGAGCGTGCGTGAACAGACGTCGATCATGATGTACCCCCCTATTGGCCGACGTCCCCACGTCGACTCCCCAAGGTGATTGTGATCCGTTGTCACCCCAGATGCGGCGAATTGCGACATTTGCCGCATTCTTTGCTTTACGGGGCTTCCGAGACCTCCGGGCGACGCACGAACCGGCGCAACACGAACCAGGCGGGGATCCCGAGGACGGCGATCAGGACGGCGAAGGGCAGCACCGCGCCGAGCACGGTCAACGAGCCCAGCACGAACGTCTTCAAGCCTGACCAGCCCGCCGAGAGCCCGGTCAGGAAGCCACGGTCCTTCTCCTCCTCGACCACGGGTACGTCGGTGCGGTTGATCTCCACCGAGATCGTCGCCTGGGTGGTCTGGTCCGCCAGCCACGCCTGCTGTGCCTGGAGGGAGTCGAGGGCCGCCTGCCGGCGCGTGAGCTGGGCCTCGATGGCCATGATGGTGCGGATGCTCTGGGCCTGGTCGAGCAGCTCGGTGATCCGCTTGATGCTCCTCACCTGGGCAGCGACCCGGACCCGGGTGTCGATGACCTGGGTGGTGACGTCCTCGGCCTTGGTGGTGAAGCTGTCGACCTTGCCGGCCTTCTTGAGCTCGTCCAACGTCGCCTCGAAGTCGGAGCCGGGAACCCTGATCACCAGCCTCGAGGTGCGCAGGGACCCCTTGCTGCTGGCGGAGCGCTCGTCGGCGATGGTGCCGCCGTGCGCCGCGACGATGTCGGCGACGTCGTCGCGGATCCCCTGGACGTCGTCGCCCCGCAGCGTGATCGCACTCGTGGAGATCACCGATCGCTCCTCGGGCGCCTGCTTCTCCGCGTTCGCCGCATCTGAGACCGTGCTGAACGTGTTCGAGTCGAAGCCGTCGGCAGGCGCGTCCAAGCGGTCGGCCTCCGGGGCTGCGGCCACCCCTGCGTCGCCGTCGGAGGACGCCGAGTCTGATCCGGCGCCCGTGCAGGCGGCGAACGTGAGTCCGAGAGTTGCCAGAAGCGTGATGGCGGCCAACCGCCGTGTGGATGCAGGAGTCATGCGGGTCGGACGCGGGAGCCACCGGATCCGGTTCCCGCCGTGACCTGATCGTTGCCGACGGGTGTCTCGCTAGGCTCGCGACATGCTTCTCGAGGCCGAACGGCTGACCGTCACCGGCGACGAGGTCCGCGCTCAGATGACGTCGCCCTGGGTGGAGGGGTGACCCTCCGGCGCACGGTCGTGGTCGGAGGCGGCATCGCCGGCCTGGCCGCGGCCTACGAGCTCGGCGCCGACGCCTCCCACGAGGTGCTGGTGCTCGAGGGCTCTGCCGGCCTGGGCGGGAAGCTGCTGCGTCACGACGTCGCGGGAATCAGCGTCGACGTGGGCGCCGAGGCGATGCTGAACCGGCGACCCGAGGGGGTCGACCTCGCTCAGGCCGTCGGGTTGGACGTGGTCCACCCCAGCGTCGCAGCGTCGCGGATCTGGACACGAGACGCGCTCCGGCCGTTGCCCCGCTCCCTGATGGGAGTGCCGCTGGATCTCGACGACCTGGCCCGCGCCGGCATCCTCACCCCGGCCGGTCTTGCCGCCGCCGCGGCGGAGCGTGAGCTGCCCGCGGAGGTCATCGACGGCGACGTCTCGGTGGGCGACCTGGTGACCCGGCGCTTCGGCGCGGAGGTGACCGACCAGCTGGTCGAGCCCCTCCTGGGCGGGGTGTACGCCGGCCACGCCCGTGAGATCTCCGCGCGTGCGGCTGTCCCGCAGCTGGTGGCCTACGTCGAGCGGGGCTCGGTGCTCGCGCAGGCCGGCGCGATCCCCACGACGTACGCCGGGCCGGTGTTCGCGGGCATCCCGGGCGGGATGGGCCTGTTGCCGGAGACCCTCGCGGCCTCGGGTCGCTTCACGGTGCGCACCGGGGCCACGGTGCGTCAGCTGCGGCGTACCCCCGACGGGTTCGCGCTGCTGGTGGGATCGACCCACGACTCCGAGCTCCTTGAGGCGGATCGGGTCGTGCTCGCCACCCCCGCTGTTCCGACCGGTCGACTGCTGACCGACGTGGCACCGACCGCCGCCGCCGAGCTCTCCCACCTCGAGTCGGCCTCGATGGCCGTGGTGACCTTCGCGTTCCGTGTGGACGACCTCGCCGCCGCGCCCGTGCTCGACGAGGCTCGGTGCTCGGGCTTCCTGGTGCCGCCCGTCGAGGGGCGGCGGATCAAGGCAGCCACTTTCTCGTTCGCCAAGTGGGACTGGGTGCGTCAGGCGGGAGCCGCCGACGGGCTGGTCCTCCTCCGCACCTCGCTCGGCCGGCACCGCGACGAGGCGTCCCTGCAGCGGAGTGACCAGGAGCTCGTCGCGCTGTCCCTGGAGGACCTGGCGCTGGCGACCGGCCTGCGGGCGGTGCCGGTGGATGCGCACGTCCAGCGCTGGGGCGGGGGCCTGCCGCAGTATGCCGTCGGCCACCTGGACCGGGTGGCCAGGATTCGGGCCGACGTCGCCAGGATCCCTGGTCTCGCCGTCTGCGGAGCGGCGTACGACGGGGTCGGGATCCCCGCGGTGATCGGGTCGGCCCGGCGTGCTGTCGCCCAGATCACAGGAGCAGAATGAGGCCATGACCAGCGACGCCAACGAGACCAGCGGCACCCATGCGGCCCGGATCCGGGAGCTCAACGACACCGTTCGCTACACCATGTGGTCCGTGTTCCGCCTGGACGTGCCCCTCGGTGACGCCGACCGCGACGCCGAGGCGAGCGAGGTCGAGAAGCTGCTCGCCGAGCTTGCGGGCGAGGACGTCGTCACGCGTGGCGTCTACGACGTCTCGGGGTTGCGGGCCGACGCCGATGTGATGGTGTGGTGGCACGCGGAGACGAGCGAGCAGCTGCAGGCGGCCTACAACCGGTTCCGAAGCACGGCGTTCGGCCGGCGACTGGTCCCGGTGTGGAGCCAGATGGCCCTGCACCGCCCGGCCGAGTTCAACCGCAGCCACCTGCCCGCCTTCCTGGCCGACGAACAGGCGCGGGCCCACGTGTCGGTCTACCCGTTCGTGCGCTCCTACGAGTGGTACCTCCTCGAGGACGCCGAGCGCCGCCGGCTGCTCGCCGAGCACGGCCAGCTGGCCCGCGGCTTCCCCGACGTGCGTGCCAACACGGTGGCCAGCTTCAGCCTCGGCGACTACGAGTGGATCCTGGCGTTCGAGGCCGACGAGCTCTACCGGATCGTCGATCTGATGCGGCACCTGCGCGGTTCTGAGACCCGTCGCCACGTGCGCGAGGAGGTCCCGTTCTACACCGGTGCCCGGGCCGAACCCGCCGAACTGATCCACCGCCTGCCCTGAGTCCGTCGGAACCGCGGCGTCGCCGTCGACGTCCTAGGGCCATGAGACCCGTGCTCGTGCTGGCCGCCGTCCTGCTGCTCGCTGCCTGTGGGGCGCCCGAGGAGCCCGACGGGCCGCTGCGGCCGGCTGAGGCTCCCGCCGCCACCTCCGACGCGATGCCGACCTCGACGCCGGCCGCCGCCGGACTGGTGACCACCCGGTGGCCTGTCACGGTGCTCGACGATGGTGACGGTGCGGAGCTGTGCGCCGGGGGAGTCCTGGACTCCCTGCCACCGCAGTGCGGGGGCCCGGTGCTGGCCGGCTGGGCATGGTCGGAGCACGCCGGCGACTTCCAGCGAGTCCACGGGGTCCGCTGGGGCGAGTTCGTGGTCACCGGCCGCTTCGACGGCGAGGTGTTCACGCCGACAGAGGTGACGCCGGTCGCTCTGTTCGACCCGCCGCCGACCGACACCGAGCTCGACCCGGACCTCGACCCCACGAGCCACCCCTTGCGCACCGGAGTCACGGAGGTGGACCTGCGGCGGATCCAGCGAGAGCTGAGCGACCTGCCCGGGCTGCAGTCCTCGTGGGCCGAGAACGGCGCCGTCGCCGTCACGGTGCTCTACGACGACGGGTCGCTGCAGAAGTGGGCCGATCGGACCTACGGCGACGGGCTGGTCGTCGTGAGCTCGGCACTCGTCGAGGTCGGCTGACCGGATCACGGACGTTCTGCTGCACATTCCGCTCCGCTCGTGCACACTGGTGGCATGTCCTCCTTCGACGTGATCGACGCCGGCGCCTGTGGCGCGGCCGCACGTTGTTGTTGTTTCGCCTGACCCCGACCCGTCAGCCGAAACCCGCATCCGTCGTCGGATGCACGTCCGAGAGACAGCCTCATGAGTGCGATCACCTTCGAACAGCTCTTCCTCGACCTGCCGTCCGGTCGCGGCGACTCCTGCACGCTGAGCGCCCGCGCGGCGTACCAAGCGGTGCTCGGCGATGACGCCGTCCTGGTCGACCTGCGCCCCGACTCGGCCCGCCGGCTGCACGGCTCGGTCGCCCCGGAGCTCGACCCGCTGGTGCTGTCGCCGGCCGAGCTGGGCTCGCTGCACGGGCGCGTGCTGTTGATCTGCGCGGACGGTCGGGTAGCGCTGCGGACGGCTGAGGCGTTGCGCCGCCTCGGGGTGCCAGGAGTCAGTGCCGTCGCAGGCGGGTACGCCGCCTGGCGGGCCGCTGGGATGCCGACGGTCTGAGGCGCACCCGGGTGTGTCGGTGTCGTTGTTGGCTTCAAAGTAGAGTAAGTTAGGCGACTTAAACTAGAAAGGATGGGCCCAATGACCCTCACCACGACACCCCTGTGGGAGGTGCTCCAGCAGCACTCCCGCGACCGCAGCCTGACCCGGTTGCTCGACCCCGCTCACCCGGAGCGCCAGTGGCGACGACTGGAGGTCCGTCCCGAGCTGCGCGACATTCTCGAGCTGTGGCTCATCTCGTGGCCGGCTGGCGCCGGCACCGGCTGGCACGACCACGGTGCGGCCAGCGGCGCCTTCACGGTGCTGCAGGGAGCCCTGACCGAATACGCCTGGAACGGAGCGGGGCACTCCCGGATCCTGCTGCCCGCCGGCGCCCGCCGCGACTTCGTGAGCCAGCACATCCACGACGTCGTCAACGAGGGCTGGGAGACGGCCGTCTCGCTGCACGCCTACCGGCCCCGGCTGCAGGCCATGACCAAGTACGAGCTGGTCCGCGGGCACCTCGAGGTGTCGGGCGTCGAGCGCGCCGGCGGTGAGTGGTGAGCGCCCAGCGCCGGGTGCCCCACTTCGACGGGGTGGAGGACATGCTCGCGGACGCCCGGTCGCGACTCGACCGGATCACGCCCCGGGCGGCCTACCGGGAGGTGCTGTGGGAGGGCGCGCTCCTCGTCGACATCCGCCCCGAGGCCCAGCGGGCGGAGGAGGGTGAGATCCACGATGCCCTGGGGCCCCTGGTGATCGAGCGCAACGTGCTGGAGTGGCGCTTCGACCCGCGCAGCAGCGCCCGTATCCCCGAAGCGGCGTACGACGCCCGGGTGATCGTGCTCTGCCAGGAGGGCTACACCTCGTCGCTGGCCGCGGACGCGCTGCAACGGCTCGGCATCGCCAGGGCGACCGACATGGTCGGCGGCTTCCTCGCCTGGCAGTCGGCTGCGCTGCCGGTGGCGTGCCGCCACCAAGGCCTCCGGGTCAGCTAGGAGCCGTCGGCCGGCTCGAGGGTCAGCGAGATCGAGTTGATGCAGTAGCGGTCACCGGTCGGCGTGCCGTAGCCATCGGGGAAGACGTGACCGAGGTGCGAGCCACAGGCGGCGCAGCGGACCTCGGTGCGCTTCATCCCCAGGGTGCTGTCGTCGATGTACTCGATGGTGTCGGAGATCGGCTGGTAGAAGCTCGGCCAGCCGCACCCGGAGTGGAACTTGGTGTCGGACTCGAACAGCTTGGCCTGGCAGGCCTTGCAGCGATAGACCCCGGTGGTCTCGGTGTCGGTGTAGGTGCCGGTGAAGGCGCGTTCGGTGCCGGCCTTGCGCAGCACGGCGTACTCGTCAGGGGAGAGCGTCTCGCGCCACTCCGCATCGGTCTTCTCGACGTCATATCCCATGCGCCCCACGGTAGTGCGTCAGACAAGGCGCCAGCGCGCCAGAATGCTACGGATCGGTGACGTCACCGTGCCCAGACCAGCTGCGGCCCGACGGCGCGGAAACCCGCCTCGAGGGCCTCCTCCAGGCTCTCGCCGTGCTCGTAGCCGACGATCGCGCGCCCCGGCCACAGGGCAGCGACGACCCGGACGAGCTCAGGCCAGTCCTCCACAGCGTCGGCGGCCCAGACGTTGGACAGGGAGACCACGCCTGTGCCCAGGTGGGTCACCGCGTCGGCGACCAGGGCACCGTCGACCCATCGGCCCGCGAACGCGAAGCCCGAGCGCTCCAGCAGACCCGGGAGCAGCACGTCGCTGGTGCCGTGGCGCGCCGTCCACGCCGACAGCTGCTCGCGACTGTCGATGCGACGCCAGCCGGACGGCAGCGATACGGGCCGATCCAGTCCGGGGTGGTGCAGCCAGCGGGCCTCGAAGAGCAGGTCCCACTCACCAGCCAGGTGCAGGTCGCCGAACGAGTCGGCCACGCTGCAGTGCTCGTACGTCGAGACGGCGGCGACAGCGCGGGCCGGGTCGACGCCGGGCTCGACGGTCTTGGCGGCCGAGTGCAGGGGCGGGGGCGGACCGAGACCGATCCACAGCCCGTCGGAGATCCGGCAGCCGAGGCCATGGAGCGCGAACAGGTCGTCGTACCAGCTCACGCTCTCGTCGACCGCGGCACGCAGACGAGGATCCATGGCTCCAGTGTGCTCACAGCGAGGTGTCGGAGCCACAGGTTAGGTTGTGGCCATGCCGAAGCCAGCCGCCGCTGAGGTCGACGCCGGGGGACGTGCGGTCCGGGTCTCCAGCCCCGACCGGGTGATCTACCAGGCCACCGACTCCACGCCCGAGGTCACCAAGCTGATGGTCGCCGAATACTTCGCCTCGGTCGACGACGGGCTGATGCGGGCGCTGCGCAACCGCCCCACAGCCCTCGAACGGTGGCCGAAGGGCGTGCTCCCCGGGCTGAAGCTCAGCACCGGTCGTCCGGGGGAGAAGGCCGACGCGTTCTACCAGAAGCGCATCCCGATGGGGGCTCCCGACTACCTCGAGTCCGCCCAGGTGACCTTCCCCTCGGGCCGCACCGCTGACGAGGTCTGCCCGACCGAGATCGCCGTCCCAGTCTGGTGCGCCCACATGGGCACCCTGACCTTCCACCCGTGGCCGGTGCGTCGCGACGACGTCGACCGCCCCGACGAGCTGCGCATCGACCTCGACCCGCAGCCCGGCACGACCTTCGCCGACGCCGTTCGGGTGGCCGGTGTCGCCAAGGAGCTGCTCGACGACCTCGGCCTGGTCGGCTTCCCCAAGACCAGCGGCAACCGCGGCATCCACATCTACCTGCGCATCGAGCCCCGCTGGGAGTTCGTCGACGTGCGGCACGCGGCGATCGGCTTCGGCCGGGCCCTCGAACAACGCGACGACGGCGTGACCACGGCCTGGTGGAAGGAGGAGCGGGGAGCCCGGATGTTCGTCGACTTCAACCAGAACTGCCGTGACCGCACCATCGCCTCGGCCTACTCGCTGCGTCCGAAGGCCGGCGCCCCGGTCTCCACCCCGATGAGCTGGGAGGAGCTGGCGACGGCCACCGACCCGGCCGACTACAACCTGTTCACGGTCCCCCAGCGAGTCGCCGACGGCGACCCGTGGGCGGCCATCGACGACGTCGCCAACTCGATCCAGCCGCTGCTCGACCTCTACGAGGAGTCCGGTCTCGGAGAGATGCCCTACCCGCCCGACCACCCGAAGATGCCCGGCGAGCCCCCGCGCGTGCAGCCGTCCAAGAAGGTCGCCGAACACTGGGACGACGACGGCAACCGCATCGAGTCCTGAACCGGCCGGGAGTCAGAGCCCGGTGATGCCCTCGCCGGAGCCACCCGACTGCTCGTCGAAGTTCTCGTGCTCGAGCAGGTGCAGCACCGGTACCCCGAGCCTGCGGCGCGCCTTGGAGGTCCAGTCGAGGTGGAAGAATTCCGCGACCACGTGGGGCCGGGTCAGGATGATCGCCTCCTGGGCGCCGGTCTCGATCACGGCCGCGGCGAGGGCGTCGATCGGCGGGTCGGTGATGACCACGCCCTGAGCGTGGGCACCGGCAGCGGCCAGCGCCGCGAGGGTCGTGGCCAGGTCTCGGTTGGAGCGGTCCTCGCAGTCACGCCGGACCTCGTCGAGGTCGCTCTCGTTCAGCACCATCGCAGGGGTGACGGTCAGCTCGCCGGCGCCGAGGGTGCCCATGGCCGACTCGACCCGGGCCGCGGCGTCCTCAATCGGCACCAGCACGTGGTAGGTCACCGGCTGCTCGAGCGATTCGTGCAGCGAGCGCACCTGGCGGGCGTCGGCTGCTGAGAGGGCCTGCTCGACCAGCAGCACCACGTCGTAGTTCTCGAAGTCGGTCACATCCCTGATCCTACCGACGCCCGCGCGCGGCGTACCCGGCGGGAATGCCTGATTTCGTCCCGGGGGCGCTGCGTCCGCCGTACTCTCTCCCGGTCGGGCTCGACGGGCGAGGGGGAGTGGGATGCTGAGACTCGGAGTGCTGGTCGTGCCGATGATCGTGGCGCTGTGGATCTTCTGCGTCGTCGACGTGCTCCTCGCGCCGGAGGACCGCACCCGCAACCTGCCCAAGTTCGGCTGGGTGATCCTGGTGCTGTTCTTCCCGCTGGTCGGCTCGATCGCCTGGCTCGTCGCCGGGCGGCCGATCCAGGCCCCCTCGGCAGCTCCGCGGCAAGCGGTCGCCGGGCCCAGCCGTCCGGAGTCCGACGAGGAGTTCCTCCGGCGGTGCCGAGAGCGCGCGGAGCAGCAGCGCCGGGCCTACCGCGACCAGCAGGGCGGGAACGGCGAGCAGGAGCCGCCGGAGGAGTGACTCAGCCCGCCCCGAGGATCCTCGCGAGGTCATAGCTCACGACCTCCTCGAGCTGTTCGTAGCCGCACGACCCCGGGTCGCGGTCGGGGCGCCAGCGCTTGAACTGCGCGGTGTGGCGGAACCGCCGGCCCTCCATGTGGTCGTAGCCCACCTCGAGCACACGCTCGGGTCGCAGCGGGGTGAACGACAGGTCCTTGCCGGCCGACCAGCGCGACTGGGTGCCCGGCACGCGGTCGGGATTGGCGATCGCCCACTCCGCCCACTCGCCCCAGGGGTGCTCGGCGATGTCGCACTCCAGCGGCCGCAGCTCCTCGAGGAGCTCGGCGCGGCGTACCTCGGTGAAGCTCGCTGACACCCCGATGTGCTGGAGCTTGCCCTCGGAGTAGAGCCCGAGCAGGAGCGAGCCGAGCAGCGGCCTGTCCGGCGTGGAGTTCTTGTGCAGCCGGTAGCCCGCGACCACGACGTCGGCGGTCCGCACGTGCTTGATCTTGAACATGGTGCGGGCGTTCTCCTGGTACGTCGCCACGAGCGGCTTGGCGACCACTCCGTCGAGCCCGGCCCCCTCGAACTGCTGGAACCACTCCTCGGCCTCGGCGGGGTCGGTGGTCGTCCGGGTGAGGTAGCACGGTCCCCGGAGGCCGCCCAGCGCCTTCTCCAGTGCTGCGCGGCGGGCCGAGAAGGGTCGGTCGAGGTAGGACTCGTCGCCGAGGGCGAGCAGGTCGAAGGCGACGTACGACGCCGGCGTGGTCTCGGCCAGCATCTCCACCCGCGATGCGGCAGGGTGGATCCGCTCCTGGAGGACCTCGAACTCGAGCTTGGGGCCGATCGCCACGAAGATCTCACCGTCGAGCACGCACCGGTCGGGGAGCTGCTCGCGGCAGGCCTGCACCACCTCGGGGAAGTAGCGGGTCAGCGGCTTGGTGTTGCGCGAGGCGAGCTCGACCTCGTCGCCGTCCTTGAACACCAGGCACCGGAAGCCGTCCCACTTGGGCTCGAAGGACAGTCCGCCGGTCGTCGGCACGCCCTTGACGGACTTGGCGAGCATGGGACGCACGGGCGGGAGTACGGGCAGATCCATGGGATCGACCCTATTCCAGGACGTCATCGCACGAGGTTGCCCCAGCGACCAGTTTCGATGACATCGCCTGGGACGGATAGCCTGTGTCCCTGTCCTCGGTTCGGGGATTGATCCCCGGTTGGTCTGTCGGCAGGGCCCGCCTGACTTTGAATCAGGATTAGCGACGTAGGTTCGACTCCTACCCGGGGAGCATGAGTAGTGAACTGACCGTGATCGTGCTCGCTGCTGGCGGCGGCACCCGGATGAAGTCGAAGACCATGAAGGTCCTGCACCCGGTCGCCGGCCGGAGCATGGTCGGTCATGTCCTGGCCGCCGTCCAGGCGGTGGAGCCTCAGCGCATCGTCGCCGTCATCGGCAACCAGCGAGACCAGGTCGGTCCCCACATCCTCGAGCTGGTGCCGCACGCCGTCCTGGCCGTCCAGGAGGAGCAGCACGGCACCGGGCACGCTGTCCGGATGGCCCTCGAGGTGGTGGGCGACGTCAGCGGCACCGTGATCGTGGCGTACGCCGACACGCCGCTGCTGCAGGGAGACAGCCTGCGCGCCTTCGCCGCCAACCACGAGGCCGCCCAGCGCGCGGTCAGCATCCTGTCCGGGCACGTCGCCGACCCCTTCGGCTACGGCCGCGTCCTGCGCGACGGGGACGGGGACGTCGTCGGCATCGTCGAGGAGAAGGACGCCAGCGCCGACCAGCGGCTGATCAACGAGATCAACTCGGGGATCCTGGCCTTCGACGCGGAGTTCCTCGCCGAGGCGCTGCCCCGCATCGGCAATGACAACGCCAACGGTGAGTACTACCTCACCGACATGGTCGGGCTGGCCCGGGACGCCGGTCTCGCGGTCGGGGCGTTCGCCATCGACGACGTGATGCAGACCGAGGGCGTCAACAACCGGGTCCAGCTCGCCGAGCTGGGGCGCGAGCTCAACCGGCGGATCGTGACGCGGTGGATGCGCGACGGGGTGAGCGTGATGGACCCGGCCAGCACCTGGATCGAGGCCGACGTGGTGCTCGCCGAGGACGTCACGATCCTGCCCAACACCCACCTGCTCGGCGCCACCGTCGTCGGCGAGGACGCCGTGATCGGCCCGGACACCAGCCTCAAGGACTGCGAGGTCGGGGTGGGTGCCCGAGTGCTGCGCACCCACGGTGAGCTCGCCGTGATCGGGGCGGGGGCGACCGTCGGCCCGTTCGCCTACCTGCGACCCGGCACCGAGCTGGGTGCCGGGGGCAAGATCGGGACGTTCGTCGAGACCAAGAACGCCCAGATCGGCGACGGCGCGAAGGTGCCGCACCTGTCCTACGTCGGGGACGCCGAGATCGGCGAGGGCACCAACATCGGAGCCGGCACCATCTTCGCCAACTACGACGGTGTCGCCAAGCACCGCACCGTCGTCGGGAGGCACGCGCGGACCGGCTCGGACAACATCTTCGTCGCTCCGATCACCATCGGCGACGGAGCCAGCACCGGCGCCGGGACCGTCGTACGCCGTGACGTGCCCCCGGGTGCGCTGGCTGTCTCCGGAGGCCCCCAGCGCAACCTCGAGGGCTGGGCACTGTCCCGTCGGGCGGGCACCCGGCAGGCCGAGGCGGCCGCCGAAGCGCTCGCATCGCAGGACGATCCCCCCTCGGTTGTCGAGGACTGACTCGGGCAAGGCAGAATCTGAGGAGACCGGGTGACCTCAATCGCGGCAGGAGCAGTCGGCGTGAGTGGAATGAAGCGGAACACCGAGAAGAACCTGATGGTGTTCAGCGGACGGGCGCACCCTGAGCTCGCCCTCGCCGTCGCCGAGCAGCTCGGCACCACCTTGATCCCTCAGGTGGCCTACGAGTTCGCCAACTCCGAGATCTACATCCGCTTCGAGGAGTCGGTGCGAGGCTGCGACGCCTTCGTGATCCAGAGCCACACGGCTCCGATCAACGAGTGGATCATGGAGCACCTCATCATGGTCGACGCCCTGAAGCGGGCCTCGGCCAAGCGGATCACCGTCGTCCAGCCCTTCTACGGCTACGCGCGCCAGGACAAGAAGCACCGCGGTCGCGAGCCGATCTCGGCACGTCTGATGGCCGACCTGTTCAAGACCGCCGGCGCCGACCGCCTGATCGTGGTCGACCTGCACGCCGACCAGATCCAGGGCTTCTTCGACGGCCCGGTCGACCACCTGATGGCGCTGCCGATCCTGGCGGAGTACGTCCTGGAGAAGTACGGCGACCAGCAGCTCGCCGTGGTCTCGCCGGATGCGGGTCGGATCAAGGTCGCCGAGCGGTGGTCGGCCAAGCTCGGCGGCGCCCCGCTGGCCTTCATCCACAAGACCCGGCGCACCGACCGCCCCAACGAGACCGTGGCCAACCGCGTCGTGGGTCAGGTCAGTGGACGGATGTGCGTGCTGGTCGACGACATGATCGACACCGGCGGCACCATCGTCAACGCGGCCGAGGCACTGATGGCCGACGGAGCCGCCGGCGTGATCATCGCGGCCACCCACGCGATCCTGTCCGACCCGGCGGTCGACCGGCTGAAGAACAGCCCCGCGGTCGAGGTCGTCGTCACCGACACCCTCCCGGTGCCCGAGGACCGCACGTTCGACAAGCTCACCTGCCTCTCGATCGCCCCGCTCATCTCGCGGGCGATCAAGGAGGTCTTCGAGGACGGCTCGGTGACCAGCATGTTCGACGGTCACGCCTGACGCACTCCTGCACGGCCGGATTGGCTCTGGTCGAGCGCGACGGGTACGCTTCACAGGTTGCCTCGGCGAGGGAGCCCCAGTGCATGGGGATGCTCCGTGATCGACAGGGCACGGTGCTCATGCGCCGCGCATCCTGCCTGGATCGCGCGGCGTTTTCTCGTCTCAGCCGGCAGCCACCGATTTCTGGAGCCACGAAGCACGAGGAGAAGCATGTCCGCCGAGAAGATCACCGCCGAGACCCGTACCGAGTTCGGCAAGGGTGCCGCCCGCCGCATCCGTCGCGACAACAAGATTCCCGCCGTCATCTACGGTCACGGCAACGACCCGATCCACGTGACTCTGCCGGGTCACTCCACGATGATGGCGCTCAAGCGGGGCGGATCCAACTCGCTGCTCGAGCTCGAGATCGACGGCAAGGCCCAGCTGGCGCTGACCAAGGCCGTCCAGGTCGACCCGATCCGCCGCGTGCTGGAGCACATCGACTTCGTCGCGGTACGCCAGGGCGAGAAGGTCACCGTCGACGTCCGGATCCACGTGGTGGGCGACGCCGCCTCGGAGACCCTGGTCGTCACCGAGAACACCGAGGTCCAGGTCGAGGCCGAGGCCACCCACATCCCCGAGATGATCGAGGTCGACATCGAGGGTCTGGAGGCCGGCGAGCAGATCCACGCCAAGGACCTCAAGCTGCCCTCGGGCACCACGCTGCTGGCCGACCCGGAGCTGCTGATCATCAACATCACGCAGGCCCAGACCACCGAGGACGTCGAGGCCGAGCTGGCCGAGGCCGAGGCCGACGCGGGCATCGAGCGTGACGAGCCCGAGTCCGAGTCCACGGACACCGCCGAGTCCGAGGATTCCGCCTCGGAGTGATCCACCCACCCTCAGGACACGACCGGGACTCCCCATGACCACCGCCCCCACCGCCAGCACCGCTGAGGTGTGGCTGGTGGTCGGTCTGGGGAATCCCGGTCCTTCCTATTCAGGGCATCGGCACAACGTGGGCTACCTGGTCGTCGACGAGCTGGCGGACCGGATGGGATCGTCCTTGCGCGCCCACAAGTCGGGCCGCGCGGAGGTCGTCGAAGGGCGTCTCGGACCCCCCGGCCAGCCGGCTCCGCGAGTGGTCCTGATGAGGGGTCGGGGCTACATGAACGAGTCCGGTGGACCGGTCTCCACACTCGCCAAGTTCTACAAGGTCGAGCCCGCCCGGATCATCGCGATCCACGACGAGCTGGACATCCCGTTCGGCACGCTGAGGGTGAAGCTCGGCGGCGGTGACAATGGTCACAATGGTCTGCGATCGATGCGATCTGCCCTCGGATCCGGAGATTTCTACCGGATCCGCGCCGGAATCGGTCGCCCACCCGGGCGTCAGGATGTGGCCGACTTCGTGCTGTCGAACTACTCCAGCACGGAGCGCAAGGAGCTCGTCTTCCAGGTCGATCACGCTGCGGATGCCGTGGAATCGCTGGTCTTCGAGGGTCTCGCCAAGACCCAGTCGCGCTTCAATTCCTGACTCTGCTGGCAGCCTAGATTCCACCCATGTAGTTCCGGGCTCCGCAACCCCAGCATTTCACCCCAGCAATGCCCACTGGGGGCGCCTCACCCAAGGTGACCATCACCCGAGTATTCGAATTGATGACCCAAGTTGCGTCTCATAGGCGATACCTGTCGCTCCTGATCCCAGACAGTCTTGTGGCGTGCCCCGGGGGGAACGGGGCGCCAGTTCTATTGGGGGTTATGGGTGTCGGAAATTCAGGTGGGGATCAGTCTCCCGCAGCTCAACCATGATTTGGCACAGATCTTCGAGAACGGCCAGGAAACTTCTGTCGACGTTCGGATCCCTGGGCCACGTCAGCCGTCCGACGAAGCGGTGAGCCGCAACCATCTCCATCTGGCACCGGCAGTGCCCGAGGTCGTCCTCGAGCCGGTCGCCGATTCCCTGGCTGTGTCGCGCCAGCTGCGTCAGTCACCCTGGTTCACCGACCTGCCGGTCGCGCTGGTCGCGTCCCTCGTCGTCGCCGCCGCCGCTCAGATGCCGACGCACTACGCGGTCGGCGTCCTGATCACCTGGGCGATCTCGGCCCTGTACGCCGGCAAGCGGCTCAACGCCCCGGGTGCGACGGCCTTCCGTGGCCTCGCTCCGGCGATCTCACCGCCGATCGCTGCCGCCGGCCTGGCCGTGGCCGTGACCGGAGACCCGACGCTGGTCATCGGCAAGGCAGCCCTGATCGTCTTCGTGGCTTCGCTGTCCCTGGTCATCCTGCGCAGCCTGCGGGTCACGACGCCCCTGCGGACTGTCGTGGTCGGCGACGGTGCCTCCATCGCCGAGGCGGCCAGCCGCTGGCACGGCGACGCGCACATCAAGGTCGTCGGCGCCTGCTCGTCCGAGTCGGCATCCGAAGGCTCGATGCCTGGTCAGTTCGAGGGGATGCCCTGGGTGCACGGCCAGAAGCTGCTCGGCTCCCTGGTCGACGACACCCGCGCCGACCTGGTCCTGATGGCCCCCGGCGTGAGCCCCGAGCAGCTGCGACACGCGTCGTGGGAGCTCGAGGGCCGTTCGGCCCGTCTCGCCCTCCTGGGTCCGCTCGACGCGGTGGCGCCGCACCGGGTGAGCACCACGTCCTTCGCCGGATCCACCCTGGTCCACATCGCCCCCAGCCGTCCGGCCGAGGTCGTCCAGGTCGTCAAGGGCGCGCTCGACCGCGTCTTCGGTGCGGCCCTCCTGCTGGCCGCTGCTCCTGTGCTCCTGATGCTGATGGCGCTGATCCGGCTCGACTCGCCTGGTGCGGCGCTGTTCCGTCAGACCCGCGTCGGGATCAACGGGCGTCCGTTCACGATCTTCAAGCTGCGCACCATGTCGGTCGACGCCGAGGCGCTCCGGGCGGCCCTGCTCGCGGACAACGAGGTCGACGGCAACCTGTTCAAGATCAAGGCCGACCCCCGGGTCACCAAGATCGGCAAGTTCCTGCGCCGGGCGTCGCTCGACGAGCTCCCGCAGCTGCTCAACGTCGTCCGCGGCGAGATGTCGATCATCGGCCCGCGCCCGGCACTGCCCGAAGAGGTCGCCGCCTACGACACGGCCACGTCACGACGGCTCGCGGTCAAGCCCGGCATCACGGGGCTGTGGCAGGTCAGCGGCCGGTCCGACCTCCCCTACGACGAGGCGGTCCGCCTGGACCTGCACTACGCCGACAACTGGCGGATCTCCGATGACGCCGTGATCGTGCTGCGCACCGCTCACGCCGTCGTGGCCTCGCGCGGGGCCTACTGAGCGACCATCAGTCGCCAGGCACGACCCGGGTCACCGACAGGGCCGCTGCGGCACGCAGGTGCTCGCTGCTCAGCGTGTCGGGATCGGCCAGCACGACCAGCCCACGCCGTGCGAGCATCTCGGCGATCTCCACCTGGTGGTCGTCGATGTGCTCGCCGTGGGTCGCGGTGCGGGTGAGGACCACGGGGACCTTGCCGACCCCGAGCGCTGCCAGCACCGAACCGACGCCGCCGTGGCACACCACGACGTCTGCGGCCGCGAAGGCCGCTCGCAGCTCGTCGGCCGGCACCCACTGGCGCAGCAGGCTGCCGTCGGGAAGGGCGTGCACCGTCGACCCGGTCTGCCAGGTCACCGCCGCGGGGGGCAGCACCGCCAGGACGGCGCTGACGGCTCGCCCGAAGGGGTAGCGCTCACTGCCCAGCGACAGGACGGCGCTGCTCGGATCGCCGACCTGCGACGTCCGCGGGGTCACCACGAACTGGTCGAACACCGAGGGGGTCGACTGCCACCGTCGGTCGCCCCAGCCGGCGCCCTGGGCGAACAGCGAGGCGCGAGGCAGCCGTGCGGCCACCTGACCGGTGCGAGAGGGGCCGTGCAGCCGGGTGGCGCTCTCGACGTACGTCGTGCGACATCCGAGCGTCGAGGCGGCTATCAGGTGGGGGACCGCCTGGGCGGCGCCGGTGCTGACCACCAGCTCCGGCCGCAGGCGCCGGTGCAGCCGCAGGGCGGACGGCACCCGGGACAGGGCCTTGACGAACTCGCCCGAACCCACGTGCGGAACCCAGGTGACCGACTTGCCGGCCAGCAGCGACTCGGTCTGCGGTGACCTGCTGGTGACCCACAGGGCGCGCTCGAGGTCGATGCCGAGCGTCGGTGCGAGGATGACGAGCTCGTCGAGATGGCCGCCGGCGGAGGCGACCAGCAGAGTGCGCACCGGGTCAGACTCCGCGGCCGTACTTGTGCAGCGTGTTCAGGACGCGCGCCGGACTGACCAGCCGCAGGGCGACCGCACCTGACACGACCGCGCGCCACTGGAGCGGATCCTTGCGCAGCGCTCGGCCGGCGTAACGCAGGGACTCTCGACGGTCCGGGCGACTGGCCTCGCCGAAGGCGATCTGACCGTAGACGCGGGCCAGTCCCTTGCGGTCGGTCTGCAGCTCGGGGTGGTGCTCAAGCATCCAGTGCAACGAGGAGACCTTGGTGTCCCAGGTGCGGGAGAAGAACGAGGTGGTCCCCCACAGCACGACGACCAGGGGCTCGTCGACGTGGATGATCGGCCCGAGTCGCGCCGTGCGCAGGAGCAGGTCCCAGTCCTCGTTCTGGCTGCCTGGAACGAACTCGTCCACCATGCCCAGCTCGATCAGCGAGGAGCGACGGAACAGGAAGGTCGACGAGTGCAGCATCGACATCCGGGAGCGCAGCAGCTGGGCGTGCGTGACCTCGTCGCAGCCCGCCGAGCGGACGCTGAGGGTGCCGTCGAAGTCCACCTCGATCGAGCAGGTGATCAGGTGGACCTCACGAGAGCTCCGCTGACCGGCCGCGAGCTGCCGGGTGAGTTTCTCCGGGCGCCAGTGGTCGTCGTCGTCGCAGAACGCCACCCAGGGCCCCTCAGCAGCCTGGATGCCGGAGTTGCGGGCCCCGGCGAGGCCGGGGGTGCGCGTGTTGGTGATCACCCGCACCGTGCGCCCGGGGGCGTCGCTGGCCATGGTGAGGTCCGGCTCGGACTGGTCGAAGACCAAGACGACCTCGATCTCGCCCGCGTAGTCCTGGGCGATGACGGACGCGATCGCCTTGCGCACCAGTTCGGGTCGGTTGCGGGTGGCGATCACCACGGACACGAGGTCAGGCGTCGGCATTGTCTCTCCTTCGATATCCCATGTAACGCAGCACGGGATAGGTCATCAACGTCACGGCCCAGCGGTCTCGCGGCTTCATTGCGCGCTGCCAGGCGGTGTCAGGTCGCAGGGTGGTCTCTCCGGTGGTGAACCGCATCGGATTGCCGGCCACCGAGTGGGTGGGACGCAGCTCGATGGTGCGGGTGTCGATCATGGGGAGCTCACCGTCCCCGGGCAGGTCCAGGTCGTGCCAGGCCCGGCGTACGGTCGCGGCGGGGTCGGCGACCAGCTCCTCGTAGCGGATCCTCGACAGCGGGAAGCCGCGGTAGGACAGGCCGCTGATCGACAGGTTGTGCGACAGCCAGAGTGCGGTCGACTTGGCGCTGGAGAGCTGGGGCATCGGCTCGCCGGTCTCGGTCTCGGGCCGGCTGACCACCTTGGTCCAGCTGTAGGCCACGCCCCTGCTGTCGCGCACGATGTGCAGGATCCGGAGATCGATCGAGGGGTGGTGGCTCAGCGCCAGCGCCGTGGGCGCGACCTTGCTCGAGTCGACCACGACCGAGGCGCCCGAGATGGCGCTGGCCGCGTCGTAGATGCGGCGGTAGAACTCGGCGTACTCGATCGCGGCACTGGTGATCGCGGGCGTGGGGTTGCGACGTACGGTGCTGGCCATCCGGCGCTGCCGGTCGACGGCGTCGCGCAGGGTCAGGACGTGCTCGACGTCGACCTCGTGCCAGCCGCCGAAGGCCCGCTCGCCGATGGCCGTCCAGAACGGGCAGGCGGAGAAGCTCTCACCGCAGGCGCACCGCTGGTCCTCGAGGACGCCGCGCTGCCAGATGTGGGCGACCTCGCCGAGTACGACGACGTCCTCGATCCTGGCCAGCAGGCACTCGAGGAGGGTGGAACCGCTGCGACCGGACCCTCCGATGTAGACGACGACAGGACGCTCGGGGGCACTTTCCGATCGGTGCATGACTCCGTCTCTCGAGGCGTGGTGAGACGCAGAGACTATCTGATCTAAGGTGGTGCGACGTCGGGAACCCACCAGATCACCATCGGCTCAGGAGGCTGTCGTGACCGTGAGCGAGTGGCGCTCGATCATCGCCCGGGACATCGCTGCCAACAAGGGATACCCCAAGAGCGTGGTGATCCTGCTGGCCCTGCGGACGGCTCAGTTCGTGCGCTCGCAGCCCGGCCTGCTGGCCAGGATCGCCTACCTGCCGGTCGGCTCGGTCTACAAGCTCCTCTCCGAGTGGATCCTCGGCGTCGAGATCCCTGCCTCGACCCAGATCGGGGCAGGTCTGCAGATCCGGCACGGCGTCGGGATCGTGCTCAACCCGTTCAGCGTCATCGGCGAGGACGTCATGCTGCGCCACGGGGTCACGCTGGGCAACCGGCTGGCCGACGACGACTGCCCCGTGATCGGTGACGGCGTCGAGTTCGGCGCCGGGGCCACCGTCATCGGCAGGGTCACCATCGGCGACCATGCCCGGATCGGCGCGGGTGCCGTGGTCGTGAAGGACGTGCCGGCCGGCGGGGTCGCCTATGCCCCGCCCACGGTGATCCGCGGCTAGGTCAGCCCGGGAGCGTAGCGGCGGCGTGACCCAGCCGTCGGGGGTCGATGCCCGGGTCCGGTGGCCGCATGGCCAGGGCGGCGACCGCCATCATCAACGGCAGGCCGTAGGGCAGCACCCCGTAGTAGCACAGCTCGACGGTGGCGACCAGCAGACTGGTGTGGCAGGCCAGCCCGACGAGGTCTCGTCGCTTGCGTGACTGCCAGCACGCGATCAGGAACCACCCCATCGAGGTGACCAGGGCCAGGGGGCCGTGGCTGACGAGGATCATCCAGATCTGCCCCTGCGTGCCGACCGGGGGAGCGTTGGGGTTCTCACCCTCCTGGGGCACACCGTGGCCGAGGAAGGGCGAGTCCTTGACGCTGTCGATGGACTGCAGGTAGAGCGAGGCCCTGGTGTCGTTGCTGGACCCCTCGTTGGCCAGCCGCGAGTCGATGCGCTCCGAGGTCGGCAGCGCGGAGAACAACGCTGCTCCGAGCGCGGTGACGACGACCATGTAGATGATGAACTTGGGCCTGCCCAGCAGCAGCGTGCGGATCGAGACGTAGACCATGGCGATCCCGATGCCGATCAGCATCCCCCGGTTGAGGGTCAGGAAGGCCGGCACCGCGGAGATGGGCAGCACGAGCAGCAACCACCAGTATCTCCGCGTGCCCTTGACCTGGTAGAGGTAGGCGATGACCACCGGCAGCAGGACCGAGTAGACGTTTCCCCAGTTGTTGGTGAAGCGGAACGGCGCGCTCGGACGCGGCGACAGCTCGAAGTAGGAGTCGGGGTTGAACTGCGAGAACCGCCGGATCACCATGTGGTTGACCAGGTCGTTGCTCAGCAGGCTGCCGGGGGTGATGTAGCTCATCGGGGTGCGGACCACGACGCCGGGGAACATCACCCCGAGATAGCCACCGAGCACCGTGGTCAGCCAGACCACGGTGAGCAGTCCGCACAGGTTGCGCGCGGTCAGGTGCCGGCGCGCGTTGTAGGCGTAGACGAAGACGACCGTCGAGCTCAGGTAGACCAGGTAGCGGTAGAGGTAGCCGACCAGCTGGCCCGCCGTGTCCAGCTCCACGATGGAGGCGCCCGCCAGCATGATGAAGATCAACCACAGCGCGAACGACCGCGGCACACGAACACCCCGGCTGCGCATCATGTACCACGTCATGATCGCGGCCAGGGGGATCAGGATGACGTCGAGAAGGCCCAGCGTCCACCACACGGCGAACAGGCCGAAGAGCGATGCCAGGGGCCACGCAGGCAGCAGTTCGGCGTTGCTGGTGGGCTTGGCGCCTACGCCCGAGAAGCCGGAAAGCGGCTCGAGGCTTGTGGACAATGGGATATCCTTCGCTGGGTAGGCGCGTGTCGTGCAATGGCTCCATCTTAGGTTGCATCCGCACGCGTCGAATCCTTATCCGTGAAGCAGTGGGGGATCAGTGACTACACCGGTGGCCGATGCCCCGTCGCTCGAGTTCGGGCACTACCTCAGCGTCGTACGACGACGCTGGCCGGTCGTGCTCCTCGGCCTGCTCCTGGGGCTCGGTGCCGCGTTCGCCTACGTGCAGCTGGCCACGCGCAGCGTGACGGCGACCGCGGTGGTGAGGATCAACGTCATCTCGACGACCCCGTTCGACGCCACCCGGGCCGCCTCCGACCTGATCGACCCGCGCACCGAGGAGCAGACGGCTGTGTCGTCGACGGTGATGACGAACGCCGCCGACGACCTCGACACCACCCGCACGCCGCAGCAGATCCGGGCGAACACCACCGCGACGCTGGTTCCCGACACCACCGTCATGCGGATCAGCTACACCGCGAACAACCGCGCCGATGCCGAGGCGGGTGCCGATGCGGTCGCGAACCAATACCTCAACTACCGCACCGACCAGGCCGATTCCCGCCTCGACGCGATCGTCACCAAGCTGAGCGACCAGCGCGACGTACTCCGCGACGACCTTCTCGCTGCCAACACCGCCCTCGCCAATGCCAAGAAGGGCTCGGGCGACGCCACCCAGGCCGAGAGCGACCGGCAGCTGCTCAACCTCGAGCTCGACTCCCTGCTGAGCCAGATCAACACCTTCCAGGGCATCGACACCACCGGGGGAACGCTCCTGATGGGATCGGGTGACAACGCCACCACGATCTCTCCGAGCCGCAACACCCTGCTCGCGACCGGTGCCGCGTTCGGGCTGATCCTCGGCGTCCTCGGTGCGTTCGCGGTGGCGAGCCTGGACCGTCGGCTGCGCGACCAGTACGACATCCGCAAGGCTGGCGGCGGCGAGGTGATCAGCGAGCTGCACGGTCGGCTCTCTTCGATGCCGTCGGTCGGAGACGACGCCGACGAGATCCGCAGCCTGAGGGAACGGCTGCTCGCCGCGCTGCCGGCGGAGGCGCAGATCCTCGCGGTCGCCGACCTGACGCCGGGGTCCACCCCCAGCGATGTGGCGGTCAACCTGGCCGCTGCGTTCGCCGGCACCGGACGCAAGGTGAACCTCGCCATGCCCGATGTGGATCCCGACTTCCTGGCTGCGGTCATCAAGGCGTTCGACCTGAAGCCTGTCAACGACTCCAGCGGGGTCCGTTCCTACCAGAACACCCTGCTCACCGTGATCGTCCCGGTCAGTGGCGCGCTGCCCCTGGAGGCCGGCGAGGCCTTCGTCGCGCGGAGCCTGGCCGACCCGGCTCACCTGCCCGACCTCACCCTGATCGCGCTGCCCCCGAACGCCGAGCGCTCCCAGCTGCTCGCGGCCGGCCGCCTGGGACACTCCCTGATCCTCGTCGTCGCCAAGGGCGGCACCACCCGCAAGCGGGTCGAACGGCTGGCCGAGGAGCTCGCGGCCGTCGGTGCGACCGTGCACGGCACCGTGCTGGTGCCGCGGGGACGTCGCTTGGAGCAGAACGTCGACGGTCCGGTGCCCGCCGAGCTGGAGGAGTCCGACTCTCCGGCGGCCCACCGGGTGAGCGCGGCGCGCGAACCCGGCAGGCGCTCGGTGCACGCGCCCGTCACCCGACGTCCGACGAAGAAGAACCGGCCGCCCACCTGAGTCAGGGCAGCCTGTCTCTCAGCAGGTCGCGTTCGGCGGGAGGACCTGCGAGACCACCAGCCAGCGGCCGTCTCGCTCGACGAGCCTGAGCACGTTGAGGCTGCGCTGAGGGGCAGCTGGGTTCGAGATCACGCTGCCCTCGCTGTCGTGGACCACGACGGCGGAGTTGTCGAGGCAGACGAGCACCCGGACGGCGTCGGCGCGCTTGGTGCTGACGACCTGGGGCTTGCCCACCACCTTCGGCGCGCCGGTGGTGTACCACCCCTTGTCGGCATACTCGCCCGCGATGCTGAGCAGGTCATTGAGCGCTCGACCGGTGGCCACCGTGCGCGCCGCCCGTTGGCCGGCGGCCGAGGAGCGGGACAGTACGGCGGCGCTGGCCTCGGCGTAGCGCGTGGACTGGCGGGCCCCTGCCCGTGCGATCGCGGCGGACACGTCGGTCGTGGGCCGGTCGGTCGGCGTCGACTGGGCCGTGGGCGTCTGGGCCGACGGGCTGGGTTCGGTGCTCGTCGACGGTGCGGGTGACTCGGTGTCGGAGGACTCGGGATCACCGCCCGTGCAGCCGCCCAGGGTGAGGGCGATCGCGGCGGTGACGACCAGAGTGGCCGACACAGCAACCCTGCCCACCACCGGCCGCGCGTGCTTGCTCGTCATGCGATCCCCCTAGGATGTTCCCATCACGGCGGCGGCGAAGGCCTCCGGCCGTGACGTTTGAATTCTAGGGCACCGGCCCTGAGAACACGTGGGGCGCTGGGGGTGGCTCATGACGGAGACAGAACCGCCGAGCCGCGCTGACGGAGAGCTCGGCCGCGCCGCTCGAGGCGGTGCCATCACCCTGGTCGGCGCCGGTCTCAGCGCCGTCCTCGGCTTCGCCCTGAGCTTCCTGATGGCCCGCGCGCTGGGCGCTGACGGGGTCGGTGTCGTGTGGCAGGCGATTGCCGCCTTCACCATCGTGATGAGCCTGGCCCGCCTCGGTCTCGACACCACCGCGGTGTGGTTGCTGCCGCAGCTGATGTCGCTCGACCGCAGCCAGGTGCGCGGTGCGGTGGTGGGGCTGCTGGTGCCCGCGTTCGTGCTGCCCTGCCTGGTCACCGCCGGCTGGTTCGTGTTCCGCGCGGTGTGGGCGACCGGAGACCGCGACACTCCGGTGATCGACGCGATCAGCGTCGTGGCGATCTTCCTTCCGGCCGCGTGCGTGATGACCGTGGCGCTGGCCTCCACCCGGGCCTTCGGGGGCGTCGTCCCCTTCAACCTGATCGGCAACATCCTGGTCCCGGCCCTTCGTCCGGTGCTGATCGTCGGTGCCGTGGCGGCCGGTGGGTCGACGACCGCGGTCGCCCTGGGATGGGCGACGCCCTGGCTGGTCGGGATGGTCCTGGCGCTGGCGGTGCTGCTGCGCAAGGTCACCCGGGTCAACCGCGGACAGGGTGGAGGATGGCGCACCGGCCGAGCGATGTACGGCCGGATCTTCCGGTTCTCCCTACCTCGAGTGCTCGCGAGCGGCCTCGACCAGACGATCACGTGGCTCGACGTCATCCTCGTGGGCATCATCGCGGGCCCGACCGCCGCGGGCGTCTACGGATCGGTGTCGCGCTTCGTGAACGCCGGGGTCGTGGTGGCCACCGCGTTCCGGATCGTGGTCGCGCCACGGTTCAGTGCCCTGCTCAGCGAGGGCAAGCCCGCCGAGGTCGGACGCCTCTACGCCGTGACGGCCCGCTGGATCCTGCTGTTCGGCGCCCCTGCCTACATCATCCTGGCCACGTTCGCGCCGACGGTGCTGGGTTGGCTGGGGGCGGGCTTCTCCGACGGGGTCGCGTCGATGATCGTGCTCTGCTTCGGCTCGATCGTGGTGCTCTCGGCGGGCAACGTCCAGTCGCTGCTGCTGATGAGCGGACGCAGCGCCGCCAGCGCGCAGAACAAGGCGATCGTGGTGGCCTTCAACGTGGCCGGCAACCTCCTGCTCGTGCCCCTGGTCGGCATCATCGGTGCGGCGTCCGTCTGGGCTGCCTCGATGGTCCTCGACACGGCCCTCGCCGCGTGGCAGGTCCGCCGCTCGACGGGGCTCTCGCTGGAGTTCGGCTCCATCGCGTACGTCGCGACCGTCGTCACCCTCTGCGTCGCCGTGCCCGCGGTCGCCGTCGCCCTCGTGCTCGGGCAGGGGACCTGGCAGCTGATCGTGGCGGTCGTCCTGGGGGGCATGGTTCTGCTGGGCTACGCGTTCCTGGACCGTCGGCGCCTCGAGCTCGGCGAACTGCGTCATATCCGGCGGCCTACGGCCACTGGGTCCCCTTCCAGCAGCTAGGATTTCGAGCCATGTCGAACTTGGTGGAACTCAAGGAACGCTCGCCCCGGTGGCTGAAGGACGCGGCCAACCTCGCGACCCGAAAGTACGCCGTGGCGACGGTCAGTCAGCGCACGATGCCCGACTTCCTGGTGATCGGCACCAAGCGGGGCGGCACCACCTCCCTGTTCAACTACCTGATGATGCACCCGGGGATCCTCGGCCTGTTTCCGCAGTCGCGGGCCAAGAAGAGCAGCGACTACTTCTTCAAGCAGCAGCACCACGGCGAGACGTGGTACCGCTCGCACTTCCACACCAGCGCCTACCGCTCGCTCAAGCAGCGCCGGCTCGGCTACGCGACGGTCGCCGGCGAAGCCTCTCCCTACTACCTGTGGGACCCGCGGATCGCGGGCGCCGTGCACGCCTTCTCACCGTCGATGAAGGCCATCGCGTTGGTGCGCGACCCGGTAGAACGAGCCTGGTCGCACTACCAGGAGCGCACCGCCAACGGGGTGGAGCCGCTCAGCTTCCCCGACGCCCTGCGCGCCGAGGACGATCGCCTTCAGGGCGAGCTGGAAGCGATGGACGCCGATCCGGTCTACTACAGCGAGGCGCACGACTGGTACTCCTACCGCTCGCGCGGCATCTACCTTCCGCAGCTGCAGAACTGGCGTGCGACCTTCCCCGATGACCAGCTCCTGGTGCTGCGCAGCGAGGACATGTACGCCGACGTCCAGGGCACGTTCGACACCATCTGCGAGTTCCTCGGCGTCCCGCCCTTCGCCCTGCCGACCACCAGGACCTTCGGGGCCGGTCGGCGCTCCACGATGCCGGAGGAGTCCCGCGCGGAGCTCACCGAGTTCTACGCGCCCCACAACGCCGCACTCGAGACCTATCTCGGCCGCGAGCTGGGCTGGTCGCGCTAGCCGGTCAGCCCAGACCTCGCCTGGCGGGCGAGCTCCTCGAGATCCCGGGCGCCGATCCAGAGTCGGTCCCAGCTCTCGGAGCGGACCGCCAGCGCAGCGGCGCGCTCGATGACGGTGAGCGCGTAGACCGCGGCAACGTCGCCCCAGCGGGCTCTCGGCACCCCTGCGGCACGGAGGTGGATGCCGGCGTCGACGAGACAGTCGGCCAGCTCGACGCTGGTGTTCTGACCCGACGTCGGGCGGCGCACGCTGAACGCCCAGTGCAGCGCGTCGAGCCCGGCCACGGCGTCGGCCTCGCTGGACTCCCAGTCCCACACCCACAGCTGGCCGTCACGCTGCCGGGCGCGGTTCCAGGGGGTGAGGTCGCCATGCCACCGCTCGGTCATGGCGACCTCGCCGGGGAGGTGCGAGACGGCGTCGGCCAGCTCCAGACCGGCTTCGACGACCGTGCTCACCAGCGGCTCGGTGGCCATCGCGCGCAGCCGGTCGACGAGGTGACGCAGGTGTCCGGAGTCACCCAGCGCGGCGTGGCGGTGCACGGGGCACAGCGCGAACATCTCCTCCGGCGTCGGGGGCGCGGTGCGCTTGCTCCGGGCGCCCGTGACGTCCATGGGCAGCGGCTCGGTCACCGCCACCGGGTGCCCGTGGTAGTCCACGGCAGCCAGGAGAGCAGGCGCCCGCATGGCCCCCTTCCGGCCACCCACCGCGCGCAGGGCCGCTGACTCGGTGCGCACGAACTCGTCGGTGACGTCGTTCCACGCGAACTTCGCGTAGCCCAGTGGCTCTCCGGTCACCGACAGCAGGTGCAGGGTCGCCTTGCGGTTGGCGCCCACGCGGACCCCGGTCGCGGCGTACAGCCTCTCGACGCCGAGCGCCCGCGCCAGCTGGGGGAGCGGGAGCCGCTCGCGAGCCTCAGGGCGGTCGGCTCGCACCTGGACGCTGAGTCGGTTGGCCGACAGGGGCAGACCAGCGCGGGCGAGGGCCCCCAGGGTGGTGCGACCGGCGTTCTTGGGCGGCCGCCGAAGGCCCCGGTAGTTGGTGGCTGACGCGGCCGTGACCGCCCGAGGACCGTGCGGCAGCAGGAGAGTGGCGCGTGCCGCCGTGGGGAACATCCAGTAGGCCTCCTCCTCCACCCACCCGGGGTCCGGATCGGGGTCCACGACCACACGCAGATCGCCCCCCTCGAGAGCAGGACGCCAGAGTTGCTCGATGACCAGGTTCAGCGGAAGCATCGCGCCACCCTAGCCGCCTGATCGCGCTCGCCCAGACGGCGGTCGAGGATATCCAAGGGGTGCATGATCACTTTGGGCCATGCATCCTCAGCGTGCTGCCTGCCTACACTCAAATGCGCCCGGGCTCCCGGGAGGGGTTCTGTTTGCCGGCGTCCTCGACGTCCGGGGGGGTTAGTCATGCGAGTAGTACTTGGTGCGCTCTTGTCAGCGGCCGTCGTCACCGCCACGGCCGTGGTCCTGCCTGCCACGGTGGCCACCGCGGCACCTGCGGCGGACCCGACCACCATCGGCACCACGGCTGCCACTGCTGGAGGCTCCTGCTGGGAGATCAAGCAGCTGCGGCCGACGGCCACCGACGGTGCCTACTGGTTGCTGACGCCGACCATGACCGAGCCGGCTCAGTTCTACTGCGACATGACCACCGATGGCGGCGGCTGGGTGCTCGTCGGCAAGGGCCGCGACGGCTGGGTCAACGACTACGAGGGCAAGGGCAGCGCCGCAGACCTGCTGACCCCCGGCCTGACCACGATGTCGGCCGCCACGAGCGAGCTCGCCAGCGAGACCGTCGACGCCCTGCTGGGCGGAGGCCGCGTCGACGCGCTCACCGACGGTGTTCGACTGCGTCGTGCCCGAGACACGTCGGGTTCGACCTGGCAGGAGTCGCGCTTCAAGTTCACCAACCGCGACCGTTGGGTCTGGACCTTCGGCGCCGAGCACCCGCTGGGTGCCTGGTCGTTCGACGGCGTGGCCGGCAGCGGCGGGCAGACCGCCAGCTGGGGTGCCGACCAGTCCTACCGCCGGGTCAACAACACTCCGTCCTCCAGTCAGACCTTCCACCAGGGCTTCGCCTTCGGCAGCAGCGTCGCGGGCAACTCGTCGGCCACCTCCTACCTCTGGTCGGCGACCACCGGCCTCGGTGGCGCGCTCCCGTTCACGCAGGTCTACCTGCGTCCGAAGGTGACCTCGGCCGACGCCCGCTTCACCGCGATCCCCGATGCCGGCACCGCGGCGATCACCCGCCCGGCGGTCCCGCGCAACAAGGCGCTCGACTCGCCGTGGGCCGTGTCCGGCATCGCCGGTTCCGCCGCTGACGAGGGCAACGTGGAGGTCCAGGCCTTCACCCAGTCGGGCAACACGATGTACGTCGGTGGCAACTTCCGCTACGTCCAGCAGAGTGCCGAGGGTCTCAACCAGGTCGACCAGCCCTACCTGGCTGCCTTCGACGTCACCACCGGTGAGCTTCTCACCTCGTTCCGGCCCGTCCTCAACGAGCAGGTCCGCACGCTCGCCACCCTGCCCAACGGCAACGTCGTAGCGGGTGGCATCTTCACCCAGGCCAACGGTCAGCCCGCCACCGGCATCGTGGCCCTCGACCCGGTGACCGGGGCGACCGCGACCGGGTTCAAGCTGACGATCGAGAACCGCCTGACGGCCGGCGTGCTGCAGATCAAGAGCCTCGACGTGCAGGGCGGCTTCCTCTACATCGGTGGCGCGCTCACGCACATGACCGGCGGCACTCGCCTGACCGCCGTCTACACCCGCAACCTCGGCCGGGTCTCGGTGACCGACGGCACCCCGTCGTCCGACTGGAACCCCAACATCAACGGCACGGTGTCCGGCGTCGACGCCAGCTCCGACGGCCAGCGCGTCTACGCCAGTGGATACTTCGGCCTCGCCCAGGGAGTCGCAGCCAAGCGCGCCGTCTCCCTCAGCACCGCCTCCGGTGCCGCCCTCAGCGGTCCCACCTGGGCGCCGGTGTGGAGCAACAACAACAACGACTACCAGCACGCGCTCAAGCAGATCGGCAACCGGGTCTACTACGGCGGGTCCGAGCACAGCCTGTTCGGCTTCGACACCGACACCCTGCAGCGCGTCAGCGGCAGCATCATGAAGAAGAACGGTGACGTGCAGGCGGTCGCGGACGGCGGCAACGGCCTCGTCTTCGCCGGCTGCCACTGCAACAACTTCAGCTATCAGAACGCCTTCACCTGGTCGAGCCTCAACAGCAACTGGACCCAGGCAGACGCGCTCAACTGGTTCGGTGCCTGGAACGCGCAGACCGGAGCCCGAGTGCCCCAGTTCACGCCCACCATGGGCATGCGCCTCGGATCTGGCATCTGGGCCATCACCACCGACACCAACGGCACGGTGTGGGCCGGCGGCGACATCGAGACCGTCACCAGCAAGAGCCAGGCCAACCGCTTCTCCGGTGGCTTCGCCCGCTGGGACGCGGCCGACGCGACGGCCCCGGCCACGCCCACCAACTTCCGGATCACCAGCCAGACCTCCGACACCGTCAACCTGGAGTGGAACACGGTCAGCGACCCGAGCGGGGTGCACTACCAGATCCTTCGCGATGACCGGACGATCGGGCTCACCAGTGGCAACACGGGTTCGATCACCGTGCCCAAGGGTGGCAGCGGCCGGTTCTTCCTGCGGGCCGCCGACGCCGTCGGCAACGTGTCCTCCAGCACCTCGGTGCTGGTGGCCGGCTCCGGCCTGGTGCTCCCGACCGCCTCGTTCACCTCGACCGTCGACCGCTCACAGGTCACCGTCGACGGTTCGGGTTCGACCAGCCCCAACGGCGACATCGTCGACTACCTCTGGGACTTCGGCGACGCCTCCGGTGCTCGCGGCGCCACCGCGATCCACACCTACCTCACCTCGGGCAGCTACGTCGTCCGACTGACCGTCACCGACGCTCAGGGTGCGACCAACTCGACCACCAAGACCGTCACGGTCACCGCACCCGTCAACGCCGCACCGACCGACGTCTACGGCAAGGAGATCTACCGTCAGTCGCCGTGGTTCTACTACCGGCTGGCCGAGACCTCGGGTTCCACCGCCACCGACGCGGGCCCCGACGGCCGCAACGGCACCTACTCCGGCACCATCTCGCGGGGCGTCTCGGGTGCACTGCGCAACAGCAACAACGCTGCGATCAGCCTGGTGGGCCGAGACGGCTTCGCGGTCTCGCCGCAGGCGCCGGGTCCGCCGACCGAGTTCAGCGCCGGCATCTGGTTCAAGACCACCGACAACAAGGGCGGCCGACTCATCGGCTACGGCAGCTCCAGCTCCGGACTGTCCAACTCCTACGACCGTCACATCTACATCCAGAACGACGGCAGGCTGGTCTTCGGCGTCTACAACGGCGTCGAGAACCGGGTCACCACGACCGGGTCCTACCGCGACGGTGTCTGGCACCAGGCGGTCGCCACCCTGTCGCCGACGGCGGGGATGAAGCTTTACGTCGACGGTGCGCTGGTGGGCTCCAACGCCAACACCACCGCCGAGAACTTCACCGGCTACTGGAAGGTGGGCGGCGACAACGTCTGGTCGGGGGCCAGCTCTCGCTACCTCACCGGCAGCCTCGACGAGGCCGCGGTGTTCCAGCGGGCCCTCACGCCTGCCGAGATCGCCGAGCAGTGGCGACTGGGTTCCACGGTCGTGGAGCCGCCGGTCACGACGCCGCCGACGGCCTCGTTCACCGCCTCGGTGAACAGCCTCACCGGCACGTTCGACGCGGGCGCCTCGAGCGACACCGACGGCAACATCGTGCTCTACCGCTGGGACTTCGGCGACGGCACGACGGCCAACGGCCAGCTGGTGTCGCACACCTTCCCGGCGGTCGGTGACTACACCGTCTCCCTGACGGTGACCGACAACGACGGCGCACTCGGAACGACCACGAAGACCGTGACCACCACCGCGGCGCCGGTCGACTCGGTGCCGATCGCCAACGGCTCCACCTGGCAGTGGCGCTACCTCAACTCGGCCCCACCGGCCGGGTGGAACACCGCCGGCTTCGACGCCTCGAGCTGGAGCGGCGGCGCCGCACCGCTGGGCTTCGGTGCGATCACGCTGGGCACCAACATCGACACCTTCGCCTCGACGGCCGACCGGCCGAAGGCGGCGTACTTCACCAGGTCGTTCGACGTGGCCGACGCCAGCAAGGTCCAGAGGCTGACGCTGACCACCCGAGCCGACGACGGTGTCGTGGTCTACGTCAACGGTGTCGAGGTCTCCAGGTCGAACATGCCCACGGGCACGATCACCTTCAACACCTTCGCCTCGACTGCACGCAAGACGTCGGTGGCCATCTCGGCACCGCTCGTGATCGAGGTCCCGGTGGGGCTGCTGACCAACGGCACCAACGTGATCTCGGCGGAGACGCACCTCAACTATCGCAACACCCCTGACTTCTCCTTCGAGTTGCAGGCAAACATGAGAGCCCTGCCATAGCCTGACGGGCTCTTCACCGGCGAATAACTACATGGGGGCACCGGCATGCACATCCCACCAGCGAGCGTCCGATCCACATCCCGACAATGGAGTGGTCTGGCGCTCGCTGGTGCGCTTGCACTGGCGGTGACCTCGTGGCTGGTCCCACCTGCCCAGGCGCAGCTCGCCTTGGGCAGCACCCCGAGCGCGAGCTGGCGGGTCGACGGCCGGGTCTATGCGACGGTGATCGTGGGCAACACCATCGTCGTCGGTGGGAGCTTCACCACCGCCACGAGCGCGACCGGCACGACAGCGGCGCGGCAGAACCTGGCGGCCTTCTCGATGTCCTCCGGTGCGCTGCTGACCGGCTGGCGTGCCGATGCGGGGGGCACGGTGCGGGCCCTCAGCACTGACGGGACCTCGGTGTGGGCCGGTGGGTCCTTCGGTCAGATCGGCGGGGTGACGCGCCGCCGCATCGCCAAGCTCAGCGGCGCCACGGGCGCTGTCGACAGCGCGTTCGCCGTCTCGGCGGACGCGACTGTTCGGGCGCTGGAGCTCGACGGCAACTCCCTCTACGTGGGCGGAGCGTTCCTCACCCTCGACGGTGTCGCCAAGAACCGGATCGGCAAGGTCAACGCCACCAGCGGGGCGCTGGTCACGGCGTTCACCGCCTCGGCGAACGAGCGTGTCTACGGCCTGCAGAAGAACCCCGCCTCGGCCATCCTCTACGTCGCTGGAAACTTCAGCACGCTCTCGGGCACCAACCGCAACGGGGTCGGGGCCGTCAGCTCGACGTCTGGTGACAGCACCGGCCCGGCGTTCGGCTCCGCCGCGCGACCCACCCTGGGGCTGGCCATCAACGACACCGGCACCCGCCTGTACGCCGCCAGCGGTGCCGGAGCCAACCAGACGCCGTCCTGGAACACGACCAGCGGCACACGTCTGTGGCGGGTGCGGGTCGATGGCGACGTGCAGTCTGTCCTCTACTACGACGGGGTGGTCTACTTCGGCTTCCACGACGGGTTCGAGGGGGACGCCACCGTCAAGCTGCTGGCGGCCAACGCGGACACGGGCGCACTGACCGCGTTCCGCCCCGTCTTCAACCGCTTCTGGGGGGTCTTCTCGCTCGCCGCGAGCCCTGCTGGCCTGGTGGCCGGCGGCGAGTTCACCCGGGTCTCCGGGGTCAGGTCGGAGGGGTTCGTCCGCTTCCCCGTGTCGTGACCGTGGGTACGCCGGCGCTCACTGGGCCTACGGGGCGATGTAGGCGACCGGGTTCATGATCAGGCCGTTGAACTGGTCGGTCGCGCTGGCGATCAGCTGACCGTTGTGGGCGACCTTGCCGCCGATCGAGATGGGCGTGAACCGGTCGTCCATCACGATGGGCCCGATGAGCCCTTCCAGGGTGCGGGTGGCGGGTTCGACTAGGCCGTCGGACTGGATGCGACCGACCGACACGACCACGCTGTTCCCGACCCGCTCGCAACGCACCCGATACCACACGTCGGGCACCACGGTGGTGTCCGAGCGCAGGGTGACGGTGCCGGAGCCCCCGCGCAGGGTGCAGGAAGGCCGCATGCTCTTGTCGACCTCCAGCTTGTAGAGACTGGGATCGCTCGACAGGCCACGCTGGATCAGGTTGTTGCCGTTGTCGTCGGCGCGCCCGGTCGAGCGCTGGTCGAGCTTGAAGTCGGCACCGATCAGAAAGTCATGGGTGCCGGGGCTGAGCTCGTCGGTGGCTCCCTGGGCCGTCACCGCGAGCACCGCCCGTGGATAGGGATCGCGCTTCTCGAAGGCGGGGAAGCGGAGCGCCAGCTCGTCGTTGCGTCCCGGCACCACGTCGACGGCCCCGTCCTCGTAGGTCGCCTGCTCGATGCTGGTGGTCGCGCTGCCGGACTCGGTGAAGGTGGGGACGCCGTCCTCGACAGTGCCGGTCACCAGGACCAATGCGTTGCCGGGCAGACCCAGGGGTTCCACCGGCGAGGGCGACTCGCTGGGTGTGCGAGGAGGGTTGCCCGAAGGCTCGTTCTCCTCGGCACAGGCCGCGACTCCCGCAAGCAGAATGAACGTCCCCACCACCCCCGCGAGTCGACGACTACCCAACGACATCGTCCCAGGCGTTGATCGACGGGCGGTCGCGGAGTCGGTAGTCGGCACCGCTGGTGCCGATCGAGTTGAAGTAGGTCACGAAGGCCGCGTCGCGGTTGGAGAAGTAGGTGCCCAGGCGCCGCAGCCACTTGGCTCGCCCGGCTCCGTTGTCGCCAGCGACGATCCGGCTGCCCGTCTCCGCGATGCCCATCGGCTTGCCAGCGGCCCGGGAGGCCCGGGACACCGAGCGGAAGAGGTCGACCGGCCGGACGTAGGAGGAGGGCGCGCGTGACGCGGAGTTGTAGGGATCCCAGCCCATCACCGAGATGTAGCGGCGACCGGGGTAGTAGTCACGCCAGCTGCGCCCGGAAGCCCGCTCGGCGGTCCACCCGGTCAGGATCAGGGTCGGGAAGAGCTTGGGGTTGCAGGCGCCCCGGGCCAGGTTGACGAGGTGTCGCCAGGCCAGGCGGTACTGCCGGTAGGTGAACACGCCGGCGTCGATCTGCGGCTCGGGCTCGTGGTAGTAGCTCCAGAAGACCTTGGCGTTCTCGGGCGCCCGGTTGAAGAAGCGGCGCATCTGGGCGTCGTAGACACCCGCGATGACCTGCTGGGGCGGCATCCGGAAGGAGGTCACGATCGACCTCTTGCGCAGCGCGCCGGCGCGACGCTTCCAGGTGTTGGACGGGGGCACGGTCGGGTCGAACACCCGCACTGCTCCCATTCGACCGAACTGCCGGTCGGAGGTCCGCACCGCGTCGGCCAGCGAGACGCCGTGCGTCGACAGGTTGGCGCCGAAGCGGGTCTTCCTGCCCTTGTAGACCGGGGCTCGCCGGCAGCTGGTCGTGGCCGCGGTCGTGGTCGCAGTTGCGTCGGGCGTCGCGGTGGACCTCGACTCCGTGGCGCTCGACGTGACAGCGCTCGAGGCGCTCGAGCTCGGCTCCAGAGGAGGTACGACGCCGTCGGAGTCGCAGGCGGTGACCAGTGTGAGCACCACGGCAGCGATGCTGCCGAGCACGACTGGACGGACTAGGAATGAGCGAGAGGGACCGTCGTGGGTGGACATGTGTTCCTTCCTGGTTGACCCCGTCAGCGGCGCCGGGCGGCGCGGCAAGTCGTCTACGGTAGCGAGCCGAGCGTGGCTCGCGAAATCGCCGGAATCACGGGTCGGCCGTGATCGAGAGCGCGTCGAGGCGCGCGTGGGTGGTCGCGGTCACTGCTTCGATCCCGTCGATCTCCGCCTCGGTCAGGCCGGAGCGCCAGGCCTGGGCGACCTCCGCAGGGGCTCGGTCGAAGTTGTGGAGATGGGTGGCATCGACCGCTGCCGACGACTCCTTGTTCAGCTCCGACTGCATCTCCTCGGTCCACGGCAGACCGAGGCGCTGCATCAGGGCACGACCCAGCGGCGAGCCGCCCGAAGCCAGTCGTTCGTGCGACAGCACCACGACGTCGCAGTCCGACGCCGCGATGTCGGTCAACGCGAGATCGTGCAGCGCCGCCCAGAAGTGACCCATCTCCTCGGCAGGCCCGATGCTGCCGTGCGGCGGTAGGTCGGCAGGTGTCGCAACGCCGTCGCGGCGGGCCCGGGTGATGATGCCCTGGAGCTCGGAGGTGTCGGGCGTCCAGCCCATCCGCCGGTAGCTGGCCAGCACAGCGCCAGGGTGCCGGTACACCAGCACGGTCGCCGCGCCCGTGGTCCTGGCGATGGTCGGGATCGACAGCAGGGCGAAGGGATCCTTCACCACCAGTCGCGTGCCTGGCAGCGGGGCGGCCCACTGGCGGGTGCCGTAGCGGCTGTAGACCAGTGGGTTGAGTCCTCGGTAGGCCAGGCTGAGCGCGCGACGCTGCCGAGCGGTCGGCTGGGTGAGACGCGACCACCCGTGCAGGCTGCCGCCGAGCGCATACTGCCGGCCCCGAGGATTCATCGGCTCGCGTCCGGCCAGTGCGGTCCCTGGCGCGCAGGCGAGCAGGCGAGCCAGCCACGTGGTCCCGGAACGAGGAACGCCGGTGACCAGGATGGGTGGTGCCTGGCTCAACCTTGGTCAACTCCTCATACGTCAGGGACAGTCGGGAGACCCGACGGGTGCTCGGTGGCTGTCGGCGGAGCAGCTCTGAGAGCCGCTCCGCCGACGTCCGGCCTATCCGCCAGAGACCACGTCACGCCAGGCAGCGATGGAGTTCGCATCGTTCAGCCCGTAGTTCGCCCCACTGACTCCGGTGGAGTCGAAGTAGGTGACGAACGATGCGCCCTTGGCCGCGAAGTAGGAACCCACCTTGCGCAGCCAGGCCGCCCGGCCCGAACCGGTCGAGTCTCCCGAGACGAGGCGGCTGCCGGTCTCGGCGATGCCCCACGGCTTGCCCGACGCCAGCGAGGCGGTGAGCACGCTGTCGTAGAGCGAACTCGGGTCCACATAGCTGGTGGGCGCCGAGGAGGCACTGTTGTAGGGATCCCAGGCGACGACGGAGATGTAGTTGTCACCGGGGTAGTAGTCGCGCCAGTCACGCTTCGACATGGTCGTGGTGGTGTACCCGGTCAGGATCAACGTGGGGTACAGGTTCGGGTGGCACACGTCCGCGGCGAGGTTGGCCAGGTGCTGCCAGGCGGCGCGGTACTGGGCGTAGGTGAACGTGCCCTTGTCGATCTCCGGCTCGGGCTCGTGGTAGTAGCTCCACAGGATCGGGGACGTCGTCGGGGCAGTTTCGAAGAAGTTCCTGATGTCGGCGTCGTAGGCACCGGCCACGACCTGCTGAGGAGGCATCCGGAACGACGTGATCGTCGTGCGTCCCTCGACAGCGTCACCGCGACGGGTCCACGCGTTGTCCGGCGGCACCCCGCCGTCGAAGACGCGGACCGCTCCCATCCGGCCGAAGAGCTTGTCCTGGGCCGCCAGGGCCTCGGTGAAGGACAGGCTGCCGGTGGACAGGCTGGTGCCGAACTTCGTGCCCTGCTGGGTGAACTTCGGTGCCGTCGAGCAGGTCGGGTTGGGCGTCGGGGTCGGCGTCGGGCTCGGGGTGGGCGTCGGGCTCGGGCTCGGCGTCGGTGTGGGGCTCGGGCTCGGCGTCGGAGCGGGAGCCGGCGCCGGGTAGCCGCCGCGACCGGGCATGGCCAACGTGTAGACCGGCTGGTCGAGGCCCTCGCTGCCGGCGTAGATCAGGCTGGAGTCTGCGGAGATCTCGAGCGACTCTCCCTGGGCGCGGCCAGGCAGGTCAACCTGGGTCGCTGCTCCACCGATCTGGGAGTAGGCGTAACCGTTGCTGTAGGTCGCAAGGACCATGGCGCTCGCGTCGGGGGCGAACGCGCCGGCGGTCACCTTGGCCGGAGCGGTGGCGACCCTGGTCAGCGTGTTGACCTTGGTGGTCGACAGCGTCATCGGCGCCTGGAAGACGAACCCGCCGCTCTTGGACTTGGTGACGATGTAGAGCTGTCCCGTCATCGGGTGGATCATCAGCGTCTCAGCGTTGCGGGCCTTGTCCGGGTAGGCGAGGTCGTAGGCCGTGGCCTGGACCCTGCTGTTGCTCAGCGTCTTCGGCTCGGTGATCTTGTAGACGGTGATGTGGTCACGCGCTCGAGCGTTGTCGCCGATGTCGCCGATCCACAGCGTGTGGTCAGGGCCTGAGGAGATGTCCTCCCAGTCCCTGGCGCTCGCGCCGTCGATCGTCAACGTGGCGGTCGTCGCTCCGTTGGCACCCAGTGCGAAGATGCGGGGGCTGTCACCGCTGTCGTTGTGGGTGAACAGAACGTCGCGGTCGTAGGTGCTGCGCGCGAGACCGCTCGATTCGTTGATGCGTTGGTCCGTGACCGTACGGTCCACGGAGAAGGCGGAAACCGCGGCTGGGGCGGTCTCGGCATGGGCTGCGAGTGGCGGGACCATCGCTGTCAAGAGAGTGCTGGCACAGGCCAGGGTGAAAAAAGGACGCACGTCGCCTCCGGGGGTTGGCGGCAGGGGTTTTGCATCGCTTGGATGCGCTGACAACGGCAAGCTCAATTGGTTACCGAAGCCCCGATGCTAACCCGATGTTCGCGACACGTTGAAAAAACGGCGTCCACGAGGCGAGATTTTACCTAGGGTCCCTAGTATTATCCGCCGGGCGTGTTTTATACGCCCGACGTAGTCATTTCGGGCGGCTCCCTCGGTTTCCGAGTGGGTCATGGGACCTGACCGATCGGCGTCGTGAAACACTTGCCGAGTGAGTGATTTCGCCGTTCCCGAGCTGCCCGCCACCGCCGCCACCGACGACCATGTGTTCGCTGCCTGGGCCGCCACCGTCGCCGGTGATCGCCTCCTTCAGGTCCGCACCGAGGGGTTGGAGGGTCGCGAGCTCAAGGACGCCGGCGACCGGGCCGCGCACGTGCTGCTGATGGATCTGATCGCCCAGCATCGTCCGGGGGACGCTGTCCTCTCGGAGGAAGGCCCCGAGAGCTCTGGCGACAAGGTCGACCGACTTCAGGCCGACCGGGTCTGGATCGTGGACCCGCTCGACGGCACCCGTGAGTTCTCCGAGCCGCCGCGCGACGACTGGGCCGTGCACGTCGCGCTGTGGTCGGGTGGTGACCTGATCGCGGGGGCGGTGGCCCAGCCGGCGCTGGGGGAGACGTTCAACACCGGCGAGCCGCCCGTCGTACCTCCCCGCACCTCGGGGCGACCACGCATCGCGGTGTCCCGATCGCGGCCGCCGGCCTTCGTGCAGGCGCTGGCCGAGGAGATCGACGCCGAGCTCGTCCCGATGGGCTCTGCCGGAGTCAAGGTCATCTCCGTGACGCGCGACATCAGCGACGCCTACGTCCACGCCGGAGGCCAGTACGAATGGGACTCAGCAGCCCCGGTGGCCGTCGCCCGTGCTGCCGGACTGTTCACCTCGCGCGTCGACGGCACCCCGTTGGCGTACAACCAGGAGAACGTCTACCTGCCCGACCTGATCGTGTGTCGTCCCGAGCTCGCCGAGCAGATCGTGGAGTTCGTCAAGCGCCACGGCACCGAGTGATCCGTCACGTCCTGTTCGACGCCGACGGGGTGCTGCAGACGCGTCCCGGCGGCTGGGTGGGGCCGCTTCGCCCTTTGCTGGGCGAGCGCTCGGAGGCCTTCCTCGCTGACGTCATGGGTGCCGAGGAGGCGGGTCTGCACGGCCGTGAGGACTTCGTCGCCGTCCTCGGCTCGATCATGGCCGCCTACGGGTTGAGCGGCGCTCCCGCCGACCTGTACGCCGAGCTGTGGCTCGAGATCGGCGTCGACGAGGCGATGCTGGCCCTGGTCCACGAGCTGCGAGCAGCCGGCCTCGGCGTCCATCTCGGCACCAACCAGCAGTGGCCGCGGGCGGCGTACATGCGCGAGAGCCTGGGCTACGACCAGCTCTTCGACGAGTCCTTCTACTCCTGCGAGCTCGGCATCGCCAAGCCCGCCCCGGGGTTCTTCCTGGCCGCCGTCTCGACCATCGGCGCAGCCGCGGGGGAGGTGCTGTTCGTCGACGACCTGGCAGTGAACGTCGCCGGAGCGCAGGCGGCCGGCCTGGCTGCCGAGCAGTGGACGCTGGCCGACGGCCTGGGGGTCCTGCGTGAACGGCTCGAGGGTCACGGAATCCTCGCCTGCTGATTCTTCCGGTCACCCCTGCCGGTTTCGCGCCGGCATCGGAGGTTGACTAAACTGGACAATTCCAAGTAATTAAGTCGAGTTACTTTAATTACCCCCGGATCATTCGGGGGCTGAGTGGACGTTTCATTGATGAACCAGCCAGTCCGTAGACTGGCCCACCTCACCCCCCGCCAAGCCTGGCTGGGGGCTGCCTGCGTGTCGAAGGGAAGCTCGTGCACCTGACCGGACTGGCGGACGCCGTCCTCGCGGACCCGACCCTGACTGCCGCGTTCCAGCAGGCAGCGAGCGCCGAGGCACTGGATCTCACCGGCCCGGCGGCGCTGCGGCCGTTCGCCGTCGCCGGACTCGTGCGCGCCGGCCGGACGGTGCTGGCCGTGACCGCGACCGCGCGTGAGGCCGAGGACCTGGTGACCGAGCTGGGGTGCCTCGTCGACCCCGACCTGGTCGGCCACTACCCGAGCTGGGAGACCCTGCCCCACGAGCGGCTCAGCCCGCGCAGCGACACCGTCGGACGCCGGCTGGCCGTGCTGCGGCGGGTCTGTCACCCGGGCCTCACCGCCCAGGACGGGCCGTTGCGCGTGCTGGTCGCCCCGGTGCGCTCCCTGCTCCAGCCCCAGGTCAAGGGGCTCGGCGACCTCGAGCCGGTCAGCCTCGCGAAGGGTGACACCGTCGAGCTCGACGACGTCGTACGCCGACTCGCAGACGCGGCGTACCTCCGGGTCGACCTCGTCGAGAAGCGCGGCGAGTTCGCGGTCCGGGGTGGCATCGTCGACGTGTTCCCGCCGACCGAGGAGCACCCGATCCGGGTGGAGTTCTGGGGCGACGAGGTCGAGGAGATCCGTTCGTTCGCGGTCGCCGACCAGCGGACCATCGAGACCCTGCCGCAGCTGTGGGCACCACCGTGTCGCGAGCTCCTGCTCACCGACGACGTACGCCGCCGTGCGGCCGAGCTCGGGGCGGCCCATCCGCAGCTGATGGAGCTGACCGACAAGATCGCCGCCGGCATCGCCGTGGAGGGGATGGAGTCGCTGGCACCGGTGCTCGTCGACGAGATGGAGCTGCTGGTCGACCTGATGCCCGCGGACACCACGGTGCTGGTGCTCGACCCCGAGCGGGCGCGCTCACGGGCCCACGACCTCGTCGCGACGAGCGAGGAGTTCCTGGGGGCGTCCTGGGCGGCGGCCGCCAGTGGGGGCGTGGCGCCCATCGACCTGGGCGCGGCGTCCTACCGCGAGCTGGGCGAGGTCCGCGCCCAGACGCTGTCCCAGGGCAAGGCCTGGTGGTCGCTGAGCCCCTTCGGGATCGCCGACGAACCGGACGCGAGCGACCCACGCGAGCTGCGAGAGCTCGGCCTGGACAACTATCTCGGGCAGAGCATCGAAGGCATCGAGTCTCGGGCGGTCCCGGTGAGGGCTGCCGAGGCCTACCGCGGCGACATGGAGCAGGCCGTCTCCGACGTCACCACCTGGCTCGCCGACGGCTGGCGGGTCGTCGTCCTGCACCCCGGGCTGGGACCGGCTCAGCGCATGGTCGAGGTGCTCGGGGAGCACGACCTCGCGGCTCGACTGGTCGAGGACGCCCCCACCACCGAGGTGCTGGTGACGAACGTCGTCACGGTGACGACCGGAGCGCTCGAGCACGGGCTGGTCCACGACGGGCTCAAGCTGGCCTTCCTGACCGGCGACGACCTGTCGGGACAGAAGGCCTCCACGCGCGACATGCGCAAGATGCCGACCCGCCGCAAGAAGCAGATCGACCCGCTGGAGCTCAAGGCCGGCGACTACGTGGTGCACGAGCAGCACGGGGTGGGGCGGTTCGTGGAGATGAGGCAGCGCGACGTGCACGGGGCCACCCGCGAGTACCTCGTGCTCGAGTACGGCGCCGCCAAGCGTGGCGCTCCGGCCGACCGGCTGTTCGTGCCGGCCGATGCCCTCGACCAGGTCACCCGGTACGTCGGCGGGGAGCAGCCTTCGCTCGACCGGCTGGGGGGCGCTGACTGGGCGAAGCGGAAGAACCGCGCCCGCAAGGCGGTGCGACAGATCGCCGCCGAGCTGATCAAGCTGTACGCCGCGCGGCAGGCCACCAAGGGCTACGCCTTCGGGCCGGATACCCCGTGGCAGCGTGAGCTGGAGGACGCCTTCCCGTTCCACGAGACCCCCGACCAGCTCACCACGGTCGACGAGGTCAAGGCCGACATGCGGCGCACGGTGCCGATGGACCGGCTCGTCTGCGGCGACGTCGGCTACGGCAAGACCGAGATCGCCGTCCGCGCGGCGTTCAAGGCGATCCAGGACGGCAAGCAGGTGGCCGTGCTGGTGCCGACCACCCTGCTGGTGACCCAGCACTTCTCCACCTTCTCGGAGCGGATGAGCGGCTTCCCGGTGGTCCTCAAGGGACTCAGCCGGTTCCAGACCGACAAGGAGGCGCGCGAGGTCATCGCAGGGCTCGCCGACGGCTCGGTCGACATCGTCATCGGCACCCACCGGCTGCTCAACCCCGACATCAGGATGAAGGACCTCGGCCTGATCATCGTCGACGAGGAGCAGCGTTTCGGGGTGGAGCACAAGGAGCAGATGAAACGCCTGCGCACCTCGGTCGACGTCCTCTCGATGAGCGCGACGCCGATCCCGCGCACCCTGGAGATGGCCATCACCGGCATCCGCGAGATGTCCACGATCACCACCCCGCCCGAGGAGCGGCACCCGGTGCTCACCTATGTGGGTGCCTACGAGGACCGCCAGATCGTCGCCGCCGTACGCCGCGAGCTGCTGCGCGAGGGGCAGGTCTTCTACATCCACAACCGGGTGAACTCCATCGAGAAGGCGGCGGCCAAGATCAAGGAGCTGGTGCCGGAGGCGCGGATCGCGACCGCCCACGGCCAGATGGGTGAGCACCAGCTCGAGCAGGTGATGCTGGACTTCTGGGAGAAGCGCTTCGACGTGCTGGTGTGCACGACGATCGTGGAGTCGGGTCTCGACGTGTCCAACGCCAACACCATGATCATCGAGCGCTCCGACACGCTCGGCCTGTCCCAGCTCCACCAGCTGCGTGGTCGGGTCGGCCGCTCCCGTGAGCGCGCCTACGCCTACTTCCTCTACCCCGAGGACAAGCCGCTGACCGAGACCGCCCACGAGCGACTCGCGACCCTGGCCCAGCACTCCGACCTCGGGGGCGGGATGGCCATCGCGATGAAGGACCTCGAGATCCGGGGCGCGGGCAACCTGCTCGGCGGCGAGCAGTCCGGTCACATCGCCGACGTCGGCTTCGACCTCTACGTCAGGCTCGTCGGCGAGGCGGTCCAGGAGTTCCGAGGCGACGGTGGCGAGGTGGAGCCCTTCCAGGAGGTGCGCATCGAGCTGCCCATCGACGCTCACCTGCCGCACGACTACATCCCGAGCGAACGACTGCGGCTCGAGATGTACAAGCGGCTTGCCGAGGTCCGTGAGGACGACGACGTGACGTTGCTGCAGGCCGAGCTCCAGGACCGCTACGGCCCGCCGCCCGAGCCCGTCGCCACGCTGCTCGAGGTGGCCAGGTTCCGTGGCCGCGCCCGCCGGGCGGGGGTCTCGGAGGTGACGATCGCCGGTCGCAACGTCCGCTTCGCGCCCGTCACGCTGCCGGAGTCGCGGGTGGTGCGACTGCAGCGGATCTTCCCGAGGAGTCTGGTCAAGGAGGGCGTCAAGACGATCCTGGTGCCGCGTCCGCAGACCGCAGTGGTCGGGGGGCATCCGATCACCGGGATGGCTTTGCTTGAATGGGCACGAAGCGTGATCGATGCGATCATCGATCCGAGCGATGGAGGAACACCCCGGTGAATGTGATGCGCAACCGCACCAGACTGGCTGCCCTGTCGGTGGTGGCCCTGGTCTCCCTGGGCACGCTGAGCGGCTGCGGTGACGTGCACCCCGGCGCGGCCGCTGTCGTGGGTGACAGCACGCTGAGCAGCAGCGATGCCGACACCCTCAGCCGCGACCTGTGCAAGGTCGTCACCGAGGCGCCCGAGCAGGCGACCCAGTCGTTCCCTCGTTCGGTGGCCCTGGAGGCCGTCGTGCAGCGCTACGTGATGCGCTCGATCGCCAGTCAGATGGCTGACGACTACGGCGTGGAGTCCTCCTCCACCTACGCCGCGGACGCCGCCGCGGCCAAGAAGCAGCTCGACTACCTCGACCCCGAGGTGCGCGACCGGGTGCTCGACCTGCTGGTCGCGGATCGCTACTTCAACGACGTGCTCAGCACGATCGGGCAGCAGCAGCTGCTGGCCGAGGGCGCCACCGACCCCACCGCCGAGGACGACCTGGCCCGCGGCATCGCGCTGGCACAGGCCTGGGAGTCCGACAACGGGGTCGACATCAATCCCCGGTTCCCGGCCCTCACGCTGGGCGACACCCAGTTCGAGCAGACACCCGACCGCACGAGCGTCGCGGTCAGCCAGTTCGCGAAGGACGCAGCGACCTCCCCGGCCGACGACGCCTGGGTCGAAGCGCTGCCGGCCTCGCAGAAGTGTGGCTGACCCCGCACCCCGTTCGCCGCTGGTCGAGCTGACCGCGGTGATGGGTCGGCTCCGGGTCGAGTGTGACTGGAAGGCGGCCCAGACCCATCGGACGCTGGCCAGGCATCTGCTGGAGGAGACCTACGAGACCCTCGAGGCCATCGACACCGGGGACCAGGCGCATCTGCGCGAAGAGCTCGGCGACCTGCTGCTGCAGGTCTACTTCCACGCGGCCATCGCCGCCGAGAACGGCGAGTTCGACATCGACGACGTCGCCCGCGACCTCCTGGCCAAGCTGGTCCGCCGCAACCCGCACGTCTTCGGCGAGGCATCCGCGAGCGGGGCGGCGCAGGTCAACGAGTTGTGGGAGTCGGTCAAGGCCACCGAGAAGCAGCGCGGCTCCGTCCTCGACGGCATCCCGCCCCAGCTGCCCGCCCTGGCGTACGCCGACAAGGTGCTCGAGCGACTGGCTCGCCGACCCTCGGTGATGGAGCCAGCCGAGGCGACGCAGCAGACGGTCTCGACGGGCTCGAGCACCGAGCTCCTCGGCGACCGGCTGCTGGCCCTGGTGGCTGAGTGCCGCGCGGCCGGAGTCGACCCGGAGCAGTCGCTGCGCGACGCCGTACGACGCCTCCTGTGAGACGTCCATGCGTGCGGTTTGCTGCCGCCATTGGCACCCGTACGCCGCTAGGGTGAGAGAGCCCTCTTCTCTTCTCACTCAGGAGCATCACCGTGGCCGCCATCGAAGCCGTGAACGCACGCGAGATCCTGGACTCGCGAGGAAACCCCACCGTCGAGGTCGAGATCGTCCTCGAGGACGGCGCCTTCGGGCGCGCGGCCGTGCCCAGCGGCGCCTCCACCGGCGCCTTCGAGGCCGTCGAGCTGCGTGACGGCGGCGACCGCTACCTCGGCAAGGGCACCCTGACCGCGGTGAAGGGGATCCTCGAGACGATCGCCCCGGCGATCGAAGGCCTCGAGGCCGACGACCAGCGCCTGATCGACCAGACCATGAACGAGCTCGACGCGACGCCCAACAAGGCCAAGCTGGGCGCCAACGCGATCCTCGGCGTCTCCATGGCAGCCGCCCACGCCGCCGCCGAGTCCGCCGGTCTGCCGCTGTTCCGCTACGTCGGAGGCCCCAACGCCCACGTGCTGCCGGTGCCGATGATGAACATCCTCAACGGCGGGTCGCACGCCGACTCCAACGTCGACGTCCAGGAGTTCATGATCGCCCCGATCGGTGCTCCGAGCTTCCGTGAGGCCATCCGCCAGGGCGCCGAGGTCTACCACGCGCTCAAGTCGGTGCTGAAGAAGAAGGGGCTGGCCACCGGCCTGGGCGACGAGGGCGGGTTCGCGCCCAACCTCGACAGCAACCGGGCCGCGCTCGACCTGATCGCCGAGGCCGTCGCGGCCGCCGGTCTCACCCTCGGCACCGACATCGCGCTGGCGATGGACGTGGCCGCCAGCGAGTTCCACGACTCCGGTTCCTACGCCTTCGAGGGCCAGCAGAAGTCGTCGGAGGAGATGGTGGCCTACTACGCCGACCTGTGTGCGGCGTACCCCATCGTCTCGATCGAGGACCCGCTCGACGAGGAGGACTGGGACGGCTGGAAGGCGATGACCGACCAGCTCGGGGCCAAGATCCAGATCGTGGGCGACGACCTGTTCGTCACCAACGTGGAGCGCCTCCAGCGCGGCATCAGCGGCGGCCAGGCCAACGCCCTGCTGGTCAAGGTCAACCAGATCGGCTCGCTCACCGAGACGCTCGACTCCGTCGAGCTCGCCCACCGCAACGGCTACCGCTGCATGATGAGCCACCGCTCGGGTGAGACCGAGGACGTCACGATCGCCGACCTCGCCGTGGCCACCAACTGTGGCCAGATCAAGACGGGTGCCCCGGCTCGCAGCGAACGCGTCGCGAAGTACAACCAGCTCATGCGCATCGAGGAGATCCTCGAGGACGCCGCACGCTACGCCGGTGCGGGCGCCTTCCCGCGCTTCCAGGCCTGATCGGCCAGCCATGTCCGACCCACGACGCCCGTCTCGGCGTCCGGCCTCCAGGCCGGGCGCTCGGGGCGTCGCGCGACCGCGCTCCAGCGCAGGGTCGCCGCCGGCTCCCGGCACCCCTCGCGCGAGCGCCCCTCGGCCCCGGCTGACCGGGCGGGCCGCGATCCTGATCCTGCTGGTCGCCGTGCTGACGGTGTCCTACGCCTCCAGCATGCGTGCCTACCTCCAGCAGCGCGCCCACATCGGTGAGCTGAAGGCCGAGATCGCCCAGCGGTCCGCGAACATCGACGACCTCGAGCGGGAGAAGCGACGCTGGAGCGATGCCGCCTTCCTCGAGCAGCAGGCCCGCGAACGCTTCGGCTTCGCCTACCCCGGCGAGACCGTCTACACCGTGACGGAGAACGGCAAACCGCTCGACGGCGCGGACGCCCTGCACGAGCCGTCCGATGTCGTCAGGAAGACGCCGACGGCCTGGTGGAGCACCGCCTGGGCCTCGGTCGAAGAGGCCGGCGACCCGAGCTCGGCCCCGGCCGGCCCCGCGGCGCCGTGATCTCGGCCGACGACGAGGCTGCGATCACGGCCCAGCTCGGCCGCAGCCCGCGCTCGATCCACGAGGTCGGTCACCGTTGCCCGTGCGGCAACCCCGACGTGGTCACCACCGAGCCGCGCCTCGACGACGGGACCCCGTTCCCGACCACCTTCTACCTCACCTGTCCCCGGGCCGCCTCCCGCATCGGCACCCTCGAGGCCTCCGGGCTGATGAAGCAGATGCAGGACCGGCTGGGCGAGGACGACGAGCTGGCCGGGGCCTACGCCGCGGCCCACGAGGCCTACCTCGCTGCCCGCACGGCGATCGGCAGGGTGCCGGAGATCGAGGGCATCTCGGCCGGTGGCATGCCCGACCGGGTCAAGTGCCTCCATGTTCTGGCTGGTCAGGCGCTCGCCCAGGGCAGCGGCGTGAATCCGCTCGGCGACGAGGTGCTCGACCTCCTCGGCGACTGGTGGGCGGCCGGGCCGTGCGTCTGACCGTTGCCGCGATCGACTGTGGCACGAACACCATCAAGCTGCTGATCGGTGCGCTGCCCGAGGTCGTGGTCCACGAGGCGCGGATGGTGCGGCTGGGTCAGGGAGTCGACCGAACGGGCAGGCTGGCCGACGAGGCATTGGCGCGGACGTTCGCCGCGATCGACGAGTACGCCGCCCTGATCGCCCAGCACCCCGTCGACCGGATCCGGTTCTGTGCCACCTCCGCCTCCCGGGACGCCAGCAACGCCGACGTGTTCGTGGCCGGCGTACGAGCCCGGTTGGGGGTGGAGCCGGAGGTGATCTCAGGCGACGAGGAAGCGGCCCTGGCGTTCTCCGGCGCGGTGCGCGACCTGTCCGCGACCGTTCCCCGCCCGGTGCTCGTACTCGACGTCGGGGGTGGCTCGACCGAGCTGATCCTCGGCGACGACCAGCCCACCTCGGCCCACTCGATGGACATCGGCTCGGTGCGTCTCCACGAGCGCCACCTGCACAGCGACCCACCCACAGCCCCCGAGATCGCTGCCGCGGTCGCCGACATCGACGCGGCCCTGGACGCCTGCCCGGTCCCGCTCGCGGAGGCGGCGGCCGTGGTCGGCATCGCCGGCACCGCCTGCACCGTGGTCGCCGGTGTGCTGGACCTTCCCACCTACGACCGCTCGCGCATCGACCAGGCGGTGGTGCCGGTCGCCGCCCTGCAGGAGTACGTCGAGCGCCTGGTCGCGATGTCGGTCGCGGAGCGGCTGACCCTGCCCTACCTGCACCCCGGTCGCGCCGACGTCATCGGCGCCGGGGCGCTGATCGTCGCGCGGGTGCTGGCCCGCACCCGGCTGAGCTCGATGATGGCCTCGGAGTCCGACATCCTCGAGGGCATCGCCTGGTCCCTGATGCCCGGGGATGACTGAGTCCGGGCCGGGCGCGGCCCGGCTGCCGCATCCGCTGACCGGCCAGGCCTTCGCGTCCCCGGTGCCTCCGGACACGGGCTGGCCCGACGACCCGGCCGGCTCCGCCGACTCGCCGCTCGACCGCCTCGGGGCAGCGATCTCCGTGTGCCGGCGCTGTCCCCGGCTGGTGCAGTGGCGCGAGGACGTCGCCGTCGGCAAGCGCGCGGCGTACGCGCAGGAGCCCTACTGGGGGCGCCCCATCGCCGGTTGGGGCTCGCCGGACCCCCGGGTCCTCATCGTCGGGCTCGCCCCGGCCGCGCACGGCGGCAACCGCACCGGGCGGGTGTTCACCGGCGACCGGTCGGGTGACTGGCTCTTCGCGAGCCTGCACCGGGTCGGACTGGCCAGCCAGCCAACCAGCACCCACGCCGGCGACGGCCAGCGGCTCATCGACACCCGGATGGTCGCAGCCGTCAGGTGCGCACCGCCGCAGAACAAGCCCACGACGGAGGAACGCGACACCTGCGCTCCGTGGCTGAATGCCGAGCTCGAGCTGATCGCGGACGGGCTGCGGGTGGTGGTCGCGCTCGGGTCGTTCGGCTGGGACGCCGCGCTGCGGGCGTTCGCGCGCGCCGGGTACGACGTACCCCGTCCGAGGCCCCGCTTCGGCCACGCCGCGTCGGCTGATCTGGGCGGCGTCCTCCTCCTGGGCAGCTATCACCCGAGCCAGCAGAACACCTTCACCGGCAAGCTCACCACCGACATGCTCGACGAGGTGCTCGGTCGGGCTGCAACAATCGCCCGGTCGGACGCGGCGCCCCCGTATCCCAATCGGTAGAGGAAGTCGCCTTAAAAGCGATTCAGTCTGGGTTCGAGCCCCAGCGGGGGTACGTCCCTTGCGCCCCATGGATTCCGGCACGCCTGGAACAGGCGGACGAGTTCGTTCGTTCTTCAGGGTGCGACCCTGACTAGAATGGGTCTCAACCGGTTGGTCGTCACGGAGACGACCACCACGGCCTCCAGGGAGGAGACCAACCATGCAGAGCAACAACCCCGTCTTCCGCAATGCGGAGGGCTTCAACGGCAAGGCGCCTGCCAACGCCACGGCCACCTACCCCGGCATGACCGACCCGTCCACGTGGGGCACGGGCACGCCTGGCGCTCCGGTGGACACGCGCGGCACCGGGCGGATGACCATCGACAGCGTCGTACAGAAGACCGCGATCTCGCTGGTCGTCGTGATCGCTGCCGCGATCGCGACGTGGCTCTACATCGGCGACATCGCCACTGGTGAGCCCCTGGGCGACCAGGACAACCTCGCCCAGCTGAGCACCGCGCTGCTCGTCGGTTCCGGTGGCGCCTTCGTGCTGTCGCTGTTCATCTCGTTCCGACGGGTGATCAGCCCGGCTCTCGTCCTGGTGTTCGCCGTTCTCGAGGGTGTCGCTCTCGGTGCGATCAGCAAGGCGTTCGAGACCCAGTTCGGTGACGGCATCGTGATGCAGGCAGTCGTCGGCACCTTCGCCGCCTTCGCCGGCACGCTGGCCGCCTACAAGTTCTTCAACATCCAGGTCAGCACCCGCTTCCGCACCTTCGTGGTGGCTGCCATGTTCGGCATGGTCGCGCTGGGTCTGCTCGAGCTGGTGCTGAGCCTCTTCGGCAATGCCATCGGGTTCTACGGCTTCGGCGGACTCGGCCTGGTCTTCGCCATCGCCGGCCTCGCCCTCGGTGTGTTCATGCTCATCCTCGACTTCGACTTCGTCGAGCGCGGGGTTGCCGCTGGACTCGAGGAGAAGGAGTCCTGGAGGGCCGCTTTCGGGATCACGGTCAGCCTGGTCTGGATCTACACCAACCTGCTGCGGATCCTCGCGATCATGCGCAACTGATCAGTTCAGCTCCGCGACGGCCCCGGGTTCGCCCGGGGCTTTGTCGTGCTCGGCCGCCTGCGGAACCGCAGCGTCGGGCTGCGGGTGGCGGCGGCGGTGGCGCAGTTCGACCCAGAGCCCGCGTACGCCGCGCTTCGCGCCGCCCACCTCGGCCCCGCCCAGCTCGGTGCCGGGAGTCTTGACCGCCTCGACAGCGGCGGTAGCCACGGGGAGCACGCCCTCGCCGCGCAGTGCCTCCGGCTGGGTCTCGTCCTCGGGGATCAGATCCAGGGACGCCAGGAGCGAGGGCAGCATCACCGCGGCCAGGGACGCATATCCCTGCGCCGAGGGGTGGAACCGGTCCGGCCCGAACAGCACCGATGGTGCGGCGGCGAACTCCGGCCCGAGGATCGAGCCGAGCGACACGGTGCGACCGCCGGCCTCGACCACCGTGATGGTCTGCGCTGCCGCAAGTCGTCGCGACCAGGACCGGGCCACCTGCTTGAGCGGCGGCGGGATGGGTTGGATGGTGCCGAGGTCGGGGCAGGTGCCGACGAGGACCGCGACATCGGCCTCGCGCAGGCGGCGGACGGCCTCGCTGAGGTGACGCACCGACTGTGACGGAAGCACGCTGTGCGTCACGTCGTTGGCGCCGATCAGGATGACCGCAACGTCGGGCTCGATGGGCAGGGTGAGGTCCACTTGACGGCGCAGGTCGGACGACTGGGCGCCCACCTTCGCGAACTCCCGCAGATAGACCCTCCGGTCGGCACGCTCGGCCAGTCCGGACGCCAGGACGGCGCCGGGCACGTCCTGCACCCGGTCGACGCCGTAGCCGGCCGCACTGGAGTCACCCAGCAGCGCGACCTTGAGTGCCGGGCCCGGGCGACCACGGCCGTACCAGCCGGTGGCGTCCGGGGGAGTGCCTTCGGCATTGCCGATCGCGCGACGCGCCAGCTTGGCCTCGGCGAGCAGCACGCTGTAGAGACCCGCACCCAGCACAGAGACGCCACCGCCGCCGAAAGCGGCGGCGGAGGCGAGCTTTCTGGCTGCTGCTGCTTTCCCCACGTGCACCACTTTACGGAGCACGCATTAGCCTGCAGGAGTGGACTACGTGAACTCTCTTCTCGATCTGATCGGCAACACGCCGCTGTTGCGCCTGCAACGCTCGCTCGACGGTCTCGAGGAGGGACCGCTCGTGCTGGCGAAGGTGGAATACCTCAACCCTGGCGGCTCGGTGAAAGACCGGATCGCCACCCGGATGATCGAGGCCGCCGAGGCCTCCGGTGAGCTCCAGCCCGGGGGCACCATCGTCGAGCCCACCTCGGGCAACACCGGCGTGGGCCTCGCGATGGTCGCCCAGGCCAAGGGCTACCACTGCGTCTTCGTCTGCCCCGACAAGGTCAGTGAGGACAAGCGCAACGTCCTCAAGGCCTACGGCGCCGAGGTCGTGGTCTGCCCGACCGCCGTCCCCCCGGAGCACCCCGACTCCTACTACAACGTCTCCGACCGGCTCTCCTCGCAGCCCGGCGCCTGGAAGCCCAACCAGTACGCCAACCAGCACAACCCGCGCAGCCACTACGAGACCACCGGGCCGGAGATCTGGCGTCAGACCGAGGGACGGATCACGCACTTCGTGGCAGGAGTCGGCACCGGTGGCACCATCAGCGGGATCGGGCGCTACCTCAAGGAGCAGAACCCAGCCGTGCAGGTGATCGGCGCCGACCCCGCCGGGTCGGTCTACTCCGGCGGTTCGGGACGGCCCTACCTGGTCGAGGGTGTGGGTGAGGACTTCTGGCCGGAGACCTACGACCGCGACATCGCGGATCGGATCATCGAGGTGTCCGACGCCGACTCGTTCGCCTTCACCCGGCGACTGGCCCGCGAGGAGGCGCTGCTCGTCGGCGGTTCGTCGGGCATGGCGGCGTACGCCGCGAAGCAGCTGGCGCACGAGCTCGCCGGCACGCCCGAGGGTGCCGATGCCGTGATCGTCGTGCTGCTGCCCGACTCCGGGCGTGGCTACCTCACCAAGGTCTTCAACGACGAATGGCTGGGCCAGTACGGCTTCCCGCTCGGTGATGGCGCGGAGCGCGACGCCCAGACCGTGGGGCAGGTGCTGCGCGGCAAGGACGGTCGCCTTCCCGACCTCGTGCACACCCACCCCGCCGAGACCATCGCGGAAGCCGTGCACATCCTCCAGGAGTACGGCGTGTCGCAGATGCCGGTCGTCCGTGCCGAGCCGCCGATCGTGGCAGCCGAGGTCGCTGGCTCGGTGTCGGAGCGCACCCTGCTCGATGCGCTGTATGCCGGGCAGGCCAAGCTGACCGACCAGGTCGAGGACCACATGTCACCGGCGCTGCCCACCATCGGGTCGACCGAGGCCGCCCGAGACGCCGTACGACTTCTCGAGCACGCTGACGCGGTGCTGGTGCAGGAGGACGGGAAGCCGGTCGGGGTCCTGACCCGTCAGGACCTGTTGGCGTTCCTCGCTCGCTCCTGAGGGCGTTCCGGGGATTCCTGCGCCGGCCTACGAGCTGTGGAGGATCTGCGCCAGGTCCTCGATGCCGTCGACGAGGCGGGGGCCGGGGCGAGCCCAGGAGGCGTTGGCGTCAACGGCGTGCACGGGGATGCCGGGCGGAAGCACGCCGGAGGCGACCAGCTCGTCGGCGAGCCGCCGGGATGACTCGAGGTCGAAACCGCAGGGCGCGGAGATGATGACGTCCGGTCTCGCCGCGTGCACGTCGTCCCAGGTGATCCGGTGGGACTTCTCGCCGGCCACCCCCAGCGCAGGCACGCCACCGGCCAGGGTGATCATCTCGGGCACCCAGTGGCCGGGTGCGAACGGTGGCTCGGTCCACTCCAGCACCAGCACCCGAGGGTGTCGGCGCCCGACGGTGCCGCCCCAGATCCCGGCGACGCGGCGCCGCAGGTAGGACACCAGCGAGGACGCCTCGTCGGTCCGGCCGACCGCCGCGCCCAGGGTCAGGATCGAGCCGAAGACGTCGTCGAGGGTGTGTGGGTCCAGCGTGAGTACGTCGGCCGTGCAGCCCAGGTGCGCCAGCGCGTCGTCGACGACCGAGACGTCGACGGCGCAGACAGCACACAGGTCCTGGGTGACCACCAGGTCGGCGTCCAGCTCGGCCAGGGCGTTCTCGGCCAGGCGGTAGAGGTCGGCACCGTCGTGCATCGCGGAGGACACCCAGGCGTCGATCCCGGTCGGGTCCAACCCCTCGGGCATCGCCGAGGTCGACACGATCCGGCGCGACCTGGCCTCCTCGGGGTAGTCGCACTCGAACGTCACCCCCACCACGTCGTCACCGGCCCCGATGGCGAAGAGGATCTCGGTCGCTGACGGCAGGAGGGACACGATGCGCACGCCCGCAGCCTAGGCTGTCGACATGGTGGGGGGACGCCGGCGGGTGAGAACGCCGATCGTGGTGCTGCTGCTCGTGAGCCTGCTGGCCGCGTGCCGTGGAGACGCCCAGCCGCCGACGAGCCAGGCGGCGGTGGGCTGCCGACAGGAGCACCGCTGTGTCTGGGTGAGGTTCCCGTTCCGCGACTTCGTGCCGCAAGGGATGGCCCTCGGCCCGCACGACACGGCGTACCTCACCGGCTATCAGTGGAAGCCGCGTCGCGGGCACCGCTACTGCCAGGTGGTCGAGGTCGACCGCACGAGCGGTGAGGTGCGTGCGCAGAGCGTGTTGCGCGCGTGCCGGCACGGCGGCGGAGCGGTGCTGACCGGCCAGGGGCTGTGGATCACCGGCCCCAGTCGGTTGTGGCTCCTCGACCCTGCTGCCATCGGCGACACGGATCCGCTGCTGCGTGAGTGGTCGGTCGAGCAGCCCATCGTGGCCTCCACCCTCACGGCGAACCGCGACGGCCTGATCATGGCGACGTTCTCGACCGACGAGCCGGGACGCACCTACCGCTTCGCGTTCGACGACCTGCTGGCAGGCGGGGCCACGATGATGGTGGCGCAAGGGCAGGGGCGGGGCCGGGTGGTGGCGACCTCGGTACGCCGATCGCCGGCCAGGGTGCAGGGCGTCACCCACCACCACGGTGAGCTCTACTTCGCGAGCAGCTCGTCCTACTGTGGCGCGCTCACGCTGCCCTCGGGTCGACGGGTGGCCCTGGTGCCGGGTGCCGAGGGGCTCGGGTTCGACGCTGCCGGCGACCTGTGGGTGGTGAGCGAGTCGAGCGCGGGGCCCTACCGCCGCGCCGGAGACCGCCCGCGCACGCCGACACTCACCCGGCTCGACCCGGCGGAGCTGCGGTCCGAGCCAGCCTGTGCGTGGGACTGACCCGGGCGTGCGCGACTCGCCCCGCCACCGGGAACCACTGCTGAGCCGGTGACGGCGTGAGCGGACCGGTAGCGTTGGACTCGTGGGAAACGTCGCGCAGTCGTGGGATCGCTTCCAGCGCAAGCACCCACGCGCGTCGATCCCGCTGGCGGTGGTCTACAAGTTCTTCGACGACCAGGGCAACTACCTCGCGGCGATCCTGACCTACTACGCGTTCATCGCGATCTTCCCGCTGCTGCTGTTGGCCTCCTCGATCCTCGGCTTCGTGCTCCAGGGAAACCCCGACCTCCAGGCGACGATCCTCGACTCGGCGCTTGCCCAGTTCCCGATCATCGGCGATCAGCTGGGCCGCCCGGAGGGTCTGCAGGGATCGACCGGCGGCGTGGTCGTCGGGTCCCTGGCGGCGCTGTACGGCGCCATGGGGCTCGGGCAGGCGATCCAGAACACCATGCACGTGGCCTGGTCGGTGCCCCGCAACAGCCGCCCCAACCCGTTCCTCCAGCGGCTGAAGAGCCTGTTGCTGCTCCTGACCGCCGGGCTCTCGGTCCTCGCGGTGTCGGTCGTGTCGGCGCTGGGCAGCAGCACTCAGGTGTTCAGCGAGCGGGTGGACACCGGGTTGCGCTGGTTGATCAGCCTGGTCACCGTGCTGATCGTTGGCACGGTGTTCGCCCTGCTGTTCCGGCTTGCGGCGGCCAGTGGCAGCGGCGGCCGCAGTCTGCGCAAGGCCGCGCCAGGTGCCTTCGCCGTGGCGATCATGTGGCAGGGCCTGCAGTATGCCGGAACGCTCTTCGTCGGCCAGGTGCTGGTGAACACCAGCGCGATGACCAAGACCTTCGGCCTGGTGCTCGGGCTCATCGGCCTGATCTACATCGCGGCGGTGATGGCGGTGATCGGCATCCAGATCAACGTGGTCCTCGCGCGCAAGCTCTATCCCCGTGCTCTGCTCACGCCGTTCACCGACGCGGTCGACCTCACCGACGCCGACCGGCGCGCCTACTCCAGCTATGCCCGTGCCCAACGCCACAAGGGCTTCGAGACCGTCGAGGTCACCTTCGCCGAACGGACCCGGAAACAACCCGAGCCCGAGCCGACACCCGAGCCCGAGCCCGAGCCGACACCCGAGCCCGAGCATCCCAAGGACCCCGTGGTCCCGTGACCCGCTCCTGCTACCTCGTGCCCGCCGGCGACGAGAGCGCCTCGACGTAGACCCAGCGGCCGCCGCGTTGCTCGAAGCGACTGACCTCGTGCAGCACGTCGTCGCCGGCCGGCGTGCGGAAGTGGGCCCGGAACTCGACCGTGTCCGCGGTGCTGGCCACCACCTCGAGCCCGGTCCAGCTCAGGGCGGGGCTCGTCGAGACGTCGTCGGGTCGGGTGCGTGGGTGCCAGGTGCGGAACACGTAGTCGAACTCGCCGAGCGCGTAGGCCGCGTAGCGGGCCCGCATCAGCTGCTCCGGCCCGGCCGCCAGACTGGCGCCACGATGGAGCGGGCCGCAGCACGCGTCGTACGCCGCTTCGCTGCCGCAGGGGCACACCTCGGAGAACCGCACGCCCTCTAGTGTGACGCCATGGTCTTCTGGGTCAGCGCCTTCCTCGACTTCGCGGCCGACGAATTCGAACCAGGGGTCGCCTTCTGGCGTGACGTCACGGGGTACGCCGTGTCCGAGCCTCGCGGGGCCGACGGCGAGTTCGCGACCCTGGTGCCGGCATCCGGCGACGACTACCTGCGGGTGCAGCGACTCTCCGCGGGCGGATCGCGGCTCCACCTCGACCTGCACGTCGAGGATCCGCGCGCGGCAGCGGACCGGGCCGTCGCTGCCGGCGCGGTCGAGGTGTTCTCGGCACTCGACGGCTACGTGGTCCTGACCTCGCCCGGCGGGCTCACCTTCTGCTTCGTCTCCCACCCGGCGTCGGTGCGACCGGCGCCGATCAGCTGGCCGGGAGGACACCACAGCATGGTGTACCAGGTCTGCCTGGACCTGCCAGGAGCGGCGTACGACCGGGAGCAGACGTTCTGGGCGGCCACCCTCGACGCCACCCCGGAGGTCCTCGACAGTCGCCCCGAGTTCTCCTGGCTCCGCCCGCCACGCCAGTTCGCGCTCGACCTGCTGCTCCAACGACTCGACGACCCGGAGGGCCCCGTCCGAGCCCACCTGGACCTCGGCACTTCCGACCGCGCCGCCGAGGTCGCCCGACACGAGTCGCTGGGCGCTGAGGTCCTGGTCCGGGAGCAGTTCTGGGCGCTGATGACCGACCCGACCGGGCGGCGCTACTGCATCACCGATCGTGATCCGGCGACAGGACGGCTAGTTTGACGCCCATGACTCCGATTCGTCGCACCGATCCGCCGCTGGCGGTCGACGAGGCCACCACGCTGACGGCCTTCCTCGACTACCACCGCGACACCCTCCGTCTGAAAACGGCCGACCTCACCCAGCAGCAGCTCGGCGCCTCCCTGTCGCCGAGCACGCTGACGCTCGCCGGGCTGGTCAAGCACATGGCACTGGTGGAGTCGAGCTGGTTCTCGGAGGTGTTCCTCGGCGAGCCGATGATGGCCCCGTTCGACACCGCCGACTGGGAGTCCGACCGCGACTGGGAGTTCACCAGCGCCCCCGGCGACGCCCCCGACGAGCTGCGCGCCCTGTTCGACCGGGCGGTGTCGCGCTCCGACGCGATCATCCGGGTGGCGCTCGACCTCAACGGCCTCGACGGGCTGTCGGCCAAGGAGAGTCGCCAGGAGAAGACACCGTTCAGCCTGCGCTGGATCCTGGTGCACATGATCGAGGAGTATGCGCGCCACAACGGTCACGCCGACCTGATCCGGGAGTCGATCGACGGCGTGACCGGTGAGTGACTGATCTCCTCAGAGGTTCTCGTGGACGCAGAGCACGTTGCCGTCGGGATCCAGGAACCAGGCCGCCTTCTCGCTGCCCATCACGCACACGTGATCGGTGGTCTTGAGATCGGGCAGGTCGTAGTCCTCGAACACCACGCCCTGGGCCGCGAGGGTGGCGATCTCGCCCTCGATCCCGGTGACCTCGAAGCTCAACGCAGTGCTCGGGGAGGGCGTGGAGTCGGGGCGGGGGAGTAGCACCAGCTCTGAACCGCCGGCGAGCCGGTAGATCAGGCTGCCCTCGGCGTTGGTGCCCTCGAAGGGAAGCCCGAGCTTCTCGCTGTAGAACTGTTGCGCGCGGTGGGGGTCGGTCACGGGGAGCATCATCGCGACCGAGCTCGTCGACAGAGCCATTGGCGCACCTCCTTCGTCGGTCCCAGCATGCTCCCGCGGTCGACGCGACGCCATGGTTCGTCCGGGTCACTCGGGTCGTTGGTCCCGGACCGGCGGTCCGTTTCGCCCTGCCGATGCGCAGACGGGGGGACGAGGCTGGAACCAAGGAGGACATCATGGACAACACCACAGTCCCGGCCGGAACCATCGTCGTCGGCATCGACGGCTCGGCCTCCAGCAACCAGGCCCTGCACTGGGCCATCGCGCAGGCACGGCTCGAGCACCGTCCGCTGACCCTGGCCTACGGGGTCACCCCGCACACGACCTGGCTCGACCAGGGCGGTCTCGACCGGGGCATGGTCCTGGACTCGATGCGCTCGGACGGCGTCGCCCTGCTCGAGAAGGCCCGCGACACGGTCACCGAGCAGGACGCCGGGATCGAGGTGCACCTCGTGCTGCGCCTGGTCGACCCGCGCGTGCTGCTGCTCGACTTGGCCCACGCCGCGAACCTCATCGTCCTCGGCTCCCACGGGCGCGGTCCGATCCGCAGCCTGCTGCTGGGCTCGGTCGGGCTGGCCGTCTCGCAGCACGCCACCTGCCCGGTCGTGGTCCTGCGTCCGCACCAGACGGGCATCGTGCGTCGGGGGGTCCTGGTCGGCATCGACGACACCGAGGGATCTCGCACCGTGCTGGAGGTGGCCTACCGACTCGCCTCCCAGCGCTCCCTGCCGCTGACCATCCTGCACTGCTTCTGGGACGTCCGCACCGAGGTCGACGGTCCGGCCGTCGTGACCCCCGGTGACGACTCACTGGCTCCCGAGCAGCTCGTCGTCGCCGAAGCGGTGAGCGGCATGTCGGAGAAGTTCCCCGACGTGCACGTCACCCGCACCCTGGCTCGGGGTCTCGCCGACAACGGTCTGGTGGCCGCATCGCGTCAGATGGACGTGGTGGTCGTCGGGTCGCATCACCGAGGCGTCCTGGACGGCCTGGTGTTCGGCGATGTGAGTCGAAGGGTCCTCGAGCACGCCGAGTGCGTGGTGCTCGTCGTACCCGTGGTGACCGAAGAGGCATGAAGCGCCCGTAACGCCGGCGCAACCTGCCCCTTGGATTCCGGGGCTAGCGTGAGGTCGTGACCTCAAGCGCCCCCATGATCCACACCCTCGGCGAGCTGCGTGCCTCCGGCCACGCCCAGAAGACCCTCAAGCAGGAGCTCCGCGAGAACCTCCTGTCCGCCCTCCGGGAGGGCCGCGACCCGTGGCCCGGCCTGCACGGCTTCGACGACACCGTCGTGCCCCAGCTCGAGCGTGCCCTTCTGGCGGGCCACGACGTCGTCCTCCTGGGTGAGCGCGGACAGGGCAAGACCCGCCTCCTGCGCACCCTGGTGGGGCTGCTCGACGAGTGGACGCCGGTGATCGACGGCTCGGAGCTCGGGGAACACCCCTACGAGCCGATCATCCCGGCCTCCATCCGGCGGGCTGCGGCCGAGGGCGACGACCTGCCGGTGGCCTGGCGACACCGCGACGAGCGGTACGCCGAGAAGCTGGCCACCCCGGACACCTCGGTCGCCGACCTGATCGGCGACGTCGACCCGATGAAGGTGGCCGAGGGCCGCTCGCTCGGTGACCCCGAGACCATCCACTTCGGGCTGATCCCTCGCTCCCACCGCGGCATCGTCGCGATCAACGAGCTGCCGGACCTGGCCGAGCGCATCCAGGTGGCGATGCTCAACGTGATGGAGGAGCGCGACATCCAGATCCGGGGCTACGTGCTCAGGCTCCCGCTCGACGTCCTGGTGATGGCCAGCGCGAACCCCGAGGACTACACCAACCGGGGCCGGATCATCACACCGCTCAAGGACCGCTTCGGCGCCGAGATCCGCACCCACTACCCGGTTCGCCTCGAGGACGAGGTCGCGGTGATCCGTCAGGAGGCTCACCTGGTCGCCGACGTGCCCGACTACCTCGTGGAGATCCTGGCTCGGTTCACCCGCAACCTGCGTGAGTCCAGCAGCGTCGACCAGCGCTCCGGGGTCAGTGCCCGGTTCGCGATCGCCGGGGCCGAGACCATCGCCGCGGCGGCCCTGCACCGCGCCACCAGCCAGGGTGAGGACGAGGCCGTGGCTCGCGTCGTCGACCTCGAGACCGCGGTCGAGGTGCTCGGCGGCAAGGTCGAGTTCGAGAGCGGCGAGGAGGGTCGCGAGCACGAGATCCTCACCCACCTGCTCCGCACCGCCACCGCCGAGACTGTGCGCCAGCACTTCCGCGGCATCGACTTCGCCCTGCTCGTCGACGCCATCGAGGCCGGCTCGATGGTGACCACGGGCGAGCAGGTCACCGCACGCGACTTCCTCACCGGGCTGCCGGTGCTGGGCGAGTCCGAGCTGTACGACGAGGTCTGCGACCGCCTCGGGGCCACCAACGACGGCACCCGGGCCAGCGCGATCGAGCTGGCCCTGGAAGGGCTCTACCTCGCCCGCAAGGTCAGCAAGGAGTCCGGCGGCGGGGAGACGGTCTACGGATGAGGACCCGCTACGGACGCTACGACGGCGGTCCCGACCCCCTCGCACCCCCCGTCGACCTGGCCGAGGCGCTCGACGCCATCGGCGAGGACGTGATGGCCGGCTACTCCCCGGAGCGGGCGATGCGGGAGTTCCTGCGCCGCGGAGGTCAGGACCAGCAGGGCCTCGACGACCTGGCGCGGCGGGTGGCCGAGAAGCGCAGAGAGCTGCTCCAGCAGCACAACCTCGACGGCACCATGCAGGAGGTGCGCGAGCTGCTCGACCGGGCCCTGCTCGAGGAGCGCAAGCAGCTGGCCCGCGACGCCGAGCTCGACGACGCCGACCGGGCCTTCGCCGAGCTGCAGCTGGAGAACCTGCCACCCAGCACCGCCGCGGCCGTGAGCGAGCTGGCCTCTTACGACTGGCAGAGCAGCTCGGCTCGGCAGGACTACGAGAAGATCAAGGACCTCCTGGGCCGCGAGCTGCTCGATCAGCGGTTCGCCGGGATGAAGCAGGCGCTCGAGAACGCCACCGACGAGGACCGGGCCGCGGTCAACGAGATGCTGGGCGACCTCAACGACCTGCTCGAGGCGCACCGCCGAGGTGAGGACACCAGCCAGCAGTTCGCCGACTTCATGGACAAGCACGGTGACTTCTTCCCCGAGAACCCGCAGTCGGTCGACGAACTCCTGGACTCGCTCGCACAGCGGGCTGCCGCGGCCCAGCGGATGCGCAACTCGATGACGCAGGAGCAGCGTGACGAGCTCGACGCCCTCGCGCAGCAGGCGTTCGGCTCACCCGACCTGATGCAGTCGCTCTCGCAGCTCGACGCCAACCTCCAGGCGCTGCGCCCGGGTGAGGACTGGGGCGGCTCGGAAGGCTTCGACGGCGAGCAGGGTCTGGGCCTGGGTGACGGCACCGGCGTACTCCAGGACCTCGCCGACCTCGACGCGCTGGCCGAGCAGCTGGCGCAGTCCTACGACGGGTCGCGGATGGAGGACGTCGACCTCGACAAGCTCTCCCGGCAGCTCGGCGAGGACGCGGCGGTCGACGCCAGGACGCTCACCGAGCTCGAGAGGGCGCTCAGGGACACCGGCTATCTCAAACGGGGGTCCGACGGCCAGCTGCGGCTGTCTCCCAAGGCCATGCGCGAGCTCGGGCGCGCGCTGCTCCGTGACGTGGCCAGCCGGATCTCGGGTCGGCAGGGACAGCGCGACGTACGCCATGCCGGCGCTGCCGGGGAGCGGTCGGGAGCGACCCGGGAGTGGGCCTTCGGCGACACCGAGCCGTGGGACGTCACCCGCACCGTCACCAACGCCGTGATCCGCACCGTGAGCGAGGGCGGCGACGCCCGGGCCGGCGTACGCCTCGACATCCGCGACGTCGAGGTCACCGAGACCGAGGCCCGCACCCAGGCCGCCGTCGCGCTGCTGGTGGACACGTCGTTCTCGATGGCGATGGACGGGCGCTGGGTGCCGATGAAGCGCACGGCGCTCGCGCTGCACCAGCTGATCAGCACCCGCTTCCGGGGTGACGCCCTGCAGGTGATCGGCTTCGGTCGTCATGCCCAGGTGATGGAGATCGAGGAGCTGACCGCCCTCGACGCGAGGTGGGACAAGGGCACCAACCTGCACCATGGCCTGCTCCTGGCGAACCGGCACTTCCGCAAGCACCCCACCGCGCAGCCGGTGTTGCTCATCGTGACCGACGGCGAGCCGACGTCTCACCTGGAGCCGGACGGGGAGGTCTACTTCTCCTATCCACCCCATCCGCTGACGATCGCCCACAGCGTCAAGGAGCTCGACAACTCCGGTCGGCTCGGGGCCCAGACGACCTTCTTCAAGCTCGGTGAAGATCCCGGCCTGGCGCGCTTCATCGACCAGATGGCCAAGCGGGTGGACGGCAAGGTGGTCGCGCCTGAGCTGGACGACCTCGGTGCGGCAGTGGTCGGCTCCTATCTCGGTGACCGCGGCGGTGCCTCGTCCTACCGCGACCACTTCGGCGACTGGGCCGGCGGCCGCGGCTTCTGGGTCTAGGGCAGGCTCAGTCCGGGTCGGCGAAACCCGGCAGGGAGTCGATCAGGATCTGGCGGAACTGAGCCTCGGCTCCCAGCTGGCTGAGGACGCCGAGCCCGCCGAGCCAGGTGCGGTGGATGAGGAGGTACGACGGGGGCAGGTTGATCTTCAACGCAAGCGTGTACGACGGGTCGCGCGGGTTGTTGATGCGCTGGAACTGCGCGCGCATCCAGTCGCGGGAGAACCTGAAGGTCTCGACCTGGGCAGGCTCGACGAACGGGGACAGGTAGTCGAGCAGCTGGTCGGGGTCGATCTTCACCCCCGGCTTGATGAAGCCCTCGTCGCGCAGCCCGTCGTGGAGCTCGGTCGGGTCCTTCAGCGCGGCGATCCGGATCAGGGCTCCCATCGCGTAGGGCAGGGTGCCACCGGCGAGGCGGGCGACCGCACCGAAGTCGAGCACGCCCATCCGGCCCGGTTCACCGTCGGGGCCGGGGATGATGCGGAAGTTCCCGGGGTGCGGGTCGGCGTGCAGCATGCCGGTGCGGGCAGGGCCCGCGAACAGGAAGCGGAAGAAGAGCTCGCCGTAGTGGTTGCGCTCCTCCTCGGTGCCCTCGGCGATCACTCGCGCCATCGAGTGGGGGCTGTCGAGCCACTCGGTGATCAGCACGGTGTCGCCGACGGCCACCACGTCCGGGATGACGATGTCGGGGTCGTCGCGGAAGGCCTCCGCGAACGTGTGCTGTGCCTCGGCCTCGAGGCGGTAGTCGAGCTCTTCGTTCGCGCGTTCGAGGAGCTCGGCGATCAGCGGTTTGACGTCGACTCCGGGAAGCATCGAGCCGACGGTCCGGCCGAGCCTCGCGAGCTGCTTGAGGTCGGAGCGCAGGGCGTCTCCGGCGCCGGGGTACTGCACCTTCACGGCGACCTCGCGCCCGTCGTGCCAGCGACCCTTGTGCACCTGCCCGATGGACGCCGCGGCCGTGGGACCGCCGTCGAGCCACACCAGCTGCGAGCGCCAGTCGGCGCCGAGGTCACGCGCCAGGGCGTCGCGGACCTGGCCGGTGGGCATCGGGGGAGCGGAGTCCTGGAGCTTGGTGAGCTGCTCGCGGTAGGGCCCGATGACGTCCTCGGGCAGCGCGGACTCGAGCACCGACATGGCCTGCCCGAACTTCATGGCGCCGCCCTTGAGGTCGCCCAAGGTGCGGAAGAGCTGTTCGGCGGTGCGCTGCTGGACGTCGGCCAGCACCAGCTCGGCCGGTCTGCCACCGATCCGCTTGCCCAGGCCGATGGCGCTGCGTCCGGCGAACCCCAACGGCAGGGCGGCCAGGCGGGCCGTGCGCGCGGCGGCCTTGCGAGGGAGTTCGGTCACGTCCTCAGTGTCCCTTACCCCGCCAACCGGTCGGGCCAGCCGGCCGATCTCACGTGGCGAGGCCGAGTGGCTCAACCGGTTGACCGGTGACCTCTGCGATCAGATCGACGTCGCTGTTCCAGTCCGACCCTGACGGTGCCACGAGCACGAGCGCAACAATGTCGCATGCACCGTCGCGAGGACACCGTCTCGTTCCGGCTCTGGCCGCCGGTGGCGATCGGGGTGCCCCTGCTCGCCGGCTGGCTCGCGACGCTTGCGTGGGGAGACCCGGTCGAGCTCGGCGGGTGGCGACTCGTGCTGGGCGGGGCGCTGGTGCCGGTGTTCGTGGTGTGGAACGGCTGGTCGCTCTGGCTGTTCGGCCGACACGAGACCGGGCTGCTGCCAGGACAGCCGACGCACGCCATCATCGAGGAGGGGCCCTACCGGGTCTCCCGCAACCCGCTGTACGTCGGCCTGCTCGGGCTCTACCTCGCCTTGGCCCTGCTCATCCCCACGCTGTGGGGCTGGTGCTGTTCCCCGCGGCCGTGCTTCTGGTCCGCTGGGGCGGGATCGGCCCCGAGGAGCGGTTCCTGCACGAGCGGTTCGGGGCGTCGTACGACGACTACACCCGGCGAGTGCGCCGCTGGCTGTGAGCGCTACGCGTAGCCGGACGTACCCAACGCACCCACCCTGGCCCTCGCCGAGCGTTGCCGCGACCCAGTAGGTCGCCGATAGGTACGTCCGACTCCGCGAGCCGCTGGATCAGGCGGTGGCCGGGAACTTCACGCCGGTGTTGGCGTGGCAGCGGTAGCCGTGAGGGTTCTTCGCGAGGTACTGCTGGTGCTGGTCCTCGGCGTAGTAGTAGGTGGGGGACTCGCGCACCTCGGTGGTGATGTCGCCCAGCCGACGTCGGCTCAGCTCGGCGCCGTAGATCGCGGTCAGCTCGCGCGCAGTAGCCTCCTGCTCCGGCGTCGTGACGTAGATCGCCGAACGGTACTGGGTGCCGACGTCGTTGCCCTGGCGCATGCCCTGGGTCGGGTCGTGCACCTCGAAGAAGCGCTTGACCAGGTCGGCGTAGGAGACCACGGCCGGGTCGAACACGATCCGGATCGCCTCGGTGTGTCCGGTGCGACCCGAGCAGACCTCTTCGTACGACGGGTGTGGCGTCGTCCCGCCGGCATAGCCGACCGAGGTCGACCACACGCCCGGGATCTGCCAGTAGATCTCCTCGGCTCCCCAGAAGCAGCCGAGTCCGAAGATGGCGACCTCGTAGCCGTCGGGCACCGTGTCGGTGACGACCGGAGCGTCCAGGACGCGGTGCCGGTCGGACAGTCGGAACGGGCTTGTCGAGCGGCCGGGCAGGGCGCGGTCGGGAGTGGGCATCTCAGTCTTGTTGCGGCCGAACACGATGGACCTCCAGAGGGAATCGGGGCTGGCTTCTGCTTGGTCCAACACCGCAGCAGCCTCAATCGTTCCCGCTGCGTTGCTGCGCAGCGCCACTCCGGGTGCCCGGTACAGTCTGCGCAGCGCGTTGAGTGGTTCCGACAGTCGGAGCCCCGGTTGCAAGGGGAGATCGTGCCGAAGTTCAACCATGTGATCATCATTGCCGTCGCCCTCCTGTTGAGCACCACAGCCTGCTCCGGAGACGACAACCCGAAGGGTGACAAGACCCCCTCGACCTCGGAGAGCTCGACCGGCAGCGAGCCCATCGTGTCGCCCAAGCTTCCGAACATCCCGAAGTTCGACGGAAAGAAGCAGGGCATCATCGCCGACCTCGTCGTCGACTCCTGTGGCACCGACCCCGGCACGGTCGAAGCCGCAGGCACCGTCACCAACTCGGCCAAGAGCGCCAAGGACATCGTCGTTGTGATGGGCTGGGCCGCGAGCCCCGGCAGCGACCTGGTCGCACGCGGAGTGACCAAGCTCGAGGACGTCGCCGCTGGTGACGAGGTCGACTGGAAGGTCGAGGCCGACCTCAAGTTCGACGGAACGGTCTCCTGTGTCCCCACGGCCTGGGCCGGCAGGTTGCGCTGACCCATCCTCTGGCCAGTCGTCCAGAAAACGTCTCGTGTGACCGCGTTCGCGCCGGGCTCCACGGTAAAGACTGCGCTAGCATGACGCGCGCAGCCGTGCCTCGGGACTGTGGGAGGTCCGAGGCCCGGCTCGGGATGGACGAGGAATGGGGATGGAATGCGCCGGTGTGCGCGCGTGCTGGTGGCGGCGTTCGTCGTCCTGGCCGTGCTGCCGGTCCTCGCCTACACCGCGCCGGCCTCTGCCTACCGTGTGAACACAGCGGCCTGGTCCGGCACGACCGCCACGCCCTCGACCGTGACCATGCCGGACGGGGTGGTCGTCACCTCCTCGGTCACCGGACCGACCACCCACCTGGCCTCGCCGACGATGGCGATCAGCAATGCCACCTCGGCGATGTTCACCCCGAACATCGCTACGTCGACCCCTGCGAAGCAGGTGAGCACCGACACCACCGGGTGCCCGGTGAACGGCTCCTGCTCCAACCGCGGCACGCTCACCCTGTCCTTCAGCCAACCGGTGACCAACCCGGTGCTGCACGTCACCGGCCTCGGTGGCGCCTCCGCCAACACCAACAACGGCACCATCAACGAGCTGTCCACGTTCCGGGCCGTCCCGGTGCTCACCGGCAGCTCGCCGGCCGGCGCCACCCTGGGCCAGCCCAGCGCCGGCTCGACGAACCTGACGGTGACCGGTGGCAACACCGTGGGCGCGGTCACCGGCAACCACGGCAACCTGTGCAACACCAGCGTGATCACCCTGCAACCCGGCAACATCAACTTCACGACGGGTGCCCCGGCCGGCTGCGGCAGCATCCCGATCGTCGGCACGGTCACCTCGGTCTCGTTCCGGCTGGACATGCAGTTCACGGCTGTCGTGGGTGGCGGGGTCAACAACAACACCGCCGACGCGTGGAGCTTCTCGGTGAGCTTCGACGAGGACTTCGGCGACGCACCGGCGTCCTACGACCCGACCCAGGCCGCCGCCCACGCGATCGGCGACCTCAAGATCGGCTCCATCGTCGAGGCTGACAATGTCAACGTCGCCAACTCCACCACCAGCCCCAATGCCGTCGCTGCCGGGGCCAGCGCCAACGGCAGCAACGGCGACGGGACCGAGGAGGACGCGTTCACCGCGCTCCCGGCGATCAGGACGAGCCAGATCGGGTCGGCCTACAACCTGACCGTCCCCCTCTCGGGGGCGTCGAAGGCCGGTCAGGTGTGTGGGTGGATCGACTTCGACGGCAGCGGCACCTTCACGACCGGCGAACGGGTCTGCGGAAACTTCGCGGCCGGGGCCACCAGCGTCGCCCTGAGCTGGACCATTCCCACCACGGCCGAGGCGCGCGTGACCTATGCCCGTTTCCGCGCCGCCTACGGAACCACCCAGCTGGCCAACGCCACCGGCTTCGCCGACTCCGGTGAGGTCGAGGACTACACCCTGGTCATCCAGCCCACCATCACCGTCGCCAAGGTGATCCCGGGGGGTGCGCTGGGCGCCTTCGACCTCGCGGTCAACGGCACCACGGTGCGGGCGGCCGCCGCGAACGGCGACACCAGCGGACCCAAGACGTTCTTCAACAGCTCCACCTACGGGGCGCCCGACCTCACCGTCGGCACCAACCCGGCGACCACGATCACACCGCTGAGCATCACCGAGTCGCCGACGTCGTCCACCACGGGCACCTTCGCGACCACCTGGAGCTGTGTGAACGCCGTGGGCACCACCGTGTCCACGGGCAGCGGGACCAGCATCTCGCTCGCCTTCCCCCTCTCAAGCTCGGTGACCTCCGGGCGCCAGCAGGACATCACCTGCACGTTCACCAACACCGCACAGCCGGGCATCTCGCTGACGAAGACGGCCGGCACCCCGGTCGACGTGAACAGCAACGGCCGGGTCGACGCGGGTGACACGATCGCCTACAGCTTCCTGCTCACCAACAACGGCAGCGTGCTGCTCAACAGCGTCGGCGTCACCGACCCCAAGGTCGGCCCCGTCACCTGCCCGGTGACCACGCTGCTGATCGGAACCTCCACGACCTGCACGAAGACCTACACGATCACCCAGGCCGACGTGAACACCGGCACCGTGAACAACACCGCCACCGCCTCGGGCACCACCCTGCTCGGCGTCGTCGTCACCGGCACGTCGTCGACCTCGACTCCCACGAGTACGGCGCGCTCGGTCAGCCTGGTGAAGTCGGCCGGCACTCCCGTCGACGTCAACGGCGACGGTCGGGTCAACGCCGGCGACACCATCGCCTACAGCTTCCTGGTCACCAACACCGGAGCCCAGACGCTCACCGCGGTCGGGGTGAGCGACGCCAAGGTCGGCGCGGTGACCTGCCCGGTGACGACCCTCGCCCCGGGCGCCTCCACCACCTGTACGGCGGCGGCGTACACGATCACGCAGGCCGACGTGAACGCAGGCAGTGTCGCCAACACGGCGACCGCGAGCGGTACGCCGCCGACGGGGGCCGCGGTCACGGCCGGCTCCTCCACGTCGACCACCACGAGCTCGCTGAAGCGGATCGTGCTGGACAAGGTGGCAGGCACCCCGGTCGACGTGAACCTCAACGGGCTCGTCGACGCCGGCGACCGCATCACCTACACCTTCCTGGTCAGCAACACCGGCGACGTGACCCTCACCGGGGTCGGCGTCACCGACACCCTGCTCCCTGCGGTGACCTGTCCGGTGACGACGCTGGCCCCGGGGGCCTCCACCACCTGTACGGCGCCGGTCTACGTCATCACCCAGGCCAACGTCGATGCCGGCAGCGTCAACAACACCGCCACCGCGAACGGCACCCCTCCGACCGGCGCAGCCACCACCTCCACCGACTCCACGACCACCGCGACCAGCGGCGCGGCCACGCTGAGCGTCGTCAAGTCGGCGGGCACCCCCGTCGACGTCAACGCGAACGGCCGGGTCGATGCCGGCGACACGATCGCCTACAGCTTCCTGGTGCGCAACACCGGCGCCGTCACCTTGAGCGCGGTCGCGGTCAACGACTCCAAGGTCCCGACGGTGACCTGCCCGGCGACCACGCTGGCCCCCAACGCGACCACCACCTGCACGGGCACCTACACGATCACCCAGGCCGACGTGAACAGCGGAGCGGTGGCCAACTCGGCGACGGCCTCGGGCACCCCGCCCTCCGGGCCCCGGGTGACCTCGTCGCCGTCGACCACGTCCACGCCGACCAGCACGATCCGCACCATCCTCCTCGACAAGGCCGTCGGTGGCGTCACCGATGTGAACGCGAACGGCCGGGTCGACGCGGGCGACACGATCGCCTACACCTTCCTGGTCACCAACACCGGCGCGCAGACGCTGACCAGCGTCGGCATCACCGACGCCAAGGTCGCCCCGGTGAGCTGCCCGGCGACGACCCTCCAGCCGGGGGCCTCCACCACCTGCACGAAGACCTACGCGATCACCCAGGCCGACGTGAACGCAGGCAGCGTCAACAACACCGCGACGGCGCAGGGCACGCCGCCCACGGGTGCCGCCATCAGCTCGGCACCCGACTCGACCGCCACCGCCACGTCGACCGTCTCGACCCTGACGCTGACCAAGTCGGCAGGCACCCCGGTCGACGTCAACAGCAACGGGCGGGTCGACGCCGGCGACACGATCGCCTACAGCTTCCTGGTGACCAACACCGGTGCGCAGACGCTGACCTCGGTGGCGATCGCCGACGCCAAGGTGGGGGTCGCCTCCTGCCCTGTCACGACGCTGGCGCCGGCGGCCACCACGACCTGCACGGCGAGCTACCCGATCACCCAGGCCGACGTGAACTCCGGCTCGGTGGCCAACACGGCGACCGCCTCGGGTCGCAACCCCGCGAACACGTTGATCACCTCCAACCCGTCGAGCACCACCACGCCGACCTCCACCGTCGCGACCGTCTCGCTGACCAAGTCGGCCGGGACGCCCACCGACGTGAACGCGAACGGTCGGGTGGATGCGGGCGACACGATCGTCTACAGCTTCCTGGTGCGCAACACCGGCGCGGTGACCCTGTCCACCGTGTCCGTCAGCGACCCCAAGGCCGGCACGGTGAGCTGTCCGGCGAGCACGTTGGCGCCGAACGCGACGACGACGTGTACGGCGACGTACACGATCACGCAGGCCGACGTGAACGGCGGCGCGGTCGCGAACACCGCCACGGCCAGCGGCACCCCGCCCACCGGACCGGCGGTCACCTCGGCACCCTCGAGCACCTCGACGCCGACCTCGACCCTGCGCAACATCTTCCTCGACAAGACCGCGTCGACGCCCACGGACGTCAACACCAACGGACGCGTCGACGCGGGCGACACCATCCTCTATGCCTTCCTGGTGCAGAACACCGGAGCCCAGACCCTCACCACGGTCGGGATCACGGACCCGAAGGTCGGCACGGTGACCTGTCCGGTCACCACGTTGCAGCCGGGGGTCTCGACGACCTGTACGGCGACGTACACGATCACCCAGGCCGACGTGAACGCAGGCAGCGTCAACAACACCGCGACCGCGCAGGGCACGCCCCCGACCGGCGCAGCCATCAGCTCGGCGCCCGACTCGACGACGACGCCCACCTCGACGATCTCGTCGCTGACGCTGGTCAAGTCGGCCGGCACCCCCGTGGACGTGAACACCAACGGTCGGGTCGACGCGGGCGACACGATCGCCTACTCGTTCCTGGTGACCAACACCGGTGCGGTGACGCTGACCTCCGTGGGGATCACCGACGCGAAGGTCCCGAGCGTGTCGTGTCCGGCGACGACCCTGGCCCCAGGCGCCTCGACCACCTGCACCGGCAGCTACACGATCACGCAGGCCGACGTGAACGGCGGCGCCGTCGACAACTCCGCCACCGCTCGCGGCACCCCGCCCACGGGGCCGGTCGCCACCTCGGCACCGTCGACGACCTCGACGCCGACCTCCACGGTCCGCACGATCTTCCTCGACAAGACCGCCGCCGCGCCGGTCGACGTCAACGCGAACGGCCGGGTCGATGCGGGCGACACGATCGCCTACAGCTTCCTGGTGACCAACACCGGTGCGCAGACGCTGACCACGGTCGGGATCACGGACGCGAAGGTGGGGGCGGTGACCTGTCCGGTCACGACGTTGCAGCCGGGGGCCTCGACGACGTGCACGGCGAGCTACAGCATCACCCAGTCGGATGTGAACGCCGGCGCGGTGAACAACACCGCGACCGCTCAGGGCACCCCGCCCACGGGTGGGGCGATCAGCTCGGTCCCCGACTCGACGACGACGCCGACCTCGACGGTCGCCACGATCTCGCTGACCAAGTCAGCGGGCACCCCGGTGGACGTGAACGCCAACGGTCGGGTCGATGCCGGTGACACGATCGCCTACAGCTTCCTGGTGCGCAACACCGGCGCGGTGACCCTGACCGGTGTGCTGGTGAGCGACGCCAAGGCGGGCACGGTCGTCTGCCCGGTGACCACGTTGACGCCGAACGCGACGACGACGTGCACGGCGACGTACACGATCACCCAGGCCGACGTGAATGGCGGCTCGGTCGCCAACACCGCGACGGCCAGCGGCACCCCGCCCACCGGGCCGGCCGTCACCTCGGCTCCGTCGAGCACGTCGACGCCCACCTCGACGATCCGGACCATCTTCCTCGACAAGTCGGCTGGGACGCCGGTCGACGTCAACAGCAACGGCCGGGTGGATGCGGGCGACACGATCGCCTACTCGTTCCTGGTGACCAACACGGGTGCGCAGACGTTGACGACGGTCGGGATCACCGACGCGAAGGTGGGTGCGGTGACGTGCCCGGCGACGACGCTCCAGCCGGGCCTCTCGACGACGTGTACGGCGACGTACACGATCACCCAGGCCGACGTGAACGCAGGCAGCGTCAACAACACCGCGACCGCCCAGGGCACCCCGCCGACGGGTGGCGCGATCGGCTCGGCGCCCGACTCGACCGCCACGGCGACCTCGACGGTGACGACGATCTCGCTGACCAAGTCGGCAGGCACGCCCACCGACGTGAACGCCAACGGCCGGGTGGATGCGGGCGACACGATCGTCTACAGCTTCCTGATCCGCAACACCGGCGCGGTCACCCTCACCGGCGTGGGCATCAGCGACGCGAAGGTCGGCTCCGTGTCGTGTCCCGCCAGCACCCTGGCTCCGAACGCGACGACGACGTGTACGGCGACGTACACGATCACGCAGTCCGATGTGAACGCTGGCGCGGTCGCCAACACCGCGACCGCCAGCGGCACTCCGCCGACCGGCCCGGCGGTGACGTCGGCGCCCTCGAGCACCTCGACGCCGACGTCGACGGTCCGGACCATCGTCCTGGACAAGACGGCGGGGGCCCCGGTCGACGTGAACGGCAACGGCCGGGTGGATGCGGGCGACACGATCGCCTACTCGTTCCTGGTGACCAACACCGGTGCCCAGACGCTGACGACGGTGGGGATCACCGACGCGAAGGTCGGTGCGGTGACCTGTCCCGCCACGACGCTCCAGCCCGGCGTCTCGACGACCTGTACGGCGACGTACACGATCACCCAGGCCGACGTGAACGCAGGCGGCGTCAACAACACCGCCACCGCCCAGGGCACGCCCCCGACCGGCGGCGCGATCAGCTCGGCGCCCGACTCCACCACCACGCCCACGAGCACGGTGGCCAGTCTCTCGCTGAGCAAGTCGGCGGGCACCCCGGTGGACGTCAACTCCAACGGTCGGGTCGACGCGGGCGACACGATCGCCTACTCGTTCCTGGTGACCAACACCGGCGCGCTGACGCTGACGAGCGTCGCGGTGGCCGACGCCAAGACGGGTCCGGTGAGCTGTCCCGCGACCACGCTGGCGCCAGGTGCGACCACGACCTGTACGGCGGGCTACACCATTACCCAGGCCGACGTGAACACCGGCGCGGTCGCCAACACCGCGACCGCGAGCGGCACCCCGCCGACCGGGCCCGCGGTGACGTCGTCTCCGTCGAGCACCTCGACGCCGACGTCCACGGCCCGCACGATCTCCCTGGACAAGACGGCGGCGGCCCCGGTCGACGTCAACAGCAACGGCCGGGTGGATGCGGGCGACACCATCGCCTACAGCTTCTTGGTGACCAACACCGGCGCCCAGACGCTGACGACGGTGGGGATCACCGACGCGAAGGTCGGTGCGGTGACGTGTCCGGACACCACCCTCCAGCCGGGCATCTCGACGACCTGTACGGCGACCTACCCGATCACCCAGGCCGACGTGAACGCAGGCAGCGTCAACAACACCGCCACCGCCCAGGGCACGCCCCCGACCGGCGGCGCGATCAGCTCGCCCCCCGACTCCACCACCACGCCCACGAGCACGGTGGCCAGCCTGTCGTTGACCAAGTCGGCCGGCACCCCGGTGGACGTCAACTCCAACGGTCGGGTCGACGCGGGCGACACCATCGCCTACAGCTTCCTGGTGCGCAACACCGGCGCGGTGACCCTGACCGGCGTGCTGGTGAGCGACGCCAAGGCAGGCACGGTGTCGTGTCCGGCGACGACCCTGGCGCCGAACGCGACGACGACGTGCACGGCGACGTACACGATCACCCAGGCCGACGTGAACGGCGGCGCGGTCGCCAACACCGCGACGGCCAGCGGCACCCCGCCCACCGGGCCGGCCGTCACCTCGGCGCCCTCCAGCACGTCGACCCAGACCTCGACGGTGCGCACGATCCTGCTGGACAAGACCGCCGACACTCCTGCCGATGCGAACGCGAACGGCCGGGTGGACGCGGGCGACACCATCGCCTACAGCTTCCTGGTCACCAACACCGGCGCCCAGACGCTGACGACAGTGGGGATCACCGACGCGAAGGTCGGCGCGGTCAGCTGCCCGGCGACCACCCTCCAGCCAGGCGTCTCGACGACCTGTACGGCGACGTACACGATCACCCAGGCCGACGTGAACGCAGGCGCGGTCAACAACACCGCGACCGCCCAGGGCACACCGCCCACCGGTGCGGCGATCAGCTCGGCCCCCGACTCGACCACCACGGCGACCTCCACGGTCGCGACGATCTCGCTGACCAAGTCGGCAGGCACGCCCACCGACGTGAACGCCAACGGCCGGGTGGACGCGGGCGACACGATCGTCTACAGCTTCCTGGTGACCAACACCGGGGCGCTGACGCTGACGAGCGTCGGGGTGGCCGACGTCAAGACGGGTCCGGTGAGCTGTCCCGCGACCACGCTGGGTCCGGGAGCCTCGACGACGTGTACGGCGACGTACACGATCACGCAGGCCGATGTGAACGGCGGTGCGGTCGCGAACACCGCGACCGCGAGCGGCACCCCGCCGACCGGGCCGGCGGTGACCTCGGCTCCGTCGAGCACGTCGACGCCCACCTCGACGGTGCGGACCATCTCCCTGGACAAGTCGGCCGGGACGCCGGTCGACGTGAACACCAACGGCCGGGTGGATGCCGGCGACACGATCGCCTACTCGTTCCTGGTGACCAACACCGGTGCGCAGACGCTGACGACAGTGGGGATCACCGACGCGAAGGTCGGCCCGGTCAGCTGCCCGGCCACGACTCTGGCCCCCGGCGCCTCCACCACCTGCACGGCGACCTACCCGATCACCCAGGCCGACGTGAACGCAGGCGGCGTCAACAACACCGCCACCGCCCAGGGCAGCCCGCCCACGGGCGCGGCGATCAGCTCGGCGCCTGACTCCACCACGACCCCCACGTCCACGATCGCGACCATCGCCCTCGACAAGACGGCCGGGTCTCCGGTCGACGTCAACGCCAACGCGCGCGTCGACGCGGGCGACACGATCGCCTACAGCTTCCTGGTGACCAACACCGGGGCGGTGACGCTGACCACTGTCGGGGTCACCGACGCCAAGACCGGTCCGGTGGCCTGCTCGTCGACCACGCTTGCTCCCGGCGCTTCGACCACCTGTACGGCGCCGTACACGATCACCCAGGCCGACGTGAACTCGGGAAGCGTGAACAACTCCGCCACCTCGCAGGGCACCCCGCCGACCGGCCCGGTGGTCGACTCGGCGCCGGACACCACCAGCACCCCGACCTCGACCATCACCTCGATCGCCGTCGACAAGACGGCGGCGGCCCCGGTGGACGTCAACGGCAACGGGCGGGTGGATGCGGGCGACACGATCGCCTACAGCTTCCGGGTGACCAACACCGGCGCCCTCACGCTGACCAGCGTCGGGGTCACCGACGCCAAGACCGGACCGGTGACCTGCCCGCAGACGACTCTGCAGCCGAGCGGCTCGACGATCTGCACGGCCACCTACGCGATCACCCAGGCCGACGTGGACTCGGGCGCCGTCACCAACACGGCCACGTCGCAGGGCACGCCGCCCAGCGGGCCGGACGTGACGTCGCCGCCCGACTCCACCGCCACGCCCACGTCCACCGTCGCGACGATCGCGATCGACAAGACCGCAGGCACCCCGGTCGACGTCGACGCCAACGGTCGGGTGGATGCGGGCGACACGATCGCCTACAGCTTCCTGGTGACCAACACCGGCGCGCTCACCTTGACCAGTGTCACGGTGAGTGACGCGAAGACCGGTCCCGTCAGCTGCCCCGCCACGACTCTGGACCCGGGAGCCTCGACCACGTGCACGGCGACCTACACGATCACGCAGGCCGATGTGAACACCGGCAGCGTCACCAACAGCGCCACCGCGCAGGGCACGCCGCCGACCGGTCCGGCGGTGAGCTCGGCTCCGGACACCACCAGCACGCCCACGTCGAGCGTGGCCACGATCACGATCGACAAGGAGGCCGGCACCCCCGCCGACCTGAACGGCAACGGCCGGGTCGATGCCGGGGACACGATCGCCTTCACGTTCGTGGTGACCAACACCGGGGCGACGACCCTGACCAACGTCGGCGTGAGCGATGCGAAGACCGGCCCGGTGACCTGTCCGGCCACCACCGTGCAACCAGGCGCCTCCACCACCTGCACGGCGACCTACACGCTCACGCAGGCTGACGTGAACGCAGGCAGCGTCACCAACACCGCCACCGCGCAGGGCACCCCGCCGACCGGCCCGACGGTGAGCTCGGCTCCCGACTCCACCAGCACCCCGACGTCGACCGTGGCTGCGCTGAGCATCGACAAGACCGCTGCCGCGCCGTTGGACGTCAACGGCAACGGACGGGTGGATGCCGGCGACACCGTCGCCTACACGTTCCTCGTGACGAACACCGGTGCGGTCACCTTGACCGGCATCGCGGTCAGCGACGCCAAGGTGGGTGCGGTCACCTGTCCTGTCACCACGCTGGCGCCGGCCGCGTCCACGACCTGCACGGCGGGCTACACGATCACGCAGGCGGACGTGAACGCCGGCGCCGTGAACAACAGCGCCACGGCTGCCGGCACCCCGCCGACGGGCCCGGCAGTCGTCTCGCCGCCCGACACCACCAGCACCAACACCTCCACGACGGCGACCCTGAGCCTCGCCAAGACCGCGGGCATCCCGACCGACGTCAACGGCAACGGCCGGGCAGACGCGGGCGACACCATCGCCTACAGCTTCCTGGTGACCAACACCGGCGCGGTCACCCTGACCGCCGTCGGGGTCACCGACCCGAAGGCCGGCGGCGTCACCTGCCCGGTGACCACGCTGACGCCGGGCAACTCGACGACGTGCGCCGCGACGTACACGATCACCCAGGCCGACGTGAACGCAGGCTCCGTGATCAACACCGCGACGGCACAGGGCACCCCGCCCACCGGCCCGGCCGTGAACTCGACCCCGGACTCCACGGCCACGCCGACCTCGACGATCGCGACCGTCACTCTCGACAAGACCGCCGCGGCCCCCGTCGACGTCAACACGAACGGCCGGGTGGATGCGGGCGACACCATCGCCTACACCTTCCTGGTGACCAACACCGGTGCGGTGACACTGACCGCCGTCGGCATCACCGACGCCAAGGCCGGACCGGTGACCTGCCCGGTCACCACCCTGCAGCCGAACGGCTCGACCAGCTGTACGGCGACCTACACGATCACCCAGTCGGATGTGGACGCCGGTGCCGTGGTCAACTCGGCGACCTCCCACGGCACCCCGCCGGCCGGCCAGGCGGTGAGCTCGGCCACCGACTCGACGATCACCCCGACCACCACGACCTCCGCGTTGAGCCTGGACAAGACCGCCGGCACCCCGGTCGACGTGAACGGCAACGGGCGGGTGGATGCGGGCGACACGATCGCCTACAGCTTCCTGGTGACCAACAGCGGCGCGGTGACGCTCACCGGGGTCGGGATCACGGACCCGAAGGTCGGCACGGTGTCCTGCCCGGTCACCGTCCTGGCGCCGCTGGGCTCGACCACCTGCACGGCGCCGTACACGATCACCCAGGCCGACGTCGACCTCGGCGGGGTCACCAACCTCGCCTCGGCACGCGGCACCCCACCGGTCGGCGCGGCCATCACGTCGGCGCCCGACCAGACGACGACCCCCACGGCCACGATCGCCACCCTGACGGTGGACAAGACCGCCGCCACCCCGGTCGACGTGAACGCCAACGGCCGGGTGGATGCGGGCGACACGATCGCCTACTCCTTCCTGGTCAACAACACCGGAGCCCTCACCCTCTCGCTGGTCGGCGTGAGCGACGGCAAGGTGGGCGCCGTCACCTGCCCGCAGCCGACGCTCGCCCCCGCCGCGACCACGACCTGTAGTGCGACGTACACGATCACCCAGGCCGACGTGAACGCAGGCAGCGTCAACAACACCGCCGTCGCGATCGCGTCGCCGCCCAACCAGCCGGGCATCACCTCACCGCCCGACTCCACGACCACCGCGACCTCGAGCGTGGCGACGCTGACGATCGACAAGACCGCCGGCGTCCCGGTCGACGTGAACACCAACGGCCGCGTGGATGCGGGCGACAGCATCCCCTACAGCTTCCTGGTCACCAACACCGGCGCGGTCACCCTGACCAGCATCGGCGTGAGCGATGCGAAGGTCGGCCCGGTCACCTGCCCGGCGACGACCCTGCAGCCGGGCAGCTCGACGACCTGCACGGTCGACTACTCGATCACGCAGGCCGACGTGAACACCGGCGTCGTGAACAACACGGCGACCTCGCAGGGCACCCCACCGACCGGCCCGGTCGTCGACTCGGCGCCGGACACCACGAGCACGGACACCTCGACGGCGCGTTCGATCAGGCTGGACAAGACCGCCGCCGCTCCGGTCGACGTCAACGCCAACGGGCGGGTGGATGCGGGCGACACGATCGCCTACAGCTTCCTGGTGACCAACACCGGCGCGGTGACATTGACCGACGTGGCGGTGACCGACCCGACGACCGGCCTGGTCGCGTGCCCGGCGACCACGCTGCAGCCGGGTGCCTCGACGACCTGTACGGCGAGCTACCCGATCACCCAGGCCGACGTGAACGCCGGGTCGGTCGACAACACCGCGACCACCCAGGGCACCCCACCGACCGGGCCGGACGTGACCTCGGCGCCGGACTCCACCAGCACGCCCACGTCGAGCGTCGCGACGATCGCGATCGACAAGACCGCCGGCACCCCGGTCGACGTGAACACCAACGGGCGGGTCGATGCGGGCGACACCATCGCCTACAGCTTCCTGGTGACCAACACCGGCGCGGTGACGCTGACGACGGTCGGCGTCACCGACGCCACGACCGGACCGGTCACCTGCCCCGTGACCACCCTTCAGCCGGGCGACTCGACGTCGTGCACCGCGGGCTACGCGATCACCCAGGCCGACGTGAACGCCGGCTCGGTGAACAACACGGCGACCGCGCAGGGGACGCCGCCCGTCGGTCCCGCGATCACCTCGGCGCCGGACACCACCACCACGCCGACCTCGACCATCACCACGATCGCCCTGGACAAGACCGCCGGCACTCCGGTGGACGAGAACACCAACGGCCGCGTCGATGCGGGCGACACGATCGCCTACGCCTTCCTGGTGACCAACACCGGTGCGGTGACCCTGACCTCCGTCGGCGTCACCGACGTCAAGCTGGGAGCCGTCACCTGCCCGGTGACGACCCTGCAGCCGGGGGAGTCCACGACCTGCACCGCGTCGTACACGGTCACCCAGGCCGACGTGGACGCCGGCGCGGTCAACAACACGGCGACCTCGCAGGGGACGCCGCCCACAGGCCCGGCGATCAGCTCTCCGCCCGACTCGACGTCGACCTCGACCTCGACGATCAGCACGATCGCGCTGGACAAGACCGCCGGTACGCCGGTGGACGTGAACGGCAACGGTCGGGTGGATGCGGGCGACACGATCGCCTACAGCTTCCTGCTGACCAACACCGGTGCGGTGACCTTGACCTCCGTCGGAGTCGCCGACGCCAAGACCGGTCCGGTGACCTGCCCGCTGACGACCCTCCAGCCGGGTGCGTCCACCACCTGCACCGCCGCCTACACGATCACCCAGGCCGACGTGAACAACGGCACCGTCGACAACACCGCCACCGCGACCGGCACGCCTCCCAGTGGCCCCGCGGTGACCTCGGCACCTGACTCGACGACGACGCCGACCTCGACGATCACCACGATCGCGGTGGACAAGACCGCCGCCGCTCCGGTCGACGTCAACGCCAACGGGCGGGTCGATGCCGGCGACACCATCGCCTACAGCTTCCTGGTGACCAACACCGGCGCGGTGACGCTGACGACGGTCGGCGTCACCGACGTCACGACCGGACCGGTCACGTGTCCGGCGACCACCCTGCAGCCGAACGCGTCGACGACCTGTACGGCGGCGTACACGATCACCCAGGCCGACGTGGATGCCGGCGCGGTCACCAACACCGCCACCGCCCAGGGCACCCCTCCGACGGGCGGCGCGATCGATTCGGCGCCCGACTCGACCACGACACCGACCTCCACGATCACCACGCTGACGATCGACAAGTCGGCGGGCACCCCGGTGGACGTCAACACGAACGGGCGGGTGGATGCGGGCGACACGATCGCCTACTCCTTCGTGGTGACCAACACCGGTGCGGTGACGCTGACCGACGTCGGGGTCACGGACGCGAAGACCGGTCCGGTGTCGTGTCCGGTGACCGCGCTCGCGCCGGCGGCGTCGACGACCTGTACGGCGGCGTACACGATCACCCAGGCCGACGTGAACGCCGGCTCGGTGGACAACTCGGCCACGGCGCAGGGCACCCCTCCGACCGGCCCGGCGATCGACTCGTCGCCGGACTCCACCGCCACGCCCACGTCCACCGTCGCGACGATCGCGATCGACAAGACCGCGGGCATCCCGGTGGACGTCAACACGAACGGCCGGGTGGATGCGGGCGACACAATCGCCTACAGCTTCCTGGTGACCAACACCGGGGCTGTGACGCTGAGCGCCATCGGGGTGACGGACGTGAAGGTGGGCACGGTCAGCTGCCCCGCCTCCACCCTGCAGCCCGGTGACTCGACGACCTGCACGGCGAGCTATCCGATCACCCAGGCCGACGTGAACGCCGGCTCGGTCAACAACACCGCCACCGCCCAGGGCACGCCCCCGGCCGGCGGTGCGATCGACTCGGGTCCCGATTCGACCACGACGCCGACCTCGACCACCGCGACCCTGACCGTCGACAAGACCGCCGGCACCCCGTCGGACGCCAACTCCAACGGCCGGGTCGACGCCGGCGACACGATCGTCTACAGCTTCGTGGTGACCAACACCGGTGCACTGACCCTCACCCTGGTCGGCGTCGACGACCCCAAGGTCGGCCCGGTGCCGTGCCCGGTCGCCACGCTCGCCCCGCTCGCCACCACGACCTGCAACGTGAGCTACACCATCACCCAGGCCGACGTGAACTCCGGCTCGGTGGACAACACCGCCACCGCGAGCGGCACGCCGCCGAACGGGGGACCGGTGACCTCGGCGCCCGACAGCACGACCACGCCGACCTCGACGATCGCCACGCTGAGCATCGACAAGACCGCCGGCGCGCCGGTCGACGTCAACGCCAACGGTCGGGTGGATGCGGGCGACACGATCGCCTATTCCTTCCTGGTGACCAACACCGGTGCCGTGACGCTGAGCGCCGTGGGCGTGAGCGACCCGAAGACCGACCCGGTCACCTGCCCGGTCCCGACCCTGCAGCCGGGCGCCTCGACGACCTGTACGGCGAGCTACGTCATCACCCAGGCGGACGTGAACGCCGGCTCGGTGGACAACACGGCCACCGCGAGCGGCACGCCGCCGACCGGTCCGGCGATCGACTCCGCGCCGGACTCCACCACCACGCCGACCTCCACGATCGCCACCCTGACGATCGACAAGACCGCCGGCGCCCCGGTGGACGTCAACACGAACGGTCGGGTCGATGCGGGCGACACGATCGCCTACTCCTTCGTGGTGACCAACACCGGCGCGGTGACCCTCACGCAGGTCGCCGTCGACGACCCCAAGGTCGCAACGGTCACCTGCCCGACCACCACCCTGCAGCCGGGTCTGGCGACCACCTGCACCGCGACGTACACCGTCACCCAGGCCGACGTGGACGCCGGCAGCGTCGGCAACACGGCGACCGCGTCGGGCACCCCGCCGACCGGCCCGGCGCTCACCTCGCCGCCGGACTCCACCACGACGCCGACCGACACCACGACCACGCTGACCCTCGACAAGACCGCCGGCACGCCGGTCGACGTCAACGCCGATGGCCGCGTCGACGCCGGGGACACCATCGCCTACTCCTTCCTGGTGACCAACACCGGTGCGGTGAGCCTGACCTCGGTCGCCGTCAGCGACCCGAAGGTCGGCACCGTCACGTGCTCGGCGACCGCGCTCGCGCCCGGTGACTCGACGACCTGTACGGCGGGCTACACGATCACCCAGGCCGACGTGGACTCCGGCTCGGTGGACAACCTCGCGGCCGCGAGCGGCACCCCGCCGACCGGCCCGGCCGTGACCTCCGCGCCCGACGGCACCTCGACCCCGACCTCGACGGTGGCGAGCCTCTCCCTGGACAAGACGGCCGGGGTGCCGACCGATGTCGACGGGGACGGCCGGATCGACGCCGACGGCGACACCATCATCTTCAGCTTCCTGGTGACCAACACCGGTGCGGTGACCCTGACCACGATCGCCATCGACGACCCCAAGGTCGGAGCGGTGACCTGTCCGGTGACGACGCTGGCTCCGGCCGCCTCCACCACCTGCTCGGTGAGCTACACGATCACGCAGGCCGACGTCGACTCCGGCAGCGTCGACAACACGGCGACCGCGTCGGGCACTCCGCCCACCGGTGGCCCCGTCACCTCGCTGCCCGACTCGACCAGCACCCCGACCACGAGCATCGCGAACCTCAGCATCGACAAGACCGCGGGCGACCCAGCCGATGTCGACGGCAACGGCCGGGTCGATGCGGGCGACACGATCGACTACTCGTTCCTGGTGACCAACACGGGCTCGGTGACGCTGTCGGCGCTCGGCGTCGACGACCCCAAGGTCGGCGCGGTGACGTGCCCCGTGGCGACGCTGGCGCCCGACAGCTCGACGACCTGTACGGCGTCGTACACGATCACCCAGGCGGACGTCGATGCCGGCAGCGTGGACAACACGGCCACCGCCACCGCGACCCCGACGACCGGTCCGGCCGTGACCTCGCCGCCTGACTCGACCTCCACGCCGACCGACACGACCACCACGCTGACGCTCGACAAGACCGCGGGCACACCGGTGGATGTCGACGGCAACGGCCGGGTGGATGCGGGCGACACGATCGCCTACTCGTTCCTGGTGACCAACACGGGCTCGGTGACGCTGTCGGCGCTCGGCGTCGACGACCCCAAGGTCGGCGCGGTGACGTGCCCGGTCACGACCCTGGCCCCCGGCGACTCGACGACCTGCACGGCGACCTACGCGATCACCCAGCCTGACGTGGACGCCGGCAGCGTGGACAACACCGCGACCGCGAGCGGCACGCCGCCCACCGGGCCGGCCGTCGACTCCGCTCCTGACTCGACCTCGACGCCGACCGACACGACAGTCACCCTCACGCTCGACAAGACCGCGGGCACCCCGGTGGACGTCAACACGAACGGGCGGGTCGATGCGGGCGACACGATCGACTACTCGTTCCTGGTCGCCAACACCGGCGCCCTCACCCTGACCGGGGTCGGCGTGGCCGATGCCAAGACCGGCCCGGTGACCTGCCCGGTCACCACGCTGGAGCCCGGCGACTCGACGACCTGCACGGCGACCTACGCGATCACCCAGGCCGACGTGGACGCCGGCAGCGTGGACAACACCGCCACCGCGAGCGGCACGCCGCCCACCGGGCCGGCCGTCGACTCCGCGCCCGACTCGACCTCCACGCCGACCGACACGACAGTCACCCTCACGCTCGACAAGACCGCGGGCACCCCGGTGGACGTGAACGGCAACGGGCGGGTCGATGCGGGCGACACGATCGCCTACAGCTTCCTGGTGACCAACACCGGCGCCCTCACCCTGACCGGGGTCGGCGTCACCGATGCGAAGGTGGGCACGGTGACCTGCCCGGTCGCGACTCTGTCGCCCGGCACGGACACGACCTGCACGGCGACCTACCTGATCACCCAGGGCGACGTCGATGCCGGCAGCGTGGACAACACGGCGACCGCGTCCGGCACGCCGCCGACGGGCCCGGCCATCACCTCGGCGCCCGACGTCACCTCCACGCCGACCGACACGACCGCCACGCTGACGCTCGACAAGACCGCGAGCACCCCGGTGGACGTGAACGGCAACGGGCGGGTCGATGCGGGCGACACGATCGCCTACTCGTTCCTGGTCACCAACACCGGCGCGGTCACGCTCACAGGCATCTCGGTGGCGGATGCGACGACCGGCCCGGTGACCTGTCCGGTGACCACGCTGGCTCCGGGCGCCTCCACGACGTGTACGGCGGGCTACCTGATCACCCAGGGCGACGTCGATGCCGGCAGCGTCGACAACACCGCCACTGCGAGCGGTACGCCTCCGACGGGTCCGGTCGTCGACTCGGCGCCCGACTCGACCACGACGCCGACCGACACCACCGCGACCCTGAGCCTGGACAAGACCGCCGGGGCCCCCACGGACGTCAACGCCAACGGGCGGGTCGATGCGGGCGACACGATCGACTTCGGCTTCCTGGTGACCAACACCGGCGCGCTCACGCTCACCGGCATCACCGTCGACGACCCCCGGGTCGGCACCGTCGACTGCCCGGCGACCACGCTGCAGCCGGGCGACTTGACGACCTGCACGGCGACCTACGCGATCACCCAGGCCGACGTCGACGCCGGCTCGGTGGACAACACCGCCACCGCGAGCGGCACCCCGCCGACCGGGCCGGCCGTCGACTCCGCGCCCGACTCGACCTCCACGCCCACCGACTCCACGAGCACGTTGACGCTCGACAAGACCGCGGGCACCCCGGTGGACGTCAACACGAACGGGCGGGTCGATGCGGGCGACACGATCGCCTACTCGTTCCTGGTCACCAACACCGGCGCCCTCACCCTGACCGGGGTCGGCGTGGCCGACGCCAAGACCGGCCCGGTGACCTGCCCGGTCACCACGCTCGAGCCCGGCGACTCGACGACCTGCACGGCGACCTACGCGATCACCCAGGCTGACGTGGACGCCGGCAGCGTGGACAACACCGCCACCGCGAGCGGCACGCCGCCCACCGGGCCGGCCGTCGACTCCGCGCCCGACTCCACCTCGACCCCGACCGACACCACCGCCACCCTGAGCGTCGACAAGACGGCCGGCACGCCCACCGACGTCAACGCCAACGGTCGCGTCGACACCGGTGACACGATCGTCTACTCGTTCCTGATCACCAACACCGGCGCGGTCTCGCTCACCCTGGTCGGAGTGACGGACCCGAAGCTCGGGCCGGTGACCTGTTCGCCGACCACGCTGGCTCCGGCCGAGACCACCGACTGCTCGGCGTCCTACACGATCACCCAGGCCGACGTCGACTCCGGCTCGGTCGACAACAGCGCCACCGCGCAGGGGACGCCGCCGACCGGACCCCCGATCACCTCGGCGCCGGACACGACGTCGACACCGGTCGACACGACCACGACCCTGAGCATCGACAAGACCGCCGGTGCGCCGGTGGACGTCAACGGCAACGGACGGGTCGACGCCGGCGACACCATCGACTACAGCTTCCTGGTCACGAACACCGGCTCGCTCACCCTGACCGCCGTGAGCGTCACCGACGCGAAGACGGGTCCGGTGTCCTGCCCGGTGACGACCCTGGTCGGTGGCGGCTGGACGATCTGCACCGCGACGTACACCGTCACCCAGGCCGACGTCGACGCCGGCAGCGTCGACAACACCGCCACCGCGCAGGGCACCCCGCCGACCGGGCCGGCCGTGACCTCGCCGCCCGACTCGACCACCACGGCCACCGATACGACCACGACCCTGACGATCGACAAGACCGCAGGCACCCCGGTCGACGTCAACGGCAACGACGAGGTCGACGCCGGTGACACGATCGCCTACTCGTTCCTGGTGACCAACACGGGCGCAGTGACCCTCACCTCGGTCGTGGTCAGTGACCCGAAGGTCGGCACCGTCACCTGTCCGGCCACGACCTTGCAGCCGGACGAGTCCACCACCTGTACGGCGACCTACACGATCGCGCAGGCCGACGTGAACGCCGGCTCCGTCGACAACATCGCCTCGGCGAGCGGCACCCCGCCGACCGGCCCGGCCGTCACCTCCACCCCGGACGCGACGTCCACGGCAACCTCCACCTCGGCCGCCATCACCGTCGACAAGACGGCAGCCGCCCCGGTCGACGTCAACGGCAACGGCCGGGTCGATGCGGGCGACACCATCGACTTCAGCTTCCTGGTCACCAACACCGGTGTCGTCACCCTGAGCGCGATCGACGTCGCCGACCCGACCGTCGGTGCCGTCAGCTGCCCCGTCACCACCCTCGACCCCGGTGACTCCACGACCTGTTCGGCGACGTACCCGATCTCCCAGGCCGACGTCGACGCCGGCTCGGTCGACAACACCGCCATCGTCGTCGCTACGCCGCCGACCGGCAGTCCGATCGACTCGCCGCCGGACTCCACCTCGACGCCCACGGACGCCACGACGACGCTGACGATCGACAAGACCGCCGGGACCCCGGAGGACGTGAACGGCAACGGCCGGGTCGATGCCGGCGACACCATCGACTACACGTTCCTGGTCACGAACACGGGCGCGGTGACCCTGACCGGTGTCGTGGTCAACGACGCCAAGACGGGTCCGGTCACCTGCACCGCCACCACGCTGGCTCCTGGCGCGTCGATGACCTGTTCGGCGAGCTACACCATCACCCAGGCCGACGTGGACGCCGGCACCGTCGACAACACCGCGACCGCCGAGGGCACCCCGCCGACCGGACCGGTCGTCGACTCCGGACCAGACTCGACCAGCACGCCCACCGACACCACGACGACGATCAGCATCGACAAGACCGCCGGGACCCCGGCGGACGTGAACGGCAACGGCCGGGTCGACGCCGGGGACACCATCGACTACACCTTCCTGGTGGCCAACACGGGCGCGGTGACCCTGACCGACGTCGCGGTGGCCGACCCCCAGGTCGGTCCGGTGAACTGCCCGGTGACCGTGCTGGCGCCGGGCGACTCCACCACCTGCGCGGTGACCTACACGATCACCCAGGCCGATGTGAACGCCGGCTCGGTGGACAACACCGCGACCGCCTCCGGCACCCCGCCGACCGGCCCGGCCATCGAGTCGGCCCCCGACACCACCAGCACGCCGACCGACGCGACGTCCACGCTGACCCTCGACAAGTCGGCAAGCGTGCCGACCGATGTCAACGGCAACGGCGAGGTCGATGCCGGCGACACGATCTCCTACAGCTTCCTGGTGACGAACACCGGCGCGGTGACCCTGACGGGAGTGGCGGTCGACGACCCGAAGACCGGCACGGTGACCTGCCCGAGCACCACCCTGGCGCCTGGCGCCTCGACCACCTGCGTGGCCGGCTACACGATCACCCAGGCCGATGTGAACGCCGGCTCGGTCGACAACACCGCGACCGCCTCCGGCACCCCGCCGACCGGCCCGGCCATCGACTCGCCGCCGGACTCCACGTCCACGCCGACCTCGACCCTGGCCTCACTCGCCGTCGACAAGTCGGCGACCACGCCCACCGACGTCAACGGCAACGGAGAGGTGGACGCCGGCGACACCGTCGACTACCTGTTCCTGGTCACCAACACCGGCACCCTCACCCTCACCGGCGTCACGGTCAACGACCCCAAGGCCGGTCCGGTCGCCTGCCCGGCCACGATCCTCCAGCCGGGTTCCTCGACGACCTGCACAGCGACGTACACGATCACCCAGGCCGACGTGAACGCGGGCTCGGTCGACAACACCGCCACCGCATCGGGCACTCCGCCGACCGGTCCGGCGGTCGACTCCGCGCCCGACTCGACGACCACCCCGACCGGTGTGTCCACGACGATCTCGCTCGACAAGTCGGCCGCGACGCCCGTCGACGTCAACGGGAACGGACTCGTCGACGCCGGCGACACCATCGACTACTCGTTCCTGGTGACCAACGGGGGAGTGGTGACGCTGACCGGGGTCACGGTCGCCGATCCGAAGGCCGGAGCGCTCGCCTGTCCGGTCACCACCCTCGACCCGGGTGACTCCACGACCTGCACGGCGTCCTATGCGATCACCCAGGCCGACGTGGACGGCGGAGCCGTGAACAACACGGCGACCGCGAGCGGTACGCCGCCCACCGGGCCGGCCACCGACTCCCTGCCCGACTCGACCACGACGCCGACCGACACCGCGGCCAGCCTGACGCTGGACAAGTCGGCCGGCGCCCCGGTCGACGTCAACGGCAACGGACGCGTCGACGCCGGTGACTCCATCGGCTTCACCTTCGTGGTCACCAACAGCGGCGTGGTCACGCTGTCCGGCATCGTCGTGGACGACCCGACCCTCGGCACCGTGAGCTGCCCGGTCACCACCCTGGCGCCAGGCGACTCGGCGACCTGCGGTGCGACGTACACCATCACGCAGGCCGACGTCGACGCCGGCAGCGTGGACAACACCGCGACCGCGAGCGGCACCCCACCGACGGGTCCTGACGTCGGCTCCGCGCCCGACTCGACCACCACGCCCACCGACGACACCGCCGCGCTCCGCCTGGACAAGCGCGCCAGTGCCCCGTTCGACGTCGACGGCGACGGGCGGGTGAGTGTCGGCGACCGCATCGACTACGAGTTCGTCCTCGTCAACATCGGATCGGTCACGCTGGGCGACCTCGCCGTCCAGGACACCCTCGTCGGGACGGTCACCTGCCCCGTCACCACCGTGGCCCCCGGTGAGACCACGACCTGCACGGCGTCGTACCTCATCACCCGGGCCGACGTCGACACCGGCAGCGTGCTCAACGTGGCCACGGCCACCGCGACCCCGCCCAGCGGAACAGCCGTCGAGTCCAACAGCGACCAGACCGAGACCCCGACCCCGGGCTCCGCTGCCGGACTGGGCCTGGTGAAGCGGATCGCCTCGGTCGAGGACACCAACGACGACGGGTCGACCAACCAGGGTGACCGGGTCACCTACACGTTCGTCGTCACCAACACCGGGGAGGCGCGGATCACCGGGATCCGGGTCCACGACCCGATGCTGGCCGCCGCCGGCGTGTCCGTCAGCTGCCCGCGCACCGTGCTCGACCCCGGTGGGAAGCTGGTCTGCCGGTCCGCTCCCTACACGATCACGCGCGCCGACCAGGTGGACGGCGCCGTCCGCAACCTGGCGACCGTGACCGGTCTCGGCCCTGACGGTGCGGTGGTCAGCAGCAACCAGGGGGTCGCCGACCTCGTCCTCGACGTGGACGCCGGGCCCCCGTTGCCCGGCACCGGCAACGACGTCCCGTGGTGGCTGCCCCCGGCAGCCCTCGCCCTGGTGGTGGCCGGGCTGATCCTGGTCGCCGGTGGTCGTCGACGTCGCGACGCCCAGCAGTAGGCTCGCCCGGTGACCCAACAGCACCGGAACAAGTCAGGCTTCGAGACGCGCGCGATCCACGCCGGCTACGAGCCGGACGCGGCCACGGGCGCCGTGATCCCGCCCATCTACGCGACCAGCACCTACAAGCAGGACGGCGTGGGCGGACTCCGCGGCGGCTATGAGTACAGCCGCTCGGCCAACCCCACGCGAACCGCCCTGGAGGGCAACCTGGCGGCGCTGGAGGAGGGTGAGCGGGGCTTCGCGTTCGCCTCCGGGCTCGCGGCCGAGGACACCCTGGTCCGCTCGGTGTGCCGCCCGGGCGACCATGCCGTGATCCCCGACGACGCCTACGGCGGCACCTACCGGCTCTTCGACAAGGTGGAGAAGGTCTGGGGCCTCGAGCACAGCCCGGCGCCGGTCTCCGACGTCGACGCCGTCCGGGCGGCCATCCGCCCCGGCCGGACCAAGCTCGTCTGGGTGGAGACGCCCACCAACCCGATGCTGAACATCGGCGACATCGAGGCACTGGCCGCGGTGGCCCACGAGGCCGGCGCACTGCTGGTCGTCGACAACACCTTCGCCTCTCCCTACCTCCAGCAGCCCCTCACCCTCGGGGCCGACGCGGTGATCCACTCCACCACGAAGTACTGCGGCGGTCACTCCGACGTCGTGGGCGGTGCGCTGGTGGTGCGCGATCTCGAGCTGGCCGAGCAGATCGGGTTCCACCAGAACGCCATCGGCGCGGTGGCGGGCCCGTTCGACGCCTGGTTGACGCTGCGCGGCCTGCGCACGCTCGCCCTGCGCATGGACCGGCACTGCGAGAACGCCGAGAAGGTGGTCGAGTTCCTGACCGGCCACCCCAAGGTCTCCCAGGTCATCTATCCGGGACTGCCCGAGCATCCCGGCCATGCGGTGGCCTCGCGCCAGATGAAGCGGTACGGCGGCATCGTGTCGTTCCGGGTGACCGGGGGAGAGCAGCACGCGCTCGAGGTGTGCGACGCGACCGAGGTGTTCACCCTGGGCGAGTCGCTCGGCGGCGTGGAGTCCCTGATCGAGCACCCCGGCCGGATGACTCACGCCAGCGTCGCCGGCACCGACCTCGAGGTCCCCTCGGACCTGATCCGCCTCAGCGTCGGCATCGAGACCGCCGACGACCTGCTCGCCGACCTCGACCGTGCCCTCGCCGTCGGTGGCTGAGGAGGGCGCCGGGCGGCCCTCGGTGACCCTCTGTGTCGACTTCGGCTCGACGTTCACCAAGGCAGCGCTGGTCGACCTCGAGGAGGGCCGCATCGTGGCGGCCGCCAGCCATCGCACCACCATCGACACCGATGTCCTCGACGGGTACGACGCCTGCCTGGCCGAGCTGAACCGGCAGGACCCGCGCGCGGGCACAGCGCCGGTGCTGGCCTGCTCCTCGGCCGGTGGCGGGCTGCGGATCGCCGTGGTCGGCTACGAGTCCCTGGTCACGGCGGAAGCCGGCAGGCGAGTGGCCCTCAGCAGCGGCGGGAAGGTGGTCCAGGTGTGCTCCGGAGGCCTCGACGCGGCCCGCTTCACCCAGCTGGCCGAGTCCGAGCCCGATGTGGTGCTGCTGGTGGGTGGCACCGACGGCGGCAACAGCGAGGTCCTGGTCGGCGACGCCGAGTTCCTGGCCGAGCGGCGCTGGTCCGGCCCGGTGGTCGTGGCCGGGAACGTCGAGGCGCAGGAGACCGTCTCGGCGCTGCTCCGCGAGGCCGGTACGCCGCACGTGCTGGCCGACAACGTGGTTCCCCGGATCGGGGTGCTCGCTCCCGACTCGGCGCGCTCGGCCATCCGGGAGATGTTCCTCGTGCACGTGATCGGGGGCAAGCACCTCAGCGAGCGTGCCGACTTCGCGGCCATGGTCCGCGGTGCCACTCCCGACATCGTGCTGACCGGAGTGGAGCTGTTGGCCAAGGGCCTCGACGACGCTCGTCCCGGAGCAGGTGACGTCGTGGTCGTCGACGTCGGCGGAGCGACCACCGACGTGCACTCCGTGATCGAGGTCGACCCGGAGGACGGGTCGCTCGACGCGGGTGGACTCTCCCGTGAGGTCGTGGCCACCACGCCGGTGACCCGGACCGTGGAGGGGGATCTCGGCATGCGCTGGTCGGCGGTCTCCACCGTCGCCGCGATGGGGGTGTCGGACGACGACCCGCTGGTGGCCGCGGCGCTGCGCCGCCAGCAGGACCCGTCGTACCTCCCGGACTCCGAGGCCGAGCTCGACCTCGACGAGGCCATCGCGGCAGGCGCCGTGGGGCTGGCGCTGCGCCGTCACGCGGGACGCTCACGCGTGGTGCTGGGCCCCGACGGACGCGTCGTCGAACGCAGTGGCAAGGACCTCCGCGAGGTGGACCTGATGGTCGGGTCGGGAGGTGTCCTGCGCAACGGACGCGCCGGTGTCGCCCAGCGGGTCCTGGGGTCCTCCACCGGCGCCGACTTCGAGGACGGGTGGCAGCTGCCGCGTTCGCCCGCGGTGGTGATCGACTCCGACTACGTCCTGGCCGCGGCGGGGCTGCTGGCATCGGTGCATCCCGACGCGGCGTACCGCCTCACTCGGCGCCTGGGGGATGGGTAGCCTGTCGCACGTGAGCAATGACGCCGCGGATGTCGATCCCCAGGACGTGCCCGAACCGGAGGACGGCTCCCCGGCCGCTGAGGCCGCGCGCGCGTCGAGCCGCAGGTCACGACGCGATCGTGAGGTCGAAGGCCTCTCGGACCGGCTGGCCGCGCAGTTCGCCCATCAGTGGGCGCAGGTCCGCGCGGAGCGCAGGCTCGAACCTGCCCCGATCGTCGGGGGCCGCTCCAACTTCAGCCGCGCCCAGGTGCCCTGGGGCGTCGATCTCGCGGCCGCGTGGGCCTGGCGGATCATCGTCATCTCCGCCGCCGGCTACGGCCTGTTCTGGCTGCTGTCCTACCTGGCCGTGATCACCCTGCCCGTGATCGTCGCCCTGCTCATCGCGGCGCTGGTCGGACCGATCGTCAACCGGTTCGCAGCCGCCGGCGTCCCCCGCGGCATCTCGGCCGCCTTCGTCGTGCTCGGCGGCATCGCGTTCGTGGCCGCCCTCCTGACCTTCGCCGGGCAGCAGGTCGCCAACGGCGCCTCCGACCTCGCCGACCAGGTGGTGGCGGGGCTGGGGGAGGTCAAGGACTGGCTGCGCGACGGCCCCCTGCACGCCAGCGACTCCCAGATCAACCAGTGGATCGACCAGGCACAGACCTCGATCACCGAGCGCAGCCAGGACGGCGAGATCCTCAAGCAGGTCACCGAGGTGGGCACCGCCCTGACCCACGTGCTGGCCGGGTTCTTCATCGTCCTGTTCTCGACCTACTTCTTTCTCTCCGACGGCGCCCGGATCTGGTCCTGGGTGGTCCGGCTGGCACCGCGTGCGGCGCGCGAGAAGGTCGACTCCTCGGGCCGGGTGGCCTGGATCTCCCTCACCAGCTTCGTGCGAGCCACGGTCCTGGTGGCCCTCACCGACGCCATGGGGGTGATGGTGGTCGCCGCCGTGCTCGGCGTCCCGTTCGTGCTGGCCATCGGCGTGCTGGTGTTCCTGGGCGCCTTCGTGCCGATGCTGGGCGCCCTCGTCGCGGGCACGGTGGCCGTGCTGGTCGCCCTGGTCGACCAGGGCCCGCTCACCGCGCTGCTCATGCTGATCGGCGTGGTCGTGGTGCAGCAGATCGAGAGCCACGTGCTGCAACCCTTCCTGATGGGACGGTTCGTCTCGGTCCATCCCTTGGGCGTCATCCTGGCGATCGGCTGCGGCGTACTCATCGCAGGGGTGGCCGGCGCCCTGATCGCCGTACCCATCGCCGCCGCCATCAATGCCGTGATCCAGCACCTGGCGTCCTTCACCGCCGTCGGGGACGATCCGGAGGAGGAGCTCGACGAGGATCTCGGGCGAGACGGCCCTCCACGACTGAGCAAGGAGACGCAGCATGACTGACAACGCGACTGGCCAGGTGACCCTGGCCGAGATCCAGGAGGCGCGTGTCCTCCTCGAGGGCGTCTCCATCCGCACGCCCATGGAGGGCAGTCGGCAGCTCTCGGAGATGGTCGGCGGGCCGGTCTACCTCAAGTGCGAGAACCTCCAGCGCACCGGCTCGTTCAAGATCCGGGGTGCCTACACCCGGATCGCCCGGCTCTCACCCGAGGAACGGGCCCGCGGTGTCGTCGCCGCCTCGGCCGGCAACCACGCCCAGGGCGTGGCCCTCGCCGCCCAGATGCTCGGCATCAAGGCGACGGTCTTCATGCCCGAGGGCGCACCCATCCCCAAGGAGCGCGCGACCCGCGGCTACGGCGCCCACGTGATCTTCCACGGTCGCTACCTCGAGGACGCCCTGGTCGCCGCCGGTGCGTTCGCCGCCGAGACCGGTGCGGTGCTGATCCACCCCTTCAACCACCTCGACGTCGTCCGGGGTCAGGGCACCTGCGGCCTCGAGATCATCGAGCAGGCGCCGCTGGTCGAGACCGTGCTGGTGCCCTGCGGTGGGGGTGGTCTGCTCGCCGGCATCGCCATCGCGGTCAAGGCGCTGAAGCCGGGCGTGCGGGTCATCGGCGTCCAGGCCGAGGGTGCCGCGGCCTTTCCGCCGTCCCTGGCCTCCGGCGCCCCGATCAAGCTCGAGTCCATGCACACGATGGCCGACGGCATCGCCGTCGGGCTGCCCGGGGAGATCACGTTCCGAGCCGTGCAGGACCACGTCGACGAGATCCTGACCGTCTCCGAGGAGTCGCTGTCGCAGGCGCTCGTCGCGGTGATGGAACGGGCCAAGCAGGTCGTCGAGCCAGCCGGTGCCGCAGCCGTCGCGGCGATCCTGGAGGATCCGACCCGGTTCACCACGCCGACGGTGGCAGTGCTGTCCGGGGGCAACGTCGACCCGCTGCTGATCGGCAAGGTGATCCGCCACGGCATGGCCGCGGCAGGCCGCTACCTGCAGATGCGGGTCTGCATCCCCGACCTTCCCGGCGGCCTCGTCGGGCTGCTCACCGAGGTCGCCGACGCAGGCGCCAACATCCTCGAGGTCGCCCACGAGCGCACCTCACCCGAGCTCCACCTCGACGAGGTCGAGGTCAACCTGCAGATGGAGACGCGCAGCACCGAGCACGCCGAGCTGCTGATCGGCCGGCTGCGCGAACGCGGTTACCGGGTCGCCGGCACCGCCCACCCCGCCTAGGCTCAGCCGGTGTAGGGGACGGCCTCCACGACCTCGACCTGCAGGTCCTTGCCGTTGGGGGCGGTGTAGGTGACGACATCGCCGACGCGGGCGTGCAGGATGGCCGAGCCGAGCGGCGACTGCGGCGAGAACACCTCGAGGGAGTCGTCCTCGATCTCACGGGCGCCGAGGAGGAACGTCTCGGTGTCGTCGTCGCCGACGAAGCGGTAGGTGACCTTCATGCCGGGGGAGACGGTGCCGTCGTTCTCGGCCGCGCCACCGACCTCGGCACGGCGCAGCATGTCCTCGAGCTGACGGATCCGGGCCTCCTGCTTGCCCTGCTCGTCCTTGGCGGCGTGGTAGCCGCCGTTCTCCTTGAGGTCGCCCTCGTCGCGAGCGGCGGAGATCTTGTCGATGATCTCCTGACGCCGCGGTCCCCTGAGGTCGTCCAGCTCAGCCTGCAACTTGTCGAAGGCTTCCTGGGTCAGCCAGATGGTGTCCTGGTCGCTCGTCGTCATGTGCCTACTCCTGCCGCTCGATCCGCGGGGTACGACGGCGTCGTATCCGCTTGGTCTGGGTGTGCATCCCGCCAACGGGGGCGTGTGCCTCTACTGCTCGCCTGCTCACGCGGCCTCTGCCTGCGCGCAGGCAGGGCCTTGCGGGATGAATCAAGACGATGAGCCTACCAAGAACCCCCGTTGGTCACACGTTCAGCGGGGTCGGACCTGGTCGGGCGTCGTACAGCCGAGCTCGCCGACCGAGGTCGCGCGGCGCTCGGTGCGGATCGAGATCTCCATCAGGCCGCCGTCGCGGTCGACGTCATCAGGCCCTGGAACGGCGAAGGGCAGCTCCCCGACCACCGTGTGGTCGGCCGCGAACGCCCGCACCGTGCAGGCGCCCCGGACCTCGGGATCGCTGATCCGGATGTCGACCTTCGCGGTGGCCTCGTGCTCGCTCACCACCTCGTAGCCGACCAGCTCGGAGCGGACCTCTGGCGTCGAGAACGACCACGCCGACCAGGCCAGCCAGGCGAGGAACACCGCGCCCAGCACGCCGGCGACCACGACCGCGGGGCGCAGCCCACGACGCGAGGTGCCGTAGCGGTCAGCGAGGTCAGTCACCTGATCATCGTCCCAGACACCCCCATAGACTTCCCACATGGTCAACCGCTCCGGCTTCAGGCTCATGCACGTGCACGCGCACCCGGACGACGAGTCCAGCAAGGGCGCGGCCACGACGGCGAAGTACGTCGCCCAAGGAGTCGACGTCCACGTCGTCACCTGCACCGGGGGAGAGCGTGGATCGGTGCTGAACCCGAAGATGGACCGGCCCGAGGTCCAGGAGAACATGACCGAGATCCGGCGGGGCGAGATGGAGCGGGCCCGCGACATCCTCGGCGTCCGCCAGGACTGGCTGGGCTTCGTCGACTCCGGGTGGCCCGAGGGCCACCCGAAGCCACCGCTGCCCGAGGGCTGCTTCGCCCTGGTGCCGGTCGAGGAGGCAGCCGCGCCACTGGTCCGGCTGATCCGTGAGTTCCGGCCCCACGTGGTCACGACGTACGACGAGAACGGCGGCTACCCGCACCCGGACCACATCATGTGCCACCAGATCTCGGTGCACGCCTTCGAGGCGGCGGGCGATCCCGACCGCTATCCCGAGGCGGGCGAGCCTTGGCAGCCGCTCAAGCTCTACTACCACCACTCGTTCAACCGTCCGCGCACCGTCGCCATCAGCGAGGCGATGGAGGCTGCCGGGCTGGAGTCCCCGTGGAAGGAGCGCCTGGAGAAGTGGGAGCCCAACCCCGAGCACGACGCCCGGATCACCACCCGCGTGCCGTGCAGCGACTACTTCCCGATCCGTGACCGGGCACTGCTCGCGCACGCCACGCAGATCGATCCGGACGGCTTCTGGTTCGTGACTCCGATGGCGCTCCAGCAGGAGGTCTGGCCCACCGAGGACTACGAGCTGGTCGTCGCGCACGTCGAGGCTCCGACGCCGGAGGACGACCTCTTCGCCGGCATCCTCGACCCCACCTGACAGACTGGTCGCATGAACTCGTTCGCCATGTCCGTGCTCGTCTCCCTCGCCGACGAGGGGCTGAAGGACGAGGACATCACCGCCGGGTGGACGGCCTTCGCGATCTTCATCCTGCTCGGTCTCGCCGTGGCGTTCCTGGGCTGGAGCCTGACCCGTCAGCTGCGCAAGGCACAGCGGGCCAAGGACAGCGGCGTCTACGGCGACGAGCCGAGCACCACGCCCCCGTCCGCGCAGCAGCCGCCCAGCTGACCTGGGGCTAGCGCCGCACCAGACGCACCAGCACGTCGTACGCCGTCTGCCCTGACGTGCCGCGATGGCCGTCGTCGACGAGCCGGGTGACCCGCTCGGCCCGGATCGTCTCGAACTCCCGACCCTCCAGATCACCGACCACGTCCTCGGAGGTCATCAGCACGGCGGCATCCTGCGGTCCGCCCACGCCGTGGACGAGGTTGGTGGAGTCGTGGGCGACGAGCAGGAAGGTTCCTCCCGGCCGCAGAGCGTCGAAGCCGCGGCGGACGGCTGCGCCGCGTTCGGCTGCGGGCAGCTGGAGGTACGCGATGACCACCAGGTCCAGGTCGGCGACGTCGACGCCCTCGCCCGTCACCGCGTCGCCGCACACCCACTCGATGCTCGCGTCGCCGGCCAGTCTCCGCCCCTTCTCGAGCCCCGCCTGGGCGAAGTCCACGGCAGTGACCTCCCAGCCCCGGTGGGCCAGCCAGATGGCGTTGCGCCCTTCGCCCGCTGCGAGGTCGAGCGCTCGTCCGGGCGGAAGGTCGGCACACTCGGCGGCCACGAACTGGTTGGGCTCGACCGACCACACCAGGTCGGCCTCGGCGTACCTCGCGTCCCATGCGTTGGCGTCCATGAACTCCACTGTCGCCGGAGCGATGGTGATCGGCAAGGGCGGGGCTTCGTGTGCCCGGCCGCCTGAGGCAGCATGATGGTGCCCGAGCGACAGGAGCCCCAGGTGTCAGAGTCCCCGGACCCCACCCCGCCAGTGGTGCGCCCCGGCATCGAGGCCGGCCTCGAGGCGTTGCCGCCGGAGATCCTCGACCGGATCCCGCCGCGGTTCCGGGCGACCGTGGTGGGACTGCAGGGGCTGTGGCCGGGCCGGATCGTGCTGCGCAGCATGGCGAAGTTCGCCAGGCTGGAGCTCTTCGACCGTTCGATGACCATCGCCGCCCAGTTCTTCACCTCCGTCTTCCCGGTGCTGATCCTGTTCGGGATCGTGCTCGGCAAGCAGGAGAGCGGGACCCTCGCCGACATCCTCAACCTTCCGACCCAGACTCGAGACGTGCTGGACGATGCCACCGACGGCACCAGCACGGGGACGTTCGGAGTGATCGGCGCGCTGATCGTCTTCATCTCAGGGACCAGCCTGTCGCGGGCACTGACGCGGGCGTCCGCGGTGATCTGGCAGGTGCAGCGACCGAAGAACAGGCTCGGCTCGGTCTGGCGCTGGCTCGCGGTGCTGCTGGTGGTCGCCCTGTTCCTGCTGCTGCCCAGGTTCCTGCGGGTGGTGGTCGACGGGTTCCCTCCCGCCGGCCTGTGGCTGACGGTGGCGCTGTTCGCGGCGAACGCGTCGATGGCCATCTTCATCCCGTGGCTGCTCCTCGAGGGGAGGGTCGGCATGCGGCTGATGGCCCCGGGGGCGGTGCTGTTCGCCACCGTGATGGCCTTCATCCGGCCGATCACCGTCGTCGCCCTGCCTCGGGCTCTGGACGCCAGTGCCGACCACTACGGCTCGATCGGGGTGGCGTTCACCTACCTGACCTACCTGTACATCATCTCCTGGATCTTCCTCGCCGCTGCGGCCCTGGGTCAGGTGATCGCCACCGACCGTGGAGCCTTCGGAGCCTGGGTCCGACGTGGGTCACCGATCCCCGGTGAGACGCCCGCCGTCTGAGTCATCCCCGCTTGGCGAGGTCCTTCAGGGCGTCGAGCTGGCGCCAGTGTGCCTCGATGCCGTCGCGGCCCGCCGGGGTGAGAGCGGCGGTGGTGTGCGACTTCTTGTGCACGAAGCGCTTGTCGATGGTGAGCAGTCCGGCGTCCTCGAGCTTCGACAGATGGCTGGAGAGGTTGCCCTTGGTGAGGCCCGTGACCTTGAGCAGGAAGGTGAAGTCCGTGCTCTTCACCGACGAGAGCACCGTCAGGATGGCGAGTCGGCCGGGTTCGTGGATCATCCGGTCCAGGTTGAAGGCGTCCTCAGGCGTGGGCATCGACACCACGAAGCCGCGTGAAGGACCTGACCAGCTCCTGGTGGTCGAACCAGCCGACGCCGAGGCACGCCACCCCCATCGGGATCATCGCCATCGAGGTCTTGTCCGCGAAGCCTCCCCAGACCGGGAGCAGGCTCAGCAGGGCCAGGCCACCGAGGAACGCCCAGTGGTAGGAACGCAGACCGATGGTGACCCAGTAGTAGGTGAGGAGCGCGCAGGCGAAGCTGACGCCGTACAACGAGATCGGCAGGTCGGCGTTGAAGTCGACGGTGATCCCGAGCGCCATGACCGCCGCCGAGAGCACCGTGGTCACGGCCACGCGCCGCTGCATCCTGCCCTGCGGCTCGACGCGCCCGAAGCGGCTCGCGTAGTAGCGGTGGGCGGCAAGGTAGCCCAGCCCGCCCAGGACGAGTGCCACCAGGAAGTAGGGCGCCGAGTTGCCGACCGCCTCGTTCCCCATCGGCGGCATGTTGAACAGTCCCGCCGCGATCAGCAGGAAGCCCGTCGGCAGCAGCAACAAGCCTCGCAGCACGTAGTAGGTCCCGCCGATCGAGCGTAGGTCCTCATGCGCCATCTCGCGCCTCCCAACTGGTTTGTACGACAAACCTAGTGGAAGCGACGCACGGTCGTCAACCGGTTTGCCCCGCAAACTGATACACAGGAATCCGGGGATTCCTGCAGGGCCTCAGCGCAGGCTGTAGGTGGCGACGGAGACGCCGACGTAGTGGACCACGAAGGCGGCCACGACCAGGGTGTGGAAGACCTCGTGGAACCCGAACCAGGCGGGGAAGGGGTCGGGGCGCTTGAGTCCGTAGACGATGCCGCCGAGGGTGTAGAGGGCGCCGCCGGTGACCACGAGGGCGAGCACCGTGGTGCCGACGCCGACGCCGAGGCGGTCGGCGCCGTCAGCGAAGGAGGGCAGGAAGAACACGGCCGCCCAGCCGAGCGCGAGGTAGATCGGCACGTAGAGCCAGCGGGGGGCGGAGGTCCAGAAGATCCGGAACAGGACGCCGAGGACGGCCCCGCCCCAGATCACCGAGAGGAGTACGACGCGCTCCTGGCCCTGCAGGAGCATGAGCGAGAAGGGCGTGTAGGAGCCGGCGATCAGCAGGAAGATGTTGGAGTGGTCGAAGCGGCGCAGGAACGCCCACACCCGCGGCGACCAGTTGCCGCGGTGGTAGATCGCCGACACGGTGAACAGCACGAGTGCGGTGCCGGCGAACAGCGCCGACCCGACCCGGGTCGACGCCGTGGGCGACAGGGCGATCAGGACGATGCCCGCAGCGAGGGTCAGCGGGGCCGTGATCAGGTGCAACCACCCGCGGAGCTTGGGCTTGACCTCGGCCACCACCTCCGCGACACGCTCGGCCACGGAGTCCTTGGCGGAGCGCACGACTTCGTTCATGCCTCGAAGGTACCTGACCCGGGGTTGCAGGCGTGTGTCGCGAACAGCGCGACCTGGGTCACTCGCGCGGTTAACATCAGGGTGTGGCAGATCTGCGGGCGAAGCTGAAGAACCAGCTCAGGCATGTCCTCTACCCTGCCTACGAGGCCAGGGTCCTGCGACGGATGCCCACCGAGAACCTTCCCAAGCACGTCGGCGTGATGCTCGACGGCAACCGCAGGTGGGCCCGGGCCGTCGGTCGCGACAGTGCGCACGGTCACCGGGCCGGGGCGGCGAACATCGAGCCGCTCCTCGGCTGGTGTGACGAGGTCGGCATCGAGGTGGTCACGCTGTGGCTGCTGTCCACCGACAACCTCAACCGACCGGCGTCCGAGCTGACCCCCCTGCTGGAGATCATCGAGGAGGCGGTGGAGTCACTCGCCCTGCAGCGTCGCTGGCGACTGCACCCGGTCGGCGCCCTCGACCTGCTGCCCGCGTCGACGGCAGCCCTGCTCAAGGCCGCCGAGGAGTCCACGCGCGACGTCGACGGGATGCTGGTCAACATCGCGGTGGGCTACGGCGGCCGACGTGAGATCGCCGATGCCGTGCGGTCCCTGCTCCACGAGCATGCCGTCAAGGGCACCTCCCTGGAGGAGCTCGCGGGGATCATCGACGTGGAGCACATCGCCGACCACCTCTACACCAAGGGCCAGCCCGATCCGGATCTGGTGATCCGCACCTCGGGCGAGCAGCGCCTGGGCGGCTTCCTGCTGTGGCAGAGCGCGAAGTCGGAGTTCTACTTCTGCGAGGCCTACTGGCCCGACTTCCGCCGGGTCGACTTCCTCCGGGCAGTGCGTGCCTACGCCCAGCGCGAGCGTCGCTTCGGCGGCTGACCAGGCTGCATCCTTTAACACCGCGTTCACCCCGCGTTCGGGCGTGTCTGCCGTGATGCGGTGACTGCCCGGCGTACTTTTTCAGCAACGGCGAGTGGGGAAGCTTGCTGTATCGGGAGGCCCGTTCGTGAGAAGTCACGACTGCACCGCACGACACCAGGCTGAGCGAGCCTGCTTGTGCGACGGAGGCCGGCACTCCGGCTTTCGGGCCCCGGCCGCCTGGTTGGGAGCCCGGTCCGTCTGCATGAGCTGAGGGCCGGGCGCTGAGTGCGTGCTTCGGTCTCGTAAGGGGTTTCGCCGTGGCGAGCAAGCGCACACAGTCCCCAGCAGGACCGGCCGGCGCCGGAATCCGCACCTATGTCCTCGACACCAGCGTCCTGCTGGCCGATCCCGGTGCCCTGCGCCGCTTCGACGAGCACGAGGTGGTTCTCCCGGTGGTCGTGATCACCGAGCTCGAGGGCAAGCGTCATCACCCGGAGCTGGGCTACTTCGCCCGTAGTGCGCTGCGGGCCCTCGACGAGCTCCGCGTCGAGCACGGCCGGCTCGACGAGCCGGTGCCGCTCACCGACACCGGGGGCACCCTCCGGGTCGAGCTCAACCACACCGACGCCGCCTCGCTCCCGTCGGGCTTCAGGCTCGGCGACAACGACACCCGGATCCTGGCGGTGGCCCGCAACCTCGCCGACGAGGGGTACGACGTCACGTTGGTCTCCAAGGACCTTCCCCTGCGCATCAAGGCCTCGGCGGTGGGTCTGGACGCCCAGGAGTACCGCGCCGAGCTCGCCCACGAGTCCGAGGTGAGCTATTCGGGGATGGCCGAGCTGGACGTCGCCTCGAGTGATCTCGACGAGCTGTACGACGACGGCACGCTCGATCTCGACGCGGCTCGTGAGCTGCCGTGCCACACGGGCCTGGTCCTGATGTCGGAGCGCGGCACCGCTCTGGGTCGGGTCGGCCCCGACAAGCAGGTGCACCTGGTCCGTGGTGACCGAGAGGCGTTCGGGATCCACGGCCGCTCCGCCGAGCAGCGGATCGCGCTCGAGATGCTGCTCGACCCGGAGGTCGGCATCGTCTCGCTGGGCGGGCGAGCCGGCACCGGCAAGTCCGCGATGGCTCTGTGCGCGGGGCTCGAGGCGGTGATGGAGCGTCGGCAGCACAAGAAGGTGGTCGTGTTCCGGCCGCTGTTCGCGGTCGGCGGTCAGGAGCTCGGCTACCTGCCCGGCTCGGAGTCCGAGAAGATGTCTCCGTGGGGCCAGGCCGTGTTCGACACGCTGGGCGCGATGACGTCGAAGGAGGTCATCGACGAGATCCTCGACCGGGGCATGCTCGAGGTCATGCCGCTTACCCACATCCGGGGCCGCTCCCTGCACGACGCCTTCGTGATCGTCGACGAGGCCCAGTCGCTGGAGCGCAACGTCCTGCTGACGGTGCTCTCCCGCATCGGTGCGAACTCGAAGGTGGTCCTGACCCACGACGTCGCCCAGCGCGACAACCTCAGGGTGGGACGTCACGACGGCGTGGTCGCGGTCGTCGACAAGCTCAAGGGGCACCCGCTGTTCGCCCATGTCACGCTGACCCGCTCGGAGCGGTCCCCGATCGCCGCTCTGGTCACCGAGATGCTCGAGAACGTGGTGCTGTGAGCTGTGACCTCTGAGGTGGGGTGGATCTCGTGTGGCACCTGATACCGGTGTGACGAGATCCACCTCACTACTTCTCGCGTTCGGTTTGCCTGGGTCCTCGAAGTCCTGCATGGTGGTGCCTTCGTGGCCAAACGGGGAAACGACCGGTCGCGTGATTGCCCATGACGTCTAGCCGTGAGTCGATCCTTGTCGAAGCGATACGTACCCAAGCACCGCACACCTCCCAAACACGCCGCACCGACCAACGTTCTGCGCAACACGTTGGTCATTACCTCGGTGGCTGCTGCCGCGACCGGAGTCGCCGTGTCCGGGGGAGTGCTGTCCGGCACCGACGCGAAGACCGTCTCGGCTGCCACCTCGTTGACCGACAGCGCGAAGGCCCCCGTCCTGAGTGCCGCCCAGATCGCGGCGCGCACCGAGGACGACGTCTCGCGTGACGACCGCCGCTCGACGCTCGACCCTGCGAAGCGGGTGGCCCTGTCCACGGACACCGGCAAGGCCGTCACCACCACCGAGGACGTCACCGACGACGACCCTCGCTCGATCGCCCAGGCGCTCCTCGCCGAGTTCGGCTTCGGTCAGGACCAGTTCGGCTGCCTCGACTCGCTGTGGACCCGCGAGAGCAACTGGCGCATCGACGCCGACAACCCGAGCTCGTCGGCCTACGGCATCCCGCAGGCCCTCCCCGGCTCCAAGATGTCCTCGGCCGGCGCCGACTGGGCGACGAACCCGGCCACCCAGATCCGGTGGGGACTCGGCTACATCCAGGACCGCTACGGCAGCCCGTGCGGCGCGTGGAGCCATTCCGAGTCCAGCGGCTGGTACTGACCCGAGCGCCAACTGGCGACAGCCGGGCCGCCACAGGTCTGGACCACCCGTGGGTCAGATGACCCTCCTGGACTATCACGCATGAGCCATTTCGGCCACGGGGAGCAGACCGTCGGGCAGACTCTGGGCCGTTGGACCTGATGTGGGCCCATCGGGCCACGAAGTAGGGCACTCTCCTTGAAGAGTTGCGGTGGGGACCGCGACCTACCTATTCCCGGGGGGGAAAATGTCCTACTCGCGCGCTTCCATGCGCTCCACCATCGTGATGGCGATCGCCGTCATCGGCGTGCTGCTCAGCGGCACCGTCGCCCAGGCCAAGCCACCGTCTCGACCCGGAGCGGTCAAGAACCTTGCTGCCGTGGTCACCAAGCCGGCCGGCGCCTACTCAGTGGCGGTCACCTGGTCCGCCTCCACCAACACCACGTCCTACGCGCTCCGGCTGACCAACAGCAGCGGAGTCGTGCTCGACAGCGAACGAGTGACGGCGACCTCGTGGACCGGCCTCGGCGTCGCCGCCGCAGGCTCGAGCGTGACCATCTCCATCACCCCGTACAACGGCACCCGCAAGGGCCCGCAGACGAGCATCAGCAAGACGCTGCCTGACATCACCGCGCCGCAGGGCTCCTTCACGGTGTCCAGCACCGCCCTCACCGGAACGCTCACCCAGACCTCGCTGTCCGACGACCTGTCACCGGCGGATGCGATCACGCGCACCGTGGACTGGGGCGACGGATCGGGTCTCGCGTCCTGGAGCACCGGCAGCGTCCTGCAGCACAGCTACCCCGCGCAGGGTCGCTACCTGCCCAGCGTCACCCTCGTCGACCTGGCCGGGAACGCGGTCACCATCCAGGTGAACGCGATGGTCATCCTCGACACCCAGGCGCCGACCGGCACGTTCTCCACCACCCCGGCCAGCGCCTGGATGTCCTACACCAAGGTCGCCGTGACCCAGCTGGGTCTGGCCGACGACCTCAGCCCGGCCCCCCAGATCACCCGCTCGGTCGAGTGGGGCGACGGGAACGTGACTCCGTGGACGAGCGGCACCACCCTGTCCCACGTCTACACCGTCGCCGGCAGCTATTCGCCCACCGTGGTCCTCGTCGACGAGGCGGGCAACACCGGTCACGTCGTGGCCTCCGGCGTCACGGTCACCCAGGACTCCCTGGCTCCCGCGCTGCGACTGCGGGTGCCTGCGACCAAGAAGGCGTACGTCGCCTCCTGGAAGGTCATCAAGGGGACGGCGACCGACACCGGGACCGGCGTCAAGCAGGTCAGGCTCAAGGCCATCGAGAAGCGTGGAGCCACCTACTACTCCTACAAGGCGGCCACCAAGCGCTGGGTGAAGGCCGGCACCACCAAGTCCGCGGCCTGGCGCAAGGCGACGTTCGTCATCGCCGTGCCTGCTGCCACCGGTGCCTGGAAGGCCAACCTCAAGGGGCTGAAGCTCGGCACGCTGAGCATCTCCGTCACGGCCCGTGACAAGGTGAACAACACCTCGCCGGCGCGGACCAAGAGCCAGAAGCTCACGCACGCGTGACCCGTCGTTCGGCGCGCGGTGGGGAAACTCCTACCGCGCGCTGAACACCGTCACGGCGCCGGCGTACTCCCGGGAGCCGTCGAAGTGGGCCAGCTCCCAGGTCTGCCCTTCCTGGCTGCTCTGCAGGTAGGCGAGCGCTGCGGCGTGGTCGACGAAGAAGGCTCGGGTGGCGATGTCGTCGCGTTCGATCGTGTCGAAGTGGCGCGACAGCACCTCGTCGCCGTTCTCACTGCTGAACGTGGTCACCAGCGCCTGGCCTCCGGCCTCACGACGCAGCTGGGCGAGGTGCTCGGCGCCGTTGGTGACCGCCACGAATAGTCCGCCGGGTCGCAGCACCCGGCGGATCTCGCTCAGGGCGCTGTCGAGGTCGGGCACGTGGTAGAGCATCCACATCGCGGCCACCACGTCGAAGCTGTCGTCGTCGAAGGGCAGCTCCTGGACATCGGCCCGCTTGGCCTTGATGCCGCGGCCGGCTGTCAGCTCCACGAAACGCGACGACTGGTCGATGGCCGTGAGCCGGATGCCCGGTCGGCTCGCGTGGATCCGGGCAGCGAAGCAACCGGTGCCGCAGCCCACCTCGAGGACGTCGGTCGGCTCGACCGCGACGATGGCGTCGAGGGCCCTGGTGGAGGGGTCCCGACCGTCGATCGAGGGGTGCCACACCGAACGGCGGGTCTCGAGGCTCTGCTCGGTGGCGTACTGCGCACGCAGCGCGGCGGGATCGGTCAGACTCACGGGTGGGTCATCCCCTTCAGGTCGAGCGCCTCATCGAGCTCGGTCATGCTCAGTGTGCCGTCCTCGACCAAGCCGAGGGCGATCACGGTGTCGCGGATCGTGGCCCGCTCAGCGATGGCCCGCTTGGCCACCTGGGCGGCCAGCTCGTAGCCGAGGTAGCGGTTGAGGGGCGTCACGACGCTGGGGGAGGACTCGGCGTACTGCCTCATCCGCTCGACGTCGGCGGTGATGCCGTCGACGCAGCGCTGGGCGAGGAGCACGGTGGTGGTCGAGAGCAGCCGGACCGACTCCAGGAGGTTGCGGGCGATCACGGGCAGCATCACGTTGAGCTCGAAGTTGCCGGCCGCTCCGGCCGTGGTCACCGTCAGGTCGTTGCCGATCACCTGGGCGCACACCATCAACGTGGCCTCCGCCAGCACCGGGTTGACCTTGCCGGGCATGATGCTGGAGCCGGGCTGCAGGTCGGGCAGGTGGATCTCGGCAAGCCCGGTGGTGGGTCCGCTCGACATCCAGCGCAGGTCGTTGCAGATCTTGGTGAGGCCGACGGCAATGGTGCGCAGCACCCCGCTCAGCTCGACCAGGGAGTCGCGGGTGCCCTGGGCCTCGAAGTGGTCGCGAGCCTCGGTGAACCGCTGACCGGTCGACTCGGCGAGCACCTCGATCACCCTGGCCGAGAAGCCCGCGGGCGTGTTGATGCCGGTGCCGACCGCCGTACCGCCCAGGGGCAGCTCGCGCACCCGCGGGAGCACGCTCTCCAGCCGCTCGCCGGCGAGCCGGATCGTGGCGGCGTACCCGCCGAACTCCTGGCCGAGCATCACCGGCGTGGCGTCCATGAGGTGCGTGCGGCCCGACTTCACGGTGTCGGCGAACTCGTCGGCCTTGGCCGACAGGCTCGCGGCGAGTACGCCGAGCGCGGGCTGCAGGTCCTCGACGACGGCCCGGGCGGCGGCCACGTGGATCGCGGTGGGGAACACGTCGTTGGACGACTGGCTCGCGTTGACGTGGTCGTTGGGGTGCAGGTCGGTCCCGCGCTGCGCCGCCAGTCCCGCGATGACCTCGTTCATGTTCATGTTCGAGCTGGTGCCCGAGCCGGTCTGGAAGACGTCGATGGGGAACTGGTCGTCGTGCGTCCCCTGCGTGACCTGGGAGGTGGCGGCGAGGATCGCCTCGGCCTGCTGCGGGGTGAGCACGCCGAGCTCGGCGTTGGTCCGGGCGGCCGCCGCCTTGACCATCGCGAGGGCGTGGATGAGCGCCGGCTCGAGCGGCGTGCCGCTGATCGGGAAGTTCTCGACGGCTCGTTGGGTCTGGGCCCGCCACAGCGCCGTGGCGGGCACCTGGACCTCGCCCATGCTGTCGTGCTCGGTGCGGAAGTCGCTCACGATGCAGACGGTACCCGTGATACGTAGAGCCAGTGGTGCTCATGGCGATCCTGCACCTCGACCTCACAGGCTCGAGCCCGACAGTTGCCGAAGACGCCCTCCATGGCCGCGAACAGCTCGCTCGCTTCGTCGGCCGACCAGATCACCAGGACCCCGCCGGGCGCGACCGCCTGGCGGCAGGACTCGAGGAACGGCACCCGGTAGAGCGCGGCATTGGCGTCGTAGACGAGGTAGCCGGGGCCGTTGTCGACGTCGAGCAGCACCAGGTCGTAGGACTCCGGGCGGGCCTCGACCAGCGCGATCGCGACGTCGGCCACGGTGAGCGTGAGGCGGTCGTCGGCCAGCAGTCCGGGTCCGTGGGGGATGGTTCCGTCGCGCATCCAGCGGACCAGGGAGTCCTCGATCTCGACGACCGTGCAGTGCTCGACCCGGGGGTCGCCCAGCACGGCGTCCAGGGTGAAACCGAGGCCGAGGCCGCCGATCAGCACCCGAGACGGCTCCTCCACGAGTCGCAGGGCCTGGTGTGCCAGCGCGGTCTCCGAGGAGGTCTCGACGGTGTCCATCACGAAGATGCCGTTGACCCTCAGCTCGAGCCCGGCCGGTCCGTCGCCCTGACGCTCCCTGACCACCACCTCGCCACGCTCCGACTCGGCGCGCGCGATCTCGACGTACTCCCCGGGCTCCATCCCGCTCAGACCGCCCGGACCTGGAACAGGGCGAGGTCCTCGGTCGCGAGCAGGGGAGGCTGTACGCCGATCTCGGCGAGCACCCGGCCGGTCAGCTCGACCCCCTGATGGGTCCACGGCGGAGCGTGGTCGCCGGGCCCCGGGCCCTCGGCAGGAGTCAGGATGGTCACCCGGTAGGTGCGGTCGGGATCGAGACCGGGGAGGGTCACGGCCGGGGGAGGCCAGGTGAGGCCGTGCTCGACGACGGCCAGCCGGTAGAGCGCCTCGCTGCGGTCGGCCGCCACCACGCCCTCGAGCAGCAGCGAGGGGTCGATGACGTCGGCGTGCACCACGTCACCGTGGTGCAACAGGGGGCGCAGCTGCTTGTGGAGGTCGATCCAGCCGCGCAGCTCCTCCAGCGACTCGGCACTCGCGCGGGTGAGGTCCCACTCGATGCCGAAGTGCCCCCACATGGCGGTGCCGGCACGGAAGCGGACGCCGTGCGTGCGATGGGTCGTGTGGTCGGGGCTGGCGCCGATGTGGGTGCCGATGAGCTCGGGGGGCAGCAGCAGCCCGGTCCAGCGCTGCAGCCGCTGGCGCTCCAGGGCGTCGATGCAGTCGGAGGGCCAGATCCGGTCGGCGTACTCCATGATGCCCAGGTCGATCCGGCCGCCACCGCCGCAGCACGACTCGATCTCGAGGCCGGGGTGCCGCCGCTTCAGCTCGGCCATCATCCGGTAGACCGCCTCGGTCTGCGCGTGCACCCCCGGTGTGCCGGAGGGTTGGTGCCCGGCGTCGGTCAGGGCTCGGTTGTGGTCCCACTTCAGGTAGGCGATGTCGTAGTCCGCCACCAGCGCCGAGACCCGGCCCAGGATGTGGTCGTACGCCGCCTCGTTGCCGAGGTCGAGCACGTGCTGGAAGCGGGAGGCGACCCCGGGCCCGTGCTCGGTGGCGAACAGCCAGTCGGGATGCTCGCGGGCGAGATCGGAGTCGAGGTTGACCATCTCCGGCTCGAACCAGAGGCCGAACTCCATGCCCAGCTCGTGGACCCGGTCGACGATGGGGTGCAGCCCGTCGGGGTAGACCCCTTCGTCGACGTACCAGTCACCGAGGCCGGCACGGTCGTCGCGTCGGTGACGGAACCATCCGTCGTCGAGCACGAACCGCTCGACGCCCAGGTCGCCCGCGGCCTCGGCCAGCGCCAGCAGTCGACCCATGTCGTGGTCGAAGTAGACCGCCTCCCAGGTGTTGAGCAGGATCGGCCGGGGCGTGGAGGGGTGGTGGGGGCGCGCGCGCAGATGGCGGTGGATCCGGGACGAGAGGGCGTCGAGGCCCTCGCCCCACGAGCCCACCAGCCACGGTGAGGTGTAGGTCTCGCCGGTGGCCAGGCGGACCTCGCCCGGCATCAGCAGCTCGCCGCCGCGGAGCAGGCGGTGGCCGGTGGCGGAGCGCTCCGCGGTGAAGGTCTGGTTGCCGCTGTGGGCCACGTGGACGCCCCAGACCCGCCCGGCACGGAAGCTGAAGCCCGCGGCGCCGGCGCACAGGAGGGTCGCGGAGTCGTGGCCGGGCCGCCCGCCACGCGACTCCCGCAGCCAGGCACCCAGCTGGAAGGGCAGGCGCTGGGGGGTCCGCTCGCGGGTGTGCCGACCGGTGAGGTCCACCAGCTCGGAAGCGAGCGCGGGCACCGGCAGGGCCGGTTCGATCTGGGCGACCTCGTAGACGTCGTCGGCGAGGTTGCGCACCTCGGCCCGCACCCGCAGGAGTCCGGACGGCAGGAGCTGGATCTCGGTGATGACCTGGAGCTCGCCGGGGCCGTCGTCGCCCACGCTGGTCAGGACCTGGGTGCCGTCGGGGGCCACGTCTCGCGTGTGCGTCACCTGGTCGAACGCCACGGCCCAGGCTCGGCCGGCCCTGCTGCCGGACAGGCCGGGGCGACCCAGCCAGCCCGAGGAGAGCTGGGGGAGGACCGCCAGGGCGTCGTGCGAGGTGATGACGCTGTCGACGTACGGCTTGCGGAGCCCCAGAGCCACGGCCGACAGGGCGGCGTCGGGGAGGTCGCCCAGGTCGGGGCCCCAGTGCAGGACGGCGGGGAGCTCGGTCTGGCTCAACCTCAGCAGCACGCTCGTGCCGGCCCGGCGCAGGTGAACGACCTCCACGCCTTGGTCGCCCGTCACGAGCGCACCCGGAGGCCGGTGATCGGGACGGTGACCGTGCCGGACGGGTCGGTGAAGAAGTCGTTGCCCTTGTCGTCGACGACGATGAAGGCCGGGAAGTCCTCGACCTGGATCTTCCAGACCGCCTCCATGCCGAGCTCGGGGTATTCGAGCACCTCCTGGCTCCTGATGCAGTCCTGGGCGAGGCGGGCCGCGGGCCCTCCGATGGAGCCGAGGTAGAACCCGCCGTGGGTGTGGCAGGCCTCGGTGACCTGCTTGGACCGGTTGCCTTTCGCGAGCATGATCATGGAGCCGCCGGCGGCCTGGAACTGGTCGACGTAGGAGTCCATCCGCCCGGCCGTGGTGGGTCCGAACGAGCCGGACGCCATCCCTGCGGGGGTCTTGGCGGGCCCGGCGTAGTAGACCGGGTGGTTCCTGAGGTAGGCCGGCATCTCGCCGCCGGCGTCGAGGAGGTCCTTGATCTTGGCGTGCGCAATGTCGCGGGCGACCACCAGCGGCCCGGTCAGCGAGAGCCGGGTCTTGACCGGGTAGCGGGAGAGTTGGGCGAGGATCTCGCTCATCGGGCGGTTCAGGTCGACCTCGACGACCTCCCCGCCGGAGATGTCCTCGGCGACCCCTGCGTCGGGCATGTAGTGCGCGGGGTCGGTCTCGAGCTGCTCGAGGAACACCCCGTCGGCGGTGATCTTGCCGAGGGCCTGGCGGTCCGCGGAGCAGGAGACGGCGATCGCGACCGGGCAGGAGGCCCCGTGGCGGGGGAGCCGCACCACGCGGACGTCGTGGCAGAAGTACTTGCCGCCGAACTGGGCGCCGATGCCGAAGGACTGGGTGAGCTTGAAGACCTCCTCCTCGAGCTCGAGGTCGCGGAAACCGTGGGCGCTCATCGAGCCCTCGGTCGGGAGGTTGTCGAGGTAGTGGGCGCTGGCGTACTTCGCGGTCTTGAGAGCATATTCGGCGCTCGTTCCCCCGATCACGATGGCCAGGTGGTACGGCGGGCAGGCGGCGGTGCCGAGGGAGCGGATCTTCTCGTCGAGGAAGCTCAGCATGCGGCTGGGGTTGAGCACGGCCTTGGTCTCCTGGAAGAGGAAGGACTTGTTGGCCGAGCCGCCTCCCTTGGCCATGAACAGGAACTTGTACTCCGGCTTCCCGTCCTTCGTCGGCGTCGAGTAGAGCTCGATCTGGGCGGGCAGGTTGGTGCCGGTGTTCTTCTCGTCGTACGTCGTCAACGGTGCGAGCTGGGAGTAGCGCAGGTTGAGCTTGGTGTAGGCGTCGTAGACACCACGCGAGATGGCCTCGCCGTCGTCGATCCCGGTCAGCACGCCCTCGGACTTCTTGCCCATCACGATGGCGGTGCCGGTGTCCTGGCACATGGGGAGCACTCCACCGGCTGAGATGTTGACGTTCTTGAGCAGGTCGAGGGCGACGAACCGGTCATTGCCCGAGGACTCGGGGTCATCGATGATCGTGCGCAGCTGGGCCAGGTGGGCGGGCCGCAGATAGTGGCTGATGTCGTGCATCGCCTCGCTGGTCAGGCGCTGGATGACAGCCGGGTCGACGCGCAGGAACTGCTGTCCGTCGGCCTCGAAGCTCGTCACACCCTCGGTGGTGACCAGGCGGTACGGCGTCTGGTCGGGACCGGTCGGCAGCAGGTCGGAGTAGCGGAATTCCGGTTCGGTGCTCACCCTGGAAGGTTATCCAGTCCTCCGGGTGCGCCGGGAGGCGCGGTGGATCCGCGCAGCTCGAGGTGGGTGGGGACGACGACGTGGCGGTTCTGGAGCTGCCGTCCGCTCAAGAGGTCGAGCGCCATCCGTCCCGCCAGCCGGCCCTGCTCCGCGACCGACTGGACCACGGAGCTGAGCCCGAAGAGGTCCGCGATGGGGTGGCCGTCGACCCCGATCAACGACATCTGCTCGGGCACCCGGAGGCCGGCTGCGAGCAGGTGACGGTAGGCCCCGAGCGCCACCTCGTCGGAGTAGGCGAAGACGGCGGTCGGGGGCACGTCGAGCTCGAGCAGGCGGGCCATGCCGTCGGCTCCGGCGCGGGGCCCGAAGGGCATGGTGACGAGGTAGGCGGGGTCGGCGTCGAGCCCGGCGCTGGCCAGCGCCGCGAGGTAGCCCCGGCTGCGTTCGGCGTCGGCCGACCAGTAGGCGCCGTCGGTGTCGCTGGTGCGGATCATCGCGATCCGGCGGTGGCCGAGCTCCACCAGGTGGCCCACAGCGGTCACGGCGACCTCGAAGTCGTCGACCCGGACGTGCGGGAACGAGCCGATCTCACCCCCGGCGACGACCACCTCCACGCCCATCAGGTCGAGACGCTCCACCTCGTCCTGGAGCACGGGAAGCGCGATCAGCACCACGGCGTCGACCTTGCGCCGCGCCGGGAGGTCGCGGAAGAACCTGTTGCGCTGCTGTCGGCCGTCGACCTGGTACATCAAGACGTCCATGTCGGCGTCGGAGAGGACCTCTTCGACGCAGGCGAGCATCCTGGAGTAGAACCACACGTCCATCCGGGGCGCGACGATCGCGATCCGGCCCGTTGCCCCCTTGGCGAGGCGCGAGGCCTCGGGCGACACGACGTAGGCCAGCTCGTCGGCGATGGCCTTGATCCGCAGACGGGTGCGCTCGCTCACTCCGGGCAGGTCACGCAGGGCGCGGGACACGGTGGCGGTGGAGACTCCGGCGCGTTCCGCGACGTCGGCCATGTTGATTTCGGACGAACCGGCCAAATCGTCCACTCCCCTCGGATCCGGTGCCCGACACCGCTGCTGGAGTTCCCACGAAGCGTTACACAGTCGCAACATAGCGCAGGGGGAACCGGTCATTGACTTCCGCTGTGACGTGCATCACGATAAGCGCAAACGTTTACGTTATCTAGTCCTGGGCGTGGCACAAACCCAGGTCCCTCGGGAAGAAGGCATGGACACCCACTGCCAGAACGCAGTAGGAAGTGCTGTGACGTGGTTCACGCCACGACCATCGCGGGGGCCGTTCAAACGAAGGTCGAACAGGGAGATTTTCATGGCAAGAAGTTCACTTCGCCGGGTTGCGGCGATCGGCCTCGGTGTCAGCGTTCTGCTGGCGACCGCGGGTTGCCTCCAGCAGCCTGGTGGGAACAATGGCAACGGTGCGGGCGGCGAGGATGTGGCCGACAACGCGAGCAGCGACGGCGACAAGGTCGTCACGATCCTCGGCGCTTACGGCGGTGACGAGCAGAAGAACTTCGAGGCGTCGCTGAAGCCGTTCGAGGACGAGTCCGGCATCGACATCAAGTACACCTCCGACACCGACTTCACGACCACGATCAAGCAGAAGGTCCGCTCCGGCGCCACGCCCGACATCGGGTTCTTCCCGCAGCCGGGCGGCCTGCTCGAGCTGGCCGACCAGGGCTACATCCAGCCGGTCGACACCTACCTCGACTACGACGCCCTCCACAAGACCCTCGTGCCGGGTCTGCTCGAGTCGGTGCAGCTCAACGGGCGCACCTACGCAGCGCCCATGCGGCTCGCGAACAAGAGCCTGGTGTGGTACCCGAAGGCGGCATTCGAGAGCAAGTACAAGGCTCCCAAGACGCTCGACGAGCTGATGGCGCTCACCGACCAGATCAAGGCCGACGGGATCTCGCCGTGGTGCATGGCGTGGGGAGCCGACCAGGCGACCGGCTGGGTCGGCACCGACTGGCTCGAGCAGCTCGTCCTGACCCTGGACGGTCCGGACGTCTACAACCAGTGGACCAGCCACGAGATCCCGTTCAACGACCCGCAGATCGTCTCCGCGCTCGACGAGTTCGGCAAGATCGCCAAGACCGAGGGCAACGTCTACGGCGGTGCCAGGACGATCGTGAACACCTCGGTGGCCGAGTCCATGTTCCCGGCCTTCGACAAGGCCGGACCGAAGTGCATGCTCGAACGTCAGGGCAGCTTCGAGATCTCCTTCCTGCCTGCCGACGTCCAGGCGGACCTCGACAACAAGGTCGGCATCTTCCCCTGGCCCGCGGCGGCCGAGGGTGAGTCGCCCGCCATCTTGGGTGGTGGAGACCTTGCCGCCCTGTTCAACGGCAACGACGACGACGCCATCGAGGTCATGAAGTTCCTGACCTCCGACCAGTTCGGTGCCGAGTGGGCCCAGGCCGGTGGATGGCTCTCGCCCCACACCACCTTCGACACGAGCAACTACCCCAACCAGATCACCAAGGACATCGCCGAGGCGTCCTACAACGCGCCTGCCGTGGTCTTCGACGGCTCCGACGTGATGCCCAAGGAGGTCGGCTCGGGCACGTTCTGGACCGAGATGGTGAAGTGGATCCAGGGTGAGAGCTCTCAGGACACCACGGACGCCATCGAGAAGTCGTGGCCGCAGTGAGCGCCGCTGACGCATCCACGCAGCGTGGCGTGAAGGACGACAAGCGACTGCCGGGCGGAGCCGCGGAGCCGTCGAGCGAGGACGCGACCCCGTCGAAGATCCTGATCGGTCTCGTCGGCTTCGTGGTCACCGCCTGGTTCATCAGCAACGTGTTCCTGGCCATCGGCTATCACCCGTCGTGGTTCCTGGACAGCAAGCTGCTCATCGGCGTGGTCGCGCTGATCGCGGGAGTGGGAGGGGCCTATGCGCTCTTCTACTTCCTGAACATGTTCGTGGAAGGACTGCCTGGGCGACTCTCCCGGGCGATGCTGCCCTACGCGTTCCTGTTGCCGGCGCTCGCCTTCATCGCGGTGATGCTGCTCTACCCGACGATCCAGACGATCAACTACTCGTTCGCCAACAGCGACAGCACCGAGTACGTCGGGTTCGACAACTACACGTTCATCTTCCAGGACAGTGAGTTCTGGCTGTCGATCTCCAACAACATCCTGTGGCTGATCCTGGTCCCGGCGGTGACCGTCTTCATCGGCGTCATCGTGGCCGTCCTGGCGGACAAGCTGTCGGAGCGTGGGGAGAAGGTCACCAAGAGCACGATCTTCCTGCCGATGGCGATCTCGTTCGTGGGTGCCTCGGCGATCTGGTCGCTGGTCTACGAATACCGCCAGAAGGGCACGCCGCAGACGGGCCTGCTCAACGCCATCTGGGTGGGCCTGGGCGGCGATCCGCAGACCTGGCTGCAGATCTCCGACGTCCGCCTCAACTCGATGCTGCTGATGGTCATCCTGATCTGGCTGCAGGTGGGCTTCGCGATGATCCTGCTCTCCTCGGCCATCAAGGGCGTGCCGGAGGAGACCATCGAAGCGGCGAGGATCGACGGGGCCAGCGAGTTCCAGATCTTCGCCAAGGTCGTGATCCCGCAGATCAAGGGCACCATCATCACGGTGTTCATCACCGTGGTGATCCTGGTCCTCAAGGTCTTCGACATCATCTACGTGCTCACCAACGGTCGTGACAAGACCAACGTGATCGCCAACCTGTTCTTCAACGAACTGATCGCCAACGACCAAGCCGGTCGGGCGAGCGCCATCGTGGTGGTCCTTCTGATCGCTGTGACACCCGTGCTGGTCTACCAAGTCCGGCACTTCCGCCAAGAGGAGGCTGGCCGATGAGCGCCGGAATCATGTCCGACGGACGCCGCAGGAGCTGGGTGGCCATCGTGACGATGGTCGTGCTGTGTCTGCTCTGGACGCTGCCCACGATCGGGTTGCTGGTCACCTCCCTGCGCAGTCGCGAGGCGCAGGGGAGCTCGGGGTGGTGGACCGCTCTGGCCAACGGCGGCTGGACGTTCGACAACTACCGGGGCGTGTTCGAGGGCCAGTCGATGGGCAGCTCGTTCCTCAACAGCATCCTGGTGGCCATCCCGGCCACGATCATCCCGATCATGTTCGCGGCCTTCGCGGCCTATGCGTTCTCGTTCATGGACTTCCCGGGCAAGGACATCCTGTTCATCGCGATCGTGGCTGTGCTGGTGGTGCCGATCCAGGTCGCCTTCCAGCCGATGCTCGACCTCCTCGGTCCCGAGGGCCTGGGCATCTCGGGGCAGTACATCGCCGTGTGGCTGCTGCACACGGGCTTCGGCATGCCTCTGGCGATCTATACGTTGCGCAACTACATGGCGACGTTGCCGAAGACGGTGATCGAGTCGGCGAAGATCGACGGGGCCAGCCACTTCCAGACCTTCTGGAGGCTGATCGTGCCGATGTCGACGCCGGCGCTGGCGGCGTTCGCGATCCTGCAGTTCCTGTGGGTCTGGAACGACCTGCTGATCGCGAAGCTCTTCCTCACCGACGACAACAAGACGGTGATCGTGTCGCTGGCCGGCCTGCTGGGCGCCCAGGGACAGGGTTCGGAGCTGTTGACCGCAGGAGCGTTCGTCTCCATGGTCGTCCCCCTGCTGGTGTTCTTCACGATGCAGCGGTTCTTCGTCCGCGGTCTGACCGCGGGTGCCGTCAAGGGCTGATCGACACCTTTCCATCACACCTGACGGGTGCGGGCCAGGGGCCCGCACCCGTCAGGGTTTCTGCCACCCTCCGACATCGCCGGGAAGGACCTCATGCTCGACCTCGCCGACCACTGGGTCTGGGACTTCTGGCTCGCCGACGACGGAGTCGACTACCACGCCTTCTTCCTGCAGGCCCCGCGTTCCCTGGGTGATCCGGAGCTGCGCCACGCCAACGCCTCGATCGGCCATGCCGTCTCCTCGGACCTGTCGAGCTGGACCGTGCTGCCCACGGTGATCGCACCGGGGCCGGCCGGGTCCTTCGACGACCTGTCGACGTGGACCGGCAGCGTCGTCCGGGACCGAGCAGGGCGCTGGTGGCTCTTCCACACCGGCATCACCCAGGAGCTCGGCTTTCGGCTGCAGCGCATCGGGATGGGCACGTCCGACGACCTGCGCCACTGGTACGGCGACGGAGTCGTGTGCACGGCGGACCCACGCTTCTACGACACCCTGAGCGGCGGGCAGCCCGAGGAGCACTGGCGCGACCCCTGGGTGGTCCAGGACGAGCGGGGCCTGTGGCACATGTACGTCACTGCGCGGGCCGGTGAGCAACCCGGCAGCGGCGTCGTCGGCCACGCGACGTCGGGCGATCTGCGGTCCTGGACCGTGCTCCCACCGCTCAGCCGGCCCACCGGCAGGTTCGACTGGCTCGAGGTGATCTCCGTGCTGGAGGTCGAGGGACGGTGGGTGGCGCTCTTCTCCTGCCTCGCCGACCACATGCCCCACGACGAGCCCGGGTCCGGGGGGATCTGGTCGGTGCCCGTGGACGGTCCCGGCGCCCACGTCGACGTGGCGGGCGCCGTACGCCTCACCAGCGAGGACCTGTACGTCGGCAAGGTGGTGGCGCTGCGCGACGGCGGCTACCGCTTCCTGGCCTTCGAGAACCGAGGACCCGACGGCAGCTTCGTCGGCGGCATCATCGATCCGCTGCTCGTGACCTGGCGCGCCGACGGCGCCGGTCTCGAGCTGGTCGATGCCCCTTCCGGGTGGAAGGGGTGAGACGGACCGTCGACCAAACAGGCTCAGCACCGCTAGTGTGACCCGAGTCACTTCTACAACGGATCGTCCGGCTCGTTCCAGCCGGTGGAAGGAAGTAAATCAACATGGCAACAGTGAGTTTCAAGAAGGCCCAGCGCTGGTATCCCGGGGCGGACAAGCCCACGGTCCCCGGCATCGACCTGGAGATCGAGGACGGCGAGTTCATGGTCCTCGTCGGCCCGTCGGGGTGTGGCAAGTCCACCACCCTGCGGATGCTGGCAGGTCTGGAGGAGATCAACGCCGGCGACATCTTCATCGGTGACCGCAACGTCACGAAGGTGGCGCCGAAGGACCGCGACATCGCGATGGTGTTCCAGAACTACGCGCTCTACCCGCACATGACGGTGGGCGACAACATGGCCTTCGCGCTGAAGATGGCCAAGGTTGCTCCCGACGAGCGCAAGAAGCGGGTCGAGGAGGCTGCCAAGATCCTCGGGCTGACCGAGTTCCTCGAGCGCAAGCCCAAGGCGCTGTCGGGTGGTCAGCGGCAGCGGGTGGCGATGGGTCGCGCGATCGTGCGCAACCCGCAGGTGTTCTGCATGGACGAGCCGTTGTCGAACCTGGACGCCAAGATGCGCGTGCAGACCCGCACCGACATCGCCAAGCTGCAGTCCGACCTCGGTGTCACCACCGTCTACGTGACCCACGACCAGGTCGAGGCCATGACGATGGGTGACCGGGTCGCGGTGATGAAGCTCGGCGAGCTGATGCAGGTCGACACGCCGCTGCGGCTCTACGACAAGCCCGTCAACCTGTTCGTGGCCGGCTTCATCGGGTCGCCGCAGATGAACCTGATGGAGGCCCACGCGGTCGAGGGCAAGGCGCAGATCGGCGAGTACGTCGTGCCCGTCGACCCGGCAGCGACCCGGCAGCTGGGTTCGGGGCACAAGAACATCACCGTCGGGGTGCGTCCCGAGGCGTGGCGTCTGGTCACGGCTGCCGAGGGTGGTCTGCCGGTCAAGGTCACGGTGGTGGAGGAGCTCGGCTCCGACGGGTTCGTCTACGGCACCAGTGGTGTCGAGGGCACGCCGGCCAACATCATCGTGCGGGTGACCGGGCGCGACAAGGTCCACAAGGGCGACACGATCTACGTCACCACGGACCCGCACAGCGTCCACGTGTTCGACACCGACACCGGAGAACGACTCAGCGACTGAGCTTCTCGCTGATCCGATCCCTGCGGCCGGCCGTACCCCTCAGTGGGTGCGGTCGGCCGTTCGGCGTACGACGTCGGTGATCTGGTCGAACAGCGCCGCCGGGACGTCGTGGCCCATGCCCGGCACCAGGACCAGCTCGGAGCCGGGCAGCGCCTGCGCGGTGGCGCGGCCCCCCGAGACGTGCACCATCCGGTCGTTGAGGCCGTGGATCACCGCGCTGGGCACCGTCACGCGCGAGAGCGCCGCCGTGCGGTTGGGCTGGGTGAGCACGGCCAGCATGTGGCGGACGACGCCGGTGGCGCTGAAGCCGCGGTCCCAGGTCACCGCGGCGCGGTCGAGGGCGCCCTGGCGGGGCTCGGGATAGCCGGGAGAGCTGATCTTCTTCCAGAAGTCGGCCGAGTTCTCCATGTAGATCGCTCGCCCGCCCTTGCGGGGGGCCAGGAGCGCGGGCATGAGCTTGGGATCCTGCCAGCCCACCCGTCGCGAGCCCGTGGTGGACATGATCGACACCAGCGAGAGCACCCGCTCGGGGTGCTCGACGGCGAGGGTCTGCGCGATCATGCCGCCCATCGAGATGCCGCACACGTGGGCGCTGTCGATGCCGAGGGCGTCGAGGACCGCGAGCCCGTCCTCGCCCATCCGGGCCAGGGAGTAGGGCTGCTGGACGGAACGCCCGGCGAAGGCCTTGACCACGTCGGCCTTGGTGACGACGTGCTGCTTGAGCTTGGTCGAGCGGCCGGTGTCGCGGTTGTCGTAGCGGATCACGAACAGGCCCTTGGAGGCGAGCAGCTTGCAGAACTCGGGATCCCACCACGTCATCGGGCCGCCGAGGCCCATGACGAGCAGCACCGCCTCGTGGGCCGGGTCGCCGAAGGTCTGGAAGCAGATGGAGACACCGTCGCTGACGGTGACGAACTCCTCATCGGACACGGCCTGCTCTGCGGGTATCTGCGACGACTTTGCCATGCTCCTAGTGAACACGATTCGATACCGGGGGTGCACAGATGCCTGCATTTTCCACCTATTGGGCTTAGCGTTTCCGTGTGAGCACGCGCCCGCACTTCCTGCTCCCGGCCGGATTCGCCCCGCCGGGAGCGGCTGCTGTGCTGCGCGAGCTGAGCTCGCTGCCGGAGGCCGGCAGGGCCGGCATGCGGCGGGCGGCACGGTCCGTGACGGCGGGCCCGCCAGGGGCAGGCGCCGACGAGCCGGTGCTCCTGGTCCCGGGCTTCCTGGCCGGCGACCAGTCGCTCTCGGTGCTCTCGCGGCACCTGCGCGAGCAGGGCTTCCGCACCTACCGCTCGAGCATCCTGGCCAACATCTCCTGCACGTGGCGCACGTCCCGGCTGATCGAGACCCGGCTGGAGTCGATCGTCGACCGGCGCGCGACCAAGGTCAGGATCGTCGGGCACAGTCTCGGGGGCATGCTGGCGCGCTGCCTCGCCGTCCGTCGTCCCGACCTGGTCTCGGGCATCGTGACCCTGGGGAGCCCGGTGCTCGCTCCTGCGGCCCATCACCCGGTGCTGGCCTCGCACCTCGAGTTCCTGCTGTTCCTGAGCCGCTACGGCGTTCCGCAGGTGATGACCCCCGACTGTGTCGGTGGCGACTGTGCCCGGGAGAGCTTCGCCGAGATGGGCTCAGCCCTGCCGGACGGGGTGGACTACACGGCCATCTACTCCCGGCGTGACGGCATCGTCGACTGGCGCGCCTGCCTGGACCCGGTCGCCGCTGCGCTCGAGGTGAGGAGCTCGCACATCGGGATGGCCTTCGACCCGCGCACCCACGACGTGGTCGTCCGGGCACTGCTCGGCCAGTCGGCGGCCGACGGCTCGTCGCTCGGCGACGTGGGCTGAGGGCTACTCGAAGTCGATCGCGGCGTACGCCTGCAGCTTCGAGAGACGGTGCTCGGACAGGATGTTGCGGATCGTCCCGCTGCGTGAGCGCATCACGAGCGAATGGGTGGTCGCGCTGCCGCCGCGGTAGCGCACGCCACGCATCAGCTCACCGTCGGTGATGCCGGTGGCGACGAAGAAGCAGTCGTCGCCGGTCACCAGGTCGTCGGTCGAGAGCACGAAGTCGGGGTCCAGGTTGTGACCGGCGTCGAGGGCGCGCTGGCGCTCCTCGTCGTCCTTGGGCCACAGCCGGCCCTGGATGGTGCCGCCGAGGCACTTCATCGCGCACGCCGCGATGATGCCCTCGGGGGTGCCGCCGATCCCGAGCATCAGGTCGATGCCGGTGTCGGGTCGGGCGGCCATGATCGCGCCCGCCACGTCGCCGTCGAGGATGTACTTGATCCGGGCGCCGGTCTCACGGATCTCGGCCGCCAGGGGAAGGTGTCGCTCGCGGTCCAGCAGCACGACGGTCACGTCGAGCACCGAGGAGCCCTTGGCCTTGGCGACACGGTGGATGTTCTCGGCGACGGGCAGCCGGATGTCGACCACGTCGGCGGCCTCGGGCCCGGTGACCAGCTTCTCCATGTAGAACACCGCGGAGGGGTCGTACATCGAGCCGCGCGGCGACACCGCCAGCACCGAGATGGCGTTGTTCATGCCCTTCGCGGTCAGCGTGGTCCCGTCGATCGGGTCGACCGCGACGTCGCACTCCGGTCCGGAGCCGTCGCCGACCTTCTCACCGTTGAACAGCATGGGGGCGTCGTCCTTCTCGCCCTCGCCGATGACCACCGTGCCGGCCATCCCGATGGAGGCGATCATCACGCGCATGGCGTTGACCGCGACCTCGTCGGCATCGTTCTTGTCCCCGCGGCCGACCCAGCGCCCGGCTGCCATCGCGGCCGCCTCCGTGACGCGGACGAGCTCTAGAGCGAGGTTGCGATCGGGCGACTCGGGCGCAGGGGAAAGGGGCATGACCCGCATGGTAACCGAGTCAGATCTCGGGGGTGGACCGATAGCGTCGGACGGCGGTCGCCTTGACCGACAACCACACGCTGCGACCTGGGCCGAGCGCCAGCTCGGTCGCGGCCTCGGGGGTGACGTCGGCGATGAGGTCGGGATCGGCGTGCACCAGCACCCGGATCGCGGCGCCGTGCGGCGCGATGTCGGCCACCGTCCCGTGCCACCGCAGTCGGGGCGAGCCGACCGGTTCGTCGAGCGACACGTTCACGGCTTCCGGGGTGAAGGCCATCAGCTCGGCGCCCTCGGCGGTCGGGCCGGTCGAGACCACGTTCAGTCCGACCAGGCGGGCGACGTGCTCGGTGCGCGGTCGCTGGGCCACCTCGGCCGGCGTTCCGAACTGCGCGACGGCTCCCTCGTCGAGCACCAGCACGCGGTCGGCGATGGTGAGCGCGTCGATGGCGTCGTGGGTGATCAGCAGGCTCACCCCGTCGTACGACGCGAGGTGTTGCGCGAGCTCGATGCGCAGTGCGGTGGCGACCTTCACGTCCAGCCCGGCCATCGGCTCGTCGAGCAGCAGCAGCCGGGGCTCGGTGGCCAGGGCCCGCGCGATGGAGACCCGCTGTGCCTGGCCGCCCGAGAGCTGTCCGGGCTTGCGTCGAGCCAGGTCGGCGATCCCGAACCGCTCCAGCCAGCCCAGTGCGCGCGCCTCGGCCTCCTGGCGGGGGACTCCTCTGGCCCGCGGACCGAAGGCGACGTTGGCCAACGCCGACAGGTGCGGGAAGAGCAGCTGGTTCTGGAATACCAGGCCGATGTTGCGCTCGCGGGCGGGCAGCGCGAGCAGGTCGACGCCGTCCAGGGTCGCGTGGCCCGTGGCCGGCACCAGGCCCGCGAGAGCGCGCACCAGGCTGGACTTGCCCGCCCCGTTCGGGCCGATCACCGCGATCGTCTCGCCGGCCCGCGCGCTCAGGTCGACCTGCACGCGCTGGTCGACCCGCAGCGAGATCTCCAGGGTCATGCGGCTGCCCCCGGTGCGCCCAGCCAGCGCTCACGCAGGGCGAGCAGCACGGCGATCGAGACGACCAGCATCACCAGGCTGAGCGCCAGAGCCGCGTCCTGGTCCGACTGGCGGGTGACGTAGATCAGCGTCGGCATGGTCTGCGTGGTGCCGGGGTAGTTGCCGTTGAAGGTGATCGTGGCGCCGAACTCGCCGAGCGAGCGGGCCCAGCCCAGCACCATGCCGGCCAGGATGCCCGGCATCGCCAAGGGCACAGTCACCCGCCGGAAGGCGGTCCAGCGACTGGCACCCAGGGTGGCCGCAGCCGCGTCGTACTCCTTGTCCGCGGAGCGCAGCGCACCTTCGATGGCGATCACCACGAAGGGCATCGAGACGAACACGTGCGCCAGCACCACGCCCCAGGTCGTGAACGGGAAGCTGAACCCGGTGATGTCCAGCAGCGGCTCACCGAGGAACCCGGTGCGACCGAAGGCGGTCCGCAGCGCCACCCCGGCCACCACCGGAGGGAGCACCAGCGGCACCGTGACGGCCGCACGGACGAGGGCGCGGCCGCGGAACTCCACCCTGGCGAGCAGCCAGGCGAGAGGCAGCCCGAACACCAGACAGATCAGCATCGCGATGGTCGCGGTGAGCAGCGAGAGCCACAGCGCATCGCGCAGCGGCTCCGAGCGCAGCTCGGTGCCGAGCTCGCCCCAGTTCGTCGCCGCGACCATGGTGGCGAGGGGTACGACGAGCAGGGCCACCGCCACAGCGGCGGGGACCAGCAGCAGGACCGGCGGGCGGCCCAGGGGATCCTTCACGCGCGTCACGGCAGGGTGAAGCCGGCGTCCACCAGGCTCTGCTCCCCGTCATCAGAGGTGACCAGGTCGATCCAGTCGGCGGCCAGCGCGGAGTCCTTCGACTGGGTGAGCGGTGCGATGAAGTAGGTGGTCAGGGCCCCCTCGGCACCGTCGATCTCGACGACGTCGACCGCGTCCCCGGCGGCCGTCGCGTCGCTGGCGTAGACGAGTCCGGCGTCCGCTTCGCCCGAGGTGACCTTCTCCAGGGTCGACTTGACGTCGGCCTCGAGGCTGGCCGGCTCCGCGGTGACCGACTGGGCGTCGAGGAGCGAGACGGCGACTCGGCCGCAGGGCACGTCGTCGGCACAGCGCACCCAGGTCGTGCCGTCGAGGTCCGCGAGCGTGGAGATGCCCTCGGGGTTGCCGGGTGCGGTCACGATCACCAGCTGGTTGGTGGCGAACGGGAGCGGGTCCTCGGCGGTCACCGAGGCGTCCTGGGCCACCTGCATGGACGTCTGGTCGGCGGTAGCGAGCACGTCACCGGGAGCACCGTCGGCGGCGGACTCGGCCAGGTCGGTGCTCGACCCGAAGGAGAGCACCACCTCGACGCCGTCGTGGTCGGCCTCGAAGTCCGATGCGAAGCCGCTGAACACCTCGGTCAGCGACGAGGCCGCCAGGACGGTCAGCTTCTGCTCGCCCCCCGAGGAGGCAGAGTCGGGTTCGCCGCTGCAGCCGGCCAGGGTCAGCACCAGGACGGCGGGCACGATGACGAGCCTGTTCATCTCAGGGCCTCTCGACGACGACGTTGGTGGACTTCACCGAGGCGATCGCCCGGGCGCCCGGCACCAGACCGAGCTCGTCGGCCGCCTCGCTGCTCATCAGCGACACCATCCGGTAGGGACCGCAGATGAGCTCGACCTGGGCCATCACCTGGTCCTTCTTGACCCGGACGACGATCCCGGCCAGCCGGTTGCGCGCGCTCACGGCCGCTGCCCTGGTGCGTTCCCGGTCGGGATGGTCGGCGAGGGACTCGGCGAGCTCGGCGAGAGCCGCGCCGTCGATCACGGTGAGGGAGCCGTCGTGGTCGGCCGGCAGGCGACCGGCGTCGACCCAGCGACGCACGGTGTCGTCACTGACCCCGAGGAGCTCGGCTGCCTCGGCAACCCGGTAGGTGTTCACGCGCCCAGTGTGCCGCATCTGCGGCGGTCTGGACACCAGCAACCCGCATTTGCGGTTGTCGGTGCCCCGGGACGGGGACGGTGTGGGCCGGGTTGCGAGGATGGCGGGGTGAGTGAGCAGGCGGGCCGTTACCAGCGATCGATGTCAGGCATGATCGGCGCGCTGGTCGTGACCCTGGTCGGCATTGCCGCGTTCGTGGGCTGGCGGGCCTTCACCCGCGACGACGTCGACGTGGCACCGGAGGCTGTCGACTACCTGGCGACCGTGTCCTACCTGCAGGACGCCGGGCTCACCGTGGTCTACCCCGCGAACCTGCCGAGGGGCTGGACGGCCACGAGCGCCAACTACACCGCGGGTCGCGATGTCGAGTGGGACATGGGTGCGCTCACCACCGACGGCGAGTTCGCAGGGGTCCGGCAGGCTGACGCCTCCGTCGACGCCCTGGTCTCGGAGTTCGTGGACGAGAACGCCGCCGAAGGCCCTGAGGTGCAGCTCGACAGCGACGTGGCCACCTCGTGGCGTTCCTTCACCGACGACGGCGGTGACTATGCACTGGCCGCCGAGCTGAGCAACGAGACGCTCCTGGTCTACGGGAGCGCCACCCCCGACGAGCTCGCGGATCTCGCCACGCGGCTGGTCACCGCGGACCTGCGCTGAGCCTGCGGATCACTCCTGCTCGCCGATGGCGGCGTCGAGCCGTTTGCGGGCACCGTCGAGCCAGTCCTGGCAGATCTTCGCGAGCTTCTCGCCGCGCTCCCACAGCGCCAACGACTCCTCCAGAGTGGTGCCGCCCTGTTCGAGGCTGCGCACCACCTCGATCAGCTCGTCGCGAGCCGCCTCATAGCTGGGCGGGGTGTCGGGGGTCTTCTTCTCAGCCATCCTGGTCACGGCCTTCCTGAGGGGAGTCGATGAGCTCGCTGGCTGTGGTGGTGGCGCTGATCCGCCCGTCGACCACGCGCAAGGTGATGGTCTCGCCGGCCCCCACGCCCGCCGCGGACGTGATCACCTGACCGGCGTCGTCCTGCAGCACGGCGTAGCCCCGCTGCAACGTCGCCAGCGGAGACAGCGTGCGGGCCCGGGCCAGCTGGTGGCCGATGTCGTCGGACGCGCGGTCGAGGTGGTGGGCGAGGGTGCGCCGCGCACGGTCGGCCAGCAGCCCCACCTCGAAGGAGCGCTGGTCGAGGAGGGTGCGCGGGTCGGCCATCGCCGGCCGGGACCGGATCGCGTCGAGACCTGCCTGCTCGCGCGACAACCGGTGGTGGACCGCCGCACGGCTGCGCTCGCGCATCGCACGCACGCCGGCGGTCTCCTCGGCCATGTCGGGAACGATGCGCTTGGCCGCATCGGTCGGGGTGGAGGCCCGCCAGTCGGCCACGAGGTCGAGCAGGGGCGAGTCGGGCTCATGGCCGATGGCGGACACGACCGGCGTGCGGGCGGCGTACACCGCGCGGACCAGCGCCTCGTCGGAGAACGGCAGGAGGTCCTCGACCGACCCACCGCCGCGGGCGATCACGATGACGTCGACGGTCGGGTCCTTGTCGAGTCGCTCGAGCGCCTCGATCACCTCGGTCGCGGATCGCGGCCCCTGCATCGCCGCGTGCAGGACGGTGAACCGGACCGCGGGCCAGCGTCGGCCGGCGTTCTCGAGGACGTCGCGCTCGGCAGCGGAACGGGGAGCGGTGACCAGTCCGACGCCCGACGGCAGGAACGGCAGCGGACGCTTCAGGCTCGGATCGAACAGGCCCTCCGCGGCCAGCAGCTGTCGTCGGCGCTCGAGGCGGGCCAGCAGCTCGCCGAGACCGACCATGCGGATGTCGCGGGCGTAGAGCGAGAGCGTGCCGCGGTTGGCGTAGTAGGAGGGTTTGGCATTGACGACCACGCTCGCGCCCTCGACCACCGGCGGGTTGAGGGAGTCGAACAAGGTGCGTGAGCAGGTCACCGGGATCGAGATGTCGGCCACGGCGTCGCGCAGGGTCATGAACACCGTGTTCATGCCGGGACGCCGACTGACCTGGGCGATCTGTCCCTCGACCCACACCGAGCCGAGACGGTCGACGTACTGTGCGATCGCGTTGGCCACCGCGCGCACGGGTGCCGGCGCCTCGAGGGTGGCGTCGCGCAGCGTGGGCATGCAGGCGAGCCTAGGGGAGGTGTCCGACAGTGAAGCGGCTGCACGCGCAGGCAGTCACTAGACTGGGCGACATGACCACCCAGCTCGGCACCCCCGCCTTCCTGTCTCCCGACGAGGCGAAGGCCGTCCTGCTCGCCGCGCCGCGCGGCTACTGCGCGGGCGTCGACCGGGCCGTGATCACGGTGGAGAAGGCGCTGGACCTCTACGGCGCACCGGTCTACGTGCGCAAGCAGATCGTCCACAACAAGCACGTGGTGGCCGACCTCGAGAGCCGTGGCGCGATCTTCGTCGAGGAGATCGCGGAGGTCCCGACCGGACAGACGGTCGTGTTCTCCGCCCATGGCGTGTCGCCCGAGGTGCACCGCCAGGCCGAGGAGCGCGACCTCAAGACCATCGACGCCACCTGCCCGCTGGTCACCAAGGTGCACCACGAGGCGAAGCGGTTCGCCGCCGACGACTACGACATCCTCCTGATCGGCCACGAGGGACACGAGGAGGTCGAGGGCACGGCGGGCGAGGCTCCGGAGCACATCCAGCTGGTGCAGAGCCCCGACGACGTCGCCGGCATCGTCGTGCGTGACCCGGCCAAGGTCGCGTGGCTCTCGCAGACCACCCTGTCGGTCGACGAGACGATGGCGACGGTCGACGCGATCCGGGCTCGATTCCCGCTGCTGCTCGACCCGCCCAGCGACGACATCTGCTACGCCACCCAGAACCGCCAGCTGGCCGTCAAGGAGATCGCGCCCGGCGCCGATCTGGTGATCGTGGTCGGCTCGGGCAACTCCTCCAACTCCGTGCGGCTGGTCGAGGTGGCCCTCGAGGCGGGCGCCGCCGCGTCCTACCGGGTCGACGACGCCTCGGAGATCGACGAGGCCTGGCTGGAGGGCGTGAGGTCGGTGTCGGTCACCTCCGGGGCGTCGGTTCCCGAGGCCCTCGTCGACGGGGTCCTCGCCTTCCTCGCCGAGCGTGGCTTCCCCGACGCGAAGGCGGTGCACTCGGCGGAGGAGTCCCTGATCTTCGCCCTGCCGCCCGAGCTGCGTCGCGATCTCAAGGCGGCCCAGCGCGCCGCGCGTGAGAGCTGATGGCCCGCTACCTCGATCTGCACCCCGAGAACCCGCAGCAACGCCTGGTCGACCAGGTGGTCGCGGCGCTGCGCGACGACGCGCTGATCGCCTATCCGACCGACTCGGGCTACGCGCTGGGCTGTCAGCTCGGCAACCGCGACGGCCGCGACCGGATCCTGCGCATCCGCGACCTCGACGAGCACCACCACTTCACGCTGGTCTGCAAGGACTTCTCCCAGCTGGGTCAGTTCGTGCATGTCGACAACGCCGCGTTCCGGGCGATCAAGGCAGCGACCCCTGGCCCCTACACCTTCATCCTGCCCGCGACCCGTGAGGTGCCCCGACGGCTCATGCACGCCAAGAAGAAGACCGTCGGGGTGCGCATCCCCGATCACGTCGTCGACTGCGCCCTCCTCGAGACGCTGGGCGAGCCGCTGCTGACCTCCACCCTGATCCTGCCGGGCGAGACCGAGCCACGGACCTCCGGCTGGGAGATCAAGGAGGAGCTCGACCACGTCGTCGACATCGTCATCGAGGCGGGTGAGACGCCGGCGCAGCCGACCACGGTCGTGGACTGGTCGGACGGGGTGCCGGAGATCCTCCGCTATGGCGCGGGTGATCCCAGCCGCTTCGAGGCCTGAACAGTCGGCGGCCGACTCCTGGCCAGGAAGCGCTGGCGGGTGGCCAAGGTGGCCAGGCAGAGGGCGTAGCCGACGATCAGGGCGCCGGCATGGGTGGCCAGACCGGAGACGACCGCCTGGATCACGCTGTCGTCCTTCTCGGCGACGGCGGTGGGTGACACCACGCCGAGCATCGCGAACACGCCCACCATCAGCAGGGGAGGCAGCACGCCGACGGTGAAGAAGTCGGTGGGGCGGACGGCCAGGGCGAGCCCGACGCACAGGACCACGAACCCGAGGTCGAACAGCAGGCTCAGGTGGCCGGTGATCCACAGGTCGAGGGCCACCGCGGTGAGCGCGACGGCGATGCCGAGGACGACGATCTGACGTCCCGGCTCACGGCCTTCTTCCCACAGGGTGCGCGCGTGGCTCACAGCCTCACCGTAGGCAATCGCTCAGGCACCGTGGGCACGGCGCGCCGCATCGAGGTCGAGCAGGCTGTCGTCCACGTCGAGGGACCGGGCGGCAGCATCGAGCTGGCGAGGGGCGGCGAGGTCGTCGTCGGTGACTCCCAGCTCGCTGAATCGCCGGGCGCTGACCAGCACGCGACTCTCCAACGAGCCGGCGGCCTGGTTGTAGTGACCGACCGCAGCGTTGAGCGAGCGGCCCAGGGCGTCGACGTGACCGGTCACCCGGACCAGCCGCTCGTGCAGCTCGCGTCCGAGCTCGTGGATCTGGCGGGCCTGGGCCGCCAGGGTCTCGTGTTGCCACCCGTGGGCCACGGTCTTGAGCAGCGCGATCAGCGTGGTGGGCGTCGCCAGCACGACGCGTCGCTGCGCGGCGTACTCGATGAGGGCCGGATCGGCCTCGAGCGCGGCGGACAGGAAGGACTCGCCGGGCACGAACAGCACCACGAACTCGGGGCTCTGGGGCAGGGCCCGCCAGTAGCGCTTGGCGCTCAGCAGGTCGACATGGCTGCGGAACTGCCCCGCGTGGCGCCGCAGCTGGGTCGCGCGTGACGCGTCGTCGTCGGCCCCGGTGGCATCGAGGAAGGCCTCCAGGGGGACCTTGGAGTCGATCACCAGGCTCTTGCCGCCGCTCAGCCGCACCACCATGTCGGGTCGCAGCGCTCCGTCGGCGAGCTGCACCTGCTCCTCGAAGTCGCAGTGGTCGACCAGTCCGGCCAGCTCGACGGCCCGGCGCAGGTGGAGCTCGCCCCAGCGCCCCCGCACCTGGGGACGCCGCAGCGCCGTCGACAGGGTCTGGGTCTCGCGACGCAGCGTGTCGGTGCTGGCGCGCATGTCCAGGACCTGTTGGTTGAGCTGGCCCTGCCAGGTCGAGCGCTGGTGGTCGAGCTCGCGCATCTGGTCGCTGATGCGGTCGAGGCTCTGCAGCACCTCGGCTGCCTCGACGGCTTGGCCGACCTGGCCCTGGGTCGAGCGAGCCCGGGCCCAGAGGAAGCCCAGGAGCGCGCCGAGGGCGACCCCGAGCACGAGGGTGAGGAACAGCGTCACGATCTCCATGCCCCGAGCATGACCGGGACCACCGACACTCCCCGGCCTTTCCGCCGTGGGTCAGTGCGTGCTCGGCAGGGCGGGGGCCCTGCCGGTCTGCTTCTTCACACTCTGGCGCCAGACTGCCAATGACCCGGCACCGAGCAGGACCGGCCCGATCAACGTGAAGGAGCGCCAGACCACCAGAGCCGCGATGCCACTGGCCTCGACCTCGTCGCCGCCGACGGCCACGAACGTGGACAGCAGCACGGCATCGGCGATGCCCAGCCCCATGAACGGAAACATGGTGAGCGGGTAGACGCACAGGAACGCGGCGTACACCTCGATGGCCGGCACCTCGCCGGCGCTGACGCCGACGAAGCGCAGCGACAGCAGCAGGATCGAGGCGTCGGTGAGCACCAAACACACCAGCCCGATGGCGGAACGCGGGAAGCCGGCCGCGAAGGTGTCCTGCATGTCGAGGCGGAACTGCACGATGGAGGCCGCCCAGCTCTCGGGATCGACGCTCTTCCTGACCCGGTGGGCGAGCCGACCCGCGAACAGGCCGGTTCGACGGGCGAAGTCCTCGCTGCGCAGTCCCAGCACGATCAGCGCGACGATGGTGCCGGCGACCGCCGCGCCGAGTGCCGCGGTCACGGCGTACCCGCCGTCGAAGCGGAGCGGCAGGATCAGCAGGAAGCCGAGGATCGGCACCGAGAAGCGGGTGATGTAGAAGGCGAGCATGTTCATCAGCGACCCGGCGATGGCGCGCGAGGCGTCGATCCCCCACGAGGTGAACATGCCGACGCGCATCACCATGTCGCCCGGCGGCGGCACGGCGACCGCGAGCAGGTGTGAGGCCAGGTCGTTGACCAGCGCTCGGTAGACGCCGAGACCGCGGATGAAGAACGCCAGCGGCAGGGCGTTGAGCAGCTGCCGCACGAACAGCATCGCCACCAGGACGATCAGCTGCCACCAGGCCAGCTGTCCGAGTGCCTCACCGACGGCGGACCAGTTGATCCTGCCGATCAGCCGGATCACCAGCCAGGCGCCGATGAAGCAGAGCGCCATGATCAGGATCCTGCTCAGCCAGGCGTTGCGCTGGGACCAGGTCTGGCCGGCATTCTCGGTCACGGGGTCAGGCTAGCGCCACGGCCGGCTCGAGGAGGTCGGGGTCACGATCCGGTCCGCGGGGGCACGATGCACACTCGTCTGGTGATCCGTCGATTCCATGCGGTGCCGCCAGACGCGCTGCACCTGTCCCTGATGCTGGCGCTGACGTTCTCGACGGGCATCGTGGACGCCGTCGGCTACCTCGGGTTGGACCGGGTGTTCACCGGCAACATGACGGGCAACGTGGTGATCCTGGGGATGGCCCTGGTCGGGGGCGACGATCTCCCGGTGCTGGGACCGGCCCTGGCGCTGGCCGGGTTCATGGCGGGCGCTGCTCTCGCTGGGCGGGTGCTGCGCAACGCTCCAGGTGGATGGTGCCACCGCTCCACCGTGCTGCTCGGCGCGGTGGCCGCGCTCATGCTCGGGCTCGGCGTCCTCGTGTTCGTGTTCGGCGAGGACGTGCCGAGACCGAGCGGCATCACGGTCACCACCCTGTTGGGCGCGGCCATGGGAGTGCAGGCTGCGACGGCACGGTTCTTCGCGGTCAAGGACGTCACGACCGTTGTCGTGACCTCGACGATCACGGGTCTGGCCGCCGACTCGGTGCTGGGCAGCGGGAAGGGCGGGGGCAGCGCACGCCGGGTGGCCGCGGTGGTGCTCATCCTGGTCGGGGCGGCCGCGGGAGCGCTGCTGCTGTCGTGGCACCTCGGAGGTGGACTGATCGTCGCCGGGCTGGTGGTCGCGGCGGTGACGGTGATCGGCGGGACCCACCAGCCGGTCACCCCGGCACGGTGAGTGCCACCTTCCCGCGCACGTCACCGGCGACGAGCCGTCTGACGGCCTCGGCGGTCTCGCGCAGGGGGTAGCAGCGCTCGAGGCTGGGCACGACCTGCCCCGCTTCGAGGTACGTCGTCAGCCGCTCGAGGCCGGAGTAGTGCTCCTTGGCGACCATCATCGCGAGCCGCTGTTTGCTGAACGGGGAGACGGCGACGGCATGCAGCTGGCGGCCCATTCCGGTGAGGTTGCCACCACCCTCGCCTCCGACGATGACCAGCGTGCCTGTCGGGGTCAGGACCTGTCGCAGCCGGGCCAGGGGAGTGCTCCCGCCGATGTCGAGCACGAGGTCGTAGGGCTCGGCGGCGTCTGCGAAGTCGGCGCTCTGGTAGTCGACGACATGGTCGGCGCCGAGGGCTCGGACCAGGTCGACCTTGGAGGTGCTGCAGACGCCGGTCACCTCGGCACCAGCGGCCTTGGCCAGCTGGACCGCGAACGACCCGACTCCGCCGGAGGCACCGACGACCAGCACCCGCTGGCCGGCCTTCACCTGACCCACGTCGTGCACGGCCTGAAGCGCGGTGAGCCCGGACACCGGCACCACGGCGGCCTGCTCGAATCCGAGGTTCGCGGGTTTGCGGGCCAGCTTGTCCTCGCGGGCCGCGGCGAGCTCGGCGAAGGAACCTTTGCCGATGCCGTAGACCTCGTCACCCACCTCGAACCGGGTGACCTCGGCGCCGACGGCCTCGACCGTGCCGGCCAGGTCGAGTCCGCGGACGCGCTGGCGCGGAGCACGGACGCCGACGGCCAGGCGCACGGCGTACGGCTTGCCGGCCATGAGGTGCCAGGCGCCGCGGTCGACGCCGGCCGCGTGGACTCGCACCAGCACTTCCTTCGGCCCGATCTGCGGGATGTCGATCTCATCGAGACGGAGCACGTCGGCCTCGCCGTACTGGTCTTGGACGATCGCCTTCATGGGGTCTTCCTTCGCTGGACTTACGGTGTAAGGGTTGCTGAAACCGTAGCCATACACTGTAAGGTTGTCAAGGACGGAAGGAGTCGCCCCTATGACGGGAAGCACGGCAGGTGCCCGAGCGCCCCTGAGCCGGGAACGCGCGGTGATGGTTGCCGTCGGGCTGGCCGACGCGGGCGGCATCGCCTCCCTCACGATGCGCAAGCTGGCCGCTGAGCTCGGCGTCGAGGCCATGTCGCTCTATCACCACGTAGCGAACAAGGACGACATCCTCGACGCCATGGTCGACTTCGTGTTCAGCGAGATCGAGCTGCCCTCGCTGACCGCGCCGTGGCGAGCGGCGATGAGGGCGCGGGCGTTCTCCGCGCGAGAGGTGCTGCTCGCGCATCCGTGGGCGATCGGCTTGATGGACTCGCGCGCCACCCCGGGTCAGGCCACCCTGCGCCACCACGACGCCGTCCTCGGCTGCCTGCGCACCTCGGGCTTCGAGATCGCGATGGCAGCCCACGCGATCTCGCTGCTCGACAGTTATGTGCACGGGTTCGTGCTGCAGGAGATCAGCCTGCCCTTCGACGCCTCCAGCTCACTCGACGCGGAGGCCACCGAGATGCTGGCGCAGATGGACACCGCGGCCTTCCCCTACCTGATGGAGATCGCCACCGAGCACGTGCTGCAGCCCGGCTACAGCTATGCCGACGAGTTCCCCTTCGGCCTCGAGTTGATCCTCGACGGGCTGGAGCGCCTCGCCCGCTGACCTGTCGCAGATGTACATGCTTTTCGCGCTGACCTGTCGCAGCTGTGCATGCTTTTCGCGCCGACCTGTCGCAGATGTACAACCCTGGCAAGCTCTGTCCACAGATCGCTTTCGACCGGCTTGTGATCGAACACGTGTTCGAGGAGAATTGGGCCATGTCAATCGCCGCTACCGTCACACCTGTGGAGCAGGATCTGCCTGCTCCCGATGAGGTTCTGGCGCGCGTGCGGGGCTCGCGTCAGGTCGCCGACCAGGCTGAGGTCGATGTGTTGCTCGGGGCCGCCCAGTGGGCCGATCTGCACCCGACGCTCCCGGGGGGTGAGGGTGCGCTGGGTGATGCGCTACTGCCGGACCTGGAGTGGGACGCGCCGGCTGAGTTCGCGGCCACGCTGGGGATGTCGAGCAGCGCCGGGACACGCCTGATCCACCACGCGCTCGAGCTGCGCCACCGCCTACCCCGCCTCTGGAGTCGGCTGCTCGACGGGCAGGTGCAGGTCTGGCGCGCACGACGGATCGCCGAGCGCACCGTGGGTCAGCCGGCAGAGGTCGCTGCTCACGTCGATCAGACTCTCGCCGGCATCGCCCATCGCGTCGGGGCGATCACCCTGGACCGCGTCATCGACGAAGCACTCCTCCGCCTGGACCCGGAGGAGCACGAGATCGCCCAGCTCGAAGCCCTCGACTCCCGCTACGCGACATTGCACGAGACCAGCATCAACCACACGGGCATCGCGGAGATGACCCTGCGCGCAGAATGGAAGGACCTCAAGGACTTCGACGACGCGCTCGCCGAAGTCGCGGCCGCCCTCGTCCCTCGCCTCGATGCCGAGGGCATCACCGAGAGCCTCGACGTCCGGCGCGCGATGGCGATCGGAGTGCTGGCCGACCCCCAGGCTGCCCTGGACCTCCTCCAGGGTGCTGTGGGTTCACCTGCCCCCGGCGCGAAGCGACCGCGTCGTCAGACCACTCTGGTGGTGCACCTGACCGACTCGGCCATCCTCGGAGGCAACGCGGTCGGAAGGGTGCAGGCGTCCCAGGGCGGCACGCGCCCGGTCCTGGAGAGCCAGATCCGCGACTGGTGTGCCCGCACCGACACCCAGCTCCGCGTCCAGCCCGTGATCGACCTCAACGACCACGTCCACGTGCAGCAATACGAGGTGCCCGATCGCCTCAGGACCCGGTCGGATCTCTTCCACCAGACCTGCATGTTCCCGTGGTGCACTCGCCCTGCCCGCTCCTGCGACAGCGACCATGTCATCGCTCACGCCGCTGGCGGAGCCACCTGCGACTGCAACCTCGCTCCGCTGTGCAGGCGACATCACCGGCTCAAGACGAAGACCGGGTGGCGCTACCGTCGCATCGAGTCTGGCGTGTTCCTCTGGACCAGCCCCCACGGCTACCAGTTCCTGCGCGACCACGCCGGCACCCATGACACGAGCACCCGAACCAGTCAGAGCCGCGGCCAGAGCCAGATCAGCGGACCAGAGCCGCCAGTTCCACGACGCACGGGCTGCGATGTCCTCCCCTCCGCCGGCGCGAACGACGCGGCGCGCTAGTCCAGGTCGACGATCACCGGGGCGTGGTCGGAGGCACCCTTCCCGGCGCGTTCCTCGGTGTCGATGAACGCATGGGTCACTCGTGACGCGAACGACGGCGAGCCCAGCACGAAGTCGATCCGCAGACCACGGTTGCGTTCGAAACGCTGCCGGTAGTAGTCCCAGTAGGTATAGACGTCAGGCCCCGGGGTGTGTGGCCGGACCACGTCGACATACCCGTCGTCGAGGAACTGCTGGAACGCCGCACGTTCACGAGGAGTCACGTGGGTCGAGGAGGCGAACTGCGCCATGTCGAAGACGTCCTCGTCGAGCGGTGCGATGTTCCAGTCGCCGACCAGGGCTGTGTCCTCCCCCAGCCAGGGGCCGGCCGCGGTACGGAGTCGAGAGAGCCAGTCGAGCTTGTAGACGTAGTGCGGATCGTCGACCTTGCGGCCGTTGGGCACGTAGAGCGACCAGATCCGTACGCCGCCACACACCGCGCCGATCGCCCGGGCTTCGGACAACGGCGGCTCACCGAACACAGGCATGGAATCGAAGCCGACCTGGACGTCCTGCATCGGAAGCCGGCTGATCAGCGCCACGCCGTTCCACTGGTTCACGCCTGCCGCCGCGACGTCGTACCCCAGGGACTGCAGTCCCATCACCGGCAGCTGGTCCTCGCGGGCCTTCGTCTCCTGCAGCGCGAGGACGTCGATGTCGTGACGTTGCAGCAGGGCTTCGACCCGGTCGATGCGGGAGCGGAGCGAATTGACGTTCCAGGTGGCGATGCGCACCCTGCGAGCGTAACGGTCTGGGAACGGCGGGTTTTACGATCTGGAGCCCGTTCGGCCCTATCGTGGCTGGAATGGACACCAACCCGCCCGGTGCGCGCGTCGCTGCGGCGCTCGTGCACACCTACACCGCGGTGGGTTCGGTGTTGGCGCTGCTGATGGTGCACTACTCGTACGCCGCCAACGTGCAGGCCGTCCTGTGGCTCTTCCTTGCGGCGATGGTCGTCGACGGCACCGACGGTTTCCTGGCCCGCCACTTCCGGGTGAAGGAGGTGATGCCGAGCTTCGACGGTGCGCTCCTCGACAACATTATCGACTACATCACCTACGCGTTCGCGCCCATGGTGCTGCTCTGGGCCAACGGCTTCCTGCCGTCCGGGTTCTTCGGCGGCGTGTGCGCCGCCCTGCCGTTGCTCGCATCGTGCTATCAGTTCTGCCGATCCGACGCCAAGACCGACGACCATTTCTTCCTCGGCTTCCCCAGCTATTGGAACATCGTGGCGTTCTATGTCGTCGTCGTCGGCTTCTCGCAGAGCACGACCGCGGTGATCCTGCTGGTCTTCACCGTGCTGGTCTTCGTTCCGGTCAAATACCTCTACCCGTCGCGGACGGTCACCCTGTGGGGCCTCAACATGACCCTGTCGGTGCTGTGGCTCGGAGCGTTCGCTGCCATCACCGCACAGTTGCCCGACCCTGACGACTGGTTGGTCCTGGTGTCGCTGATCTACCCGATCTACTACACCGCGGTGAGCCTGTGGCTGACCGCCTCGACCGCGGCTCGCACCCGCGTCAACGAGCGGAAGGCCGTCGAGGCCTGACGCGCCGACCCGGTGCTAGGACCATCGGACCATCGTGACCGCGACGTCGAGTGCGGGAGAAAGGAGCTGTCAGACTCCCTCCCACAGACAGGCACTCCCATGAAGAAGCTCCCGATCCTCGGCGCCGCTGCCGCGCTCGTCCTGCTCCCGATCGGCGGCATCACGGCTGCCTCCGCCTTCGGAGGATCCGACGACCCCAGCAGCTCGCCGAGCAGCAGCCCCTCGAGTACGCCGAGCGCCACGACGAACCACTCCCACCACGCGGAGCCCGGCGACGACCACGGTCGCCACGGCAACCATGCCGAGCCCGGCGACGACCACGGTCGCCACGGCAACCATGCCGAGCCCGGCGACGACCACGGTCGCCACGGCCACCATGCCGAGCCCGGCGACGACCACGGTCGCCACCACGGTGACCGCCACGGTGGCCACGACGACGGCCCCCACCACGACTGATCGCACCTCAACGACCCCTGGACAGGGCAGGGCCGGCTGAGCAATCGTGAGGTCCTATGCGGACCTTCCTCATTGCCCTCGCCCTGCCCCTGTTCGGTCTGGCCTCCGTCTCGCCTCCCTCGTCGGCGGCACCGTCAGAGCCAGCGGTCGCCAAAGCGACCGGCCACGGCCATCACCTCGCGTGGCGCAGCGTGAACGTCGACACAGACCAGCAGTTCCGTGGACTCGACGCTCTCGACGCCCGCCACGCCTGGGTCGGTGGCAGCGACGGGGGAGTGTGGAAGACCAGCAACGGTGGGCGGACCTGGAAGGACGTCAGTCCGCCCGACACGGCGGGCCTCCTGTTCCGCGACGTGGAAGCCACCGACCGGCGCCACGTCCAGGTCCTCGCGATCGGCGAGCACGACGCGAGCCGCATCTACCGCACCACGGACGGTGGCCGCACCTGGGCGTTGACCTTCGTCAACGACGACCCCGCTGCGTTCTACGACTGCATGGCGATGTGGCCCGGTGGCCGGCGCGGTCTTGCCATGAGCGACCCCGTGGACGGCCGGTTCCGCATCATCTCCACGCGCGACGGTGGCGCCTCCTGGCAGCTCGTCGACCCGGCCGGCATGCCCGAGGCCGTGGAAGGCGAGTTCGGGTTCGCAGCCAGTGGCACCTGCCTGGTGACGGCCGGTGCCCGCCAGGCCTGGCTCGGATCCGGGGGAGGCGACGCGCGGATCTTCCACAGCACCGACCGCGGGCGGACCTGGTCGGTCGCCCCGTCCACCATCCCGGCGTCCGACGCCGGCGGCGTCTTCTCGTTGGCCTTCCGTACGCCGCGCCAGGGCATCGCGGTCGGCGGGGACTTCCTCGTGCCCGACAACGGCGTGGACATGTCGGCCTACTCCCCGACCGGAGACGCGTGGCGCAACGGTGGCGACCTGAGCGGCTACCGGTCCGGTGTCGCGTGGCTGCCCCGCACCCGGGCCGGCGCCGTCGCCGTCGGTCCGACCGGCACCGACGTGACCTTCGACGGCGGACGCTCCTGGCGCAGCTTCAGCGATCTCGACTTCGATGCGGTCCAGTGCACCCGCAGCGGCGCCTGCTGGGCGAGTGGGCCGGAGGGTGCGGTCGCGCGACTGGTGCGGTGATCGACGCGCGGAGGCCGGTACGGCGTACTGCGCGAGCCATGGAACCACGACCTCACGCTCGTCGAGGACCGCGACCTGTCGTGATTCGGACATGACCGGGCGCGCCCGTAGACTCGCGCCCCGTGGCACTCACCATCGGCATCGTCGGACTCCCGAACGCAGGCAAGTCGACGCTCTTCAACGCCCTCACCAAGAACGACGTCCTGGCCGCGAACTACCCGTTCGCGACGATCGAGCCCAACGTCGGCGTCGTGGGGGTTCCCGACGAGCGGCTGCCCAAGCTGGCGGAGGTGTTCGGGTCGGCTCGGATCCTGCCCGCCACGGTGGAGTTCGTCGACATCGCCGGGATCGTCGCCGGCGCCTCGCAGGGGGAGGGGCTCGGCAACAAGTTCCTGTCGCACATCCGCGAGTCCGCGGCGATCTGCCAGGTCACGCGGGTGTTCCGTGACGAGGACGTCACCCACGTCGACGGGGAAGTCAACCCGGCCAGCGACATCACCACCATTCAGACCGAGCTGATCCTGGCCGACCTGCAGACGGTGGAGAAGGCGATCCCGCGGCTGGAGAAGGAGGCGCGCGGCAACAAAGCCGTCGTAGCCAACCTCGACGCCGCCCGCGAGGCACTGGCTGCCCTGGAAGCGGGTACGCCGATCATCGCCACGGGGATCGACCGGTCACTGATCCGCGAGCTGTCGTTGCTGACGGCCAAGCCGTTCATCTACGTCTTCAACTGCGACGCCGACGAGCTGGCCGACGAGGCGCTGAAGGACCAGATGCGGGCCATCATCGCCCCCGCTGAGGCGATCTTCCTCGACGCCAAGTTCGAGGCCGAGCTCGTCGAGCTCGGAGACGACGACGAGGCCCGCGCGATGCTGGCCGAGATGGGGGTGGACGAGCCGGGGCTCGACACACTCGCCCGGGTCGGGTTCGACACCCTCGGTCTGCAGACCTACCTGACCGCCGGTCCCAAGGAGTCCCGCGCCTGGACGATCCCCAAGGGCGCCACCGCGCCCGAGGCCGCCGGCGTCATCCACACCGACTTCCAGCGTGGCTTCATCAAGGCCGAGGTCGTGTCCTTCGCCGACCTGGTCTCGCTGGGCTCGATGCAGAAGGCCAAGGAAGCCGGCAAGGTCCGCATGGAGGGCAAGGACTACGTGATGGCCGACGGCGACGTCGTGGAGTTCCGCTTCAACGTGTGAATCGGCGCTGACGGTGTCGACGCTCACGCTCAGCCGAGAATCGGACGGCTTGCAAGCGCCTGCGTGCCGGCAGGAGGCGTGCGTTCGCCTGCAAGAAACCCCCAACGTGCCCCAGGTTGAGGCCTCTGGGCCTTTGGTGCCGGGCAGGCTTGTGGGACCCGGTCCACGCACACCGGTGGTCGGCTTCGCCGGCGACAGCGACGTCGAGCGACTCAGCTGGGGCAGTAGTAATCGGCCAGATCGGCGCCGAGCGATGGGTGCGGGCCGTTGACGGCGGCGAGGTTGCCCTCGGCGTCGAACACGACCCGGCCCGCATCGATCACGGTGGTCCCGCCGCCGGGCGCAAGCAGGTGGATCGGGGTGCCCCTGACGGTCTTGGAACCGTCTGCGCCGAAGAAGGTGGTCCCGGCTCCCTTCTCGATGGGGATGCGCGGGTCGTCGGGGACGAAAGTACGCACGACGTGGAAGACCTGCGAGCCGTCCTCGTAGGTCTGCAAGGACCAGCGTTCGGTGACTGTTGTCCAGGTCTCGATGCCGCACAGGTCTCTGATGAAGTCGTCCTGGAACCGGTCGGTGTAGCTGTCGCGTACCACGTCGGACTTTTCCGCGACCGCAGGTCCAGCCGACAGACCAAGCGCGGCAGCAGCGACTAGGGTCGCGCAGATCGTCATGAGTCCTCGGATCATGCCCCGACTGGCTTGAGTCATCGCAGGGCGGGTCGCCGACGGCAGCGTGGGGCGGGGTGTGGATTCGGTCTTGGTGCTCATGGTGTCCTCCTTGGACTGGGCTGGCTGAGTACTTCTCGGGATCGGTGGTCAGAGTGGGCGCTTGCCAGCGGGCGTCATCGGGCTGACCTGGGCAGCGCCTCGGCTTCTGCTTGCGACGTCGTGCGCGAGCGTGACGGTGTCGGCTGGTTGACTCCGCTCGAGACCTTCTGCCGGCGAGCGATGATGATGGAGGCGGCGATCAGCCAGAACGGAAGCATCAGGTAGTTGACCAGTCCGCCCGGTGGGATGCTGCACGCGCCGAGCAGCGCGAGCGCGCCCATCACGAGGGTGGTGATCGCGAACCACCGGGGCAGCACCGCGTTACGCATCCCGCCAAGCCCGATAGCGAGGAACGCAGCGGCGATGCCGACACCCATGCCGAGCCAGCCGAAGTACTGGGCGTAGCTGAGGATCTGGGTCGCGGCCTGGTTCTTGTCTTCGGCCGCGGACATCAGCCCCTTGGTCCAGACTGCCATTTGGGCCAGTCCCGCGGCGACGACGATCCAGCCGGCGTAGGCGACGCTTGAATAGGTCGCCTCCCGCGCCTCTCCCGAGCGCAGCAGGTTACGGATCGCGGTGGCGAAGAACAGCAGCGCCACCCCCATGATGACCAGGCACGACAGGCTGCCGGTATTGAGGCCGAGGTGCTCGTTGATCTCCGTGACTGAGCCGTGCCCGGGCATTTCGGAGGTCTGAACGCGGGCCAACGTGTCCTGGGCGATCCAGGCCAGGCCGGCGACGACGCCACTCCACGGCAGAAGCTTCTCGAACGTGCTGAGCGGCATGTCCCGCTCCCTCCTGATCGGATATCCGGCGCCCTGCCGGCGCTCCGACCATTGCCGCCGGCCTGACCCGGCCGCATGATCCGGCAGTCCCGAACCGGTCGGGAAGAGTTCCCGGGCAGGCAGACGCGCGCTGCTTTGCACGCCAGACTGTCGACATGCAGCTGCTCGTCGCGATCGTGGCCGGCCTGGCCTCGCTGGCCCTCGGCCTGCTCGTGCTGCTGCGGGGCGGCCAGCGCCGGATTGGCTGGCTGCTGGTCGCGCACGCGATCACCATGTCGCTCTTCATCGGTTTCCCAGAAAGCCCTAGCACGAGCCAAGCCGGCATGATGATCGACCAGCTGACCCAGGGCAGCGCGGTCTTCCTGTTCCTGTGGCTGGTCCTGATCGCCTACCTGCTCCCCGAAGGGCACACAGCCTCCCCCGGGTGGCGGCGATGGGTGTGGATCGGGCTGTCGGGCGTTGTGTTGCTCCAGGTCGGGGCGGCGGGTGACCGGCAGATGTTCGCCGACGCTCACGACGCCAAGGCTGCACCGATCCCGTGGCTGCCCGAGACGGTGTCCGGTGCGATCGGTCTGACCGGCCTGCTTCTCGTCGTAGGACTGTTCTTCGGCTCGATCGTCTCCCTGTGGTGCCGCACCCGCGCTGCCACCGGTGAGGACCGGGTGCGGCTCCTCTGGCCGCTGTGGGGGTCGCTCTCGGTCCCTGCCGTCCTCGTTTTCGGTTGGGCCAACCACTTCCTGTTGGGGGATCACGAGCTGCCGTTCCTCGTCGCCCTCGCCGTGCTGAGCGTCGCCCTCCCCGCCACGATCACGATCTCCGTGCTGCGGAACCGGCTATTCGACATCGAGCTGGTGCTCAGCCGGACCGTGACATACGCCGTTCTGACGATCCTGGTCGTCGGCGCGTACGCCAGCCTGCTGACCCTCGCGGACCGCGCGTTCAGCAACCGGTCGGCGGGCGGATTGGTCGCGGTCGGTGTCGTCGCCGTCCTGGTGCAGCCGACGTACGCATGGCTGCACCGGCGGGTTGAGCGCCTTGTCTACGGCTACCGGTCCGAACCGGCGGCGGCACTACGGAGGCTCGGCGCGAGCGTGGAGACCTCCGACCCGCTGCGCGTAGTCGAGACGATCACCACGTCGGTCGCCGAGGCGCTGAAGGTCAACGACGTCTGGGTAGAGCTCGCCGGTCAGCCTGGGCGCGGAGACGACCGCGCGCTTCGGGTGCCCTTGGTCCACCGCGGGTCGCGGATGGGCGAACTGGCAGTCGGCGTCCCCGAAGGCCGCACCCTCTCACCCGCCGACACCGCGCTGCTGCACGACTTGGCGCGGCATGCGGCCGTCACGGTCAAGTCGAGCCAGCTCGCGACCGAGCTCCAGGAGTCGCGGGCGCGGATCGTCACCGCTCGGGAGGAGGAGCGCAAGCGCCTCCGCCGCGATCTGCACGACGGGGTCGGGCCGGCGCTCGCGGCGATCGTGGTCATGCTCAACGCAGCCCAGTCCCGAGCCGACGAGGCGGAACGCAACGCGCTGCTCGCCGAGATCCGCGAGGAGGCGAAAGACACGATCCAGGAGATCCGCCGGCTCGTCGACGACCTGCGGCCGGCGGCTGTCGACGAGGTGGGGCTCGTCGGTGCCGTCCGGCAACGTGCCGCGGCGCTATCCACCGAGGCACTGACCTACGACGTGACCGGGCCCGAGACCCTCCCTGCGCTGCCCGCCGCCGTCGAGGTCGCCGCGTACCGGATCGCCTCCGAGGGGATGACCAACGCCGCCAAGCACTCCGGGGCCACCCGCTGCACCGTGCACATCGAGCTCGACGGCTCGCTCGACGTGACCGTCACCGACAACGGCCGCGGCTCAGCCGGACCGACCGACACCGGCATCGGGTGGACGTCGATGACCGAGCGGGCCGCCGAGCTCGGCGGGTCATGCAAGATCTCGACCCGCGCCGAGGGCGGGCTCATCGTCCGCGCCTTGCTCCCGGTGAACGCCGACCGTAAGGAGACTGCCGACGTGGAGCCCGCCCAGTGACCAGGGTGCTGATCGCCGACGACCACCCAGCCTTCCGGCGAGGCGTGGAACTGATGCTCGTGGGCGTTGAGGACCTCGACGTCGTCGGCGCGGCCGACACCGGACAACGCGCGGTCGACCTCACCGCGGAGCTGGCGCCTGACGTCGTGCTGATGGACCTGCGCATGCCTGACCTCGACGGCATCGAGGCCACCCGTCAGATCAACCGCGGCGAGCACGCGCCAGCGGTGGTGGTCCTCACGATGTTTGAGGACGACGATTCTGTCTTCGCCGCGATGCGGGCCGGCGCACGCGGGTATCTGCTCAAGGGAGCCGATCAGGAGGAGATCGTCCGTGCGATCCGAGCCGTCGCGGCCGGCGAGGCGATCTTCGGCCCCGAGATCGCAGCCCGCGTGATCAGCCACTTCGCGACCGGTCAAGGGTCGACCTCATCGGCCTTCCCCTCACTGACTGACCGGGAGCGCGAGGTGCTGGAGAAGATCGCGGCTGGGAAGGGCAACGCCACGATCGCTCACGAATTGGTCATCAGCCTCAAGACCGTCCGCAACCACGTCTCGAACATCTACACCAAGCTGCAGGTCTCTGACCGGTCGGCCGCGATCATCAAGGCCCGCGAGGGTGGGCTAGGCGGCCCGTCGCCAGGCGCCTGATCACATGACCGAAACCTTGCGTTGTGGGCCTAACGGAGGGGCACCCCCATTCAGCAGCAGTCCCCGTAACCTGTTTCGGCGGGACGTGTCAGCTCCTACTCCGCCAGGGCAGCGCGTGCCTCGCGACTCGTTGAGCACTATGCATGCCGAGGCACCAAACGGGGGCAACGGCAGCTTCTACGGGCCGCAAAATTGAAGCCTCCGACAATGCCAGCGGCTCGGCGCGAGGTGCTGCACACCGGGTTCGGGCTCGGGGTGAGATCAGCCTCGGTCAAGACGGATCGCCGGCTGACCGCTTCGCTGGCGCCCTCAATCCTGAGAGAACTGAGGCTCCACTGCTCGCACCGGTCTTCCGGTCGGACGGCCAGGTGCGCCTCCTCTCGGCTCTTCTGCTCGCCGACGAGGAGCTCAGCCTCACCGATCTGGCCGAGCACGCCGACCTGGCCACCCGACCGCGCACCGCGAAGTGGCGCGACTCCTCGACGCAGGCGTTTCAGCTCGTTGGCTCGGCGGAAGGGAATAGCTACAGCTACCAGGACGGCGCCTGGCACAAGGACGGGTGAGACGGAACGGTGCGGTGGCTCGGCTGATGCACCTCGTCCGGGCGTCGTCGGCGGCAGTGATGGTCCAGGTGCGATGTGGCTGGTGACCGGTCTGGTCGGCGGATTGGTCGCGGCAGCCGTCGCCGTCCTCGGGCTACGCCGCCGGATCCGGCGTGCCGAGGTGTTCTTCCCTAGGCTGCTGACGTGGTCACACCGACGGGTTACATCCTCTGCGCAACCCCCCGCACGGGGTCCACTTTCCTGTGCAGTCTGCTCGCCAGCACAGGGGTTCTCGGACGACCGGAGTCGTACTTCAGGGAACCTGACGAGGTGACCTGGGCCGCGAGTTTCGGGCTGCCCACGGTCGGACGGCGGGTGCAGGACTACCAGTCGTTCGTGCAAGCGGTGCGCTGCGCGGCCACCACGGAGAATGGGGTCTTCGGTGCGCGAGTCATGTGGGGCACCGTCGAGAGGATCGTCCAGGGCCTTGACGCTCCTGCGCACCAGTCAGACCTGGCGACGTTGCAGGCGGTCTTCGGACCCCTCGTCTTCGTTCATCTGCAGCGTGAGGACTCCCTGCGCCAGGCCGTGTCCTGGGCTCGCGCCGAGCAAACTGGCTACTGGCAGGAGGGTGACGTCGTCCAGCGCAGTCCTGAGCCAGATGTCGGCCAGCTAGTCGGTCTCGCACAGTCCATTCGGGAGCACAACACCGCATGGCGAACGTGGTTCGCCGACAACGGGATCGAGCCCCTCGACGTCACCTACGAAGGCCTCGTCGGCCATCCACATCGGACCCTCACGTCGATCGCCGACCTGCTGGGGATCGTCCCGCCGCTCGACTGGAGACCTGGGACGCCCCCACGCAAGCAGGCAGATCGGGTGAACGAGGAGTGGCACGCGCCCTTGCGATCTGCGGAGAACCGTGAGCATGGAGAGGTCTGGTAGGAACGGTAGAATCGCTCGACGAAACACAGTCGGCACCGTCAAGGAGCGCCGCATGAACAGCAGCGGCATCACCTCGTGTCCACTGCGCGACCAGGTCGACCCGCGCGCCCTCCGCTTCAGCGCCGCAGCAACGGCCGGCGTGCTCGTCGTCGTGCTGCTCACCGTGGGGTTCGCACGGCCTCTGGCGCTGGGGCTGCTTGCCTCTCAAGTCGCCGTGTTCGGGTTCACCGCGGGCGTGAGCGTGCACTGGTCGGTGTGGGCGCAGATCTTCGCCCGCGTCATCTGGCCGCGGATCGGCGCAGCAACCGAGTTGGTGGAAGCTCGCCCGGCCCGCTTCGCCCAGTTCATCGGCTTCGTGGTGACCGTCGTCGCGCTGCTCGGCTTCATCATGGGCCGCGACGGCCTCGGCTATGGCTGCACCGCCGTCGCCGTCGTCGGGGCCGTCATCAACGCGATCACCGGCGTGTGTCTGGGGTGCCGGATCTACCTGCTGGCTGCTGGTCGGCGCCAGGGAACCGTCGGCCGGAGGACGGCGTCCTAGGGGCATGACGACGTCAGTGCGGATCGGCCTCGCGGTGCTCGTGTGCAACCTGCTGGGTGCCTGCGTGGCCAGCAGCGGGGGTGAGGGTGAGGACTGCGTGAGCCACTACGACGCCGTCGCCACCGCTGCCACGTGGGGCGGCTTGAAGGAGGCGATGGTGGCCAGCACGACATGGGGTCGCGTGGTCTCGGTGCGGACGCAGGCCCGCGGGGACGACGTCGGGGCAGGCGACGAGGACGCCGTGCGCGTGGTCGACCTGCTCGACCGGAAGGGCCGCCGCCTGGTCCAGGTCGACGTGTGGCGCAGCGACACGGGAGCCTGGGAGGCTGGCGCCTGGAGCCAGTGCATCGACTGAGCGCCACCGCGCCTGACCGACGCTAGCCTTCGAGATGCCGTGTCGAGCGACTCATCACCACGAAGCAGCCGATGAGGGCTGCCCCGGCGACCAGCACCCAGGACGCCCGGTCGAGGCCCAGCCCTTCGATCAGGAAGCCGGTGAGCAGGGCACTCGTGGGTACGGCGACCGGGATGGTCGCGGTGCTGAGCCCGATGACGCGGGGCAGCAGTCGCGCGGGGGAGCGTTCCTGGCGGATCGTCGCCTGCAACGGCACGAGCGAACCGGCGGCGGCTCCGAGAGCCACCAGCATCACGAGAGTGACAGGCAGCACCGCGACGAGCAGGATGGCGGCGTACGCGCTCGGCCACACTAAGAAGATGCCGAGGTAGAGCACACGCCGAGGGATCGCATGGCCCACGACGCCGTACCCCGCCGCTCCCAGCAGCCCACCCACGCCGTAGCAGGCCACCATCACGCCCAGCACGACCGGATCGTGGAAGACGCTCCGCGCCAGCACGGGGAGCACCAGTGGGGCCAGGGGCCCGACCAACAGCACAGCCGCCGTGGGAAAGACCACGAGGGCGCGCAGGGCGCGGTCACCCCAGATGAACGCGATGGTCTCCCGCAGCCCGGCGGCCGCCACGGCCGCGGCGGCATCGCGACGTGGACCCAGCGAGCCCAGCCCCCGCATGGCGACGGCGGCGAACCCGAACGCGGCGACCGCCACCCAGAGCGCCGGGCCCACCCCGAACCCGGCGATGAGCAGGCCGGCGGCCGGAGCGCCGAGCAGGTAGCCCAGGTGCTCCGCGGAGGCATACAGCGCGTTGGCGCGCTCGCGACGGTGGCCGCCGCCATCTGCCGCCGCCGGGACCAGGCTCTGGCGCGCCGCGGAGCCCGCCGCGTCCGTGAGCGTGCCGAGGGCCGTGAGGAGGACGACGTGCCAGATCTGCAGTGAGTCGACCGCGAGCAGGATCGGGAGCGGCGCGACGGCGAGCCCGCTCAGGACATCGGCCACCGAGCTGGCGCGCACCGGGCCGAGCGCCTCGACGACCCGGCCCGCCCCGAGTCCGCCGACGGTCGCGCTCACGACCCCGGCGAACACCACCGCCCCGGCGAGGGCGGGGCTGCCGGTGGTGGTCAGCACGAGCCACGGGACGACGACCGTCAGCAGGACGTTGCCGGTCATGGAGACCGTGTTGGCCGCGACCAGGAGGTGGAGCGCCGTGAGCCGGGCGGTCCCGGAGACGCGTCGGGTGGCCGCCTCCGGGGACGAGCCGGGGCGGGTGTCGAGAGTGCTCATGGCTGCGGATAGGGAGAGATCAGCGGGAGGTACGCCGTGGGGTCACCGCTCCAGGTCCACGAACGCACGTCCTCCAGGCGACGTCTCCCGCTGATCGCGCGGAACAGCTCGTAGCCGTCCGCCTCGAGGGAGGCACCGGGTTCGCCCCGGCCACCGATCACCCGTGCGGACCCTGGGTCGGTGTGGTCGACGAGGCGGAGCGGGGCCACGCCGCTCTCCTCGATGCGTTCGCCCAGCCAGGCACGATAGCTGCCGAACCCGTAGCGACGGATGGGGGTCGCCGTCTCCGCGGGGAGCCCCAGCGCCTCGTGGAGGTCGTCGAGGTGCGCGGCGAGATCGGCCACCGGAGCCGCCAGCATCCAGCCGGGGACGTCGGTGGTGGTGGGGTCGCCCCGGCGCAGGGCCCGGACCAGCTCCTGCCCGTGCCGTTCGAGCTCGGCGACGAGCCGGTGGCGGTCGAGGTCACGGCGGGCGTCGACCTGTCCGGCAGTCCAGGCCTCCCGCGCTGCAGCCAGCTCGGGATCGGCCCACGCCTGCACTGCCCCGTCGAAGAACCTGCCGTTCAGGGAGTCGTCGGCCACCCCGCAGAGGTGGGCGACGAGATCGTGCACCGACCACAGCGGACACGCGGGCACCCGCGTGTCCAGGTCGTCGTCCGAGAGACCGTCGACCAGCGCGACGACGCGGCGCAGACCGTCCTCGTACGCCGCCGCCGCCCGCCACCGTCGGGAGCGTTCCCGGGTGAACACCTCGGAGAGACTCACGTGCCGGGTGAAGGTGTCCAGGAACTGCTGGGCGGCGGTCGGGTCGGCGGCAAGGCCGGCGTACCGAGCCCCCGAGAGCGGCTGGGGAAGGCGGGCGACCCGGAAGGAGAACTCGTAGGCCTCGCCGGAGCGCTGGTCGCGCCACTGCTCATAGCCGGCCAGGTCGCCTCCGGAGAGCAGATCCCGCGTGACGTAGTCGGCCTGGGCGAGGGCGTCGCCGATGCCCTGGCCCGTGGTGGGGTGCTTGAAGTGACCCGCGTCGCCGACGAGGGCCCACCCCGGCCCGGCGGCCGTGCGGTAGTAGCCACGCATCATCGTCTCCGGGGCCCCGAGCACCGGGGAGACGAGCTCGGCAGCCGCGAGCAGGCGTGGGTTGAGCACCGCCGGGAAGTCCAGGAGCATCTCGCGGTAGCGGGTCTCACGCGTGGTGGGCGTGCCCCGGGTCAGGTCTGCGGGACCGGCGACGGTCAGCAGATGCAGTCCGTCCTCGCACGGAGCAGCCATCAACGCCGAGCGCTCGTGCATGTCCAGGCGGATCCAGTCCGATGCTGGAAGTCCCCGCCAGTAGCCGAGCAGCATCGACACCTCGCCTCGACGCTCCTCGCGGCGCGCCAGACCGAGCTGGTGGGCCACCCTCGATCGCTGGCCGTCCGCGCCGAGGACCCACGGGGCACGCAGCTCCCGACCGTCGTCGAGCACGACTCCGCGGACGGGGTCGTGCTCGGTTCCGGTGCCGACCACTGCCGTGACCTCGCGGTCGACCAGCACGGTGGCGCCCGACTCCTCGGCCAGCTCGACGAGGACCGCATCCAGGGTCACCCGGCGTACCGACAGCGCACGGTCGTGCCCGGCGACCGGCGTGAAGGAGCCCGCCACCTCGTGCCCGAGCACGCGCCACGAGTAGCGCGAGGGGGTCAGGTCGTGCCGCTGCGCCAGGCGCTTGAGGACGCCGAGATCGTCCAGGTGAGCGACCCCGTCGGGGAAGATCACGTGCGTGGAGAGGGTGTCGCTGGGGAAGCGTGCCTTGTCCACGACGGCCACGCGCCATCCTCCTCGGGCGAGCCCGATGGCCAGCGCGGCGCCGGCACATCGGGCGCCCACGATCACGGCGTCGAAGGTCGTCGGAGGGGCGGCTCCGGCTGTGCGATCACTCATGGGTCGAGTGTGGCGTTCGCGCGTTGAGGTCCTGTTGAGGTCAGCCACCGCGTCGGGGCCCCGATGCGAGCGAGCAGGGCATCGGCGCGACCGCGTCGGGCTCGGGCCTCGTCCGGCCTGGCGGAGGCGACGAGCGCGCGACTCCACAGGCTCAGCGCGGCCGCCTGTCGCCACGGCAGCCGGTAGTCGTCGAAGACCGAGGCGGCGTGCTGCGCGGACTTTCCGGCGCCCTCCCAGTCGCTGGCACGCAGGGCCACGGCCGCTCGGGCCAGGGCCACCTCACCCGTCAGCCCCCGCCAGTCGTCGTCCGCCAGCAGCTCCTCACAGCGGGTGAGGTGGGAGGCGGCGCGGTCGGGCGCGGTCGTGTCGAGCCCGGCCAGGCGCGCACGCAGCCACACCTCACTGGGCACCTGCGGCGCCGAGGCTGCGATCTCGAGCCCCTGGTGCAACACCTCGGCGGCGCGGTCATCTTCGCCCAGCACCAGCAGCGCATCGGCCAGCCAGCGGGCGTTCGCGACGGCGTCGTGCAGGTCGCCGGCCGCCAGGTCGTGATCGAGCGCCACCTGCCACTGGGCGGCCGCCTCCTCCCACTCCCCGAGCAGGAAGCGGACCAACCGGCGCCCCACGGCCTGCTCGGGCAGCCGCGCGGCCGCCCGCCGCGCCGCCTCGAGCTCTCCGGTCGTGGCCAGCGCCAGCACCAGCTGGTCGACCAGGGCGTCGCGCTGCTGGACGAGCTGGTCGAACCGGGGCTGGCCCAGGCCCCGTCGGCACCACGCCCGTCCGTGCGCCGGGTCGAGGAGATAGACGGTGCAGATCAGCGCCGCGGCATTGGCCGGTGGCCAGCCGACCAGCGGGTCACCGACGGCCCGCGCCCTCGACCAGGCCTCCTCCAGGTGGCCGAGCGCAGCGGTCGGCCGGCCGAGGTCCAGCTCCAGCCAGCCCCGACCCCACTCCACGACGGCAGCCAGGTCCGGCCGCTGCGTGGCGTCGGCGATCCCGGCACACCGTTCGACCGCCGAGGCCATCGTGGTGGTGTCGAGCGCATGCATCGCGGCGGAGAGGCGGCCCCGGTGGAGGCTGAACACGTCGGAGGACGACGGCAGCATCCGCTCGGCCGCGGCAAAGTGCTCGAGCGAGCGCACGACGTCCATCTCCGGATGCGGGACCACGAGCGCCCCACCGAGCCGGCTGTGCACCCTGGCTGCCGCCTCGGTGTCGCCGAGGGAGAGGTAGGTGCCCAACGCCCGTTCGAGCAGTTCCACCACCCGGGCATAGCCTCGCCCCGCGCGGAGCCGCAGCCGGGCGACATCCACGTCGGCCGCGGCCAGCTCCTCCGGCGCGGCGAACCGGCGCAACAGGGGCAGCCGGGCCTCGGCAAGCCGCACCGCCACCTCGAAGCCGAAGCCGGCAGCCGCCAGGTGCGCTGCCCGATCCACCAGGGACGCCGCCTGCGCAGGCTCGGCGGCGGGGCCTGCCTCCAGGGCGTGGCTGGCAGCGGCGATCACCTCGGCCTCGGTCGGATGGGTGCCCAGGACGGCGTCGACCGCCCGCTGGTGGAGCCGTTGGCGCCGCGGTGAGGGGATCTCGGCGTACACCGCCTGCCTCATCAGCTCGTGGGGGAACGCATAGCTGCCGGCCCAGGACTGCCCCGCCTCGACGAGGAAGCCGCTGGTCAGCGCCACGTCCAGGGCGCTGACCACCGTCTCCTCGCGCTCGTCCAGCAGGTGGGTGAGGTGGGTCAGCTCGACCTCGCGGCCGAGGACTGCCGCTGCCGAGATGGCGGCCCTGGTGTCGTCGGGGAGCTGTCCCAGCCGATGCCGCAGCACGCCCTGCAGGCCGGCCGGCAGGCCCTGCCCGAGTCGACCCGAGCGCAGGTCCGCCGGGGCCAGGTCGCGCAGCACCTCTCGGGCGAAGAACGGGTTGCCGCCGGTGCGCTGCCACAGCGCCTCCACGAGATCGGGGGAGACCTCGACGTCGAGGATCGAGGCCGCCAGCTCGCGCAGCTCCTCGCGACCGAGCGGCTCCAGCGACACCAGTCGGGTCAGCTCGTAGACGCCACCACGGCCCAGCAGGTCGGCCAGTGGCGGGTGGCGGCTCCCGGGAGGGTCGCGGAAGCAGACAGCCATCAGGGTCCGCTCGGGCAGCCGCGTCGCCAGCCCGGCCAGCATGGTCGACTCCTCGTCGGTCAGCCGCTCGGCGTCCTCGACGACCACCAGCAACGGGGCCTGTGCAGCCAGCCCGGCCAGCACCCATTCCACCGCCCGCAGCCGGGCCGGTCCGTTGTCGCGGTCACCATCCTCGGGGTGGACCTCGGTGCCGGGCTCGAGGGGGAGGAGCGGGTGCAGCCGAGCACGCACGCCCGCGGGCGCGCTGACGGCGAGCTGCTGGACGGCCGCGCTGCCGGAGAACGCCGAGACCAGCGCGGCGTACGGCGCGGCGGGGTCGCAGCGCCCGATCAGGACCGTGGCACCGTCCTGGTCGGCCACCTGGGCCAGCTCGGCAGCGAGCCTCGACTTCCCGACCCCGGCAGGGCCACCGACGGCGACCAGCCCCCGGCCACCGCCGCGGACCTCGTGCCAGGCCCGCGTCACGGCCTCCAGGCCGGCGTCGCGCCCGACCATCGCGGAACGCCGAAGTGCCGCGAACACGGCATCCGGAGGCTGGCGGACGAGTGGTGCCGGCGGTGAGGGCGACCGAGGGCCGGCGTCAGCGGCGGACGAGTCCGTCTCAAGCAGGGGCAGCAGCGCCGGGTCCTGGCGCAGGACCGCCCGCTCGAGAGCCTGGAGCTCCGGGCTGGGGTCGAGGCCCAGCTCCTCGGCCAGGCGCTGCTTGGTCTCGGCGTACGCCGACAGCGCATCGACCTGCCGACCCGAGCGGTAGAGGGCGAGCACCAGCTGCCCGCACAGCCGCTCGTGGAAGGGGTGGGCCGCAACCAGCTCCTGCAGCCTGCCGACCACCTCGCGGTGCTGCCCGAGGGCGAGGGCAGCGGCCATCGCGGCCTCCTGAGCGACGATGCGCAGCTCGCCCCAGCGGGCGACGGCGGCGTCCGCGTAGTCGGGCGGTCCGAGGTCGCTGAGCACGTCGCCGCGCCACAGCCCGAGGGCCTCGTCGAGCAACCGGGCGGCGTGCGCGGGCTCGCCGATCCCGAGCGCCTCCTGCGCCCGGTCCACCAGGCCCGAGAAGACCTCGGCGTCGAGGTCGTCCCGGTCGAGCGCCAGCAGGTAGCCGCCGGCCCGGGTGCCGAGCGCGTCACCGGCTCCGGCAGCGGCCAGGACCCGCCTGACTGCGGCGATGTGGGTCCGCAGCGTCGTCGCGGCCCCGTCGGAGGGCGACTCGCCCCACATAGCGGTCACCAGGTGCTCGGTGCTGAGCGGGCGGTTGGGGTTCAGCAGCAGCAGCGCCAACAACTCCCGAGCCCGCGGACCCCCCAACGGCAGGGGCCGTCGGGCGGCGTCGGTCACCTGCAGGGGACCCAGGATGCCGAAGCGGGGCGGCGCCGGGACCTCTTCGGTGACGAGGGGGGTGCCGCCCATGCCGTTCAGACTAATCGTCCGAACGGGCATTGGGCAGGGTGCGCTGACGCTCAGCGTCGAGTCGCCAGGACCACCCGATACTCCCAGGGCGTCACCAGACCGTCGGAGCCCACCTCGGCGTTGGCCTTCGCGTGAGCCACCAGATCGGCACGCAGGGCCGCACGACCCGCGTCGTCGAGGCGGTTGGCTGCGGAGTGCGTCGGACCGTAGTAGGTGAGGAAGAGGTCGGCGAAGGCCTCGGCGCTGGAGAACCGCTGGGTCACCGCATGCACGGAGGACCCGACCCCGTCGACCTCAGGTCCCAGGAGATCGGCGACGACGTCCTCGTCGCCCCAACCCAGCGGGGACTGCGCGCCCGGGGGTGGCGACACGTGCCGGCCGACGATGCTGAGGATTCCGCCGACGAAGCCGGAGCGGGTCCACGACGCCACCGCGATCCGGCCGCCGGGCCGGACGACCCGCACCAGCTCTGCGGCGGCCCGCGCGTGGTCGGCGGCGAACATGACACCGATCGCGGAGACGGCCACGTCGAAGCTGCCGTCCGCGAAGGGCAGCTCCTCGGCTGGTGCTTCGATGAAGTCGACCTGCAGACGCTCCGCGGCGGCGCGCTGGCGAGCGATGTCGAGCAGGGCCGGCACGTAGTCGATGCCGGTGACCCGGGCGCCGATGCGGGCGGCGGCGAGGGCGGCGTGCCCGGTGCCCGTGGCCACGTCCAGGACGTCCTCGTCGGGCACCACCTCGGCGCTCGCTACGACGGTCTCGTTCACCGCCACCGTCAGGGCGGCGATGCGGTTGTAGTCCCCCGAGCTCCAGACCTGCTGCTGCTTGACGCGCAGCTGGGTCAGGACCTCGGGGTCATCGATGTGTGTTGACACGGTGTTGCCTTTCGTTGGGATGGGTGTTCGTTGAGCTGCTACCAGCCTCGGGCGAGGCCGTTGAGGTTGCGTTGAGGTCCCGTGGACGGGTCGTGGGCGGCGGCCCCGCGCGAGGCCAGCGCGAGGACTGCCTCCCGGTCGACCCGCGCAGGATCGACCAGCCGCAGGGGGCCCTCGCCCTCCAGGAGCTGGTCGACCAGGCGCAGCCGGACCCCGATCCGGGTGACGAGACGTCGCGACGGTTCGTTGTCGGGTGTCAACGACGCCCGCACGCGCGTCACGCCGAGGGCTGCGGCCACGGTGGTGACCGCGTCCATCAGGACAGACCCGATGCCCTGACCGTGGTGGTCGTCGACCACCTCGACGGCCACCTCGGCCACCCGGTCGCCGTCCCGGACCAACCGGGCGATGCCGACCGGACGTCGCTCCAGGGACGCGAGCCAGGCCACGTGGCGGTGACCGTCGACATCGGTGAGCGGTGCCAACATCGACGGGGGAAGGCGCACCAGGCCCGTGAAGTAGCGCTGGGCTCGAGAGGCGCTCGACATGCCGTCGAAGACGGTCAGCAGGGGGTCCCGCTCCCCGTGGTGCAGTGGCCGCAGCGAGACGACCCGGCCGCTCGGTAGCCAGACCGGCACCGCATCGGGCACCTGCGGCACGGTGGCGTGCCCAGGAAGGATCAGGGTGGTCATGGCGGTCCTCATCCCACGGCGGCGAAGCCCGCCGCCAGCACCAGGTAGCAGCCCAGACCCAGGCCGGACGCGACCAGCAGGGACCTGCCTCGGTAGGCCAGCCACAGGCCGAGGCCGACGGAGAGTCCCGCGAGCGTCGGAGCGATGAGCGCCGAGGCCGTGAGCGCGTCGTCCGCGTGCCGGAGCACGGTGCGGGCGGTGGTCGCGGCGAGGACGGCGATCGCTGCGCGGGCGGCGTGCACCGCCAGCCGCTCGGGGATCAGGTCGGCCCCCAGGAGCGGCAGCAGTCGCAGCAGCACGCTACCGACTCCGACGATGCCGACGGCGAGTGCGACAGTCATGACGCCACCGCCTCGGCACACTCGCTCACGCTCGGCCGGTCCGTCAGCAGGGCCGCGGCCGCGGTCCCGACCACGGCTGCGACGACGAGCGCCACTCCGGGCGAGGTCGCGAGCGTGAGAACGGCGGACAGGGCGGCCGCGCTCGCAGCCACGAGCATCGGACGTTGTCGCAGCTGGGTCACCACCGTGCAGCCGAGCACAAGCGCCGGCACGAGGTCGGCTGCGGGGATGCCGGCCACGACCTGCCCGATGCCGGCGCCGAGGGTGACCATGGCGGGCCAGGCGAGGAAGAGCGTCAGTCCGGCACCGAGGTAGAACCCGCGACGGCCGGTCGTCCGCGACTGGGCGAGAGCCCACGGGGCGTCGGACAGCACGAGTCCGGCGACCACCCGGAGCCCGAGCGGAGCGCTCCTCCAGTCGGCGCTCATGGCAGTGGAGTACGCCGACAGGCGCGCCTGGATGAGCAGGCCGGCCGTTGCCGCGGCGATCCAGCTTGACTGGTGCGAGACAGCATCGAGGGTGACCAGCTGGGCGGCTCCGCCGTGGATCGTCCACGTCGACAGCCACGCGGCGAGTCGGTTGTCGCTCGTGGCCACCGCCGCGCCGACCATCAGTGCCAGCGGCGCGAAGGCGACGACGGCGGGAAGCACGGCCCGGGCCCCGGACACCACATCGGGGGAGTGGGCAGATCGCTGGGCGAGGCGGTGTTCGTGAGCCATCAGGCGGCTGGGGTGGCTCGCGGCGCGGGCCACCTCCTGGCGCTGCGACTGCGTCACGAGGTAGTTCAAGGGGTTCATCACTGGCTCCTCAGGAAGTAGAGGAACCAGCGTCTGCCCACGGCGTTGGGTGGCCGTTGGTGTCGTGTGGAGGCGCGAGCAAGGCGACGATCGGGCTGGCAGGTGGGGAGGCCCTGCCGCCTAGCCCCCGAGCCGGTTCGGCTGGTTGTGGGGAGTGATGATCTGCACCTGGGAAGGGGTCGCCGACGGTCGCCGGGTGGTGGCGCCGTTGTCGTGCAGGATCAGCCGGCACGCCTGGCGCAGGTCGGCGCGCAGGTCGTGATGCAGGACGGCGGTCAGCCGGCCCTGGCGCAGCAGCGTGGTGTTGTCGCCGTCGAGGTCGTGGGCGACGAACGCCACCGGCTCCCTGCCCAGCCGGGCGAAGGCCTCGAGGATCGCGCGGTTGCCGCCACCGATCGAGTAGACCGTCTCGATGTCCGGCTCCGCGGCGAGGGCTGAGCCCGCAGCGGCCAGCATCGAGGCGTCGAGCCCGTCGGTCTCGCCGACCTCCACGATCCTTCGTGCGGGCGCCATCTCCCGCAGAGCCGCCCGGAACCCCGCCTCGCGCTCCTCCTCGCCGCGGAAGGAGCTGCGGCTCAGGGTCACCAGCACCGCCCCCGTCGAGGACCCCAGCCGGGTGAGGAGGTACGCCGCGGTCGCGCCGGCGGCCCGGTTGTCGATGCCGACGTACCCGATCCGCCGGCTCGACGGCAGGTCGGTGACCAGCGTGACCACCGGGATCCCCGCCTCCGCCAACCGGTCGACGGCCAGCGCGACCACGGGATCGTGGGGGGCCTTGAGGATCACGCCGTGCGACCCGCGAGTCCTCAGCCGGTCGAGCACGGCTGCCAGCTCGGCCGGGGTGCCCTCCTCGCGCAGGTGGAAGCGAGCCCGGAGGGTGGCCGGGCTGAGGGTGGCCGGGCTGAGGTGCGCCAGCTCGGCCTCGAGGGCGCCGCGGACCGCCGTACTGAAGCGGGCCGGCGCCTGCATCACCAGGTCCACCAGCAGCGTGCGGCCACCGAGCCGGACCTGGTCGCGCTGGCGTTCCAGCTCACCGATCGCACGGCGCACCTCGGCGATGGTGCTCTCCCGCACCCCTGGCCGCTGGTGGAGCACCCGGTCCACGGTCGCCTCGCTGAGCCCCGACTGCTGGGCGATCTCACGGATGCGGAAGGGATGGCCCATACGCGCTCCTGATGGGTTTTTGATGGTTTTTAACCCGGTCAGACTACGCCAGCCAGGACTAGCGTTCACGTCAACGACGACCACACCGCGAGACGAGGCAACCCGATGTACTACGACGAGTCCGACTGCCGGCTGGACGACTTCACCGCCCTGCTCGACCAGACCACGCAGCTGGCCGACTACCCCCACGCCAAGGAGGTGCAGCAGAACGTCCTCGTCTACGACGCCACCACCGTCCGTGAGGCCGCCTCGTCAGTGACGGCACGTCGCACCCTGCAGGCCGAGCTGGTCCGGGCGTTCACCGACGGGCCCGGCGTCGTCGCCTTCACGAGCGCCTTCGACGACCCGAGCGTCGTCGACCGGGCGACCGCCGTGTTCGACGACATCATCCTCGCCGAGCGCGCAGCCGGAGGTGGCGGCAACGACCACTTCGCCCAGGCGGGGGCCAACGACCGCATCTGGAACGCCCTGGAGAAGCTCGCGGTGCGTGACCCGGCGACGTTCGTCGACTACTACGGCAACGACGTGCTGGCGCTGGTCTCCGAAGCGTGGCTGGGATCGGGCTACCAGATGACCTCCCAGGTGAACGTGGTCCGACCGGGCGGCAAGGCCCAGGACCCCCACCGCGACTACCACCTCGGCTTCCTCTCCAACGAGGTCGCCGCCACCTTCCCCGCCCACGTCCACCTGCTCTCGCCGGTGCTCACGCTGCAGGGTGCGGTCGCCCACTCGGACATGCCCGTGGAGAGCGGTCCGACGATGTACCTGCCCTACTCCCACCACTACGGCCCGGGCTACCTCGCGTGGCGGCTGCCCGAGTTCCGCGACTGCTTCGCCCAGCGCTTCGTGCAGCTGCCGCTGGCGAAGGGGGACGCGGTGTTCTTCAACCCGGCTCTGTTCCACGGCGCCGGCACGAACGTCTCCGCCGACATCCAGCGGATGGCCAACCTGCTGCAGGTCTCCTCGGCCTTCGGCCGAGCGATGGAGACGGTCGACCGCACGAAGACGACCAAGGCGGTCTACCCGGTGCTCCGGGCCCGACGCGCCTCCGGGGTGGACGAGCGGGTCCTGGCCCAGGCACTCGCCTGTGCCGCCGAGGGCTACCCGTTCCCCAGCAACCTCGATCTCGACAGCAACGTCGGTGGCCTGACCCCCCTCGCGCAGACCGACGTGGTCCGACAGGCGCTGACCGAGGACTGGGAGCCCGCGCAGGTGGACCGCGCGCTGGACGACTACGCGACCCGGCACCGCACCGACGACATCATCGCCGCGAGCTGAGCTGCGAGCTGAGCTGTGAGCTGATCTGGGACTGGGCCTCCGCGATCAGCTCGACGATCCGGGCGCCGAACTCCACGCCCACCTCGTGCGGCTGGCCGGACTCCACGGCGGCGATGAGCTCTCCCGCGGCGATGGCGAGCAGGTCGGCGGCGCTCTCCGGTCGGGGCGGCATCGTGGAGAACCCGCTGTCACCCCACACGGTCGTCTCGACCACCTCCGCGGCAGGCGGCGCGAACTGGGTCAAGGTGATGCTGCTGCTGGCACCCGACTCGTGGCCGAGGTTCAGCATCACCAGGTCCCCTTCGCCGGCCGTCGCCTGCAGCGTCGTCACCGGCCCGAGTGCGGTGATCAGGTTGGACAGCGCGTGCGGGCCGGTGTCCCACAGGGCGCCGCGCTCGTGGCGCCACGGGGAGTCCCCGAACGGGTTGCCGGGAGTCTGGAGCGCGCCGAACCAGCGCATCCACCCGCCCTTCCAGCCGCCCGTGCGCTGGACCTCGGCCCACCAGGCGCGCGAGTCGGCGAAGAACCGGTCGGTGAAGAACACGACCGAGCCGACCTGGTGCTCGCGGACCGCGGCGGCCAGGGCGTGGGCGGCCTCGACGCTCGTGGCGATGGGCTTGTCGAGCAGGAGGTGCTTGCCGGCCCGGGCCGCTTGCAGGGCGAGAGTCGCCTGGATGTCGGGCGGGACGGCGAAGGCCACCGCGTCCACCTCGTCGAGCAGCGCCGCATAGTCGGCGTACGCCGTGACGCCCAGCTCGCGCGCCAGCGGTTGCGCCTTCTCCAGGCTGCGGCCCCACACCCCCACGAGCTCCACGGCAGGGGCGGCGAGCAGCCCGGGGCCGTGCGCGATGTGTGCCCAGGGACCGGTGCCGACCAGACCGAACCGCATGCTGTGCCTCCTGTGTTGTGATCTGCTGCCTGTCGGGCCATTCTGCTTGAATCGAGCCCTACCCCGAGAGGACGCCCACATGAGCGACACGACGCCGTCCGGCGACCAGCTGGCGGCCCTGCACGCGCGCCGGGCCGAGCTGCGGTCAGCTCACCTCACCGACGCTGCTCGACGACCACCCTCGACGGCCAGGGGCCTGCATCACACCGCCCTGATCAGCAGCGACGTGGAGACCACGATCGGGTTCTACCAGGGCGTGCTCGGCTTCCCCCTCACCGAGCTGATCGAGAACCGCGACTACCCGGGCTCGTCCCACTTCTTCTTCGACATCGGCAACCAGAACCTGCTGGCCTTCTTCGACTTCCCCGGTCTCGACGTCGGTCCCTACGCCGAGGTCCTCGGTGGCCTCCACCACTGCGCCATCTCCGTCGACCCGACCCTGTGGGCCGAGCTGGTCCAACGTCTCGACGCGGCCGGAGTCGACCACGAGGTGCACAGCGGCGTCTCGGTCTACTTCCGTGACCCCGACGGTGCGCGGATCGAGCTGATCGCCGACCCGCTGGGTGAGATGTACGGCGAGATCGTCCTCTGAGTACGTCGACCGGCCGCCTCGACCTGGTCGTGGTCGGCAGCGCCAACCTCGACCTGGCGATCGGTGTGCTCCGGCCGCCCGCCCGGGGCGAGACCGTCCTCGGCGGTGACCCTGTGCGCGGGCCCGGTGGCAAGGGACTCAACCAGGCGGTGGCTGCCGCCCGGCTGGGGCTCCGCACGGGGTTCGTCGGTGCTGTCGGCGACGACGACGCCGGTGCCCTGCTGCTCGGCGTGCTGCGCGCCGAGGGCGTCTCGAGCCTCGTGTCGACCGTCGCGGTCCCGACCGGGCTGGCGGTCGTGCTCACCGACGAGCAGGGAGACTCGACGATCACCGTCAGTCCGGGCGCCAACGCACGGGTCGACGCCGCCCTGGTCTGGGCCGTCGAGGAGGTGGCGGCGGCGCGCGCGGTGCTGCTGCAGCACGAGGTCCCGCCGTCCGCCGTCCGGGCTGCCGCCGAGCGCTGCACCGGCCTGTTCGTGCTCAATCCGGCCCCCGGGCGCATCGTCGACCCCGACGTGCTGGCGCGGGTCGACGTGCTGGTGCCCAACCGTCACGAGCTGGCGGTGCTGGCCGGCGCCTCGACCCCTCCGCAGGACGCTGACGCAGCCGCACTGGCCCGCCGCCTCCAGGTCCGGGGCACGGTCGTCGTCACGCTGGGCGCCGACGGCTGCGTGGTCGTCGAGCCCGACGGGACGACGTACGCCGTTGCCGCTCGACCGGTCCGCGTGGTCGACACCACCGCGGCCGGCGACTCGTTCTGTGCCGGGCTGGTGCACGGCCTGCTGCGGGGCGACACGATGCTCGAGTCGGTGCGGTGGGCGACCCGGGTCGCGGGTCAGACGGTGGGCGTCGCGGGCGCCGCCGTGTCGACGCCGCGCCTCGACGAGGTTCCTGCCGAAGGCTGACCCCAGGCTCTCCCATTTTTGCCCGCACGGACCGTAAGCGATCCGTCGCCACTGCGTCATGCACCCGTTAGCTAGCCACCGGCGTCCGAGCGCGCGGTGACTTTCGTCAGCGAACGGGAAGGCCGCCATTGATGTCGGTCAGACCCACGGGTGACCGTGGATGAGTGAACTCAGCGACGCCGATCTGATCGAGGCCGCCCGTGCGGGAGACGACGCGGCGGCCGCGGAGCTGTTCGCCCGACATCGCGACGCGGGTCTTCGGCTCGCGACGGCGTTGACCGGTCGGTCCCGGGCCGACGACCTGGTGTCGGAGGCGTTCCTCCGGATCATCGTCTCGCTGCGAGACGGCCGGGGGCCCGGGCGCGCGTTCCGCCCCTATCTGCTCTCCACGATCCGCAACCTGTTCATCGACGAGCTCCGCAGCACCGGCCGCGAGATCCCCGTCGACGAGTTCACCCCCGACACCCCCGAGCTCGTCCAGCCCGACGACTTCGAGGGCCGGTTCGACACCTCGGCGATGGCCCGGGCCTTCCAGTCGCTGCCCCTGCGCTGGCGAGAGGTGCTGTGGCACACCTCCGTCGAGGACGAACCCCTCTCGGTCGTGGCCACGCACCTCGGCATGAACGCCAACTCGGTCGCTGCTCTCAGCTTCCGCGCCCGGGAGGGCCTGCGACGTGCCTACCTCGCGCAGCACCTGGCCGAAGGAGAGGAGCCGGCGTGCGCCTGGGTGGTCGAACGCCTGCCACGGCGAGCGCGCGGCTCCCTGTCGGCCGTCGAGGAGGCACGCATCGACGAGCACCTCAAGATGTGCGTGCGCTGCTCCGCGGCCGCGTGCGAGCTCGAGGCCATCAACACCCATCTGGGGGCGGTGCTGTTCCCGGCGCTGATCGGGACCGCGGTCCCGGTGAAGCACTACCTCGGACACCAGCTCTGGACGGGCTGGCTCACCAAGGCCGCTGTCGTGGTTGCCGGGACCGCTGCAGCGGGCGCCGTGGCCGTCGGCCTCACCCTGGCCGCCCGCGCGCCCGCGCACGCCGGACCCGAGGCGGCCGATCCGGCTCGCCCTGCGATCACGCCCGAGGCCCTGATCTCGCGGCCGTCGACCAAGGCCCCCCACCGGCCGATCGCCACCGCCGTCCCGTCGCCCACGTTGACGACGACCTCCACGCCGCCCCTCATGCCCACGCCGACCCCGACGCCCAAGCCCACGCCGACCCCCACGCCCATGCCGACGCCCACGCCGACGCCGCCCCCCACGCC